>ENA-OUQH01000212-OUQH01000212.1-human-gut-metagenome-genome-assembly--contig:-NODE-212-length-45908-cov-7.226725_pt1 | contig 45908 bp, 44 predicted proteins | sample MGYA00237948_ERZ548828 | MGnify/ENA primary metagenome ERZ548828 (study PRJEB26490, sample SAMN05194711) | human gut metagenome | biome: terrestrial biome; feature: human-associated habitat; material...
CATGCTGCCGTCGTAGTACATGCGCGTCATGGCGAGCGCCGACAGGGCCTGGAGGCACCCCCCCTTCGAGGCCTTTTGTCTCCATTCTGGGAATATATCCTGCTCATTTAGGGTTATTCGCGCTGAAAGATTTTGACTAGCTTGGTGTCCTTTATTTCGTAAATAATGTCTGCGACGTTCTCGACCAGCCTCTTATCGTGGGAGACGAACACTATCGTTCCGGCATAGGCGCTCATCATCTGCTCGAGGGCTTCGGCGCTCTTGATGTCCAGGTAATTTCCAGGCTCGTCCATGAGCAAGATGTTGTATCTGCCCAGCAGCATCTTCGCGAGCAGCAGCTTGATGACTTCGCCTCCCGAGAGAACGCCAACGTCCTTTGCCAGGTCACGCGGTCCGATTCCCATAGAGGCGAGGATGCTTCGGATTTCGGTCATGCTGTACTCGCAACCATCCTGCATGAACGAGATCGCAGACTGACGGGCGTCGAACTTGTAGCCTGTTTGCTCAAAGTAACCGATCTCTGCCTTGGGAGAGATGTTGATACCGTCGGCGCGTCGAGCGATTGCCTTCAGCAGGCTGGTCTTTCCTGTACCGTTGCCACCGGTGATGGCCACTTTGGCACCGAGCGGTATCTCGAATTTCGCGTGGTCATAGAGCATGCAGTTGCCGAAGCTCAAGCTGAAATCGTCTGCCGAGATGGGAAATTTACTATGCAGTTCCAGGGCCTTGCTCTGGCGGAACCGCACGGTGCGAATGCTGTCAGGGGCCTCAATCCCTTCGAGCGCTTCGAGGCGCTTCTCCATGTTCTTAGCCGCCTGGTACATCCTCTTCTGTTTGGTGCCGGTTGCTTTCTGATGTCCCAATCGACCTGCATTCTCGTTGCTTTTTTTCGCACCCTTCCGCTTGGCGTCGACCTGCCGTGCTTTTTTCCGTTGTTTTTCGATGGCGGCTTCAAGGCGCTCGCGCTCGCGCATCGCCTCTTCGTATCGAGCCGCCTGAACTTTGCGTTCTTCTTCTTTCTGTCGCAGATAGTCGGAGTAGTCACCCCAGAATTCGGAAATACCGCCGTCTTTGAGCTCCCAGATCTTGTCCACTACCTGATCGAGAAAATAACGGTCATGGCTCACAATGAGCAGGGCTCCATCAAATGCCTTGAGTTGTCCGACGAGAAGGCTGATGCCGTCTTGGTCGAGGTGGCTCGTAGGCTCATCAGCAAAGATCGCGCTTGCATGCCGGGAGAGCGCAGAGGCAATCTTGGCGCGTGTCTCCTCTCCGCCGCTCATCGTCTCCTGCGCCACTCCGGCGACGTTGAGACGGGAGAGCATCTCACCACTGCCCTGAGCCGCATCAAGGTCGAGTTCATCGAGCTGGCTGATGAGGGCAATGCTGCCGAAACGCCTGACGTCGGCGTCCGCAATGGTAAGATTGCCGCTCAGAATTTTAAGCAGGCTGGTTTTGCCTGCGCCATTGTCTCCCACCAAGCCGATGCGATCGTAGGAGTAGATTTCCAACTCTTCGATATCTAGGATATCGCGGCCGGCATATTCCAAAAAGATGTCTTTAGCTTTGACTATGAGTTCCATAGGTTGAACCGCCTTTTGTGTATTAGCGTTTTACTGGAAACGCAGCCATGCCAAAAAAGATTGCTCACGTCGATTTTTCGCCTTTGCCCAATTGCCGGCGCGAGCGTTTTGACCTTGCGCAAGCCGGCAAATCCGAAAATGATAGTTGGCGACGAATAAGGAGCGCGATGTGGGATGTCAGTGCAATACCTCGTCGTCGCAAGGGCTTGAAGGCTGACGCTTGAACCGATGGCTGCTGCCTCTTTTTTTTCGAATACTTGGGCTATTGAATCTGCCCGGTATCTCTTTTCCCCGCGCTTCGGACGCTCGGAGCAAGCAGCATAGCCATCGCAAGCAGTACCATGGTCGCTCCAGAGCCGACGAACCATAACGGAGCTCCAAGCAGATCCGCAAAAACGGAGGGAGCTGCGAGGCCCATGGGCATGGCCCAAGCCATGATGGTTCCGTAGAGGCCGAAAACGCGGCCTAGGTACTCAGGAGGTATCTGCTCCTGCATAAGGGCAGTCTGGGTTCCCGCGTACAACGGGGAGCATGCGCCCATAAGAAAGCTCACCGGCAGGAAAGCAGCGAACAACGACGAGCCGAGCGATCCGGATACGATTGCGGCAATGCCGAAGCCGGCAATCGCGGCGACCATGGTGAACGACCTATTGCGGAACCCTCCCGTAACCGCCAAGATACCGGACCCAGCCAGCATGCCTGCAGAAAAAAGGATTTCCACCAAAGCGGCATCCCCCGTGCTACCGCCAAAATGCCCCAAGGTCATTATTGGGAACAATGCCGCGAGCGGAGAGAACGCGAAAGCGAAGACGAACCCGCACCAAAGAAGGGCGAACAGCCCCCTGTACCCCCTAATCAGCTTGTAGCCGTCCGAAATCTCAGAGAAGAGCTCTCGAACCTTATTGGAAAAGGGCAAGCTGCGGTCGGCTTCGTCGAGGCCCCCTGCGTCTATCTGTGCGGCGAGGACGGCTAAAGAAGCGAAAAGCGCTCCCAGCACGTCGAGGACAATCATAGCGGTAATGCCCGCCACGGGATAAATCACTGCTGCAAGCGCGGCGCCAAGAATGTATCCGCCGGACTGAATCGCCTGAGTCACCCCCGATAGGCGAACGAGATGCTCCGGTGGGGCGAGATGGGGCGTGAGAGATTGGGAGGCCGGCGTGTAGAACGAAGTACCAACTGCACGGAGAAACAAGGCGATGAGAATTAGCCATGCAGGTAAGCTGCCGGCCAACGAGGCAATCGCCAAGGCGGCACCCACCGCGGCAATGAAGAGGTCGGCGCCGATGAGGACACGTTTCAAAGGCAGTCTGTCGACAACGGCGCCCGCAAGGATTCCGAACAAAGCAATCGGCAGAAAGCCTGCCAGCGATGCTAAGGAGAGGAGAGAAGACGACCCTGTCGTGAGGGCGAGATGCCAAATAAGACCCATCTGGAGAATCGAACTCGTCAATGTCGAAACGAGCTCCCCGCCCCATACGAAACAAAGCTTGAATTGCCATGAATGGCACAGCAGAGCAGACCTGCCCCGAGAGGTTTCAAATATCATGGTTATGTCCAATCGTGAAATGGCGTGCAGAAAAACAGCGCGACGCCACAACAGCGCCGCTTTCTAGGCGCTCATCCACGTGCGGAAAAGACCAACCACGACACCCCTCCTTCCAATACATGTTCAAGGGTACACTTTGGTACTTTAGGAGCGTGGGGTGAACATGGTACATGCAGAAAAAATCAGGCCGTTATTTCGATGCTTTGTTGTTAGCCCGCTCGTTCGATGCGCAGTTTTCTTCGATTTGTTCGAATTGCTTGCAGCACAGAGAACAAATCCGCTAGCGACATTGCCGCGTTTGCCGCAAGGCAGGCATGCTTATCCTTTATTGCTACGCACTCGACACCCGTTCCATGAACAAGGCGAACCGACGCATAGCGCTTATCTCAGACTACTTGCTGCAAAAGTCTAATCGTTGGTGCCCAAAAGCCTTGCGAGAATGTTCTTTGCTGTTTCGCAGCAGTCTTGAAGGGAGATTCCCTCTGCGTAAGGGTTTTTTCTTTTGTATTTCGCCCATTGCGAGAGCATAGTTGCATCGCTGGCAACGTCTTCGAGGACACCGGCCCATTGGTTAATAGTTTCCCTGCTGCCTCTTTTCTTGCAGGTTGACTCGAGCGCGTCACGTAGGATTCCCATATCAACGCAGTCGTCCTTAGTGCTCAGAAGAACGTGGATATCGTAGAAGTCGCGGGGGCGGGTGTTTGCGACGCCGCGGGAGACTACGGTCTCGAGCTTCTCCGCCAGTACTGACCTGTATCGTTATTTCGGACACGGGGCTGTGAGATTCAAGCGGAATCGCTTAAGCTTCAGGGATACCGATAGAAAGGTCAGGAAATGGCAAATCCGAGCAACAAGTACACTGACGAGTACAGGCGGGAGACCGCCGACTACATCATCTCCACCGGCAGGCCCGCCGCCGAGGTGGCCAGGGAGCTGGGGGTGAACGAGAAGACCGCCGGCAGATTGAATCAGATTCATGTAGCCAATCCAATACGGCGTGGCGTGATGTCCAGGGCGGTCTGGCGCAGCGTATCTGCGGCAAGCGCTGAAGTCGTGCCCCGATGCAAAAAGCAACAGCTAGCGATATTCTTCGGGAACGTCGAAGCCGTACTCACGGCATAGGAGCATGACATCGTGGACGTCGTGCTCGTCATGCTGATAGCCCAAGTGAAACAACAGCTGGCTTTCGGGGTCGATGCACGACACCTCCACCTCGCCGATGCGCCCCCTCCCCGAAAAGACCTCCCCGGGAAAACGATCTCCCTGATACAGAATATCGCCATTCTCGGCGAAATCGAAGCAATGCAGGTCGACGATGCGCCCCGCCTCGTCTTGCCACACCGTGTGATCTTCGGTGGTGAAAGATGCAGCCACCTCGGAAAACCCCTCATCAGCAATTAGATCCACGAACCTTTGGTAATCCCCGCGCTGAACGAACAGGTCGATGTCGTTATGAGCCCTGGTCTCACGCCCGACAAGCGCATCGACGCCCCAGCCGCCATCAAGGTATACGCCAATGCCCGCACCTGCGGAAAGGCCGATTATCCAACACGCATCATCCTTGGTGACCATAGGAGCTCCTCCTTTGTTAATTCGGTCTGGCAAACCATGTAATATTAACAAGGCTTGAGTTTGCCTGTCAAGAATCGACCATCGGTAAGCGCAGTCCTCTCTGGCCATTCGATTCCTTTTGTATCTATGGCTGCATTTACGTTATGTGGTTATTTATTTCGTTAGAATTCCCAAGCAAAACGCTTTTATGCACCATGTCTGCGCAAGCGAGAAAAGCCATTTCTAAGCCTCGGTCCACGAAAATGTCAACTTGGCTTTTCATTGAGCCGATACTTCCAACACCGCTGAAAACGAACCAAACGCGTAGCTCTTGCGTGTCCGCAACTCGCACCATCAAAGTATGCAAGCATCCTGATGAGCAGGATAGCCTCTGATCGTCTGTATCTCAATTCGGAACAAAGATCCTGGGAAAAAGGGGATGCGGCGCCGAACGCGAACAATGTGTGTACGCTGTCGAGAAATGAGGCGCGCGCCGAGAAACCGGTGGTCCATACTCCACGCCGCACCCCCAACTGAGCCTCGTAGGATTGGACCTCTTTAAGCAACGGTTCGAGGTCTTTTTCGCGCTCAGCGGCGTCCCTGGCCTTGTCTTCGATGCCGGCGAGTTGCTCGGTAATCCAATCGATTACCTGACCGACGTCGTTGTACCTGCCCTCGATCTCGTTTCTTGCCGCCTGTCGTGCCTCGGCGGGCTTTTGGAGGTAATCGTCATGAAGGGCTGCGTAGGTCCTAGCGATGTCCAGGGCGTTTTTGACCTTCGCCCTCTGGTCGCCGGCGATCATGGAGGCGATCGATTCCAGCTTGGCGTCGATGCACTGGAGGCTGTCGCTGATTTCGGTCATGTACGCCTGACCGACAACCATCGCCGCTGCGGCAAGGCCGACGCTGGCGATCTGTGCGGGGCTGACCCCAGCGGCTTTGAGGGAGACGTCGCCGCTCAGGCGACCTTTCGGGTCTCGGACGAGGGCCCTTACCGCTTCCGGATCCTTCTTCGAGGCGACGAGGTCCTTAAAGCTGTAGCCTTCGGGAACCTCGACTTTGTAGAGCTGTTTTCCTCGACGAGGTCTATGACGTCCGAGGCGAGGCCGAGAATGGCGTCCGCCCGCTCTCCGATGCCGACGTTGTTCTCTTTGCCCGCATCGGCGTTCGCGACGAGCCTGATGTTCTCCAAGTCCTCGACGGGAACGACCTCGACGCTGATTGGCGCAAGTTCTTTGTCGCTCATGCTCTTAGCGCCTATCTCGCCTCATCGGAACGCGCCAGGACGTCCCATTTGTTGTACGAGCCCTCGGCCTGAAGATCCCTGACGAGGGCCTCATAGCGGGTCTCGAGGTCTTTCTCCTCACACGGGAAGAGCAGAATCATCATTGGTCTTTTGAACTTGAAGTCAGCGTAGACGTCGATGTTGCCGAAACCGCAAAGCTGTGTGTATATGCTGAAGCCCATGGATTTGCCGCAACCGACATAGACGTCCTCGTAGGCGGAAGGGTCTTTCTCTCGTGCCGATTTCATCGTGACGACGGCGTAGCAGCCGGCGATCGCCATGTACCCATCGCTGAGGTCGGCTTCGCTGGAGACGTTGTTCTCGAAGTTCTCGAAGAAATCTTTTGCGGAGATCGGCGGAAGCGAGCTTGCCACGGCCTTCTTGCGGGATGCCTCGAGTGACTTTTGCTGCTCCTTCTTGTCTTTGATTGCCCGACCCTTTGAAAGGAATGAGTCCCTGGCTTCTCCCAGGCTATCTGCCGCCTGCTTCCCCCTTTGCTGCCCCCAGTCGATCAGAGCGGGCCCGTATTTGTTCACAGCGGGCTCAACGAAGGGCAGAACGTCTTTTCCGATGTCGATGGCCCTTTTGACGTCTTGCAGCTTAATCTTTCCCAATTGCGTACCTCTATTCATGGACAACCGGAAGCTTATCGAGAAGCAGCCGGCAGCGTCTTGTTTCTATCAAGTGCGTAAATTATCTCACCACATGCAAGACCCCTTGCCGAGATATAGCGGCAAGGGGTCGAAGGGCCATATTCGGTTGTAGTTTCGATCTGCAAGTCCTAGTCTCGGTCGTCGTCGCCGGCTGCGCAGCAGGCGTAGGCCGTGAGCGTGAGGAGCCCCATGAGGAGCCCTATTCCGAAGGGCGCGAATCCCATGTTTCCACCTCCTTCGCGTAGACCACGGTGCGGGAGTTGCTCGTCTGGTAGCTGCACGTCACGAAGGCCCAGGCATGCGCGATGTCCGCCGAATCTTCCAGGACGACCTCGCACTGGGACAATTTGTCCCCGAGGTAGGCGTCGAGCTCCGCAGCGCCGGCGAAGTCGGTCCGCTTGCCCTCTGAGCTCGCGTCGACCACGTCAGCCGCGAAGACCTCGAGCTCGATCGCATTCTCGCGGGTGTAGACCCGGATGGTGCGGTGCCCCTCGGCGAAACCGCGCGACGAGTATTGCGCGAGCGGCGCGAACATAGTGCCGTCGGACATGTGGTGCCCGTAGACGATGACGAGCGGGCTCTCGGCGCCCTGCGCGCACCCGGCGTCGATGTAGGGAGCGCCCCACGCTGATCTTTCGCCGCCGGCGTCGTGCGTGAGGTAGAAGTCGGGCGATTCGGGCCGGCCCTGGACGATCGGGTAGTCGACGGTCGTGCCCGGCACGCGCACCCAAGCGACGACGGAGGCGGGAAGGGCGTCCCAGTCGATGCCGCCTCCCGTCTCTTGAGCCTCCATTGCCGCATCCTTTTCCGCAGCAGGCGCCTCGTGCACCCCGTACGGGTTCCTCTCGGGCAGCGGCAGGACGGCGAGCGCCGCCAGCGCCAGCAACGCCACGGCAATGGCGAGCGCCGTGGCGGCTTTCCCTTTGTTCATGTCCTCCCCCGTTCGCAGGGGAGGCCCCGGGCGGGCGCCCAGGGCCTCCGGTTCGGTATCGATGCGGCGCCGCTACTCTTCCGGCTCTTCGGCAGGCTCTTCGGCTGCCGCGTCCTTGCTTGCGCCGGCCGTCTTGCGCTTGCGGTACGCGAGCGCTCCGCCCGCGCCCGCCGCAGCTGCTAGAGCGATGCCTGCGGCCACGGCGTAGCCGGTGGCGTCGGGGGCGTCGGCCCCGGTCTTGGCGTAGGGCTCCTCGGGCACCTCGGGCGTGTCGGGGTTGTCCACGACGACGCTCTGCTCGGCGGAGTCGATGTCCTCGTGGGCCGCAACGACGTTGCCGGCGGAGTCCAGGACCTTCTCGAAGACGACGAGCTCGTCTCCCTCGGCCAGGCCCTCGGTGTCGAACTCGAAGGTCACCTCGACGGTGCCGGAGGGCGCCTCTGGCTCGAAGGGCGTGCGCGCGGTCACCTCGTTGCCGTCCTTGTCGAGGAACGGCTCTCCGGTGCCCTTGTCCATGAGCGTGCCCACGGCGATGTAGGTCTCGCCGGGGACGAGGCCCTTGTAGGCCACCGTGTCGACGACCTTTGCCTTGCCGGCCTCGATGACCTGGTCGCCGTCGGCGGCGTCAGCCGCCTGGGTGCCCACCTCGACGGCGACGTGGACGGTCTGGCCCTCGTCGGAGAGGTCCGCGTGCGACGCCACCTCGGCGCCGTCCTTGCGAAGGCTCTCGAACACGACCAGGTCGCGGCCGCCGAGCAGGCTCGCGTCGAAGGAGATCTCTACGTCCTGGCTGCCCGTCGAGAGCGCGGGGGCGAACCCGGCCTTGGCCTCCACGGGCTTGCCCGAGGCGTCGGCCACGGGCTCGCCGGTCGCCTTGTCGACGAGGGTTGCCGAGAGCTCGTATTCCTCGCCGGCCTTCAGCCCCTCGTAGGCCACCGCGTCGACGACCTTGGCCTCGGCGTCGGCCGAGACGTCCTTGTCGCCGTCCGCCCCGTCCTTTGCCGTGGTGGAGATGCGCGGGCCCTCCTGGTCGTCGAGGCCCATCCACACGGCCTTGGCCACCGTCGAGTCGCGCTCGATCCAGAAGCTCCTGGTGATGAGCTCGAGGCCCTCGTTGGCCTCGCAGCGCAGCTCGGTCATGGTGTAGGCGCCGTACGGCAGGGCCGCCAGCGAGTCGTCGACCGGCGCCGAGGAGCCGTCCTCGCCGAGCGAGAACCAGATGCCGGCCTTCGGGTCCATGTCGGCGGCAGCAATCGGGCCCTCATGGCCGAGCAGGGCGTCGTTGGCGTTGGTGTCCCTCGAGTGCCTGTTCCAGCTGCTCGCGGTGGACGCGTCGCCGTTGCGGTCCGTCACCAGCACGTGCGTCTCGCCGGTGGCCGCGTTCTCGATGGCGAACGGGACCATGAGGCCGGCGTTGTCGGTCTCGCTCTTCTTGGAGAGCTCGAGGTCGTTGCGCACCACCTGGTCGCGGAACTCGAGCGCGGCGCCGTCCGCGGAGGCGCTCACGATCTCGCCGCCGGTGCGGACCTCGAAGGTGCGGGGCTCGCCGTCGGTCAGCAGGTAGCTCCCGTTCGTCGCCGTCTCCCGCACGTCGTAGGTCCCGTACGGCAGTGCGTCGGCCGCGGTCTGCGCGGTGTAGGCGCCGGCCTCGTCGTTCCATGCGGTGGTCAGCGTGGCCACGGCTTCGCCCGGCTCGCGCCATTCGCCGTCAACGAGGACCTTGTGCGCCGAGCGGTTCGTGACGGTGAACTCGATCCCGTCGAGGCCAGGGTTCTCGCCAGGCGCCTTCTTGTGGCCGCTGCCCGCGAGCGCCTCGGACGCCTGCAGCTCCTTGTCGGACTTGGTCACCTGCACGCCGCCGCGGAAGACCTCGTCGGTCACGGGGTCGCCCGTAAGGTCGCGCATCTCGCCGGCTTTCACGGTGAACGCGACGGAGGCGTCGCTGGCGTCGTAGCCCTCGGGCGCGCCGGACTCGACGATGCGGTAATTGCCTGCGGGAAGTGCGTCGGCGCCGGTCGCGGCGACGTGCGATCCGTTCTCGGGCGCGGTCTTGATCGTGGCGCAGACCTCTCCGTCGGCGTAGTACTTGCCGCCGACCAGCACGTAGCGGCCGGTCTCGTTAACGACGGAGAAGCTCGCGCCGTCGAGCGAGGCGTCGCCCTGGGGCTCCGCGCCCGCCTCGGAGTCCTCTTTGGCGACCTTGACGCCGCCTGCGGACCAGCTGAAGCTCACGAGCGTCTGAGAGCCGCCGCCGGTCCTGACGCAGAACGCCTCGAACCCGGCGGATACCTTGCCGGCGCCCGCCTTCATCTTGGCGAAGGTCCCGCCGATCAGCTCGGATTTCGCCCAGGAGGCGAACTCGGCGCTCGTGCCGTGCGTGGCAGCCGACTCGGACCCAGAGTAGGCGTAGGCGATGAGCACATGGCTCGCCGCGGCGTACTTCGCGTCGTCCCAGCCGCCGCCGTCGTACCAGCTGCCCGGGAACATCGACGCGTCGAAGCCGGGAGAGCCGAACGAGTACCAGATCGCCGCTGTCACGTCGCCGCTCGGCACGGGGCTCGTCGAGTAGGAGCCCGGCGCGGGCGTCGGGGACGAGGGCTCGGCGCAGTAGGCGATGTTCCCGTCGGCGCTCATCCACGTGGTGGCGAAGCCGCCGTAGGGGATCTTGCCGCCGACGGACACGTCTACCGTGCTCGGCGCGGCGTAGGCGGGCGAGGCCGCCACGGAGGCGAGCAGCGCCCCCGCCGCCAGGATGAGCGCCATGGCGCATCGGAGGAGCTTTTCCTGCAGGGTGCAGTCTTTCGCTGCGTTCATCTTTCCGCCTCCCTATCTCTCGACGCTTCGCTGTGCGCGGGGCGCCTCGTGCTCGGCGGCGCGGCTCGCCTGGCGGGCGTGCTCGGCGCGCTCCGCGAGGTAGCGCGAGCGCCCTGCGTCAACGGCCTCCTTGAGCTGCGCCGGCATGACCTTCACGGTGTCCTTGACCGCGCGGCCGCCCTCGTCGAGCTCGGGCTGGCCGTCCGGGCCCATCACCGTCTTCCTCAGCCACACCTCGCGGTTCGCGAGCAGCGGTATGTCCCGGAAGTCGGCCCCCTTGAAGCGGCTCTCGTTAACGAACATGGGGCTGAACTCGTAGCCTCCCACGTCCATGCCGTCGACGACGGTGCCCTTGGGAAGGGTCGCCGAGTTGAAGGTCCTGGCCTCGCCGGTCGCGCGGTCGGTGTACTCGATGCCCTCGCGCACGAAGCTCTTGTGCAGCGAGAGGTACACGTTCTTCCTCTCTTCCATGTCTTTCCTCCTTTTCGTTTTCAATCGGTCCTTGTCTTCATCCGCCGGGACGCGTGCCCCGGCGCGGCGCCCCTATCTCATGGCGACCGCCCCCTTCCTCGCTTTTCCGCTAGAAGCCGCTCACGATGTCGCGCGCCCAGGAGCCGCTCTTCACGAGGGCCAGGATGAGCAGCACGCACATGGCCAGGTACTGCAGCGCGTAGGTGAGCCCGTTCGCGACCGCGTCGGCCGGGGTGCCCGTCCCGGGGTTCGCCCCGGTGAGCCCGCCGAGCACGAGCGGGAACGATATGAGCAGCACGAGGATGATGACGCCGGCGATGCAGACCGCCCCGAAGCTCTTCAGGTAGCCAAGGCCTATCTGGCGCGTGGCGTCCATGCCGAGGAACGCCAGCGGGATCGGGGCGAACGCGGCCATGATGTAGAGCTGGAGCGCGCGGGCCCAGCAGACCACGAGGGCGACGACGTAGGCCGCCAGCACCACGACCCAGCTGATGAGGCTCACGACGAGCATGGCGATGAGCGACGGGATGTCGTCATCGGTGGTGACGACGGACACCTCGGGCAGGTCGAGCGCGCCTCCGGCGCCGAAGAGCGCCTCGACTCGGTCGATGGCGAGCCCGCAGACCTCGTAGATCGACGCCATCAGGTCGAAGCTGTTCTGTATGAGGAACAGGAACACGGCGAAGAACACGAGGAGGAAAACGACCTCCTTGACGCCGGGAAGGCTCTGGCTGCCGTCCATGCGCTGGGAGATCTCGATGAGCTTCAGGGTGAAGACCAGGCCGAGCACCCCGCACCCGATCGGCAGGATGGCAGCCTGCCATACGCCCCTGGCGACGTCGTGCATGGTCAGGTCGCTCGAGCTCGTGAGCATGTGCGCGAAGTCGGCCGAGAGGATCCCGTTCGCGCCGATCGACCCGAGCACGCCCGTTTGCGCCTTGAACATCCAGTTGCAGCAGTCGCGCAGAAGGCCGCACAGCCACTCGTTGACGTCCCCGGCTATGTCGGCGTATGCCGGCTGCGCGGGGACGAGCAGGAGCGCGCAGAGGGCGAATGCCGTCGCGGCGGAGACGGCGAACGCCCTTCGGCGTCGCGATTTAAGCGCCCGCACGGCTACATCGCCTCCAGCGAGCCGCCGCGCGAGACCACGGTGACCACCGTCGAGGCGGGGTCGTCGAGCGTGAAGGTCGTCGACGCGACGTTCCCGGCGTAGTCGAGCCACACCTCCTTGTCCCAGGAGGCGCTCGCCGCCTGCGGGGACACCTCCGCCGCCTTCCCGGCGACGGCCTCCTCGATGGCGGCGACGTCTGCGCCCAGCGCCTCGGAGAGGCGGTCGTCGGTGCCGGTCACGGAGAACGCTCCGTCTTGCGCCTTCTGGGGCACGTAGGCCTGCGTCAGGAGGTCGCAGGCCAGGGTGCGGGCGTCCCCGTCGCCCGAGACCTGGATGAGCGACAGGCCTCCCGCCTTGTCGCCGGTTCCCTTGACCTCGATGGGCACGCTGAGCACGCCGCCGGCCTCGGAGGGCTCCTCGGCCGAGAAGAACCAGGCGCGCTCGGTGCCGCCTGAGCTCTCCACCATGGCGCCCTCGACGATCCGCAGCGTGGCGGTCGGGTCGTCGGCTCCCGTCCATGCGGTGTTCCAGAGCGCCTCGGCGCCCGAGGCGGCCTTCCCGGTTGCCGCGTCGGCGCCTGCAGCCGCGGGCTGCTCTTGCTCCTGGGGACTATCCTGCGCGCCTTCCTGCGGGGCGATGGCGCAGCGCGCCGCGCCCGCGCCGAGCGCCACGACGAGCGCGCCTGCCGCGACGGCGGCCATGACCCTTGACTTTCCCTGCATTGGTTTCTCCTATCTCGCGGTGAGCGCGCAGCTGAAGCTGCCGATGCCGCTCGCTATGCGGCACACGTCGCCCGTTCGCGGCTCGTGTATGTACCTGTCGTCGCCGATGTAGATGGCCACGTGGCCCGAGCGGTAGAGGATGTCGCCGGGCTTCGCCTCCGAGAGCGGTATGCGCCTGAGCTCCTCGTACTGGGAACCCGTGTAGTGGCTTATGCGGATGCCCGCCTGCGCGTAGCAGTACTGCGTGAGCCCGCTGCAGTCGAGCGCCTTGCCGGGGGTCGAGCCTCCCCACACGTAGGGCACGCCGAGCTGGCTGTACGCCGCCTCGACGATCGCGTTCCCGTTCGCGGTCGAGTCCTTCAGGTCCTCGACCGTCATGGAGTCGAGCCGGTAGAGGCCCCATTGCGCCATGATCGACTTCAGGGACTCGACGTAGGACGAGTCGGTCGCCCAGCCGGCGTCCTTGAGCCCCTCGGCCATCCTGTCCGAGTCGTGCCTCTCGATCGCCTCGCGGATGAGGGCGTTGCCCGAGTAGCGCTCCGCCTGCAGGAAGACCCTGCTGCGGAAGCGGATGCACTCGGCGTCGCCGGTGAAGCGGATGAAGCTCGCCGTGATCTGGGTGTGCTCGCCGGGCACGTACTCCTCGCTGGTGGCCCAGTTCGCCTTGCCGGCCACCTCGGGGCAGCCCGCGTAGCCCGACCACCACTTCATGCCGAAGAGGTTGTGGTCGCGCTCTGCGAGCCGGCTCATGCGGTCGCCCTGGCCGGACTCCTGGATGATCTGCGCGATGGTGCAGCCCGCCGGGTGCCCGTACTCCTCCTGGCACTCGAGCGCCGCCTCGACCATCTCGTAGGTGATGTAGGGCGGCAGCCCCTCGAGGCCCTGCTTGGAGGCCGCGTCGTCCCAGAAGCCGAACAGCGCGCTCAGCAGCTGCGCGACGGCGAGCGCGCAGGCGATGAAGGCCACGATGCCGGCCACCGCCCCGAGCAGGGCGGGCGCTGCGCCCGAGACCGCGCCCGCGATCGCGGAGGCGGCGCCCTTCGACCCCGCGGCTCGGGCCGCCTCGCCCGACGCCTGCGCGGCCGCCTGGGCCGCCTGGGGCTTGGCCGGGGCGGTCGCGCCGGCTGCCTCGGGGCCGCGCGCGCCTCCCTTTGGGGCGCCGAGGGCGGTCGCCGCCTTGCGGCTGCCTTGGGCTGCTTTCTTCGCCTTCCTCCGCCGCAGATTTCCCGCGGCCTTCTTGGCCGCACGCCCCGCGTCGTACATGCCCGAGGCGCCCTCGAGCTCCTCCGAGTCGTCGAGCTGGGAGACGGCCTCCCGGGCGATCGCCAGCTTCGCCGCATCGACGCGCGAGCGCATCGCGGCCGCCGCGCGCCGGTCGCCGGCTGGTTGGGACAATTTGTCCCCGAGCCCGCCTTCCGGCGCGTCGGGCTTGGAGGGGCGCCCCTTCACCGTTGCGGCGGGGCCTCCCGCCTGGTCGAGCGGGCCGGCTCCCTCCGAGACGTTTCCCAGGGCGTCGCGCTCGGTCTCCGCGACGTCGCCCGCGGTGAGCACGTCGCGGCGCCGCGCCGCGACCACCTCGAGCATCCCGCCGCCCTCGCTCGGACGAGCCACGGCTACTCCTTCGCCTCTCGCGCCGCCCGGCGCATCTCGCGCTCGGCGACCTCTGCGGGCTTGGTGTTCCACAGGTCGTAGAGCGAGCCTTTCGGGAAGTCGTCGGTGATGGGCACGCGGATCCCGGCGCTGATGAGCAGCCCCTCGCCGGGCTTGACGGCGTCGCCGATGTAGCCGCGCTCCGTGGCGGAGAGCTGGAGCATCTCCGCCCATGCGTCGAGGTCGGCGGTGGACTGCTTGTGCAGCAGGAAGAACTCGGAGTTGAGCACCATGTCGCGGGCCTCGGCGTTGGCCAGCATGTGGCTCGTGTTCTGGCTGATGCCGGTGCAGATGAGGCCGAACTTGCGCCCCTCGCGCCACAGGCGGGCGAAGTACTCGACCACCGTCGGGTGCGCGAAGAGGCTCTGCACCTCGTCGATGTAGAGCCACGTGTAGTTGGGGCGCGGCGGCGTGACCATCACGCGGTTGCGCACCATCTCGAGCGCCGTGATCATGCCGAACACGCGCATGTTCTGGCCGAGGCCGTGCATGTCGATGTTGGTGATGCGGTTGTCGAGCGCCACGTTGCTCTGGCCGTTGAAGAAGGAGAACGCGCCCTTCACGTAGCGCTCGTAGCGCAGCGCGATGTCGGCGGCCTCGGGCTCGGGCTGAGCGAGCAGCGCCGCGTGGAAGTCGCCGAGCGTGGGCAGGCGGCCGTCCTTCGCGCACTCCCGGTACGCCTCGCCGACGCAGCGGGCGATGATCGAGCGGTCGCGCTCCGGCAGGCCCTCGCGGCCCTCGGCCATGAGCGCGCTCGAGAGCGCGAGCACCGCGTCGGTCTTGTACGCGAGCTTGGCGGCGTCGGCGCGGTCCGCGACGTCGGCGGTGTCGAGGGGGTTGAGCACCGCCGAGCATCCCGGGGCGAGCTCGACGTTCGCGCCGCCGAGCGCGCCGACGAGGTTGCCGTACTCGCCGGCCGGGTCGAAGATCACGACCTCGTCCTCGGGGTGCGCGAGCACGGTGTTGGTTATCTCGCGCTTGACCGAGAAGCTCTTGCCCGAGCCGGGCTTGCCGCACACGAAGCCCATGGGGCTCGCCAGGCGCTTGCGGTCGCACAGCACCAGGTTCCCGCTCTCCTTGGACTGCCCGTAGTAGCCTCCGCCCGCCTCGTCGAGGCTCTGGCTGGCGAAGGGCATCTGCATGGCCACCTGCCCCGTGGTGAGGTAGCGGCTCACGGTGACGTGGTTGTCCCCGAGCGGGAGCACCGAGTTGAGCGCCTGGCGCTGGCGGAAGTGGAGCGGCTCGAGGCCGATCGTGCAGCCCTGCGCGACGCTCGTCACCTGCTGGACGCGGCGGTCGAGCTCCTCGAGGCTGTCGGCCCAGGTGTAGACGAGGCCTGTGTAGACGAACAGGCGCTCGGACTTGTTGCGCAGGAAGTCGAGCAGCTCCTCGGCCTCCTCCTTCGAGAAGCGCAGCTCGGGCGGCAGGATCTGGTAGTCGTAGCCCTTCTTCACGGCGCTCATCTGCTCGTCGATGATCTCCTTGTCCATCCAGTCGATCTGGCGCTTCACGAGCGCGAGCGCCTCGCTCTGCGCGATGGGCTGCACGTGCAGCGTCACGTTGAGCGGCAGCGGCAGGTCGATGATGGAGGCGAGGTAGGTCTCCTCGATGACCGACCCGAAGCTGCGCACGGCGAGCACCGCGCCGTAGCGCCCGTCGCTGCGGAAGCAGTCGGACCTGCCTTCGGGCTTGAAGTCGAGCGTGGAGGGCATGACGAAGTCCTTCGTGCGCGCGCCCGACGTCGGGGACAATTTGTCCCAGGAGAACTCGAAGCGCGACCCCGGGCGCAGCTGCCCCTGCAGAAGCTCGAGCCTCTCGGCGCCGTCGAGGGCGCGCGACGAGCAGCGTATGCGCGCGAGCGTCTGCTCCACGTCGCCGCGTATGCGCGCGAGCTTGGGCACCGCGGCGTCGACGTCGTCGGCGCCCACGGCGTAGGTCAGGTAGCGGTGGCGCACGAGGTTCGAGACGCCCTCGCGCATCTTGTCGTTGAGGATGCGGTTGTACTCGGCGGCGAGCCCGGCCGTGGCGCGCTCCCCGGGCTCGAAGAATACCTTGCGGCCGACCTCGTCGGCGGGGATGGGCGCGTTCACGACCTGGAGCTGCACGTGGGAGTCCGCCGGGAAGTAGTTGAACAGCGAGCTCATCACGGTGAAGGCCGTCTCGCGCGCCTCCTTGCGCGCGGACTGGTAGCTGATGTCGGAGAACTCGACCGTCTGGCTGAACACCCCGGGCATCACCTGGGCGATGCCGTCCCTGTACATGGCGTCGTAGCCGACGTAGGCGGCCATCTCGCGCGAGCGGTCGCGCTCCCGGCGGCGCCTCTGCCGCTCGGCCTCCGCGCCCTTCGAGGCGTCCTTGCGCCCGCCCGTTCCGCCGAGGAGCAGCCCGAGGGTGCTCGGGCGCTTCGGCCTATTCTCCTTGTTGGTTCTTGCTCGGCTCATAGAGCTCGGCTCCTTTCTTCCTTGCCCTGCGCCTCGCGCGACGTCCCGGGCGGCCCGGGCGCGGCGAGCCCTCGGGGAGGCTCCCGGCGAGGCAGGGCTCGTACGCGAGCAGCTGCGGGGAGAGCTCGTGTGCCGCCAAAAGCGGCAGCAGCTCCTCGGCGCGCATGCCGAAGGGCCGCCAGAACCCGGCGAGCCAGAACGGCATGCTGCAGAGCATGATCGGGAAGGCCGCGTCCGCGACGTCGGCGTGCAGGCCCAGGTGGACGAAGGCCGCCGCCCCGACCGCGCTGCCGAAGCCGAGCGACACGCATGCGAGCGTGCGCAGGCTCATCTTCCCGACGATCTTCTCCTCGTACTCGCCGATGTCCTTCTGCACCGGTATCCGGAGCGCCATCCGCGACGCCCCCTATGCCGGCAGCCAGGACGTGTCCAGCTGCCCGAAGTAGACCGACGCGGCGATGATGATCGCGCCGCCGGCGATGGTGGATATGGCGGTCGCGATCTGCGGGCCGCCCTGCTGCTCCCTGATGGCCAGGCCGAGCGAGACCGCTCCCCACACGACCAGGAAGCCGCCGAGGAAGGTCACGCAGCCCGACACGAGCTTGATGACGTTTGCGAGCATGCTGCTCTCCTTTGCTTTCGGTTGACGATGTTCCTTGCTGCTCCTCCCCCGCGGCGGGGGAGGCCCGCGCCCTCCGCGGCCCCGTCACGAGGCGCCGTCCTTCCGCCTGCGGTACTCCGCGAAGTCGAACGGGCCGCGGCGCGCGGCCTCCTCGAGCAGGCGCGAGCGCGGGTGGCGCTCGAGCCGGTACTTCCGGTCCATGAGCGGCATGCACCCGTTCACGAGCACGAGCGCGTCCTCGCGCGGCATGCGCGCCACCTCGGCGGGCTGTATGAGGTCGCGCTCGGAGATGCCGCGGTTCACGGTCCGGGTCCAGCCGGCGCCCCGCGAGTCGCTCTGCGTCTCGCTCGCCACCGTCTGCTTGCCGGCCATCTTGCTGATCTCCTCGTTGGTCTCGTTCGCCTTGCCGCCCAGGTAGAGCAGCGTGTCGCAGGCGTTCACGATGGTCTCGGCGTTGTTGTCGCCGTAGGTCTCCTTCAGCTGCGAGAGCGACTGGGCGATCATCGAGACGGCGATGTTCCGGCTGCGGGTGACGGCGATGGTCCGCTCGAAGTCGGGTATGCGCCCGATGTTGGCGAACTCGTCGAAGACGAAGTGCACCGTCGTGGGCAGCGAGCCGCCGTGCGCCTCGAGCGCCTCGGCGCAAAGCGCGCTCACGGCTGTGTCCATGAGCAGGGCGAACAGGAAGTCGAAGGTCGAGTCGGTGTCGCTCATGGACGCGAAGAGCGCGACCTTGGCGCCCTCGTCGCCCATGTGGGCGAGGTCGAGCTCGTCTTTGGAGGTGAGGTCGCGCACGGCGCGGATGGAAAGCGGCTTCAGGCGGACGTTGCAGCTCGAGAGCATCGACTTCATGGTGTCGCCGGCGGCCACGCGGAACTCGCGGTAGCTCGCGAGCGCGAAGTCGTCGGGGGGCGCGGGCTCGCGGACCTTGACCCACTCCCACGCGCCGTCCTCCTCGGCGAAGCCGCGCAGCGATCCGCCCTCCGCCGAGGCGCCGCCGCGCCTGACGTAGCGCTCGCCGGTCTCCAGCTCGCGGAACACCATGTCGAGCGGGCTCATGTAGCCCGGGTCGTCGCGGGCGTCGGCGAGCGAGAGCAGCGTGAGCAGCCCGTCGAGGTTCCGGTCGGCGGGCTCGCAGTGCATGACGAGGTAGGCCGTGAGCGCGGTGTAGACCAGGCGCTCGGCCTTCTCCCAGTAGGGGTCGCCCTTGTGGTCGGCCTCGCCCTCGGTGTTGGCGACGATGCCGCGGGCGAAGCGGATGACGCCCGCCTCGTCGCGTATGTAGGCTATGGGGTTGAAGCGCATGGAGCGCGTGAAGTCGATGGTGTCGAACGCGCGGATCTCGTAGCCGAGCTCCGCCAGCGCGCCGCCCATCTCGCGGATGAGCGTGCCCTTCGGGTCGGTCACGAAGAAGCTGGCGTTGGCCTGCAGGAGGTTCGGCTTGACGTAGTAGCGCGTCTTGCCGGTGCCGGGTCCTCCCACCACGAGCACGTTGTCGTTGGTGTCGGTGGAGAGGTCGAACCTGCGGCTCACGAGGCGGATGCGCGCGTTGTCGGTGAGGATGATGTTGTTGTCGGGGTCCTTGGGGTCGCCGAAGGGCGCGATGTCCTTGCGCGTGGCCCACCTGGAGCTACCGTGCTCCTCGCCGTCGCGCCGGGCCCCCTTGGTCCCCAGTGAGCGGGCCCAGGCGAGGAGCGCGCCGCACGCGCAGGCGGTCCCGGCGCACAGGGGAAGCGCCTCCGCGGAGAAGACGCGCCCCGCGCGGAGCGCCGCGGGTATCGCCGCCATGGCGGCCTCCGGGTCGAGGATCGGGTTCGCGCCCGACGCCGCGATTGCCGCGGCCGCGAAGTCCCCCGCGGCGAACGCCGCCGCGGCCAGCGCGGCCGCCGCCTGCCACCTCATCTCTCGGGCCCCTCGATCTGGCGAGGGCCGCGGTCCCGGCCGGGGCCCTGGCTGTGGGCCCTCGACGCCTCGCGCGCCCGCTCGGCGCGCTCGGCCAGCCGCTCTGGCGCCTCTCGGCGATCTCGGCGAGGCGCTCCCTAGCGCGGTCTGCGGCCTTGCCCGTGTCTTGCTCGAGCTGGCGGAATGCCTCGTCGACCTCGGGCGCGTCCTCAACCTTGAAGAGCAGCCAGTCGCGGCCCTCGCCGGGGATGATGTGGTGCTCGACCGACGCGGCGCGCAGCTTGTCGGAGACGACCTCCTTGATCGTCGCGTACTCGGGAAGCCCCGAGAGCTCCTCGAGGCTGAGCTTCGCGTAGGTCGGCGCGCCCTCGGCCGCGACCTGCTCGGCGCGCCCGCCGGCGATGGTCCCGCGGATTCCCGCGAGGCGCTCGGAGAGCTCCCTCGCGCTGCGCGCCATTGCCTCGGCGCCGGCCTCTTGGCCGATCCTCAGCATCCAGTCGAGCAGCTTGCCGCCCGCCTCGTCCCCGTAGTCGCTCGCCATCCCGCGCCTCCCTTCCAGTCGAGATGAAAAAGGGCGCCTTCGCGCCCCGGTCGTCCCTATTCGGCCCCGACGGCCCTCTCGCGCGCCATTGGGGCGCGGGCTTCCTGCCCGGCGTGCGCGCGGCTCGCCTCGCGGGCGGACGCGGCGCGCTGCGCCAGCGGCTCGGGAGCCTTCTCGTGCAGATGGGCCCACTCGCCGCTGCGGCACTGCTCCGGCGTCGCCTCGCACATGTCGCGCATGGCGCGCTCGAACCGCTCGGGCTCCTGGGCGATGGCGCCGAAGCTCCAGCTCTCGAAGCCGGTCCACGCGTCGCCGTCGCGCTTGAGCGTCCACCACTCGTCGCCGCCGTTCACCTGCTGGATGAACGCGAGGTCGCGGTAGCAGAACCCCTGGCGTATGGCCCAGTTGCCCGAGCCCAGCGCCTCGCGGAGCCTGTCGACGCTGTCCGTGCGGGAGAACTCGTAGGGGTACTCCTCGAGGAACGGGTCGTCCTGCCAGTCGAAGCCGCCGACCTTGAGCCAGCCGTTCTCCTGGCACTTCTCCACGAGCCCTTCGTGCTCGCGGCCGGTTATCCTCTCGAAGCCGTCCATGGGCGCTCCGCCTTTCGTTTTCTCGTGTGGCGGGCGGCATCCTCGCGATGGGGACACGGTGCGAGTCGGAGCAGGCGTGCGTGCCGGCGCGTCGGCGCCGCCCAAGACGTGTATAGCGATTTCGATTGCGGTAACGGTCGGGGACGCCCGCGATGGGTCGAGCTGGGTCGAGCCGTCCGCGCCTCCACGGGAAGCGCACAAGCTAGCTGCGCCGGCGCCTGTCCCTTCCGCCCAGGTAGACGGGCCTGCAGGTCTGGGAGATCCTGCTCGCGATCGCCTCTGCCGTTACGCGCTCGCCGCGCCTCGCGAGCCTGTCCGCCAGCGCGCCCGGCGCGTAGTTCGACGTGACGATGGTCGGGCGCATGTCCTCGTAGCGCGCGTCGAGCACGCTGAACACGGTGCCGACGGACCATTCCGTCGCGTCCTCCTTGCCGAGGTCGTCGAGCACGAGGACGTCGCACTTGGCGTACCGCGCGACGGCCGCCTCGGTGCCGCCCTCGTCGAACGTGGCCTTCACGCGCTCGAGCATGCCCTTGGCCGTCGTGAAGGCGACGTCGTAGCCGGCCTCGGCGAACAGCCTGGCCATGGCGGAGGCGGCGTGCGTCTTGCCGGCGCCGACGCCCCCGTGTATGTAGAGCCCGGCGCCCCCGTTGCCGGCGAACGAGGCGATGTACTCGGCGAACTCGGGGCGGTCGGCCTCGGCGGCCCGGTAGCGCCTGGGGATGCCCGCGCGCGCGAGCGCCTTCTCCCGGCGGGCGGCCTCCTCCTTGGCGGCGAGGGCCGCGCGCCTTCGCGCCTCGGCCTCCCGCTCGCTGGTTGCGCCCTCGCACGGGCAGGGGGCGCTGGAGACCCAGGCGACCCTGCCCGCCAGCGCTGCGCCGAGCGGTTCGAGGGCGGCGCCGCAGTGCGGGCACGCCCTCGGCTCCGGCTCGTCGAAGGAGAGCCCGGCGGCCCGGGCCTGCTCCAGGGTGATGAGTCCCGCTCGGTCCATCGGGCGCCCCTTCCTTATCTTCTGAAGTCCTTGTTGTCCCTTTTGCTTATTGGGTGGCATATCGTCAGGGGTTTCCCTGTCATTTCGTCAGGGGTTCGGGCTGCGAGCCCTGACGGTTCGTCATCCTTGTTCGCGGCGAACCCTGTCATTTCGTCACCCTTTCGCGCCGGGAACCCTGACGAATCGTCAGGGGTTGCCAACGCTCCGGGCGGCAGCCTCTCGCGCACGATGCGGTATCGCTTGGTGGCATGCCCGCGCGCCGGGGCGTGCACGCCGCACTCCTCGATGAGGCCCTGGTCGAGCAGGTTGCGGATGGCGCGGTGGACGCTGCGCTCCTGCACGTTGAGGAATCGGGCCAGGCCGCCCTTGCTCTCGAAGTAGCCGCACCCGGCGTCGCAGAAGCCGAAGATGCGCGCGTAGACGAGCAGGGGAAGGCCTGAGAGGCCGAGGTCCGCCATCATGAAGTGCCGTACCGTCGCGAACTCGCGCGGGGAGGGGCCGTCGCGCCCCCTCGGGCCTGCGGCCGCCATGGCGCTAGCCCCTTCTTGGCGAGCCGACGACGCTGTTGCGCTCGACCCATGCGACGAGCTCGTCGTGCAGCACGATGCCGTCGCGCGTCTTGCCGCCGATGTAGCGGATCGGGAACGGGTCGTCGCGGTCCTTGGCGAGCCGGTACATGGCGTCGCGGCTGATGCGCAGCATCGCGCACGCCTCGTCGGCGCCGAATATCGCGTTTGTCGATGCGATGAGCCTCACCTGGCTCCTGCTAGTGCTCTTGGTCATGGTCGTCCTCGAGCTCCTTTCGTCTCGAGGCTCCCTCGCGTGCCCGGCCGCGGGCGGCTCCCGGGGCGGTCGCCGCCGTCATTTCCTGCCGCTCCTTGACTCGATGTAGGCGTCCACTGACGCCCTCGAAACCAGGAGCTTCCTGCCGAGCCTGTACGAGTCGATCTCTCCCGACCAGATGAGGTCGTACGCCTTGTTTCGGCTCGCCCTCATGTACTGCTGCATCTCGATCACCGTCATCCATTCGTCGCGGCCCTGGTTGTTCTCGGGCGCGGCGCATTCGGCTGTGCGTGCCATGGTTCCTCCAATCTTCCCGTGCGGCACCGTGCGGGCACACCGCGCGGCACAGTGTCCCTTTTCGTCTGCGCGACGATTGAACCGCCTGCTGGCGCATCGCGCGCATGACGGGAACGGAGACGGGTCGAGGTGGGTCGAGCTGGTCGGGCCTCCACGAAACGGCCATGAGCCGCGTGGCTTAGCTCTCAGCTAAGTCCCTGAAAAGTAAAAGGCGCCCATGCGGGCGCCTGCCTAGGAGCGATGTTCGTTCGGTTGTGGTTGGAATGCTTCTCTTCCGCGGTGCTGTCGTCCGGGGTCCGGCATCTGTCGTTCGCCTCTTCTGTCGTGTTTGATGTTGTGTGTTATGCGAGCGACCTTGCGCGGGCCTGCCGGCCCGTTGCCCCAGGTGCACCCGGGTAAATGGTACCCATCCGTTGGAACATGGACATCGCGGGAGGGCTGTTTGGGCAAGCTAGGATGGATGAGCGGCGGGGTTCTAAATGCAATAATTCGAGCTAAAGGGCCTTGTACTCTCTTTTGTAAAACGCGAGGGTGCAATAAACTCGACGATCCCCCTGAACCTTTTCTGAACGAATCAGCTCTTAGGCGGTATGACGCGACACGCATCGGTAGTGCTCGGACTGGGTTAGTCATCGAGTGGGTATAGAACATACGTTCTGTATAACGTTATAGCACCAGGTGGCAGGCGTAGTTTCAATCGAAGCTACGCCTGCTGCTATATATGGGTTGATGGTGGTATCAATGACCGCGATGCTTCTGTTTGCGCTTCAGTTTTCGCTGCTCGAAGCGCGCCTCCGCCTCATCCGCTCGACGCTGGCTTCTTGCTTGAGCCGATTCCCGCTTCATCGTCTCCCGCTGATTCGCGAGCGCCTGCTGCGCCTTGGTGCTCATCGCCGGCTGCTTGAGGGCTTTCGCCGCCTCGCGGGCGCGTCTCTTGGGGTTCTTCGCGGGCTCGCTCGCCTCAGCCGGTTCGCCACCGAAGAATGAGAACTTCTCCCATTTGCTTGTAACGAATTTCTGAATCTCCTCATCGGACGGTTCTGCGCCGAAGACGATGCGGGCGACGCCGTACCTGCCGTCCTCGACATGCTCCGCCAGCCCGACCCAGAATTGGCCGTCGTGATATACGGTCAGGGTGGACGACACGCTGATCTGCATGGCTGGTTCCTCCTTTATGTAGATGACCATGCAGAGAAGGGACAACCAAGGAGGCAGGTTACTGATGCGGACTCCCGCACGCCCACGACTACCCGACGGGGACTGTGTTTTCATCTCTGGTGCCCGCATTGTAGCACGAGCGGTTATCGCAGGCGCACCGCGTGACCTCGAGAGGGGCTGTGGGTTGAGTTGGATTGAAGAGCTCGGGATCTCGGATGCGCGCGGCTTCCATTTCGGTGTGCAGCACGAAGTGGGCGCCCTTCTGTTTGAGGTGTTCGATTTGCTGCCCCCCGTGGGGATGGGCTTTCTGCTTTGGGCGTCTGCCAACATCGGCTTCCTGTCGCCAACCTGCATGGGTCGTTCTACCAGCGCGTTCTCGCGTTACCGCGAAGACCGTTCGTCGGTTCATGGCGCAACCGCCTGCAGCTATTCCCTTATTTCGACAAGGGTAAGTAGTTTGACCTGCGGTTTTGCAAACGGTGCGCGAGCCGCCCGCGTTGATTCACTTGCGATGCAGCTGGCGGCTTGCAGGCTACAGGGCTCGAGTGGGAATAGTTCCGCCTGATTTTATCCATAATTGGCGATTTAACGCCCTTATTTTCTCCAAACAGTGAGGTAACAAGGCATTAGGCATCAGCGGGACCAGAAGCTGAACCGTACGTGCGGGTGTAACCTCTCGGGCTTCCGCCACCGGTTGCGAGAGCCCGAGATACCTTTAGGCACGGTGTCGTTCGGCGACGCCAGGCCGAAGGACACCGAGAGCAAAGACTTGCACGTTGACTAGGCGATGAAGTTCTCCACGAGCGCGACCATCGCATCTTTCTCGCTTGGGTCCGAAAGCGCGACCATGAGCGTCATGGCGGCGAGAGCGTTTCCCTCGACAAGCAGGTGGTCGTCCTGTTTGAGCAGCCCGTTCTTGTCAAGGAAATACACGAAGAGTGCTGCAGCCGACCTCTTGTTTCCATCGAGGAACGGATGGTCCTTTACAACGAGATACAGCAGGTTTGCCGCCTTGGCCTCCACGCTTGGGTATAGGTCTTGATCGGCAAACCCCTGATACAGGGCGTTGACGATCCCTTCGAACAGGCCTCCCCGTTCACGGCCGAACAGGTTGGACTCGCCGTAGAAGGGAAGCGATCGCACGAATTCCAAGGCGTCCTCGTGGGTGAGCTGCCAAGTGGGTGCTTTGCCCTCTTGTGCCGGAAGGTTGCCGGTGTCATAGTCGTTGAGGAGCTCGAGGCTCGGCAGGTAGCTGTTGAGCAGCTCGGCCGATCCTGCAACCTCGGGAACGTCCGCGCGCTCAAGAATCTTTACGACGGTCTTGAGCGTATCGAGGCGCTTTTGATTCACGGTATAGCCTTGGACGAGGTGCTGCTTGAGCACGGAGTTCGCCCAGCGCCGGAAATAGATACCCTGCTGGGACTTCACGCGGTAGCCCACGGACAAGATCATGTCGAGGTTGTAGTGCTCTACCTGGTAGGTCTTTTCGTCCGAGGCAGTTAGTGCAAATTTTGCACTAACTGGAATTCCTTCCAGCTCCTCGGCACGTGCAGCCTTGATGTGCCTGCGAATCGTTGTGACATCGCGTCCGAACAGCTGGGCCATCTGCTGCTGGGTAAGCCAGACGGTGTCTTCGTCCGTACGGACTTCAAGCTGAATGGTGTGGTCGGGATTCTCGTAAAGCGCGATCTGCTGGGATAGTTCGGTAAGCGTCATGGTTGACTCCCGGTGGAAGACGTAGGGGGGTAATGTCACCAGTCGGGTATCGCCTCCGACCAGCCGGTATGCGCTACACCGGCTAAGGTGGGGCCAGTGCTGCGATAGCGTTAAGGAATCAACGAGATAGATTCCGATACCCTAATTCATGCAACCCGTCGCTCCGTACCATTGGGGGCCTCCGAAGCGACTCTTGCCCTGCCTTGTTTAGGCTTAATCAATCATAACAGAAGATGGGAACAAATGTTCGAATATAGTATGGAGAATACGGGTAAGCCGATGCGGTAGGAGTGCGTGCCGTGAAGCGCCTCTGTTGTTCACGCGAACCCGGCGGGGCTGCGTTCTCACTGCAGCGGGGGAGTCGCTGGTGGAGGACGCACGCTCGATTATGCGTCAGTCGGCAGACGCCCTGCAGCGTGCCCGCGGTCGGAGCGATGCGGACGGGCATACCGTGAGGCTGGGTGTGTCCCTGCTCTCGCCTGCAGCGAAGACGCTGGATGCCTGGCCTCGCTTCCACGAGCGAGTACCTCAGCTCAAGCTCGAGCTCACTTGCCGTCCGCGCCCCATTGGCTTATCCCTATATGACCCAGCGAACCTGGAGTCCGCCGGTGCTGCCATTAATCAAATAGGCTCGGCATGTCGTCTTCCTTCATAAGAGCGCCGGCGCAGGGGGAGGCTCTGCGCGGTGAACTTCTCTGCCGAGACGCCGGCGCAGTTGCAGGCCAAGCACGAGCTTCAGGCGCATGTGTACGCCGATGTGCAGCACAAAGCGGGCTACGAGTTGGTGGGTTTGCGCTTCGTGCGCGTCGAGGTGGAGGATCTGGACGGACCCGGTCAGCCGCAGGTGGTTGAGTACGAGCTGTAAGGGTTTGCGGGTGGTGTGTATATGTTAGTTACGGACGCCAAAAACGAAAGGGAGGCAATCGTGTGTACGATTGCCTCCCTTGTTGTTCTTGCTTCCAGCAAGGAAGTGGGGGACCTAAGTCAATGGATCTGGGCCCTAGATGGCCAGGCCTGCCTCGTAACCCTCGCGCGAGGCGACGACGGCGTTACCGGCCTTGACGGCGCAGCCGACTACCTGCACGTTGTCGCAGTGCTTGCGGGCGATCTCCTCGAGCGGGTTGTAAGCCTTGTAGCCGAATGCCGAGACGACCGTCGCCGCGGGGAGCTTGTGCTCGACGCCCTGGGCATCGGTGTAGACGACGGCGAAGCCCGTTGCGTTCTGGCTACCGGCGCCCGCCTCGCCGCTCCAACTTGCGATGTCGGTGTCGACCTCTACACCGCTCTCGATGCACTTGACGGTTGCGTTGACGTGGGGCTTGACGCCGGAATTGGCCATCATTTCCATGAACGCGCCCTTGGTGATGGGCATCATGTCCAGGCACAGCTCGCCGCGCATCTCGATCACGGTGACGTCGTCGCGGTACTGGGCGATGAAGTCGGCCGTCTCGGCGCCTACCTCGCCGCCGCCGCATACGACGACGGGGCCGGGGTTGACGATCGCCTTGCCAAGCAGGACGTCCTCGGCGAAAACGGCGTTCTCGATGCCGGGGATGGGAGGGGTGAGGGGCTTGGCGCCGGTGGCGATCACGATGGCGTCGGGTTTATTGGCGGCGATGAGGTCCTCATCTACCTCCTGGCCAAGGTTGACGTTGACATCGAGCTCCTCAAGGCTGGCGCGCAGGCTGCTGATGTACGTGGACAGCTCGCCCTTGCCGACGGGGAAGGCTGCGGAGCGGAACTGACCGCCCAGCTGATCCTGGGCCTCGTACACGGTGACGTCATGGCCGCGCTTTGCCGCAGCCTCGGCAGCCTGAAGGCCCGCGGGGCCGGCGCCGATGACCATGACCTTCTTGGCGGTCTCGACCTTGTCCATGGCATCCTCGTACTCACGACCGACGCGGGGGTTGACCAAGCAGGTTACCTCGGAGTCGATGTAGAGCGGGAACTCGCAGCCCTGCAGACAGCCGATGCACTGCCTGATGGTGCAGGTCTTGCCGGCCTTTGCCTTGTTGGGCATGTGGGGGTCGGCGAGCGATCCGCGGCCCATGGCGACGAAGTCGGCGGTGCCCATGGCGAGCAGGGTGTCGGCCATCTCGGGGTCGTTAACGCGGTTGGAGAGGATGACGGGGATGTTCACGACCTGCTTGATGAGGGCGCAGCGGTCCATGTTGACAGCGTGCGGGGTGAACATGGGGGCGATGACCTGGTCGGTGGGCTTGCTGGCGTACATGCCGTTGGAGCAGTTGATGGCGTCGAAGCCGACCTCCTCCAGGTGGCGGCACAGCTGCAGGGTCTCGGCGATGGTGCGGCCTCCGGGAACGAGGTCATCGCTGGAGACGCGGACGATGATGGGGAAGTCCTGCCCCACGCGCTTACGCATGGAAACGATGATCTCATCCACGATGCGCACGCGGTTTGCAAAACAGCCGCCGTATTGGTCGACGCGACGGTTGATGGCGGGGGAGAGGAACTCGGCCAGCAAGTAGCCGTGAGCGCAGTGCAGCTCGATGCCATCGAAGCCGGCCTCCTTGGCGCGGCCGGCGGCCGAGCCGAAGTCGTCCACGAGGGTGGCGATCTCATCGATGGTCATGTCGCGAGCGGGGCCCTGGCATGCGGGGCAGGTGGTGGCGCTGGGCGCGACGAGGTCGAGGCCAAAGGTCGACTGGGGCATGACCTGGCGACCGGGATGGTACATCTGGCAGAAGATCTTGGAGCCGTGGGCGTGAACGGCGGCGGTCAGGTCCTTGTTGCCCTCGATTTGGCCGTCGTTCCACAGGCCGGGGATACGCGTGTAGCCCTTACGGTTCTTCTGGACACAGTAGTCCTCGGTGATGAGCAGGCCCCAGCCTCCGCGGGCCTTCTCCTCCATGTAGCGAAGGTAACGCTCGGTGATGGTGCCCTCGAGGTTGCAGTAGTTGGTGACCATGGCGGGGACGACAAGCCTGTTCGGGATCTCGCAAGATCCGATTTTCATGGGAGAGAACAGAGTGTCGAGCTTCATTACTACCTCCAAGAAATCGTGGCGCGCGCATACTGCGCCCATGTACTATGTGATTAATGGTCAAGGTGGGGGCAACACCCAGGTCAAGCGGTTTGGGGAGATAATCCATGCGGTACACGCAAAAAGACATTCGCCAAAAGCTGGGTTTCACCCGCGATGCGCTGCGCCTGTATGAGAAACGCGGGATCATCCAGCCCGAGATCGATCCGGGCAACGGGTACCGCTACTACGACGACTGGCAGATGAACCTGCTGTGGGACTGCAAGTACTATCAGGCCATGGGTTTCTCGCTAGCGGAGGTGCAGAAGCTGCTCACGGCGCGCACGCCGGGGGATATCGAGAGCCAGCTTGCCCGACTCGAGGAAGAGATGCGCCACGACCTGCGCCGGCGTGAGCTTGCCCTGAGCGAGCACAGCCGCTTTATGGAGGAACTGCGTTCCAGCGAGAGCGACCTGGGCGTTGTGGAGGAGCGCGACTTTGCGGGCTGCATCTACGTCGTAGAGCGCGAGGAGCATCGTTTGCCTGTGGATATATGCACCGACGCCGTCGCCTTCGCAAACCGAAACGCCGCGCTTATGAAGCCCTACTTCTGGTTTCCCGTGGCCGGCGAACGGCGGTATTTTTGGGGGTCGGCCATGCGGCTCGAGGCGTATAGGGAACTGGGTGAGGAATGCGGACGCGAGGGCGTTGTGGAGCTTGCACCGGCGCGGACGCTCTCGACGGTGCTCGACGCCGGTGAGCGCGGCGGGTTTGGGGCCGACCTCTTTTCCGGCTTCGTGAAATGCGCTGTAGATGATGGCTACACGATAGCAGGGCCCCTTCATGGCTTGCTGCTGGCGCGAACGTTCGATTCGGCCGGTTGCCATAGGTACGTGCGTGCGTATTTGCCTATTGAGTAGGAATAGAGAAATTTGGGAATAACACTCCCAAATTTGACCACAGTTGCGCCACCTCACACGATGGACGACCCCCGAGTAGCTGCGCGTGGGCGCGGTGGCCGGCCATGTTCTCGAGACCTTCGTGGTATCCGAGGCCCTCAAAAGCCGCATAAACGCCGGGACGAACCTGCGCGGCGTGTGGTTCTACTGCGACTTCAAGAAACGCGAGATGGACCCGGAGATCTTAACGGCGCGGAAACGCCTCCTCGCCCGCCAGCTTCTGGTAGCTCGACCCCCACGCGACCATGGAGTCGATAACGGGTAAGAGGGATTCACCCAGGTCGCTCAACGCGTATTCGGTGCGAATGGGCGTCTGGGGAATGACGGTGCGCGTGACAAGACCCGCCGCCTCCATCTCTTTGAGGTTGCTCGAAAGCACTTTCTGGCTGATGCCGGGAATGGCGCGCTGCAGCTCGTTGAAACCAAAGGGACGCTCAATCAGCTGCTGGATAACATAGATCTTCCACTTGTTTCCGAACAGCTGGAAGCAGGTAGCCACGGGGCAAGGCGGCAGTTCTTCTTTGGTGAGCATCTTTTTCCTCTCTGTCGGGCGATTCCATTTTCGCATTAACCGCGCAAATGCGCACCGGATTACCTTTAGGTAACCGGCTGATAGATTAGTGCTTTCTTTTCCGCTCGGACACATTCTTGGAAACTGGCCTCAGGGCTTCAGAAAGAAGCGAAGAGACCGGTGGGTTGAAATCCGCCCTTCCGAAAGGAGACTTCATGTCCGAGAACCTGAACAACGTTGCCGCTTTCGCATCCTGCGGAACCGCCGACCCTTCCCCTGCTTGCGGCACCGCCTGCGGCACTGCCGAGCCCGCGCCCGCATGCGGCACCGCCGAGCCCGCTCCGGCTTGCGGCACTGCCGAGCCCGCGCCCGCATGCGGCACCGCTGAGCCCGCTCCGGCTTGCGGCACCGCTGACGCACAGTAGACAAGGAGGGCTCGCAATGGATGCGCAAACGTGTCTTGAGAAGATGAAGCGGGTAGGGACCCTCTCCATGGCCACGGTCGACGAGGAAGGCCTCCCCCAGATCCGCTGTGTGAGCGCCGTCCATTACGAGCCCGACGCCCTGTATTTCTTCACCGCCCAAGGCAAAGAGATGACCCGTCAGCTCTTGCGAGACGGGCATTTGCAAACCCTGGTGCATACGCGCTTCAACGAAATGATCCGCATGAGCGGGCACGCTGCTCCGGCTCCGGACAAAGAGCAAGCCGCGTGGATGGATGTCATCTTCGAAGAGCAGCCGTACCTGGCAAACGTCTATCCGGGAAACACCCGCGAGATAGGCATCATCTTTAAGGTGAGCGACATTACGCTCGACTATTTCAATCTGGGAGTGCATCCCATCGAGCGCGCCGTTTACACGCTCGATGGCACCACAGTGTCATCGAAGGGCTACCGCATCACCGAGAATTGCATCGGATGCGGCACCTGCCTGAAAAATTGCCCGCAGGGGTGCATTGCGCCAGGCGATGCCTACCGCATCCAACCCGAACACTGTCTGCACTGCGGCGCCTGCGCAAAAAGCTGCCCCGCGGGCGCGGTCGAGCGCCTGTAAACAACGTAACCACCGAGGAGAACCATGAGCACCCTGCCAACCTTCGCCTTCCAATGGCATATCACCGACGAATGCGACCAACGCTGCGAGCACTGCTACATCTTCGCCAACGGAGACTGTGCCGGAGTCGAGCGCATGCCCTGGGACCGGATGGTGCGCGTGGTCGACCAGGCCCAGGACATGTGCAAGAAGCTGGGCCGCCAACCGTACTTCTACGTGACGGGCGGCGATCCAATCCTGCATCCCGACTTCTGGCGCCTGGCCGAGCTGCTTAATGATCGCGGCTTTATGTGGTGCATCATGGGCAACCCCTTCCATCTGGACGATAGTACGTGCGAGCGACTGAAAAAACTTGGTTGCCGCAAGTACCAGCTGTCCATGGACGGGCTGGAGAAGACCCACGACCGTTTCCGCAAGCCCGGATCGTTCCAAGAGACGGTGCGCGCCATTGGCTGCCTGCAGCGCGCCGGCATCTGGGTAGCCGTTATGAACACGGTATCCAGCGTGAACGCCGCAGAGCTGCCCCGGCTCATCGACCTGGTGGCCGATTTGGGCGTGGACGTGTTCGCTTTCGGACGCTACTGCCCCACGAGCGGGCAGAAGCGCGACGAGTTCCACATCGAACCCAGGGATTACCGCGAGCTCCTGCTTGACTGCCAGGAACGCATAGAGGCACATGAGGCCGCCGGATGCAAGACCTACTTTCAGCTGAAGGATCACCTGTGGACGCTTTTGCTCTGGGAGCAGGGCAAATTCAAGATACCCGCCGGCGCCAAGGCCGGCATGGTCTACGACGGTTGCCACTGCGGAATAGCTCACATGACCATCCTGCCGACTGGAGACGTCTACGCCTGTCGCCGCATGGAAAGCAAGGTGGGAAACATTGCCAGCAACACTCTTCACGAGCTGTTCCTCAGCCGGGAAATGGAGTCGAAGCGCCAGTTTTCCCAGTTCAAAAAATGTTCCAAGTGCGAGCTTGCCGGCTGGTGCCGCGGCTGCCCCGCGGTGACCTACGGCTACACGGGAGACATGTACGACGCCGACCCGCAATGCTGGCACCACGTCGAGGGATACGAGGAGCAACTATGAGCAGGCTGAAAGCGCAGATCGACAGGCTCGGAGACCTTATCGTCGGCGCCGACGCCATAGTGGTCGGCGCCGGCGCCGGGCTGTCCAGCGCCGCCGGCCATGACTACACGGGCGAACGATTCCGCTCCATCTTCGCCGACTTCGAGGAAAAGTACGGCTTTCACGACTGCTACAGCGGAGGCTTTCACCCGTACGAGACGCTTGAGGAGTTCTGGGCATTCTGGAGCCGCAACATCATGCTGAATCGCTACAGCGGCGCGACCGATTTGTACAAGCAGCTCCACGACGTTCTTGCGGACAGGAACTTCTTCGTCATCACCACCAACGTGGACCATCAGTTCCAGCTTGCCGGATTCCCCAAAGATCGGCTGTACTACACCCAAGGCGATTACGGCCTGCTCCAGTGCAGCAAGCCCTGCTGCCAGAAGACCTACGACAACGAGGACCTGATGCGGCAGATGGTCGCGCTTCAGCGCGACATGCGCGTTCCCAGCGAGCTCGTTCCGCAATGCCCCCGCTGCGGGGCGCCCATGACCACCAACCTCCGCTGCGACGACACCTTCGTCCAAGACGAGGGGTGGTATGCGGCGGCAGCCCGCTATCGCCGATTCTTGGAATCGTGCAAAGGCAAGCGCACGCTGTTCCTGGAGCTGGGCGTGGGCTTCAACACCCCGGGAATCATCAAGTACTCCTTCATGCAAATGACCTACCAGAACCCCCATGCCACTTACGCAGTGGTGAACAAGCGAGAAGCGATTGCCGTGAAAGAGATTGCCTCGCGCGCATTGCTCATCGACGCAGACATCGCCCGGGTAGTCGGCCAGCTCTTGAGGAAGGACGAACGATGAACGCCATCGAAACGATAACCAGCACCCGGTCCATCAGGAAATACACCGATAGCGAAGGCGCGAACATGGACGAATCGGCGAAGGAAATACTGCTGTCGGAGCTGGTCGGCCTCTTGCTTGAAGAGCGAGGTAAGAAGGCGATCGTACCACCGGGCCGTCTTTGGGAGACGTTTAGGGCTCTAGCGAACACCCGGCCTCCTTGGCCCGCCGGCGACCGCATGCTTCAGCTGCAGGACGAATTACTTGCCGAAATGCTGCGCGAAAAGGGCATCCATGGAATCGACGAGGCCGAAGTCTCCCCATCCAATCACGCGCTGAGGCTTTGGCGAGGTGACATCACCACCCTTGAGGTTGACGCAATCGTCAATGCGGCGAATTCGCAGATGCTTGGCTGCTGGGTCCCCGGGCATCATTGCATCGACAACGCCATCCACACCTTCGCCGGCATTCAGCTGCGCCTGGAGTGCAATGAAATCATGCAGGGCCAGGGGCACGAAGAACCGACCGGCTGCGCCAAAATCACGAGTGCGTACAACCTGCCATGCAAGCACGTCATCCATACGGTAGGCCCCATCGCTGACGGTTGCCCCAGCAGCCTCCACGGGAAACAGCTGGCGAGCTGCTACGAGAGCTGCCTCGATCTCGCCGAAAAGCAGGGAGTAACCTCCTTGGCTTTCTGCTGCATCAGCACGGGAATTTTCGGATTTCCACAAAAGGAGGCAGCGGAGATCGCCATTCGAACGGTTTCCCGGTGGCTTGGCAGGCATCCAGAAAGCGGACTCTCGGTAGTATTCAACGTATTCCTTGAGTCCGACGAGGCCATTTACCGAGAGCTTTTGGGGATGCCCAAGGATGGCCGGCCCGCAAACCGCCCTTGACAAAGCGGGCCCACTCTGGCCTAGAAACCGATGGTAGAAACAAACGTCGACGAGCGCATGCACGGCTATGGCTGATTTCGCGGTCGACCTCGTCGATGGGGCAGATATTGGGGTGCGCCGCAAGCGTGACCGCCGTTATGCAGATTTTTCGCACCGAGCCGCTTGCGACCGTTGCGAAATTAACCCCACCGTTGTAGCGCCCGAAATCTCGTTGCCTCGACAGCCCCGCGCGCCGCCTCGCCGGTCCTCAGGCCCCTTCTTGTGGAGTTTTTCAGACACATAGACCACGATGCGGTAGAATCCCTCGTGGTTGAGTAGCAAGCGCGTAAATCCAGGCCGGGTTTACGCGCTTCTTGCTTATGGCCCGACCTTTACAGGAGGGTCAAGTTGATCAACAAAATCCAGCAAGAGAAGTTCACCATCGTCATGTGCGCGCCGATGGTCGCCGGCATGTCCGTATACAACGCTGCCGTTCTGGCGGGCGGGCTGTCGCCGCAGAGCCTCATGAGCGCCATTACCGGCTTTGTTCCGGGCTTTCTGGTGGCGCTGGCGGGCGACGTGTTCTACGCGGGTCCGCTTTCTAACCGCGTGCTGGGCATGCGCGAGTGGCGCAGCCGCATCATCATGAAATCCGTTTTCATGGTATGCCTGATGGTGCCCTACATGAGCTGCTACGGCGCGGCAATGTCCATGATGCACGGTGCTCCCGTCGCCGCATTCCCGCTGCTTTGGGCAAAAAACGTCCTGCGCAACGTCGTGATGGCCTTGCCCTTGCAGCTGCTGGTTGTGGGACCCGCGGTACGCTTCCTTTTCTCGACCGGCATCATTCGCGTTCCGTCCCGCGCGCAAGGATAGCGCATGGTACCCTTGTCGTGAGCCAACGACGGAGGTGCATGGTGGATATCGAGAAGTGTCGCGAATACATAGTGCTGGCGCAGACGAGGAATTTCTTGGAAGCCAGCGAACAACTCAACATCGCACAGTCCTCGCTCAGCAAGCACATGAAGTCGCTTGAGGCGGAGCTTGGAGTCACGCTTCTCGATCGAACCACGCGCAAGGTGTCGTTAAGTGCCGACGGTCGCGTGTTTCTGCCCTATGCCGAGCGGCTCGTGCGCACCGCCAACGAGGCGCGTAGCGTGCTCGCCGAGCAAAAGCGCTACAAGCGCCACACCGTTCGCATCGGGTCGATTCCGATCATGGCGCCATATGGCATTACCGGTCTCCTGTCCGACTTCGATCAGGACAACCCGGGCATTCGCCTGAAGATAACCGAGGGCGAATCGGACCTGCTCAAGGACCAGCTGCGCAAAGGCTACCTGGATCTTGCGTTCATTCGCGATTGGAGCCACGAGGCTGAGCGGAATGGCGCAGACGACGACCTTGTCCGCATTCCGTACGACACCGATAGGCTTGTGGCGGTGCTGCCGCTGACGCATCCGCTGGCGGGTCTGAGCCAGATCGACCTTTCCGAAATCGCACACGAGGAGTTCCTGCTGCTTCCCGAGGATTCCGTTATGCACACGCTGATTTTGGACGCCTGCGCCGCGGCGGGTTTTGTTCCCCGCGTGGTTTACAACGGATCGCGCGCACAAAACATCATCGACCTTGTATCGCGCGAGATGGGCGTTTCGCTGCTCATGCGTAAACCGGCGGCCTCCCTCTGCGCGGGCAAGGCGGCTCTTGTGGATGTCAACCCAACATTCGAGACACGGATTAACTGCTATCACCTGCGCGGCACCGAACTCGCGCCCGAGACCGTCGCGCTTCTGCGGCACATTGCGAGCCGGTAATCCAGCCCGGGGTGCTGTGGTCTCGTGGCTCATCGCGAGCCGGAAACGCCGCCACACCGCCTCAATCAATATTCGATACGAGAATAAAATTGAATATGAATGGAATTGAGAGAGAATAAATCAATTCGTAGACTGGAGCCATGAAATCCTATCGTGAGGAGAAAAACATGGTTGTAGATGCGAATATGTACTGGTTCCCCGAGTCTCTGTTCGAGGACGAGCAGGCGCTGGCAACGTTTATCGCCGAAGCCCCGCGCGCCTATGGTACCAAGGTGTATCTCAAGAACGAGGGCGGCGTAAAGCAGATCACCGTCGAGAAGCCTGCGGGTTTCGCATCGCTTAATTACGCGCAGGGCGACTACGTGCTCGAAGGCATGCTCGCCGATCTGGACGAGGCCGGCGTGGACAAGGCCGTCATGAAGGTCCCCGGTTGCAACGAGTGGATGAGCCTTGCGATGTGCCGCCTGTTCAACGACGGCATGGCAGATTTTGCCGAGCGTTCGGGCGGACGTCTCATTCCGCTCATGGTGGTACCGCCTTTTGGTGGGGTGGATATCGACGCCGAAATCGACCATTACTTGGGCGAGAAGCACTTTGCAGGCGTGCAGCTTTGCAGTCATTACGGCAACTACTACCTGGACGACCCCATGTTCGCCCCGCTGTTCGAGAAGCTCAACCAGCACAACGCCACGGTTTACGTGCACCATGTGCCCGTGCCGGTGGACAACGCCTCGCTGCTCGACTACAACAACCTGCGCCGTTCGTACGGACGCTGCGTCGACCAGACCACGGCCGTGGGTCGCGAGCTCTTCTCCGACCTCTTCGTGCGCTACCCCAACCTCAAGGTGGTTCACTCCATGTTGGGAGGCGGCTTCTTTGCCATCAAGCAGATGCTGTTACCGACGGCGGCTAAGCGCGCCGACAAGGTGCAGCGCTTCCAGGCGGACAACGGTGAGCTTGCCGAGCGTCTCGACCAGCACATCTTCTTCGAGATGTCGCACGCGCAGCCGTGGGGCAAGGAAGCACTGGAATGCGCTGTAAAGGTGTTGGGCGCCGACCATGTGGTGTGGGGGACGTCGTATCCCGTGCGCCGCGAATGGCTGCTCGACGGTCCCGCGTTCGTGCGCGACCTCGACCTTTCTCAGGAAGAGAAGGAACTGCTGCTGAGCGGCAACGCCCGTCGCCTGTACCATATCGACTAGGAGGTATGAGGTGAAAGCAGGAGCGGGAAAAGCGCGCATCGATCTGGATGGGGTATTGCCGTTCGACGGATTCGACGTCGAGCTCGATTCGCTGTGGGTGCGCGCCGCGCTCGTTGAGTCGGTGAATCGTAGCTGCATCGTGAGCGTGGAGGCAACGTCTTTGCGCGCCGATGTGACCGAGCCGTTGCGCGCCTTGGTGGCGCGCGAGGCGAACTGTGTTCCCGAGCTGGTGTGGATCACCGTCACGCACACGTTTTCGTCTCCTCATGTGCGGACGCCCGAGCATCTTGCAAACGACGGCGAGCGCGAGAAGAACGCGCTGTTGCGAGCGCGGCTTGAGGAGGCGACGCGTGCGGCGGTGCGGCGGGCTTTGGAGGCGCTATCTGAAGCTGAACTGTTGGTCGGCCGCGGTGTAACCGCCTGCAACGTCAACCGTGATGTGGAGACGCCTGCAGGCTGGTGGCTGGGCCACAACCCGCACGGGTATTCGGACAAGAGCCTGCAGAGCATCTGCCTGCGCCACATTGATACCGGTGAGCCGATTGCCCTGTTGTCCGCAGCAGATGTGCAGTCGTCGGTGCTCGATAAAGCGCGCGATGCGCAGGGCAACAGGGTGGTGTCGGGTGACCTTGCCGGTCGTGCTTCTGCCGCTGTGGAACAGAGTCTACCGGGCTGCGTCACCCTCTTTCTAACGGGGGCCGCGGCGGATCAGGCACCAGCACAGCAGGCGGTTACGGTGACTGTGGACGCAGCGGGCAACGTGACGCATCGCGATCGGGGCAATGGGCAAGAGCTTCTGGACATGCTAGGCGAGCGGTTCGCGGCTGAGCTGCTGGATACGCTGGCGCACGCGACGCCCGTGTCCTGCGACGCCGTGAGCGGTGATGTCCAGGCGGTGTGCCTTCCTGGCCAGCAGCGCGGCGACTTCCATAGCCTGCGCCCACAGCGTGCCTACACGTATGCGCCTGCAAACGACGAGGAGGCCAGCGTGAACATTCTGCGCTGGGGCGAGGTGCTGCTTGTGGGTACCGAGCCCGAGCTTTCCAGCAGCTTTGGCACGCAGGTTCGTGCTCTCGCCTCTCATGTTGTGCTGGCGACGCTGGTTAACGGTGCGAAGAAGTACCTGCCAACATCGGACGCATACGACCGTGTTACCTACGAGGCATTGAATTCCAGTTTTGGCCGGGGAGCCGACACGGTACTTCTCCAGGCCATTTCCTCGGCGGTTACGAACGAATGAAAGGATCACGTATGAATATTGGACACGCCCGCCGCAAGCTCACGCCGCAAGGCGATGTTTATCTCATCGGTTACCGCGACCTCGAGAATCGCCTGCATCCCGCTACTGCCATCCATGATGACGTCTACGCCAACGCGCTGTTGTTCAGCGATGGCGAGCGCGAGGTCTTCGTGTTTTCCGCCGACTTCCTGGAAGTCGAGGAGCAGATGGCCGAGGAGGTCAAGACGATGCTGGCAACGCGCTATGGCATCGACCGAGACGCCGTGCTGCTTTGCGCTACGCACAACCACACCTCGATCGTTGCGTACCACCGCAGCTGGTGGACGAATAAGTTCGATCAGACCTACTACGACTGGCTGCTACAGACCATCTGCGACGCCTTTGAAGAGTGTCGCGCCAATGCGCAGCCGGCGACCGCTCGCCTGGGCAAGCAGATCATTACGGGCTACTACGACAACCGCAACGTTCCGGGCCAACTCGCCGACAACGAGGTCATCCTCCTTGAGTTCCTCGACGAGCAGGGCGCCCCGTTTGCGGGCCTGGTCAACTGGGCTACGCACTCTGCAGTCTGTGGTCCCGACTGCACGGAGCTCACCAGTGAGTTTGCGGGCCTCACCAGTAAGAAGCTCGAGCCGAGCCTGGGCTATTTCCCCGCGATGATCGTGGGCGCTGCGGGCGACTGCTCCAACCGCAACGTGCGGCAGGGGAGGGGCATCGCCGAGGTCGAGCGTATCTCGACGGGCATTGCGGCAGAGATTGCTGCCATGGCCTGCGAAACCCCCGTTGACCTGGGGCGTATTGTGGTCCAGCCCTTCTACCACACTGTCGCGCACGATGACTTCCATCTTGACCTGCGCTGCGCGGTCATCAGCCTAGGTGGCCTGCACTTGTTCCAGTTCCCGGGCGAGCTGGGCGGCGACTTTGGCATTCGCATGAAGGAAGAGTGCCCGGTTCAGGGTCTCGTGCTCGGCTACACCAATGGCTACTTTGAGTACTTCCTGCCCGCATGGGAGTACGGCATGTCGTTCGAGACCGCGCGCACCCAGGTTCCCAAGGGAGAGCCCGAGCGTATCGTGGACAAGTTCTGCCAGACGAGTCGTCTGCTCTCTAATTCCGATTTGGAAACAAAAGAGAACTAAGACGAATTGCTGCGGAATAAGTCCGTTTATATAGTAAAGACAGCGCAAAGGAGATTGGCTCCGAGTCTAAGACAGCTGTAGTCCTCGCCCTGACGTCAGCGGGACAAGCGGTCATGAGACAGATCGCAACGCAAGTAGGTACTACAGGAGGAACACAATGAAGTACGAGCAATTGTGCAACACCATCATCGAGGGAGTGGGTGGCAAGAGCAACGTTAAGGACGTAAGCCACTGCATTACGCGCCTGCGCTTCACCCTTAAGGACGAGTCGAAGGCGAACACCGAGGGGCTTAAGGCAGTGAAGGGCGTTATCGACATCATTCAGGCCGGCGGCCAGTATCAGGTGGTCGTGGGGCCGCAGGTGGCTGGCATCTACGACGAACTGTGCCAGATCGGCGGCTTTAGCGCGACGGCTCAGATGGATGTCGTTGAGGACCCCAATCTCATTGCCGGGGACGACGCCAAGGATCCTTTCTCTAAGCTTCTGGGCTTTATCTCCTCGATTTTCCAGCCAATTCTGGGTGTCCTGATGGCGGGCGGCTTCATCGTCTCCGTGCTTTCGCTCATCTGCGCGTTCATGCCCGAATTCAAGGGAACCACCACCTACACCGTGCTGTACGCCATCGGTTATGCGGCCTTTAAGTTCTTCCCGATCCTGGTTGCATGGTCGGCAGGTCAGAAGTTCGGCGTCAAGCCGGCGCTTTCTATGGCCATTGGCGCCGTGCTGATTTACCCCGACCTGGTGACCATGACTACCGGCGATCCCACGGGCGTCCTTTTTGAGGGCAACGCGTTGCTCAAGGCCAACGTCTTCGGTGACGTGTTTGGCATCCCGCTGGTCCTGCTGGACTACTACACCCAGGTGCTGCCCTCCATTCCTATCATGTGGCTCGCCGCTAAGGTCCAGAAGTTCTTCAACGGCATCCTTCCCGAGCTCATCCGCGGTATCTTTACCAACGTCTTCACCCTGCTGATCTCTGCTCTCGCTGGCCTGCTCATCATCGGTCCCGTCACTACCATCCTCGCTAACGCCGTTGCCATGGGTATCCAGGCTGCGCTCGCCCTGTCTCCCATCATCGCCGGCTTCGTGGTTGGTACGTTCTGGAGCCTGCTCGTTATGTTTGGCCTGCACTGGGGCATCATCCCGCTGTGGTTCACCGAGATGGCTTCGGTTGGCTACTCCAGCCTCAACCCGCTGAACTTCGCTGGCTGCGGCGCGATTCTGGGTGCCTGCATCGGTATGCTGCTCAAGTGCAAGGATGCCGACCTTAAGGTCTCCCTTATCCTTCCCGCCACCATCTCCGACTTCTTCGGCGTGTGCGAGCCTGCTCTCTACGGCATCCTGATCCCCCGCAAGAAGCTCATGTGGGCCACGTTCCTCTCCGCTGGTGTGGGCGGCGCCATCGCCGGTGCCTGCGGTGCCAAGTGGTTCACGCCCGGCGCCAACGGCTGGCTCGGCCTGCCCTGCTACATCGACCCCGCTACCGGAATCGACATGGGCTTTATCGGCCTCACCATCGGCGCTGTGATCGCCACCGTCCTTCCGATCATCGCGGTGTTCTTCCTGGGCACCAAGACCGACAAGGAGGCTGCTGCGGAGAAGATCGACGCGTAGTCAACGTAGAAAATCCCGGTTTCCCGTATGGACCCGCGCCTCTGTGGCGCGGGACTTTTTTGTTGCGGGGCGCATTGCAAGTCGGTGCCTGTCTAGGGTTGCGGCTCCTCGTTCAGCATGTCGGGGTATCGAGATCAGGAGTGGATGAAGAACATTCCCTTGTGCGCTGTAGGATTCCCGACTACCTGGTTGTAGACAAGGCGCCGGCGGGGCTTACTCGACCGCGTTCTGCAGGCTCTCGTAGAAGCGGCGCTTCTCCTCGTACATGAGGGCGTCGGCCTTTTCGACGAGCAGCAGCGGGTTGGTGCAGATCTCCTGCCACGTGCAACCCATGGACGACACGGGGCCTAAGTCCTCGCGCAGCCGGGTCACGACCTCGTCGTAGCGCTCGCGCGTGCATCCGGGAAGGGCGACGATGAACTCATCGCCGCCGAAACGGTACACGTTGTCGCGGCCGGCGATGTCGCACAGGGCGTCGGCCATGTGTACGAGCGCAGCATCGCCGGCGCGGTGGCCGGCCGCGTCGTTGATGCGCTTGAGACCGTTGAGGTCGACGAAGGCGATGCCCATCGAGGAGGGCTGACCGGTGTCGACGAGATCGATCATGCGCATGTAGGCGCGGCGGTTGCCCAGACCCGTCAGGGGGTCGATGTAGCTACGGGTGGTGAGCGTGCTCATCTTGTTGCATTCGGAGACGAACTCGGCGGCTACGCGCAGCGCCGAGAAGTCGTGGACGTTGCGTGTGGGGTCGTCGACACCCACGAAGCCGATGATACGGCCGTTCACGCGCAAGGGCGCGGTGATAAGGCTGTCGATGCCCTGGGCGGCGAGGATACGGTTGGTGGGGGAGTCGGGGTCGTCGTCTCCAGCGATGGAACTGATATAGAACTCGCCCACGCTCTCGAATGCGGCGATCCAATCGGCAACGAGCTCGATGGGGAGGTTCTGCAAGTTGCCGATTTCCGCCGAGACGCCCTCATCGCACCATTCGTACGTGTTGGAGCAGGTACCAGCGTCGCGGTCGAGCTCGAAGATATAGCAGCGGGTCGCGCCGTAGTGCTTGCCCATGCGCTCTAGGAAGCGGTCGAAGGCACGACCGTACTCTCCGGTGGATATGATGTGAACGAGATCGAGCAGGATCTGGTCGGCGGGGTCGGCACCTTCGAGCGTCTGGGCTACGCGCACGGCGGGGCTGCTGCCCTGCAGATACCTGGGGTCGATGGGTGTGACGTCGTTCATCGCGAGGCAGAACATGCGCCAGTCGCCGCGTTCCTGCAAAAAGCAGATGCGTACGGCGAGCCAGAGGCCCACTCCGCAGCGGCGCGTACCCTTGAGCGTGATGCGGGTACGGTGGGGACGGTTTTGGTAGGCGTCCTCGAAGGCCGCCGAGAGCATACCGAGATCGCCGCCGAGGAAGTGGTTGATGGTGGATTCCTGTTCCAGGCGGACTTCTTGGGGGTCGAGGTGCAGCAATCCCAGGCCCTCGGGGTTGACGTTCAGGACCTTGAGACCGTCGGGGCCCACCTCGCAGATGGCGGTGGGGCCGAGGAGCTTCTCGAGCAGGCGGTCGGAGATGATGCCCTTGCCGACGAGGTCGGAGATGCCGAAGCGGCCGTAATCCGATTCGATGTCGTCGGCCTGGGCGATGAGGTCGTCTCGCAGGAGCAGGTTGTGCGCTTTGGCGATGGTCATAGGACGGTAGTAGTGGAAACCCTGGGCAAGGCGGCAGCCCATGGAAAGGAGCAGGTCGACTTGGTAATCCTCCTCGACGCCCTCGGCGAGGATGTCGATCTTGAGGACGTTGACGAGGCGGATGATGAACGCCAGGATGTTGGTGCCACGCTCGATGTTGCTCTTGTCCAGACGTAGGAACTGCATGTCGACCTTGACGGAATCGACGTCGATGTTCTTGAGCATGGCAAGCGAGCTGTAGCCGCTGCCGAAGTCGTCCATCGCAACGCGGAAGCCCGCCGCGTGCAGTTGCGTGGTGACCTCGGCGATCTTGTCGAAGTTTTCGACGTAGGCCGACTCGGTGATCTCGATCACGATGAGCGAGGGGTCGATCTCGTAGCGCTCGCACAGCTCGGAGAGGGTGGCGGGTACGTCAATCTCGTACAGGTCGAGCGTCGATACGTTGATCGAGATGGGAAGCGTGCGTATGCCCTCGGCGTTCCAGGCAGCCAGCTGTGCGCAGACGGCCTCCCAGATGTAGAGGTCGAGCTCGCGGATAAGGCCGCAGCGTTCGAGCATGCCTACGTAGTGAAGGGGTGGGATGATGCCGTGGGTGGGGTGGTCCCAGCGCGCGAGCGCCTCGAAACCGACGACCTTGCCGGTGTCGAGGCGGCACTGGGGTTGCAGGTAGAAGGTGAACTCGTGCTCCGCTAGCGCCCGACGCACGTCGGACAGGAGATGCTGCGAGGCCTCGGTGGCCTGATAGAGGGACGGGTCGAACCACCGGACGAGCCTGCTACGATTGGCGTGGACCTTCTCGCCGGCGAGCTGGGCCATGCTCAGCCAAGTATTCGGTTCGTGGGTGGCGTCTTCGATGCGAAATACGCCGAACGACGGGGCGAAGACGCTGCAGCGCTCGTCGCGGGCGGTAAGCCGTGCGATGTGCTCGTGAGTCTCGGTGATATTCGGCAAGCTCTCGCGCGATCAGCGCGACTGCCGGGGTGCCGAACTCGATGCGCTCACGCTTGGGTGACGGCAGTGGTAAGGAATATTTCCAACCGCACGCTTGCAGTTAACTGAATAATCGCGGCCGTTCAGGCTATAACACAAGAGTGCCCGCCGCACGCCTGCGGCGTCAAAGAGGGGAGAACCTTATGAATATCGTTGTACTGAGCGGCAGCCCGCGCAAAGGTGCCAATACCGACACCATGGTCGACGCATTTGCAGAGACTGCGCGTGAGAGCGGTCATACGGTGGAAGTCATTCGTGTTGCCAGCAAGAAGATCGGCGGCTGCCTGGGGTGCCAGTACTGCTTTGCCCATAAGGGTGAATGCGTGCAGAAGGACGGGATGGTCGGTGTGATCGAGTCGCTCAAAGAGGCCGACATGGTCGTTTTCGCCTCGCCCATCTACTGGTTTGACATCACCGCGCAGGAGAAGATCGCCATCGATCGCCTGTATGCCTTCGGTGCTACGGGATTTCCGTTTGCCAAGACGGCTCTGCTCCTCGACAGCCATAGCGATGGGGTCTATGACGCGGCGATTGCTATGTACAAGGCCGCTTGCGCTTACTGCAAGTGGGACAACCAGGGCATCGTCACTATCAGCGGCATGACCGAGCGCGACAGCATGGCCTCGTCACCCAAGCTGGAAGAGGTGCGCGAGCTTGCCCGTAGGCTTGCCTAAGGGCAAGCGAGGGCCGGTTGCTGCTATCTTTTAACGCGGAAAAATGCCCGCGATGAGAAACGACGAGACCCGGACGCGGTGCTGCTGCGTTCCGGGCCTCGTCGTTTTGCGAGCTCATGACGGTTCGGTCGCCGTTGTTTTAGTCAAACAGGCTCGGCATGTCGTCTTCCTTCATGAGCGCACCGGCGCAGGGGAGGCTCTGCGCGGTGAACTTTTCGGCCAAGACGCCGGCGCCAAGAATCTCCTCGGTCGTGCCGACGGTGGTAACCGAGCGGCCCTTCTTGGCCGTAAAGGCCTGGACGCCCTGCGTGTTGGTGGTCGTCTTGGTCTTGAGCAGCGACGTGTTGAAGTTCATCAAACGATAGTCGCTCGAGACCAGCGCGATGTCGCGGTCCTCCTTGAGCACCTGGGCATACAGCAGCTTGCTGCCACCGTAGATGGCGTTCTTGAGGCGCTTGCGGTTGGTCTTGGTGACGTATCCGGAAAGCGCGACGCGCACCACGCGGCCGTTCTCAAAGACGAACAGCACGTCGGCCTTGTAGTCCTCGGGGTCGATGACCCAGATGACGCTCTCGTCGGGTTCCATCTCGAGGTCGGTCGGCAGGTACGAGCCCAGCTGGGCCGACTTGGTATCCTCAAACGCCGCAACCTTGCACTTGTACACCTGGCTCTTGTTGGTAAACACGAGCAGCTCGTGGGTGTTGGAGGACGGGAACTCGATAAAGGGCTTGTCGCCGTCCTTGTACTTGAGCGTGGTGGCCTTCTTAAGCACGCGGTCCGTCATCTTCTTAAGGTAGCCATCGCGCGAGAGCATGATGGTGACCGGGTACTCCTCGACTTCGGGCTCCAGGCTTACCTCGATGACCTCGTGGGGCTCGATCCTGCCCGTGCGGCGCGGCATCACGTACTTCTTGTTGACCGCTGCCAACTCGTCGCTGATGACTTTCTTGATGTTCTCCTCGCTGGAGAGGATCTCCTCAAGCTCGGCAATCTCGCCCTCAAGCTTGGCAATGTCCTTGGTGCGGTTGAGGATGTACTCCTCGTTGATGTTGCGGAGCTTGAGCTCGGCAACAAACTCGGCCTGGGTCTCGTCGATGTCGAAACCCTTCATAAGGTTGGGCACGACCTCGGCCTCGAGCTTGGTGCCGCGGATGATGGCAATCGCCTTGTCGATGTCGAGCAGAATTGCCTCAAGGCCGTGCAGCAGGTGCAGGCGCTCGGACTTTTTGCCCAGGTCAAAGTTAATGCGGCGGCGCGTGGACTCAATACGCCACTTGACCCACTCGTGCAGGATCTGGCGCACGCCCATAACGCGGGGATAGCCGTCGACCAGCACGTTAAAGTTGCACGAGAACGAATCCTGCAGCGTGGTCGAGCGATAGAGCTTGGCCATGAGCTTGTCGGGGTCGACGCCGCGCTTAAGGTCGATAGCGATGCGCAGACCCGAAAGGTCGGTCTCGTCGCGAATGTCTGCGATCTCCTTGACCTTGCCCTCTTTGGAGAGCTTGACGATGCGCTCGATAATGACATCGGTCTTGGTGGTGTAGGGGATCTCATAAACCTCGATGATGCGCTCTTCGGGAATCCAGCGCCAGCGGGAGCGGATCTGGAAGCTGCCAAGACCGGTCTCGATAATCTTTTCCATCTCCTCGCGGCGGTAGATAATTTCGCCGCCGGTTGAGAAGTCGGGCATGGGCATGTACTCGAGCAGATCGCAGTCGGGATCCTGCAGGTAATGCATTGTGGCGGTACAGACCTCGTTGAGGTTGAAACCGCAGATATCGGATGCCATGGCGACGCCGATGCCCTTGTTGGCCGAGACGAGGATATTGGGGAACGTGGTGGGCAGCAGGCGCGGCTCCTTCATGGCGCCGTCGTAGCTGT
>ENA-OUQH01000219-OUQH01000219.1-human-gut-metagenome-genome-assembly--contig:-NODE-219-length-45288-cov-7.086839_pt1 | contig 45288 bp, 40 predicted proteins | sample MGYA00237948_ERZ548828 | MGnify/ENA primary metagenome ERZ548828 (study PRJEB26490, sample SAMN05194711) | human gut metagenome | biome: terrestrial biome; feature: human-associated habitat; material...
CGGAATGTGTAAACAATCCTCCCGGTCAACCTGTAAACAATCTGGCCTTGACAAGGGCCGTCCGCCCCTACGCAGTGTAACGATATAAGATCAGATTTTTGTAGAGAAGTCGGCCACGAATTCAATATCATTCACAAAGCAAGAAGGAATATCCATGAACACCATTTATTTTGAAGCGCTCACGCCGGAGAATATTGCGCGGGCGGCAGACATTATCCGCGCGGGAGGACTCCTCGGCATTCCGACGGAGACGGTCTATGGCCTCGGCGCGAACGCGCTGGACGAGAAAGCGGTGCTGCATATTTTCGAGGCAAAGGGCCGCCCGCAGGACAATCCGCTCATCATCCATGTCCCGGATGCGTCGTGGCTGGAGCGGTACTGCGAGAACATGCCGGAGGCAGCTTACCGGCTGGCGGAGAGCTTCTGGCCGGGGCCTTTGACGATGATCCTGCCGCGAAAGCCCATCGTCCCGCTTCGCACAACGGGCGGGCTCGAGACGGTCGGCGTGCGCTGCCCCGATCACCCGGTAACGCTCGCCGTGATCCGGAAAGCCGACGTTCCCATCGCCGCGCCCTCCGGAAACACCTCCGGGCGGCCAAGCCCCACGTGCATGGAGGACATGCGCGAGGACATGGACGGCAAAATCGACGCGATTTTCGACGGCGGGCCCTGCCGCGTGGGCGTAGAATCAACGATCATCGACCTCACCTGTACCCCACCGCGTCTTCTTCGCCCGGGCGGGCTGCCGCTGGAAATGCTCGAGGACGTTTTGGGAGAGGTCGCCGTCGACAAGGCGGTCGTGAGCCTGCTCAAAGACGGGGAAAAGCCGAAAGCGCCCGGCATGAAATACCGGCACTACGCACCCAAAGCGCCCGTCACCGTCTTTACGGGAGACCCCGAAAAAAGCGCGCGGTACATCGAGGCGCATCTTCCCGCGTCGGCGGGCGTCATCTGCTTTTCCGAATTCACCGGGCTCTATCCTGGCCATATTGTCCACGACCTCGGTTCGTTCACTGACAAAGCCGAGCAGGCCAGACGCGTCTTCGACGCGCTTCGGGAATTTGACCACGAGGCTGTAACGGAAATTTATGCGCAGTGCCCGGATGCTTCCGGGCTCGGCCTTGCCATCGGGAACCGGCTCAAGAAGGCCGCAGGCTTCCACATTGTCGAGGTGTAACATGGTAACGATCGGCATTACCGGCCCCACCGGCTGCGGCAAAACGACGCTCCTGCAGGAAATTGCCGCGCGCGGCGGTGAAATTGTCGACTGCGACGCGCTTTATTACGAGCTCCTGAAAACCGACCCGGACCTCAAAGCGGCGCTTGCAGCCGCGTTTGGCGATATCTTTCTTCCGGACGGCAGTCTGGACAGGCCGAAGCTTGCATCTTTGGTATTTTCCAGCGCGGACAGGCTCGCAAAGCTCAATGAGATCGTCTTCTTCCACGTTGGCCGCGCCGTAGAAACACGAAAGGCGCAGGCAGAAGCGAAAGGAACGCCCATTTTTGCCATTGACGCGATCAACCTTCTCGAGTCCGGCATGGGCGCGCTCTGCGATGTAACTGTCTGCGTTCTCGCGCCAAGAGATGTCCGCATGCAGCGCATCATGGCGCGCGATGGCCTGACAGAGCCTGCTGCAAGGGCCAGGATCGACGCGCAGAAGCCGGACGATTTTTACCGCGCGAACTGCCGGTACACACTGGAAAACACGCAAACCCTCGAGGCGTTCCGGGAGAAAGCCCGCCGCCTGCTGAACGATATTTTAAAGGAGGAACCCCTATGACGAAGGAACAGCGAGAGAAGCTTCTCTACCAGCCGAAAAATGGCTATGACCGCCTGACAAAGGACGAAGAGGCCGAGCTGAGCGCCTATTGCGAGGCGTACAAGGCGTTTCTGGACCGCTCGAAGACCGAGCGCGAATGCGTCTTTACCGCCATCCGCGAGGCAGAGGCCAGAGGCTTTGTCGAATACAAGCCCGGCATGCCGATCCAAACCGGCGACAAATTCTACTGGAATAACCGCGGCAAGGCCATCATGCTGGCTGTCATCGGCGAGGAAGAGCTGTCCCACGGCGCGAACATCGGCGCGGCGCACACCGACGCTCCGAGACTCGACATCAAGCCCAACCCCCTCTATGAGGACACCGAGCTTGCCTACCTCAAGACGCACCATTACGGCGGCATCCGCAAGTACCAGTGGGTGACGGTTCCGCTGGAGCTGCACGGAAAGGTCGTCCGCCGCGACGGCTCGGAGGTCTACGTCACCATCGGAAACGACTCGGAGGACCCGCAGCTCGTCATCACCGACCTTCTTCCCCATCTGGGGCGCGAACAGGGCAAAAAGCCCCTCAATGAAGCCATTCCGTCCGAGAGTCTGAACATTCTGATGGGCAGCCGCCCCGAGGCAGACGATGACGGCAAGGACCGCGTGAAGCTGTCTGTTCTTCGGATTCTGAACGAAAAATACGGCATCGTGGAAGAGGACTTCATCTCCGCCGAGCTCGAGGCCGTCCCTGCCGCGGGCGCGCGCGATATCGGCTTGGACCGCAGCATGATCGGCGCTTACGGCCACGATGACAGAGTCTGCGCGTACGCAGAGCTTGCCGCGATTTTTGACGCGAAGAGCCCAAAAAAGACCGCCGTCTGCATCTTTGCCGACAAAGAAGAAATCGGCTCCGAGGGCGTGTCCGGCATGCAGGGCGAGGCGTTCGAGTACTTCATGGAGTGCCTCTGCAAGGCCCAGAACGTCGACCTTCGCACGTGCCTGGCAAACTCTTTCTGCTTGTCTGCCGATGTTTGCGCGGCCTTTGACCCGGGCTTCTCCGAGGTCTTTGAGCGCAAGAACGCGGCCTATCTCAACTACGGCGTGGGCCTCTGCAAATACACAGGCTCCGGCGGCAAGTCCGGCGCGTCGGACGCTTCGAGCGAGGTCGTGGGCAAAATCCGCAAGCTCCTGAACGACCACGAAATCGCGTGGCAGATGTGTGAGCTTGGCAAGACGGACGCAGGTGGCGGCGGCACGGTCGCAAAATACATGGCCAAGCGCAACATCGACACACTCGACGCAGGCGTTCCCGTTCTTTCCATGCACGCGCCGTTTGAGGTCGTCGCGAAATACGACTGCTACATGACCTATCGCGCCGTGAAGGCCATCTTTGAAGAAAATTAACGCCATCCGGTTCTAAAGAAAATGCCTCCATCATAGACTATGGTGGAGGCGATTTTCTTGCTCTGTGCGATTTCGCCCGGGTACATGACCTCCGGGCTTCAGGAACAATACATGAAACAGCTGCGCCGCGTCGCGCCGTTTGCCTACATCAAAACGCTCACCCGCACGGCGGGAGGCCGCCCGATTGTCGCCATTCAGCTCGGCTGCGGCTGCACGAAGGTGCTCGTCACGGGGACGCACCATGCGAACGAGTCGATCACGGGGACGCTTTTGTGGGAGCTGCTGCTCGCCTATTGCCGCGCCATCAGTCGTGGCGACACCTTTGGCGGGAAAAGCGCCCGCGCGCTCTACCGGAACTCCATGCTCTACTGCGTGCCGCTCGTGAATCCGGATGGGGCCGACCTTGCTGCGGGAGCGATTCCGGAGACCTCGCCGGAATACGTCCAAGCCGCTGCGATTGCGGCCGGATTTCCGCAGATCCCGTTCCCGGATGGGTGGAAGGCGAATCTGCGGGGCGTCGATCTGAACCTCAACTATCCCGCGTCATGGGATTTGGCGAAACAGATCAAAGCAGGCCTCGGCTTTGACCGCGCGGCGCCGCGGGATTTTCCGGGAAAGAAGCCGCTCGATCAACGCGAGACGGCGGCTCTTGCTGCCTACACGGCCTGCATCCGGCCGGATATCCTCCTCGCCTACCACACGCAGGGCCGCGTCATTTACCCCGGCGGTCAGGATATTGACCCTCCCGGCGCAAAGAATTTGGCGGAGAAATTTTCCGAAGCGTCCGGATACGCAGTAGAAGAGGTGCCGCCGGAATCGAGCAACGCCGGCTTCAAGGACTGGTTCCTCCGGCGCTTTCACCGCCCGGGATTTACAATTGAGGCGGGCCTCGGCGAAAATCCGCTTCCCCTATCACAGCTGCCGCAGCTTATCCTGGAAAACGAACCGCTTCTTGCCGCCGCGCTCGCCGATTAGCGGTTGAAGATTGCAGTATGCGCCTGTCTCTGCGATTTTTGCAAATGTCCGGGACATGCGTAGGGGGCGATGCCCACAGTCCGCCCGGCAAATTACGCTACCGAAAGGCGAAAATCTTCGGCGAAATCGTACCGTCCTTGGGCGGGAAGCCGCGCCTGCTATTATGCATTTTTTGGGAATTTTCATTAAAAAACAATCTTTGGACGACAAAAGCGCCGGTTGACAATGTCAACCGGCGCTTGACGCTATTTTGAAAGTTAAGACTTTGCCTTGGAGGCGGCGCGCATACGGGCCGAGTGGTCGAGGATGCGCTTGCGCATGCGAAGGCTCTTGGGCGTGACCTCAAGCAGCTCGTCGTCCGCGAGAAACTCAAGGCACTGCTCAAGGCTCATCTGCTTGGGCGGGATGAGGCGCAGCGCTTCGTCGGAGCCGGAGGCGCGGGTGTTGGTCAGGTGCTTGGTGCGGCACACGTTGACCGGCACGTCGTCGGACTTCGGGCACACGCCGACGACCATGCCCGCGTAGACCTTGGTGCCCGGCGTGATGAACATCTGGCCGCGCTCCTGCGCGTTCCAAATGCCGTAGGCCACGGCCTCGCCGGTCTCAAACGCGATGAGGGAGCCGGTATTGCGGCGGGCGATGTCGCCCTTATAAACGTCGTACTTCTCAAACACGGAGGCGAGGATGCCTTCGCCCTTGGTGTCGGTAAGGAACTCGTTGCGGTAGCCGAACAGGCCGCGCGACGGAACGAGAAATTCCATCTTAATGCGGTTGCCGACCGGCGTCATCTCAAGGAACTCGCCCTTGCGGGAGCCGAGCTTCTCCATGACCGAACCCATGGAGTCCTGCGGCACGTCGACGACGACGCGCTCGATAGGCTCGCACTTCTTGCCGTCGATCTCCTGATACAGCACGCGCGGTGGAGACACCTGAAATTCATAACCCTCGCGGCGCATGGTCTCGATAAGGATAGACAGGCTCATCTCGCCGCGGCCCGCGACGTTGAAGCTGTCGGTGCTGTCGGGAATATCGCTGACGCGGAGGGAGACGTCCTTCAGCGTCTCGCGCATGAGACGCTCGCGGATCTGGCGGGAGGTGACGAACTTGCCCTCGCGACCCGCGAAGGGGCTGTTGTTGACGGAGAAGGTCATCTCCAGGGTCGGAGCGCTGATCTTTACGAAGGGCAGAGCCTCGGCCGCGCCGCGGGCGCAGATAGTGTCGCCGATCGTGACGTCGCCGATGCCGCTCATGGCGATGATGTTGCCGGCACCGGCCTCGGTCACGGGGACTCTGTTCAGCCCGTCAAACTGATAGAGCGAGACGGCCTTGGCTTTCATCGACGGCTCGTCGGGCGTATGATAGTTGCAGACCTCGATCTCCTGATTCTGCTTGATGACGCCGCGCTCGATGCGGCCGATGGCGATGCGGCCGACGAACTCGTTGTAGTCGATGGACGACACGAGCATCTGGAACGGCGCGTCGACATTCTGTTCCGGCGCGGGGATGTACTCCAGGATCGTCTCGAACAGCGGGCGCAGATCCTTGCCCGGCACATCCGGGGAGTAGGACGCGGTGCCCTGACGGCCGGAGCAGAAGAGCATGGGCGAGTCAAGCTGCTCGTCGGTGGCGTTGAGGTCCATGAGCAGCTCGAGCACCTCATCGATGACCTCGTGGATGCGCTGGTCGGGGCGGTCGATCTTGTTGATGACGACGATGACGCGGTGGCCGAGCTCGAGCGCCTTGCTGAGCACGAAGCGCGTCTGCGGCATGGGGCCCTCGGCGGCGTCCACGAGCAGGATGACGCCGTTGACCATCTTCAGGACACGCTCGACCTCGCCGCCGAAATCGGCGTGGCCCGGCGTGTCAACGATGTTGATCTTCGTGTCGCCGTAGCGCACGGCGGTGTTCTTGGCCAGGATCGTGATGCCGCGCTCGCGCTCCAGATCGTTGGAGTCCATGACGCGCTCGACGACTTCCTGATGCTCGCGATATGCACCGCCCTGCTTGAGCATTTCGTCGACCAGCGTGGTCTTGCCGTGGTCAACGTGGGCGATGATGGCGATGTTTCTCAATTTCTCCATTTTGCACACTTCCTCAAAGAGAATCACATATTTTTAGATATTTCTGTTTGCACAAATCTGCATTTTAGCATGGAAAACCTGATATTGCAACACTTTTTCGTGTTTACATTCCCCGAACGGCATGATAAAATGTGCCCAGATTGTAAATTTTCCGTTTTGAGGGGAGCAAACGATGGATTCCAACTTCTTTGCGCTCATTTCGCGTATGCGCTATATCGCGCGCTGGGGGCTGATGCGCAACGCCCTGCCCGAGAACATTCAGGAGCACAGCCACATGGTCGCGGTGCTCGCGCACGCGCTCGGCGTGATCCGGCGCGACATCTTCCGCAAGCCATGCGACGTCAACGCCCTTGCGACGGCGGCGCTGTATCACGACGCGTCCGAGATCCTCACGGGCGACCTGCCGACACCGATCAAGTATCACAACGCGGAGATCATGTCGGCCTACCACGCGGTGGAGGATCTGGCCGTGCAGAAGCTGCTCGATATGCTGCCGCCGGAGCTGCGCGCAACCTATGCCGATGTGCTCAGCGAGGACAAGGACGGCGACATTTACCCGCTCGTGAAGGCAGCCGACAAGCTCTCGGCCTACATCAAGTGCATCGAGGAGCGCAAGGCCGGCAACAATGAGTTCCTCTCCGCCGAGGCACAGACGCGCGCGGCGCTCGAGGCCTCTCCCCTGCCGGAGGTACAGTATTTTCTGGAGCATTTCATTCCCGCGTTCGAGCGCGATCTTGACGAGCTCGGCGCGATCGGTCAATAAGGAGGACAATCTATGCGTGCAATCGTAACCGTGATCGGAAAAGACCATGTCGGCATCATCGCCGACGTGACCGCCCTGCTGGCGCAGTACGGTGTGAACGTGCTGGACATCAGCCAGACGGTGCTGCAGGAGTATTTCACGATGATCATGCTCGTGGATGCGTCGCAGTGCACCGTCCCGTTTGCTGACCTCGCCCGCACGCTCGACGAGGCCGGCGCGCAGCGCGGCCTGCAGATCCGCGCCCAGCGCGAGGACATCTTCAACGCCATGCACCGCATCTGAGAGGACACAGCCATGATCAACCGCAGTGAAATTTTGCAGACGATCGCCATGATCGACCAGCAGCATCTCGACATCCGCACCATCACGATGGGCATCTCCCTGCTCGACTGTGCGGACACGGACATCACGCGCAGCTGCACGAAGGTGTACGACAAGATCTGCCGCCTCGCGGGGCGGCTCGTGCGCACGGGCGAGGATATCGAGGCCGAGTTCGGCATCCCCATCGTCAATAAGCGCGTGTCCGTCACGCCCATCTCGCTCGTCGCGGCGGGCTCGGGCGCGCAGTCCTATGTGCCGTATGCGCAGGCGCTCGACCGCGCCGCGCATGAGATCGGCGTCAACTTCCTCGGCGGCTTTTCCGCGCTCGTGCAAAAGGGCATGACGGAGTCCGACCGCGTGCTCATCGCCTCCATTCCGGAGGCGCTGGCCGGGACGGAGCTGGTGTGCGCGAGCGTGAACGTCGGCTCGACGCGCGCGGGCATCAACATGGACGCCGTGGCCGAGATGGGCCGCACCGTCAAGCGCGCCGCCGCGCTCACCGCCGCGCAGGGCGGCATGGCCTGCGCCAAGCTCGTCGTCTTTGCCAACGCCGTGGAGGATAACCCCTTCATGGCGGGCGCGTTTCACGGCGTGGGCGAGCCGGAGTGCGAGGTGCACGTCGGCGTATCGGGGCCGGGCGTGGTGCAGCATGCGCTGCAGAGCGTGCACGGGCAGCCGTTCGACGTCGTGGCCGAGACGGTGAAAAAGACGGCCTTCCGCATCACGCGCATGGGTCAGCTCGTGGCGCAGGAGGCGTCCGCACGGCTGGGCGTGCCGTTCGGCATCGTGGACCTGTCGCTCGCGCCGACGCCCGCCGTCGGTGACAGCGTGGCCGCCGTGCTCGAGGAGATGGGGCTGGAATCCGTCGGTGCACCCGGCACGACGGCGGCGCTCGCGCTGCTCAACGACGCGGTGAAAAAGGGCGGCGTCATGGCCTCGTCCCACGTCGGCGGGCTCTCGGGCGCGTTCATCCCCGTGTCGGAGGACGCCGGCATGATCGCCGCGGCTGAAGCCGGCCGCCTGACGATCGAGAAGCTCGAGGCGATGACGTGCGTGTGCTCGGTCGGGCTCGACATGATCGCCGTGCCCGGTGACACCACGGCCGAGACCATCTCCGCCATCATCGCAGACGAGGCCGCCATCGGCATGGTCAACAACAAGACCACCGCCGTGCGCATCATCCCCGCGCCCGGCAAGACCGTGGGCGACACGGTGGCGTTTGGCGGTCTGCTCGGCAGCGCGCCGGTCATGCCGGTCAACCGCTGCAGTGCGGCGGACTTCATCGCCCGCGGCGGGCGCATCCCCGCACCGCTGCACAGCCTGAAAAACTGAGAGGAGAGCAAAGCCTTGACACAGGAAAAGATGGATCGCATCAGCGAGCTGACGCGCATCGCGCGCGAGCGTGAGCTCACGCCCGACGAGCAGGCCGAGCGCAAGGCGCTGCGCGAGGAATACATCGCCGACTGGCGGCGCAGCACGATCGACGTGCTCGAAAACACATACATCGACCACGGCGACGGCCGCGTCACGAAGCTGCCGAAAAAGCGCACCTGAGCGGTGCGTGCGGCAAGTGCGGCACATCGTCACTTGACAAGTGCGGCAGTTCGTGTTATACAAGATACCAGAGCGCCCCATCGAAGGGGCATTACCGGAAGGAGCCTGAGCAATGCGTCTTTGCAGCTGCAGCAGCATCCGGGTCGCGGCATGTCCGACGGCCTGTTGTTGTCGTGCGCAAAGCTGCGTCGCTTTCTGCCGGTAGCTCTACGGCCGCGGGATCGCGCCCGTATGGTATCCACAATGGTTTTTACGCAGGAAGCAGCGCGCTTCCTGCGTTTTTTGTCTGCAACCCGTGGAAAAAAGAAGAAAATCGAAAAGGAGATTGCCCATCATGACACAAAAAAGTCTGCTGCACGCCGTTGCCGCACAGATCGCCAACGGCTACGAGACCGCCGAGGTGCCTATGTACAGCGAGCACCTGCGTATGCCCGACCGTAAGGTCATCATCAAGATCATTGAGAATCTGCAGAAGGTGTTCTTCCCGGCGTATTTCGCGGGCGGCACGGTGTCGCACGTCTCGGCTGAGACGTTTGCGGAGTTCCTGCTCGGCGAGATCTACACCGACCTGCGCGAGCAGGTACATCTGGCCTTTTCCAACACGATCGCGGACGAGAGCGAGCTGCGCGAGCGCACAAACGCCGTCTGCGACCGCTTCCTGTGCCGCCTGCCGCAGATCCAGACCATCCTCATGAAGGACGTGACCGCGAACTTCGACGGCGACCCCGCCGCCGGCAGCAAGGAGGAGGTCATCTTCTCCTACCCCGGCCTGTATGCCATCTTCGTCTACCGCGTCGCGCACGAGCTCTATGAGAGCGGCGTGCCGCTCATCCCGCGCATCATGAGCGAATATGCCCACGGCGCGACCGGCATCGACATCAACCCCGGCGCCCAGATCGGCGAGTACTTCTTCATCGACCACGGCACCGGCATCGTCGTCGGCGAGACGACGGTCATCGGCGACCACGTCAAGCTCTATCAGGGCGTGACGCTCGGCGCGCTCAGTCCGCGCCACGGTCACGCCGTGACCGGAAAGCGCCACCCGACCGTCGGCGACAACGCCACGATCTACTCCGGCGCGTCCATTCTCGGCGGCAAGACCGTCATCGGCGCAAACTCCGTCATCGGCGGCAACTCGTTCATCACCGAATCCATCGCCCCGAACACGAAGGCCAGCACCGAGACCCCGCGCATGATCTTCCGCGTCGCGAAGCCGCAGCCCGGCAGCGAATAAGCCCCGCTGACAAAAAACACCGCAGACCGGTTGGTCTGCGGTGTTTTCGGTTTGGTTTTGCGCGCTCACAAAATGCCGATACCGATGCTCAGCGCCGCACCGGCAAGCACGATGCCGATGCCGACCAGACACAGCACCACCACGACGGCGGTGCGCATCTGCCTGCGTGAGGCGATGGCCCCGATGGTGAGGCCGAGCCCCATCAGCATGGACACCGCGAGCACGAGCCACGCACCGCCCTTCATTTGCAGAGGGCGACAGCGGTCTTGGCTGCGACGCGGGCGTTGTTGAGCACGAGCTGAATGTTGCTCTCGAGGCTGTCGCCGCCGGTGAGCTCCGCCACGCGCGCGAGCAGAAACGGCGTGGTCTCCTTGCCGTGGATGCCCTGTTCATGGCTCTCGGCGAGCGCCTGATCGATGGCCTTGTCGATGACGGCCTTGTCCATGGCATACTGCTGCGGGATCGGATTCGTGACGAGCATGCCGGTCTTGAGGCCGAGGTCACGCTGCGCCTGGAAGATAGCAGCCAGATCCTCCGGCGTGTCGACGCGCGCGTCGACGCCGAGGCCGCTCTCGCGGGTGTAGAACGCGGGCAGCTCGTCCGTGCCGTAGCCGAGCACGGGCACGCCCTTCGTCTCCAGATACTCCAGCGTCAGGCCGAGGTCGAGGATGGCCTTCGCGCCCGCGCACACGACCATGACCGGCGTCTGCGCCAGCTCCTCCAGGTCGGCGGAAATGTCCATGGTCGTCTCGGCGCCGCGGTGCACGCCGCCGATGCCGCCGGTGGCAAAGACGGAGATGCCCGCCATATGGGCGATCATCATCGTCGTGGTGACGGTGGTCGCACCGTCCATGCCGCGCGCGCAGATGACCGGCAGGTCACGGCGCGAGACCTTGGCGACCTTGCGCCCGCTCTTGCCGAGGTAGGTGATCTCCTCCTTGGACAGGCCGGCCTTCAGGCGGCCGCCGAGGATGGCGATGGTGGCGGGCACTGCACCGTTGTCGCGCAGGGTCTGCTCGACGAGCAGCGCCGTTTCCACATTTTTCGGATAGGGCATGCCGTGCGAGATGATCGTGCTCTCGAGCGCGACGACCGGGCGGCCGTCTGCGAGCGCCTGCTGCACCTCGGGTGCGATGTCCAGATATTTGTTCAGATTCATATCAAAAACCTCCTTGTAGACTCTTCGGATCGGTTCGCCCTATATTGTAAAAGGTTTTCCGGAATTGTCAAGCACGATCCCATGCGCAAAACGCACAAAAAGGAGACCGCCGAAGCGGTCTCCTGAGTTTGTCAAAAAGGATTCCTTTTTGACAAAGGGGCTGCAGTCTGCTGCGCGCATAATTTGAGCGCCGGCGGCGCTCAAATTCCACACTTGCAGCCTGAGCGGTTTTTGGACAAGCCGAAACCGCCCGCACGGGTCTCCGTGCGGGCAGGGGGGATTGCAATTACGCTGCGGTGGGCATGCTGGGCTGCTCGGGCGTGCTGGGCTGCACAGGCGTGCTGGGCTGGTCGGGCGCGGCCGGAAGCTCGTCGAGCGCAAAGGTCAGCTGCGTCTCGTAGAAGCTGCGGAACACCTGCGCGAGCTGCGCGCGGCTGAGCAGGTCGGTCGGCTTGAAGGAACCGTTGTCACCGACCATGATCCCGCTGATGTAGCAGACAGCGACCGCCTCGCGTGCCCAGGAAGCGACCGTGTCGCCGTCCTTGAACGCGCCGAGGGCGAGCTTGATGTCATCCTCGGCGAGGATGGAATCCGTACCGAAGAGCATGCCGTAGAACATGACGGCCATCTCCTGACGGGTGATGGCGCGGCCCGGGCGGAACGTGCCGTCCTCATAGCCGCTGACCACGCCGGCGTTGTAGGCCCAGATGACCGCATCCGCGTACCACGCGGTGGAGTCGACATCGCTCAGCGGGCAGGTCAGGCCGGACACGTCGGGCTCGTCGGCGAGCTCATACATCACCTGCGCGACCATGGCGCGGGTCGTCGTGACGTCGGGGGCGAACTTGTTGTCGCCCATACCGGACATCAGGCCGGACGCCTGCGCAAAGTCGACGGCGGGCTTATACCAGCCGCTCGTGGCGTCGTCAAACGTGTTTTCAACAACCTTCAGACCGGAAACCGCGGCGCGCAGCTCGGCGCACAGCGCCACGCGCTCGGCCTCGGTCTCGGCGGCGGCCAGCTTGGCCTCGACAGCGGCATAGGCCTTGTAGCTCTCGGCCGTGTAGGAAGCCTCGCCCATGACCATGCTCTGCACATCGGCGATCGCCGGGGCGACGCCCTGATCGACCACGATGCGGCCGGCAGGCTCGGCATAGGTCTCGCCGATCACGCCCTTGAGCTCCTTGGTGATGTATTCCATGACCACCTCGTCCAGCGGCAGGCCGGTGTCGAACTGGTTGGTGGCTGCGGCAAACGCATAGTACGTGTCGCCGCCGCCGGCCACGAAGTTGTTCGTGATGACGGCATAGGTGGCCTCGGGGTCAAAGTCCTTGCCGTTGATCGAGCCGATGGTCACGCGGTTGATGGTCTTGGGGCCGTAGTACGTGGAGTTCGGATAGGATTCGTCGTTCTTGTCGTACGTTTCATACGTCGCGACCGTGAACTGCATGCCCGCCACCTGCGGGAAGCCGCCGATGGATTCCGGCGTGCAGTACGTGCTGGCCTCGAGCGCCTCGAGCAGCTCGGAGCCCTTCACGTAGACCACGGCGAGCGTGTTGCCGAACGGCAGCACGGTGTTGATGTCCTTCTTCGTGACGTCGCCCACGCCGATGCTCGCGCGGATGCCGCCGCCGTTGGTGATGGCGACCACGTTCTCCTCCGGAACGGTGATCTCCGCGTCGGCAAGCACCTTCCAGAGCATGGCGTCCGTGATCAGGTCGCCGAGGTTGGTCTCGGAGTCACGGTTGCCGTTGGGCGCCTTCGCGCCGTTGAGCGCCACCTCGCTCACGGCGAACTTCTCGCCGTATGCCTTGTCGATGGGGTCGATGATGGCCTTGGCGGCCGCGGCGACCTTTTCGTCGCGCGTTTTGTAGTCAACGACGGTGACAGACTTGCCGTCGGCATTCTTCTCGGTGTGCCAGATGGCCTTGAGCTCGTTGCCGACGATCTTCTTCGTGGCGTTGTCAATGGTGATGACGCCGATGTTGGCAAAGGCCGTGCCGGTCGACTGGATGGGCTCACCGTTCGGGCCGGCGGTCATGACGGTGTGGGAGTGGCCGTCGATGATGAAATCGATGCCCTGCACGTTCTTGGCCAGATCATAGGAGGTGTAGGGCTCGGAGCTCTCGTCCACGCCCAGATGCGCGAGGCAGACGACGAGGTCTGCGCCCTTCGCCTTCAGGTCCGCGACCTGCTCGGCCGCGCAGTTATAGAGCTCCTTGCCGTCCGCTCCGGCGAGGAACTTCAGGCCCTGAATGAGCTTTGGGTTGGCCTTGGTCTGCGCCTCAGGCGTCTCGAGACCGAAGAAGCCGATCTTCACGCCGCCCTTTTCGATGATGGTGTTGGCGTCATAGATGGTCTTGCCGTCGGCACCGAGCACGTCGGCACACAGGACCTGGAACTTGGCGGCCTTCATGTTCTCCACCAGCTGCGCATAGCCGTAGTCAAACTCGTGGTTGCCGAGGGTGACAACGTCATAGCCGGTCGCGTTCATCATGGTCACCGCGTCCGCGCCCTTGTTGACGCTGACATAGACGGTGCCCTGACTGTAGTCGCCGGCGTCGGCAAGGATGACCTCCGCGCCCTGCGCCTCATAGTCCGCCTTCAGGGCTGCCATGGCCGCGTACAGATCGATCGCACCGTGCACGTCGTTCGAGTGCAGGATGACGGTCTTTCCGTCCAGCGGCTTTTCCGCTCCGGCCGCAAATGCCGTGCAGCTCAGGCTCAGCACAAGGCAAAGCACCAGCAGCAGAGAAAGCAATTTCTTCATGTGCTTCATGTGATATCCTCCGTTTCATGATTTAGGGTATCGCTTCTTTGATTATAGCATCCCGCAGCCGAAAACGGGACGGTCTGTGCGCAAAAAACGTGTCAAATCTCCGTGGCATTTTGACCAAATTTACCCTGCATTTTTAGGTCTTTCGTAAAATAACCGCGGTGCGGCGCGTTTTCGACTTTCGCCATTTACAACTCCGCCGTCCGTGTGATAAACTGATATGTCATTGTTTTTTCGAAAGGAGCCGAATCATGAGCTACGCAGACGAGGTATTCATCCGCAACTGCCGCGACATACTGGAAAACGGCGTCTGGGATACCGACCGGACCGTGCGCCCCCACTGGGAGGACGACGGCGCTCCGGCGCACACGGTCAAGAAGTTCGGCATCGTCAACCGCTACGACCTGTCCGAGGAGTTTCCGCTGCTGACGCTGCGGCGCACCTATTGGAAGACCGCCGTGGACGAGCTGCTGTGGATCTGGCAGCAGAAGTCAAACAACATCCACGACCTGCGCGGCCACATCTGGGATCAGTGGGCCGACGAGACCGGCTCGATCGGCAAGGCCTACGGCTATCAGCTCGGCGTAAAGCACCAGTATCCCGAGGGCGAATTCGACCAGGTGGACCGCGTGCTCTATGACCTGAAGCACAACCCCGCCTCCCGCCGCATCCTGACGAACATCTACACGTTCGAGGATCTGCACGAGATGGCGCTCTACCCCTGCGCATATTCGATGACCTTCAACGTCTCGGGCAACACCCTCAACGCCATCCTCAACCAGCGCAGCCAGGATATGCTCGCGGCGAACAACTGGAACGTCGTGCAGTACGCCGTGCTCGTGCATATGTTTGCGCAGGTGTCCGGGCTGCAGGTGGGCGAGCTGGTGCACGTCATCGCCGACGCGCATATCTATGACCGCCACGTGCCGGTCATCGAGCAGATCATCCAAAACGAACCCAAGGCCGCGCCGAAGTTTGTCATCGACCCGTCCGTCAACGATTTTTACGCCTTCACCCGCGACAGCTTCCAGGTCGAGGGCTACGAATACAGCGAGTTCACGGGGAAAATCCCCATCGCGGTGTAAGGAGGGCCTGCCATGGATGCGATCGTTGCCGTCTATGCCGACTGGGGCATCGGTGCCAAGGGCACACAGCCGCTCGTGATCCCCGCCGACCGCCGCCGCTTCCGCGAGCTGACGATGGGCGCCGCCGTGATCGTCGGGCGGCGCACACTGGAGGATTTTCCGGGCGGAAAGCCGCTGCCCGGCCGCGAAAACTTTGTGCTCTCGCGCCGGAACATCACGATCGAGGGCGCGCAGGTGGTGCATTCCCCGGACGAGGCCGTGGCTGCCGCCGCGCAGCACGCGCGCTGCTTCGTCATCGGCGGAGACAGCGTGTTCCGGCAGATGTTCCCCCACATGACGCGCGTATACGTCACAAAAATCGACGCTGCGCCCCACTCGGACGTGTTTTTCCCGGATCTGGACGCCGACCCCGCGTGGCGCTGCGTGTCTGCCGAGCCGCGCGCCGAGCATGACGGCGTGGGCTATCAGTTTTGCGTGTACGAAAAAACCGAAGCATAAAGATCCGCCGCTTTCCGGAGTCGGAAAGCGGCGGATCTTTTCTGCGCTCACCCGGCGAGTACCGCGAGCGAGAGCGCGTTGATGCACATGTGGAAAAACACCGGCGGCCAGATCGAGCGCGTCTGCTCATAGCAGAACGTGAGCGCGGCCGACACCGGCACATACGCCAGCGCCGAGAGCAGCAGCTTCGGATCGCCGTACATGACGACGTACTGCCAGACATGGTAGAGCGAAAAGAGCGCGATCGACACGGCATACGCCCAGAAGCGGCTGCGCGGCCGGATGGTGCCGAAGACCACGCCGCGAAACAGGCACTCCTCCACGAGTGGTGCCATGAGCACCGCGACGGCGATCATGCGCTTGTAGTCCACTTTGGCAAGGCCGGTCACGGCGTCGTTGTTCGGCACGGGCAGCTCGCCGATGAGCCCCGTGCCGAGCTGCAGCACGAGAGAGAGCAGCACGTCGATGCCGTAGGCGGCGAGCATCATGCCGATGCAGCGCAGGATGCTGCCGGCCATCGTGTCATAGCTGCGGTGCAGGAAGCGCCACATGACGGCGAGCGTAAACACGAGGCCGATGAGGTAATACCAGACGTTGCACGTCACGTCCGACGGCAGCTTGCCAAGCACCGCCATGAGGAGCACGCCGATCGTCAGCGGCAGCACGGCCACGTGGATGGGGAAATAGACCCAGCCCGCGATGCGCGCGCCGCGGGGCATGGGATCGCTCCACTCTGCTTTGGCTCTGCGCATATCAGCCCCTCGCTTTCTGCTGCAGCTCAAAGAGCAGGCGCATGGCCTCGAGCGGCGTGATGGTGTTGAGGTCGATGGCGCGCAGCTGCTCGGCGATGACGTCTCCGGCGGCGTCGCCGAGCGTCATCTGCGCATCGTCCTGCGCCGGGTGCGCGGGGGCGGCGGGCTGCGCCGCGCCGGACTCCAGCTCGCGCAGGTAGGTCTTGGCCTTCGTGATGATCGTGTCCGGCACGCCGGCGAGCTTTGCGACCTCGATGCCGTAGCTGTCGTCGGCCGCGCCCGCGACGATCTTGCGCAGGAACAGCAGCGTGCCGCCCTGCTTTTTGGCCGTGATGTTGTAGTTGCGCACGCCGGGCAGCGTCTGCTCGAGCGCGGTCAGCTCATGGTAGTGCGTGGCGAACATGGTCTTGGCGCCGAGGCGGCGGGGGTCTGCGCAGTATTCGAGCACCGCGCGCGCGATGGCCATGCCGTCATACGTCGACGTGCCGCGGCCGATCTCGTCGAGGATGAGCAGGCTCTGCGCCGTGGCGTGGCGGAGGATGTTGGCCATCTCGCTCATCTCGACCATGAACGTGCTCTGTCCGGCGGCCAGGTCGTCGGACGCGCCGATGCGCGTGAACACGCGGTCGATCACGCCGATGACGGCGCTTTTCGCCGGGACGAACGAGCCCATCTGCGCCATGAGCACGATGAGCGCGGTCTGACGCATATAGGTGGATTTGCCGGCCATGTTCGGTCCGGTCACGATGGCGACGCGGTCATCGGCATCGTTGAGAAACGTATCGTTCGGGACGAAGAGGCTGTCCTTCTGCGCCTGCTCGACGACGGGGTGACGCCCCTCGCGGATGTCGAGCGTGCGCGACAGATCCACCTCGGGGCAGACGTAATTGTTCTTCACGGCGGTCTCAGCCAGCGAGCACAGCGCGTCGAGCCGCGCCACGGCGTCCGCCGCCGCCTGCACGCGCGCGACCTCGTCGGCGACGAGCTGGCGCACCTCGTTGAAGAGCTGGTATTCCAGCTCCGCGATGCGCTCGCGCGCCGTCAGGAGCGTGTTCTCGAGCTCCTTGAGCTCGTGCGTGAAATACCGCTCGCTCGACACCAGCGTCTGCTTGCGGATATAGTCCTCCGGCAGCTCGGTGATGCCCGCGCTGTTGGGAATGTCGATATAATAACCGAAAACCTTGTTATAGCCGACCTTGAGCTTCTTTGCGCCCGTGCGCTCACGCTCGCGCTGCTCGAGTTCGGCAACAGTCTGCGCGCCGTGGTCGCGCACGTTGCGCAGGCGGTCGACCTCCTCGCTGTAGCCGGTGCGGAGGATACCGCCCTCGCGCACGGAAAACGGCGGCTCGTCGCAGATCGCGCGGTCGATGCGCGCGCAGAGGTCGGCGAGCGTGTCCATCTGCGCAATGTCGCGCAGCGCCGCGCTGTGCACGTTTTGCAGCAGCGCCGTCAGCTGCGGCAGCTGCGCGCAGCAGAGCGCCAGCGCGTGCAGGTCGCGCCCGTTGGCCGAGCCGTACACCGCGCGCGAGACAAGGCGCTGCATATCGCCGATCTCCCGCAGGCAGCAGATCAGCTCGCTGCGCAGGACATTGTCGCCCACCAGCTCCTCCACCGCGCCGAGGCGGCGGCGGATCTGCACGGGGCTCAGCAGCGGACGCTCGACCCAGGTGCGCAGCAGGCGGCCGCCCATGGGCGTTTTCGTCTTGTCGAGCACCCAGAGGAGGCTGCCGCGCTTTTCGCCGGAGCGGAGGTTTTCCGTCAGCTCCAGATTGCGGCGCGTGGTGTAGTCGAGCTCCATGTAGTGGTCGTCACCCAGCAGCTCCAGCCGCCGGATGTGGCCGAGGTCGCACTTTTGCGTCTCGTGCAGGTAGGCCAGCAGCGCGCCGGCCGCGCACACGGCCGCCGGCGCCTCGCCGAGGCCGAGCTCGTCCGTGCTCTGCACGTCAAACTGCTCGCACACACGCGCAGCCGCCGCCATGTATTCAAACCGGTCGCCGCCCGCCTCGACCAGACTGCCGAGGCGCTTGGTGAGGAAGGTGCGGATGTCGTCGTTTTCCGCCGCCGCGTCGGCGCATACGGCCTCGCGCGGGGCAAAGCGCCCGAGCTCGTTGAGGATGTGGCTCACGGCGTCGGCCGGGTAGCTCGCGGCGCAGAACTCCCCCGTCGAGAGGTCGCAGAACGCCGTGCCGCCGGACTGCGCGCTCAGATACACCGCGCCGAGATAATTCGACTTGTTCTCCTCGAGCATCGAGGACTCCGTGACCGTGCCGGGCGTGATGATGCGGATGATGTCCCGCTCGACCAGCCCCTTGGCAAGCGCGGGATCCTCCATCTGCTCGCAGATGGCCACCTTGTAGCCCTTGGCGATCAGGCGGCCGATGTACGCCTCGGCCGAGTGGTACGGCACGCCGCACATGGGCGTGCGCTCGGCGGGGTCTTCGACGTTGCGGTCGCGCGTCGTGAGCGTGAGGTCGAGCTCGCGCGCGGCAAGGCGCGCATCGTCGTCGAACATCTCATAAAAATCGCCCAGCCGGAAAAACAGCAGGCAGTCTGGATTGCGCTGCTTGATCTCGTAATATTGCCGCTTCATCGGCGTCAGTTCCGCCATGTCACGCCTCCTCGCCGTAGAGCGCCCAGGTGTTGCTGCCGGTGATCTTCACATCCACGAACTGCCCGACGAGCGCCTCGTCGCCGCGCATATGCACCAGCCGTCCGCCCTTCGTGCGCGCCGTGAGCGGATAGTCGCCCCGGCCGTCCGCCCCGTCGACGAGCACGCGCTGCACGCTGCCCTCATAGGCGCGGTGCTTCTGCTCGGAGATGGCGTTGGCCGACGCGACGAGCGCGTCAAAGCGCACCTGCTTCTGCGCGCGGGTGTAAGGGTCGGGCATCTTTGCCGCCGGTGTGCCGACGCGCGGCGAATAGATGAAGGTGAACATCGCGTCATAGCGCACGGTCTCGACGAGCGAGAGCGTGTCCTGAAACTCTTCGTCCGTCTCGCCGGGAAAGCCCACGATGATGTCCGTCGTGAGCACAAGGTCGGGCATATACTGCCGCGCAAGCGCCACCTGCGCCAGATATTTCTCGCGCGTGTAGCCGCGGTTCATCGCGTGCAGGACGCGGTCGTTGCCGCTCTGCACGGGCAGGTGCATCTGGTGCGCGCACTTTTCGCACTCGGCCATGGCGCGAAAGAGCTTTTCCGTCGCGTCCTTCGGGTGGCTGCTCATGAAGCGGATGACAAAGTCGCCCGGGATGGCGTTGATGCTGCGGATGAGGTCGGCAAAGTCCACGTCCTCGTCGAGGTCGCGGCCGTAGGAATCGACATTCTGCCCCAGCAGCGTGATGTCCTTATATCCCGCCGCAACGAGCTCGCGCGCCTCGCGCACGATCTCCTCCGGGTGGCGGGAGCGCTCGCGCCCGCGCACATACGGCACGATGCAGTAGGTGCAGAAGTTGTTGCACCCGTACATGATCGACAGCCACGCCTTGACGCTGCCGTCGCGCTGCCGCGGGATGCCCTCGGCGACGCTGCCGTCCGCCGGGGCGATGGCGAACACGCGCCGGTGCTCGGTGCAGACGCTGCGCAGCAGCTCCGGGAAGCGCCACAGCTCATGCGGTCCGAAGACGAGGTCAACGATGCGGTAGGACTTTTTCAGCTTCTCGGCCACGTGCTCCTGCTGCGCCATGCAGCCGCAGACCGCGATGATCTGCTCGGGATTGCGCGCCTTCGTGTGCGTCAGCGCGCCGACGTTGCCGAACACGCGCGTCTCGGCGTGCTCGCGCACGGCGCAGGTGTTCATGACGACGACATCGGCCGCGAATTCGTCCTGCGTGAAATCAAAGCCCATGGCGCGCAGATAGCCGCGCAGCGTTTCGCTGTCGGCCTCGTTCTGCTGGCAGCCGTAGGTGTCGACCATGGCCAGCGGCTGACGGCCGCCGGCAGAAAAATGCGCGCGCAGCTGCGCGCAGATGTCCAGCTGGCGCTGGATGTCCGATTCGGGGATCTCTACTCTCTGATAGCTCATGCAATGCTCCTGCCTATCCGCCGGATATATCCGGGTAAAATTTGAAGTGTGATAGAATATTGTAGCATTTCGCGGTGGAATTTTCAATGCCAATCCTTTATAATATACGCGCGGGAAGCTTGCTTCCCGCCGACTGTGCACAAAGGAGGGCAAACCATGCCCGATATTCAAATTCTCTCTCCGCATCTTGCGGATCTGATCGCCGCGGGCGAGGTCGTCGAGCGGCCCGCCTCCGTGGTCAAGGAGCTGGTGGAAAACGCGTTCGACGCCGGGGCCCGCACCGTGACGGTGGAGCTGCGCGGCGGCGGCGCGACCTACCTGCGCGTGACCGACGACGGCTGCGGCATGACGCCCGAGGACGCGGGCATCGCGTTTTTGCGCCACGCGACGAGCAAGCTGCACGATGCGCAGGGGCTCGAGGCCATCGGTACGATGGGCTTTCGCGGCGAGGCGCTGGCCGCCATCAGCGCCGTGTCGCACATCACGCTCACGACGCGGCGGCGCGGCGCGCCGGGCGGCACGCACATGACGCTCGACGCAGGCGAGATCCAGGACATGTACGAGACCGGCTGCCCCGAGGGCACGACGATGATCGTGCGCGACCTGTTTTACAACACGCCCGCCCGGCGCAAGTTTCTCAAGACCGACCGCGCGGAGGGCGCCGCCTGCGCCGCCGCCGCACTGCGGTGTGCGCTCGGCCGGCCGGATGTGTCCGTGCGCTGCATCCGCGACGGGGAGGAGCTGTTTTTCTCCCCCGGCGACAACAAGCTCGACAGCTGCGTGTACAGCCTGCTCGGGCGTGAGCTGGCAAAGACGCTCCTGCCCTGTGAGGGCGAGGTCGACGGTGTGCGCGTGCACGGCTTCATCTCCTCGCCCGCTGCCGGGCGCGGCAGCCGCGCGCAGCAGCATTTCTTCTGCAACGGCCGCTGGATCAAATCCGCCGCGCTGCAGGCTGCGCTCGAGCAGGCCTACCGCAACACGCTGCTCGTGGGTCGGTTTCCCGCGTGCGTGCTGTATGTGGAGCTCAGCTGCGCGGCCGTGGACGTGAACGTCCACCCGGCAAAGACCGAGGTGAAATTTTCGCACGAGCGCGCGGTGTTCGACGCCGTGTATTACGGCGCGCGCGCAGCGCTCGAGGCAGAGCGCGCCCCCGCAGCCGCAGCGCCGAAGCCGAGCGTGCCCAAGCCCGAGCCGGCATCCGCGCCCGCGCCGAAGGCGGACCCCTTCCTGCCCGCCGCGCCGAGCCGGAGCGTGCCTGCTGCGCCGGTATTTTCCGGCGCGCGCACCTATGCCCCCGCCGTTCCGGCGGAGGAGGCGGTCTCGTTCCGCTCGCCGACGGCGTCGGCCTTTGCAGCGCCGCGCGTGACCCCGCCGCCGGTATTCCCCGCGCCCGCACGCACAGTGCCGGCAGCGCAGCCCGTGCCGGAGCCGGTCGTGCAGGGCGTGCAGACCGCGCTCGAGCCCGAGAGCACCGAAGCGGAGACCCCGTCGCCGCTCGCGCGCGCCGTGCCGCCGGAGACGCCGCCCGCCCGCCTGATCGGCGAGGCGATGCACACCTACATCCTCGTGGAAAAGGGCGATACGCTCATCCTCATCGACAAGCACGCGGCGCACGAGCGCATCAATTTTGACCGCCTGCGCCAGAACCCTGCCGACATCCCGTCGCAGACGCTGCTCGAGCCGCTGCCCTTCACGCCCGACGCGAGCGACGCGGAGGTGCTGCAGCAGCACGGCGACACGCTCGCGGAGCTCGGCTTCACGCTCGAGCCGTTCGGCCGCAGCGACTACATCCTGCGCGGCGTGCCCGCCCAGATCGACGCGGGCGACGCGCTGCCCGCACTCGAGGAGATCTGCGCGCAGCTGCGCCACGGCGCGCACACGGACGCGCAGGCCGTGCGCGACGAGGTGCTCAAGACCGTGGCGTGCAAGGCGGCCATCAAGGCCGGCTGGCAGACAGAGCCCGAGGAGCTGCTGCGTCTGGCGGACGCGGTGTGCGCGGGCGAAGTGAAATACTGCCCACACGGACGCCCCGTCGCCGTGACGCTCACGCGCCGCGAGCTGGACAAGCTCTTCAAGCGCATCGTGTAAAAAACAGGGAGCGCGATGCGCTCCCCCTCAGTTGATCAAACGTGCGCGCCGTCCGCCGCAGGCGGACAGCGCGTGCGATGCAGTCAGGCCGCAGTTCTCTGCCCAAAAGTAATCCTTTTGGGCAGAGAAACAGGGAGCGCGGCGCGCTCCCTGTCAGACTGCACAACTGTGTTTACTTGTGGTAGTACAAAATGCCCATGCAGCCGGGGCCGCAGTGGTTCGACACCGTGCAGCCGGCCTGCGTGTGGTACACTTCCTCAAACGGCTGGCACGCGCGCACGACGCGCTCGAGCTCCTGCCTGGTGGCCTCGTCGATACCGGAATCCGTAATGAAGATGCGGTGGCAGTCGATATCGTCGCGCCCCTTGAGCCGGTCCTCAATATACTGCACATAGCACTTTTCGAGCTTGCCGCGGTACTTGCGGCCGACGCCCATTTTTCCGTCCTTGACCTCGATGCACGGCTTGAGATGCAGAAAATTCGCGCTCAGCGCCGCGAGTGACGAGCAGCGCCCGCCGCGCACGAGATAATCGAGCGTGTCGAGCACGAAGCTGACATCGAGCTTCTCGCGCTTTTTCTCCAGCGCCGCCGCGATGTCGGCCGCATCCATGCCCTGCGCGGCCATCTCGGCCGCATCGAGCACCAGATGACCGATGCCGGTCGAGAGGTTGCGCGCGTCCACGGGGTAGACATTCGTAAACTCCCGCGCCGCGATGCAGGCGTTCTGATAGCAGCCGGACATATCGCTCGAGATCGTGAAGTGGATCACGGCGTCATATTCGGCGCGCGCCGCGCTGAAATACGCATAATAGTCCGACACGTTCACCGCCGCGGTCTGGCAGAGCTTGCCCGTGGCCTTCGCGTAGGCGTAGAGCTCCTCCGGATGCACGTCGATGCCGTCACGCAGCGTCTCGTCGCCGCGCACGATGTACAGCGGCGTGATGCCGATGTTGTAGCGCGCGATCAGCTCCGGCGAGAGATCGCAGGTGCTGTCGGCAGAAATTTTGATCTTCATGGGTTCACCTTCTTGAATACTGGGATATGGTCTCATTTTAACACATTTCTAATAGTTTTCAACACATTCTTTCTGAATTTGCTCTTATAGAAAGGAGGCTGCCGGATGCAGCCAAAACTGGTCGTCATTACCGGCCCGACCGCCTCGGGCAAGACCGCGCTGGGCGTCATGCTCGCGCAGCGGCTCGGCGGCGAGGTCGTCTCGGCCGACTCGATGCAGATCTACCGCGGCATGGACATCGGCACGGCCAAGCCCACGCCGGAGGAAATGCAGGGTGTGCCGCACCACATGATTGACATCGCCGACCCGACGGAGAACTACTCCGTCTCGCGCTACGCCGAGGAAGCTTCCGCCTGCGTGGACGATATCCTCGCGCGCGGAAAACTGCCGATCGTCGTCGGCGGGACGGGGCTTTATATCGACTCGCTCATCGCCGGGCGCACCTTTGCCGACGGCACGGCCGACACCGCGCTGCGGCAGGAGCTGAACGAGCGCTACGACGAGATCGGCGGCGAGGGCCTGCTCGGTGAACTGCGCAAATTTGACCCCGAGCGGGCAGCAAAGCTCCACCCCGCGGACAAAAAGCGCATCGTGCGCGCGATGGAGGTCTACATCCTCACGGGCAAGACCATCACGCAGCACGACGCCGAGACCCGCGCCGTGCCGCCGCGCTACGACGCGGCGAAGATCGCGCTCACGTTCGCAGACCGGCAGGATCTCTATGCGCGCATCGACCGGCGCGTGGACGCCATGATGCAGCAGGGGCTGCTCGACGAAGTGCGCGCACTGCTGACCGCCGGCATCCCGGCCGACTGCACGGCCATGCAGGCCATCGGCTACAAGGAGGCCGTGGCCGCCGTGCGCGGCGAGGCGACGGCGCAGGAGGCTGCGGACGCCATCCGGCTCGCCTCGCGGCAGTACGCAAAGCGCCAGCTCACGTGGCTGCGGCGCGATGCGCAGCTGTTCTGGCTGCGGCACGAAAAAACGCCGGACATGGACCTGGCCTGCCGCCGTTCGACGCAATTCTTGGCCGGGCGCGGTATAGAATAGTGGCCTGTACAGATGCGGAGAAAACTGCCATTTTCGCCGGATTTGTATAAATTCACTATTTCACGGAGCGGCAGTTTGTGCTATGATAAGTCGATATATGTCCGCTCCGGCAAAAGGAGCGGCGATCATGCAAAAGACACAGAATCTTCAGGACACATTCCTCAATTACATCCGGCGGGAGAAGATCCCCGTGACCCTGTTTCTCATGAACGGGTTTCAGCTGCGCGGCATCGTGCGCAGCTTTGACAGCTTTGCCGTGCTCATCGAGGCCGACGGCCGCCAGCAGATGATCTACAAGCACGCGATCTCGACGGTCGCCCCGGTGCGGGCAGTGACGCTCGAGCTGCAGGCGTGATCTCCCCGCCGCCCCCCACCGGAAGGAGGGCAGGCTTTGAAGAAAACGAATACCTTTACGAACATCGCCATGCTCGTGCTCTTCGCGGCCATGGCCGTGTATCTGGGCGTGTACCTGTTTCGCTCCACGCAGCAGTCGTATTCCACCGCACCGGCGGTGCTCGTGACCGTCAGCGAGGGCGGACAGGCCAGCGGCATCGTCGTGCGCGAGGAGCAGATCATCGCCTCGGACAAGGAGTTTCTGTCCCTGTCCGTGGACGACGGCAAGCAGGTCGCGCGCGGCGGCGAGATCGCCATCGGCGTCGACTCCAAGGCCGCGCTCGACAGCGCCAGCCGCGCGCGCGAGCTCAAAAAGGAGATCGCCTACGTCTCGAGCCTGCTGTCACGCGCAGGCAGCGCCTCGGGCGCATCCGAGCTTGACAGCAGCGTCCACAGCGCCATCCTGCAGCTCAACGCCGCCGCCTCCGCGGGCAGCGCGTCCGAGCTTGACGACATCTGCATGGACCTCAGCTCGCTGCTCTTCGGCGCCTCGACGGGCACCGTCTCGCAGAGCGATCTCGACGCGCTCAACGCCGAGCTGCACCAGCTGGAAAAGGCCGGCGTCGGCCGCGGCAGCATCACCGCACCGGCGGCGGGGCTGTTCACCTCCACGGTGGACGGTTATGAGGCGCTGAGCCCGGCGGCGCTTGAAAACCTCACGCCAGACGGCGTGGCCGCGCTCGAGCACACGAGTCCCTCGACACCCGCAAACACGATCGGCAAGCTCGTCACGGCGAAAAAATGGTACTTCGCCGCCGTCATGAGCAAGGCCGACGCCGACCGCCTGAATCTGGGCGGCAGCGCCACGCTCGACTTCCCGCAGCACTACAGCGGCACGGTCTCGGCCACCGTGTTCAGCAAGAGCGAGCCGGACGGCAGCGGCGAGGTTGCGGTCGTGTTCGCGTGCAATAATGCGCTGGCCGACACGCTGGCCATGCGCAAGGCCACGGCCGACGTCGTCTACAGTGAGCACACCGGTCTGCGCGTACCGCTCAAGGCCGTGCACATGGACGACGACGGGCAGACCTTCGTCTACGTCGTCACGGCGGCGCAGCTGGAGAAAAAGCCGATCGAGATCATCTACCAGACCGACAGCTACTGTCTCGTCGCCCAGAGCACGGACAGCAACGCCCTGCGCGCCGGCAACGACATCGTCGTCAGCGGCAAAGGGCTGTCCGACGGACGGGTCATAAAATAAGGAGGCACCACCCACAATGAGCACCATTGCCGAAAACATCGCCGCCATCCGCGCGCGCATCGACGCCGCTGCCCGCCTTTCGGGGCGCACGGGCGCTGACATCACGCTTGTGGCAGCGACAAAGATGAACGACGCCGCGCGCGTGCGCGAGGCCGTCGCCGCCGGGATCGACGCCTGCGGCGAAAACCGCGTGCAGGAGATGACCGAAAAGCTCGCCGAGGGTGCCTACACCGGCGCACCGCTGCACTTCATCGGCCACCTGCAGACCAACAAGGTGCGGCAGGTCGTCGGCAAGGTCGATCTCATCCAATCGGTGGACTCGCCGGAGCTGCTGGCCATGATCGAAAAGCGCGCCGCCATGCAGGACACCGTGCAGGATATCCTGCTGGAGGTGAACATCGGCGGTGAGGCCGCCAAGAGCGGCGTCGCCCCCGCCGCACTGCCGCAATTGCTGGAAACCGCCGCCGCCTGCGCGCACATCCGCGTGCGCGGATTGATGGCGATCCCGCCCGTGGCAGAAACTTCCGACGGAAATCATGCATATTTTACGAAAATGCACGAGCTTTTTGTTGACATCGGCAGAAAAAAATACGATAATGTTTCTATGGACTTTCTGTCCATGGGTATGAGCGGGGATTTTGAGGACGCCATCGCCGCCGGTGCGAACATGGTGCGCGTCGGCTCATCGATCTTCGGCGCACGGGACTATTCCCGGCACTGAGCGCCGCCCGCCGCACCTGAAAAGAGAACACAGCGGCAACACAGCGGCCGCCGGTAGATAAAGGGGGACCCTGCATGGGCTTTTTGGATGAACTGAAGAAAATGACGCGTCCGTACGATGACGACGACGAGTTTTTCGACGATGAGGATGAGGCGATCCCGGTCGCGGAAGCGCCCGCGCCCGAGCGTCCCGCTCCGGCACGGCCGGCGCGCCGCACGGCGCCCGCCGCCAAGCAGAGCTCATTTATACGCGACGACCCGGTCTCCGAGCCGGTGAGAGAGCCCGAGCGCCCCGCGCCGAGCTACACCGCCCGCGGCGACAGCCGCGTGGCCGACAAGGTCGTCAACCTCAACAGCGGCGGCCAGCTCAAGGTCGTGCTCGTCGCGCCCAAGCAGTTTGAGCTCGCGGCCGAGATCGCCGACCATCTGCGCGATCGCCGCGCCGTGCTCATGAATCTGGAGCAGACGGACAAGAACATCGCCCGCCGCCTGATCGACTTCCTGTCCGGCGTCGCCTACGCGCAGGACGGCAAGATCCGCCGCGTCGCCAGCGCGACGTATATCATCACGCCGTTCAACGTCGACCTCATGGGCGACCAGCTCGACGACATGGAGTCGGGCGAGTTTCACCTGTAACATTCGGGCATACTGTCCCTGACAGCCCCGCGAGTAGTATACCATCAGAAAGAATGGAGGCTTACCATCATGACTCCTCAGGATATTCGGGAAAAAACCTTTGAAAAAGCGATGTTCGGCGGTTACGACATGGCCGCTGTGCAGAACTATCAGGAAGAAGTGGCCACCGAGCTTGCCAACGCGCAGAAGGAAATCGCTGTGCTCAAGGGCAAGATGAAGGTGCTGGTCGATAAGATAGAAGAGTACCGCGCCAGTGAAGACGCCATGCGTCTGGCCATACTGTCGGCCCAGAAGGTCGGCAAGCAGATAGAGGACGATGCCCAGGCCCGCGCCGACAAGATACTCAGCGAGGCCAAGAACACGTCCGACCGAATACTTGGCGGACTTCAGCACGAAACCGCCAACGAGGAAGCCAAGCTCCTCAACGCAAAGACCTCCTGCGCGAAATTCCTGGAAGATGTGCGCAATCTGTGCCTGACGCAGCTCGAGTATCTCGACGGTGTCGCCGGGTCGAAGGCAGCGTCCGCGCCGCGCGCGGCTGCGCGCCCGACCGCGAACGCCGCACCTGCCGAGCCTGCGCCCGCCGCGCCGGCCGAGCCTGTGCCTGCCGCGCAGCCGGAAGCTCCGGCCGCCGGGCAGCCTGTGCAGGCAGAGCCCGTGTATGCAGCAGAAACCGTGTCCGCCGCCCCCGTGGAGGCGCAGCCCGTGGAAGCTGACGATGCCGCGGCCGACAGTGCAGCAGATGACGCCACGCAGCTCTATCACTTTCTGCATAACAGCTGAGTGAACAGCAATCAACCAGGGCGGGACGGCCGGTGCCGTACCGCCCTGCATAATTTTAACGGAAAACTACTCTGAGAGGAGAACGATTTTTACCATGTCCAAGAACGATTTCAACGCCACGATCAACCTGCCGAAAACAGACTTCCCCATGCGCGCCGGCCTCGCCAAGCGTGAGCCCGATATGCTCCGCCGCTGGAACGACATGGATCTGTATAACGAAATGCTCAAAAAGAACGACGGCAAGCCGCGCTTCAGCCTGCACGACGGCCCTCCGTTCTCCAACGGCAACATCCACATGGGCCACGCGCTCAACAAGGCACTCAAGGACTTCATCGTCCGCTCCTACGCCATGCGCGGCTACTACACGCCCTACATCCCCGGCTGGGACAACCACGGCATGCCCATCGAGAGCGCCATCATCAAGGAGCAGAAGCTCAACCACAAGGCCATGAGCATCGCCGACTTCCGCAGCGCCTGCCATGATTATGCGCAGAAATACATCGACCGCCAGATGGACGGCTTCAAGCGCATGGGTGTCGTCGCCGACTGGGAGCACCCCTACAAGACCATGAACAAGGGCTTTGAGGCCGAAGAGGTGCGCGTGTTCGGCAAGATGTACCGCAACGGCCACATCTACAAGGGGCTCAAGCCGGTGTACTGGTGTGCCCACGACGAGACCGCCCTCGCCGAGGCGGAGATCGAGTATCAGGACGATCCGTGCACGACCGTGTACGTGAAGTTCCCGATGCACGATGACCTCGGCAAGCTGCCGAACGTCGAGCACAGCAAGCTCTTTTTCGTCATCTGGACGACCACGATCTGGACCCTGCCCGGCAACCTCGCCATCGCGCTCAACCCGCGCGAGCTGTACAACCTCGTCCAGGCGCCCAACGGTGAGGTGTACGTCATGGCCGACGCGCTGACCGAGAAGGTCATGCACATCGGCGGCTTTGACAGCTACGAGGTGCTCGAGCAGCACCCGGGCGAATTCTTTGAGAACATGCTCGCCGACCATCCCTTCCTGCCCAAGACCTCGCGTCTGGTGCTGGCAGACTACGTCACCATGGACTCCGGCACCGGCTGCGTGCACACCGCGCCCGGCTTCGGCGCCGACGACTACCTGACCTGCAAGCGCTACGGCATGGACATGGTCGTGCCCGTGGACGATCAGGGCCGCCACACCGACTACGCCGGCAAGTACGCCGGCATGTCCACGGAGGAATCGAACCCCGTCATCCTCGCAGACATGAAGGCGGCCGGCTCGCTCTTCGCATCCGAGGACATCGTGCACAGCTACCCGCACTGCTGGCGCTGCAAGAGCCCGATCATCTTCCGCGCCACGCCGCAGTGGTTCTGCTCCGTGGACTCCTTTAAGGAGGACGCGGTCGCCGCGTGCGAGAACGTGCGCTGGCTGCCCGCGTGGGGCAAAGAGCGCATGGCCGCCATGATCCGCGAGCGCGCCGACTGGTGCATCTCCCGTCAGCGCCGCTGGGGTCTGCCGATCCCGGTGTTCTACTGCGACGACTGCCACAAGCCCGTCTGCACCGAGGAGAGCATCGAGGCCGTCGCGCAGCTGTTCGAAAAGGAAGGCAGCAACGCCTGGTTCGACCGTCCGGCGGCCGACATCCTGCCTGAGGGCTTCACCTGCCCGCACTGCGGCGGCAAGCACTTCACGCAGGAGACCGACACGCTCGACGGCTGGTTCGATTCCGGCTCTACCCACGTCGCCGCCATGCAGCGCGACCAGGGCTTCTGGCCGGCGGATATGTATATCGAGGGCGGTGACCAGTATCGCGGCTGGTTCCAGTCGTCGCTGCTCGTGGCCGTCGGCGCGCTCGGCAAGGGCGCTCCGTACCGTGAGTGCCTGACCCACGGCTGGACGGTCGACGGCGAGGGCCGTGCCATGCACAAGTCCCTCGGCAACGGCATGGACCCGGCCGAGATCATCAACGAGTTCGGCGCCGATATGCTGCGCCTCTGGGCGGGCAGTGCCGACTACCACGCCGATATGCGCTGCTCCAAGGAGATCTTCAAGCAGCTGACGCAAAACTACCTCAAGTTCCGCAACACCGCGCGCTACTGCCTCGGCAACCTTGACGGCTTTGACGCCGCGCACCTCGTCGCGCCGGAGGATATGCTCCCGCTCGACCGCTGGGCGATCACGAAGCTCAACGACCTCATCCGCCGCGTGGCCAAGGCATACGACAACTACGAGTTCCACGTGATCTCGCACGCGATCAACGACTTCTGCGTCGTGGAACTCTCGAGCTTCTACCTCGACATCATCAAGGACCGCCTCTACTGCGACGAGCGCAACGGACTCGAGCGCCGCAGCGCGCAGACGGCGCTGTTCCTCATCCTCGACAGCATGACGAAGATGTTCGCGCCGATCCTCGCCTTCACCTGCGACGAGATCTGGCAGGCCATGCCGCACCGCGCCGAGGACGACGCGCGCAACGTGCTGCTCAACGTCATGAACCAGCCGTTCGATGCCTACGCGCTCAGCGAGAGCGAGCTTGCCCGGTGGGACCAGCTGATCCGCGTGCGCTCGGACGTCAACGGTGTGCTCGAGGCCGCCCGCGCCGAAAAGCGCATCGGCAAGCCGCTCGAGGCAGCCGTGACGCTGCGCGCCGACGATGACGCCGCCAAGGCCGCGCTCGACGAGGTGCAGAGCATGAACCTGCCAGAGCTGCTGATCGTATCGCAGGCGCTCATCGGCGATGATGTGCCGGCCGACGCCGTCACCGGCACCGGCACGAACTTCCCCGGTCTGCACATCTCCGTGCGCAACGCGCCCGGCACCAAGTGCCCGCGCTGCTGGATGCACTCCGAGAAGGCCGACCCCGAGACCGGACTGTGCCCGCGCTGCGCCGCGGTCGTGGCCGCGCAGCAGGCGGAGTAATCACCCGATCCCAAAATCCTGATCCGAAAGCGAGGAACCGCTATGTGGTATGCCATCGTAGCCATCCTGATCCTCATCGCTGACCAAGGGCTCAAATACTGGGTCACCGTCAACATCGCGCTCGACACCGGGCACGTCACGCTCATTCCGGGCGTGCTGGAGCTGACGAACATCCATAACAACGGCGCCGCGTTCAGCATGCTCGAGCACGCGCCGCACTGGATCTTCATCCTCTTCACGCTCGTGTTCGCCGCCATCGCGGTGTTCTGCCTGCGGCGCAACGTCGTGCACGGCAAGGTCGGCCGCTGGTCGGTCGTGCTGGTGCTCGCCGGTGCGGTCGGCAACTGCATCGACCGCATCCTCAGCGGCTACGTCGTGGACATGTTCAATTTCCTCTTCGTGCGCTTCGCCGTGTTCAATCTGGCGGACGTGTTCATCGTCGTGGCCGGCATCACGCTGTGCCTGCATGTGATCTTCTACCGCGGGGACGACGGTGCGGATGACGCCGCGCCGAAAGCCGCGCGTAAGCAGCGCACCGGGGCAGCGCATGACGCACCCAAGGCGCGCAGGCTGCACCTGCCCGCAAGGCGCAGGCCCTCCGCCGCGCCAGAAGCGAACGCGAAGCCCGCGCCGAACGCCGCACCCGCTTCCGCCGCGCCGGAAGCCGCTCCGGCGAAGGACGATCTCTTCGCCGCGTGGGACCGCGCGCCCGTCGCCGCGCAGCCGGTGACACCCGCCGCGCCTGAGGCGGCAGCCCCGGCTCCCAAACCGGCAGCGCCCGTGCAGCCCAAACCGGCGGCGCCCGTGCAGCCCAAACCGGCAGCCCCCGCGCAGCCCAAACCGGCAGCGCAGCCTGCGGCCGAGGCGGCAGACCCGCTGCTGGCCTATCTCAACAGCACGCCCGCTGCGCCCGCCGAGCCGGAAACGCCCAAGCCGGACGATAACACGGACGGCAGTGCCGACGGCGCAGCGTACTCACTCGACGACATTTTGGCGGAGTTTTCGGATTTCTAATGGAACAACGAACGATTCAAACACAGGAGAGCGCCGAGCGGATCGACGCTCTCCTCGCGCGCTCTTTGCCCGGGCTCACGCGCAGCGCCGCTCAGCGGCTGCTCGCGCAGGGCGCGGTGACAAAAGACGGCGCGCCCGTGAAGAAAAACTACAGAACCGTCCCCGGCGACACGTTTGTCGTGACGCTGCCGGATGCCGCGCCCTCGGAGCTCGTGGCGCAGGATCTGCCGCTGGACGTGGTGTACGAGGATGCGGATCTCATCGTCGTCAACAAGCCGCGCGGCATGGTCGTGCACCCTGCACCCGGCCACGAGGACGGCACGCTCGTCAACGCCCTGCTCGCCCACTGCGGGGAGAGTCTCTCCGGCGTCGGCGGCGAGCGGCGGCCGGGCATCGTGCACCGCATCGACAAGGACACGTCGGGGCTGCTCGTCGCGGCGAAGAACGACTTTGCGCACCTGGCGCTCTCGGCGCAGCTGGCCGATCACACGATGGCGCGCACGTATGAGGCCGTCGTCTGCGGCAATCTGCGCGACGATGCCGGCACGGTGGACGCGCCCATCGGCCGCCACCCGACCGATCGCAAGCGCATGGCCGTGACGCAAAAAAACGCCCGCCGCGCCGTCACGCACTGGTCGGTCATCGCACGCTACAACGGCTACACGCACATCCGCTGCGAGCTTGAGACCGGCCGCACGCACCAGATCCGCGTGCACATGGCGCACATCGGCCATCCCCTGCTCGGCGACCTCGTCTACGGGCATAAGCGCCCGGAAAAGGGGCTGAGCGGACAATGCCTGCACGCGCGCGCGCTGCGATTCATCCACCCGCGCACGGGCGAGCTTGTGACGTTCACCTGCCCGCTGCCGGAGTATTTTCAGGACGTGCTGGCACATCTCGGCACGCCCATCGGCTGATCGGAAAGGAGCATTTTCATGCGCAGAGCAGATCGCGAGATCACAGATTTTGACGAGCTCATCGCCGTCATGCGCGGGTGCGACGTGTGCCGCCTCGCATTGCACGACGAGCCGTATCCCTACATCCTGCCGCTGAACTTCGGCCTTGAGGTCGACGGCGGGACCGTCCGGCTGTACTTTCACGGTGCGGATACCGGCACGAAGTATGACCTCATCGCCAGAAACCCGAACGCATCGTTCGAGATGGACCGCGGCCACGGCCTCATCCTCGACGACGAGCACGGCAACTGCACCATGACGTATGAGAGCGTCATCGGTCAGGGGCGCATCACCGTCGTGCCGGACAGCGGCAAGGAGCACGCGCTGCGTGCGCTCATGGCGCAGTACCGCGCGCCGGACTTCCCGTTTTCCACGGCGGTCATCCCGCGCACGACCGTGCTGTGCCTGACTGTCGAGCACATGACCGGCAAACGCCGGGTGAAAAAGCACGGCTGAACACACTTTCCCAAATACGAGACCAGCCGCCGCAGGCATTTCCTGCGGCGGCTGGTCTTTTGTCATACTGCCGAAAATCAGCGGATGAAATTCGTGAATGTGCGCACTTCCGTCTCCGGGCGCGCAACGCCCGCCGCGTCACCGGCGGCGATGCACTGCACCAGCCAGAGCAGGTTGCGCGCGAGCTGGCGCATGGTCTGCAGCCCTTCCGCATCCTGCGCGGCGTCCTCCGGACACGCACCGTGCACCATCGGCCAGTACTGCGAGGAGACGACCGGCATGTTCGAGATCATCGGGTACTTGACCAGCTGATCGAGCGCCGCCGTCGTGCCCGCGCGGCGCGCCGAGACGACGCACGCGCAGGGCTTGTTTGCCCAGCCGTCGGAGGCATAAAACAGCCGGTCGCAAAAGGCCGACATCGCGCCGGAGATCCCGGCATAGTGCACCGGGGACGCGAGCACGAGCGCATCGGCCGTCTCCATCGCGCCGATGGCGTCGTTCACCAGGCCGCCGCGCACGCAGCGCCCGGTCGCACGGCAGCCGCCGCAGGCCACGCAGCCGCCCATCTGCTCGGCACCGACGGTCAGGATCTGCACCTCGGCACCGGCTGCGCGCAGCACCCGCTCCATTTCGTGCAGGGCGGTGTATGTGCAGCCGCGCGGATGCGGGCTGCCGTTGATCATGAGAATTTTCATCATATCACCCCACGCGCAGGATAGCACAAATCGCCGTGCAGCGCAAGGCGGCGGGCCCGGCCAAAAGCCGTGACGCCCGGAACTTTTCGTACATTCTGGGCATCGGGTGTCTGTTTGTTTGAAAACGCTGTATTATGCTTCGCTGAACGGGGTGTACTTCGCGTTGGGATGATAGTGCCCCCGCTCCAGCTCGGAGACGATGCGGTCATAGTTCTTGCTGTTGAGCTTGTAGAAGCACATGATGACGAAGATCACAACGGCGAAACCCAACAGCAGGTACAGGTACACATCCTTGATGGTATTGAGCGCGGAGGCGACCTGCGTGGTCGCAGCGCCGTCGTAACCGGAGGCACCGAGGATGAGCGTCGTAACGCCGCTGCCGATGAATACGCCGAGCTTGTTCTTCTCGGGGGCAGTCTCAGTCTTGACGCTCTCCTTGATGGTGAACGCGCAGATGAAGTTCACAGCGATGCCGATGGTCGTCGCCGGCTTCAATCATTTTCTTGCCTTCCGCGCGGACTTCCTCGGTGATCTTCATCGGGCGGATCTCGTCCTCGGTCCAGCCACGGTACTTCCGCACTTCGTACAGAGCGTCGCCGCCGAGGTTGTTGTAGATGTAGTCGGTGAAGGCCTTGTCCCAGTCAACGTGCAGGTCGAAGACATACACATATAGTCATCGACGAGCTTGCCCCAGAGCTTGTTGGCGGTCTTCTTGTCCCCTGCCTTGTAGGCATCGCGGATGCGGGTCGTGATGGGAACGATCATTTCCTGTGCGAGGATGAAGGTGATGAGCATGCAGCCGGCTAGGACGAGCATGAATGCGCCGGCGTTGATGCACTGGCCACTGCGCCGTAGACCATGAGCATGACCGTGCCGCCCATGCTGCTGAACAGCAGGCAGGCGCCCATGTTCTGCTGGGCCATGTTGGGGCCGACGATCTCGACCGTGAGCGCCACGCGGGGCCGCCGGAGATGTTGGTGAAGCCGATCATGATAAAGTATAGCACGGACAGACCGGAGGCTTTCAGACTGCCGCCGGTGGTGAACATGACGATCGTGAAGATCGCCGCGCCGTAGGTGTGCACGCGGTCAACGAGCTTCTTGTGCGAACGTCGTCGGGCTTTGGAACGGGTTTTTCATGATGACGCCGTTGTCATACTGTAAGGCCGTCTGGTTCGCGCTGGCGAAGATGAGGCCGATGGCGCCTGACTGTCCGTCTATAAACAGATAACCGAACGCCCTCCGGACGGATTTCCGTCCGGAGAGCATTTTTGCGGCACAAAGAACGGCCGCCCCAAAGGCCATCGGCTTTCGGGGCGGTTTTTTCCATTTTTGGGACATACGCTCGCGCACATGCACATCAGCAGAGGCCGGGGAACAGCGCGCACATCACGATGACGGCAATCGTGCCGCAGGTCGTAGCGATGACCGTTGTGATAAACATGGGCGGATAAATCTCCTTGAGCTTCATACGGCACATCGGCAGCAGCATCAGGATGGCGCCGGAGTACGGCATGGAATCGAGCGTCGTCGCGGCAAAGCAGGCGATGCGGTGGATCGCATTGACATTAAGCCCGAGATCGAGCAGCTTCGGTGCGATGAGCGGCAGAGAGATCAGCTGGCCGGTGGAGGAACCGCCGGTAAGCATGCACATGACGGCGACGACCACGGCGCAGATCAGCATCGGGGACATGTTGATGCCGGTGATGGCATTGAGCATGGTCGTAAATGCTTCCGTGTTGGTCACGACGCCGGCAAAGCCGCAGATGGCCGCGACCGTCAGCGACATGTGGATGGAGTCCGCTGCACCGGTGCTGATGAGCTCGCGCAGGTTCTTCGCCTTGAGCTGCTTCCAGAACAGCAGGATGGACAAAACGGTGCTGCCGATCACGCAGATGTTGATGTTGATCTTCAGGATGTTGAAGGTGACAAAGAGCGCGACCAGCGGAATGAGCGCGATCCAGAAATTCGGCCGCGGCGTGTTCTTGTCATAGTGCGGATCGAGCGGGTGGAGCTCAAAATGCTCGCCCTTGGCCCGCGCCTTGTTGATGTAGATATTCATCAGGACGATGATGACGACGACTTCGACCGCCGCGCCGACAAGGCCGGGGACGAGCGCCACATCCGCCGCCGTGCCGAGGGCGGTCATGGCGGCGACGTTGGTCACCTGCGGGCTGCCGGGCATGGTCAGCGTAAACGTATAGGAAGCCGCGGCGAGCACGCCGAGGATAAAGCGCTTGGGAATGTCGCAATATTCAAAGATTGTAAGTGCGACCGGGTACATGAGCACGATGAACACACTGGCATTGATGCCGCCCATGCAGAGAATGATGCCGATGGCCACGATGACCGCAACCGCAATCACATTTTTCTTTGTGTTGCTGGCGCCGGGCCGCAGGAGCTTACTCATGATCGTATCGGCGATGGAGAAGGCCGCGCCGCTCTCCGAATAGATCTTTGACTGAATGCTGCCGAACAGCAGCAGGAAGAAGAAGCTTTTGATCGGGACGAACATGCCGTTGATATAGGAGCCGAGCAGCGTGTCCATAAACGGAAGCACGTTGAACGCGATCACGACCGCCGCGCCCACGATCGAAGCAATATATACGGACCAGTCCTTGTAGCAAAGATAGATAACGACAAGGAAGCCGAGAATACAACCAACTACGCCCATAGGATGCTACCTTTCGTATTGATATCGGTCTCTCCGCTTTCAGTGCGGCATGACCGGAGAAAGAGAAAACCGGTCATGCCACAAAAAAGAGGGGAGGATGGTCTGCGGATGATGCTGCGCGAATCAGGCCTGCGCGGCCTTCTCCTGCGCGGCTTTTTCTTCTGCGGCGACCTCTGCCAGCGTGCGTCTCTTGGGCATGGGGATGGTGGTATAGACGGCGACGGCAATGATGCAGGCGATGATGGCATAGATCATGGAGGCAGTGTAGCTGCCGCCAGTGGCCTTGACGAGCGCCGAGCTGATCTTCGGGCTGATGAAGGTGCAGATGATCATGTAGCCGAGCATGCAGATGCCGAAGATGCCGCCGGCATACTTGGAGCCGTAGGTCTCCTGAACGGCGACCGGGTGGCAGCAGTTCGTCGCGCCGAAGCCGACTGCCAGCAGGACATAGGCGATGTAGAACATGGCCAGGCTGTGGGCAAACATCAGGCAGAGCGAAGAGGCGACGGAGCAGATGCCGCAGATCGTATAGACCTTGCGGTAGCCGAGCTTGTCGATGAGCGCGCCCATGCCGAAACGGCCGATAACGTTGCTGATCGAGTAGATCGACACGCCGATGGTGGCAGCGCTGAGCGAGTAGCCCGCGTCCGAAATGAGGACGGAGAAGCGGGGGTAGCAGATGATGTACATCGTCGGGAACAGACCGTAGCCGAGGAACAGGTGCCAGTAGCCGCGGGTCCGGAACGCCTGGCCGGGCGTCAGGCTCTCGAGCTGCGTGGCTGCGAGCTTGGGATCGTCCGCCTTGGCCTTCCAGCCAGCCGGGGCATAGCCCACCGGGGCGGATTTGAGGCCGATTGCTGCGCAGATACCGATGACGATGATCGCGCCACCGACGATGTAGAGCGTGACGATGATGCCGATGCTGCCGATGAGCTTGACGATCAGGGGCGCGAGGAAGGTGGCGGAGCCGCCGTTAAAGGCCATGCACAGGCCGGAGGCAAAACCGCGCTTGTCGGGGTACCAGCCGGTCGCGCAGTAGGTGCTGCCGGTGTACGTGAAGCCGACACCGAGACCCTGCAGGACGCTGAAGGTGATGTACAGCATCCAGGGGGAGCCGGAGGGGACCATGCCGGACAGCAGGAACGCGAGGCCCAGCAGGATGCAGCCGAGGATGAGCGTTTTCTTGGCGCCGATCTTGCCGAGCAGCCAGCCGCTGAGGATGTGGCCGGGCGTCTGCATGAAGGCCATATAGGTGGCGACGCCGGCAATGGCTTCCGTCGTCCAGCCGAAGTGCTTTGCCATCGGGGAGACGAAAACGGCCGCGGAGTTAACGATGCCGCACATGGCGAGCACGATCAGGGCACGTACCAGAATACCTGTGCGATTCGGTGTTTTGATTGCCTTGTCCATATCTTTCTCCTTATATCTCCGTAGTTATCTGAGCGGATGCGTCAGTTGCAGGTCCAGCCGCCGTCGACCGCGACGATCTGGCCGGTCGTGTACGTGCAGCAGGGCGCGGCGAAGTAAACACACAGGCCGTCCATCTCGCCGAGGATGCCGTGGCGCTCTTTCGGGCAGCGGTCCTTGTGCAGCTGCACAAAAGCGTCGGAGTCGATGAACTTCTCGGTCAGCTCGGTCGGGAAGTAGCCCGGCGCGATGCAGTTGACGGTGATGTTGTACTTGCCCCAGTCGTTGGCCATGGCCTTGGTCATCATGTGCACGCCGCCCTTGGAAGCGCAGTACGGTGCGGTCCAGACGTTCTTTCTGGAGACGAAGCCGTGGATGGAAGAGACGTTGACGATGCGGCCATAGTTGTTGGGGATCATGGACAGGCGCGCGACGTCGCGGCAGAGATAGAACAGGCCGGTCAGGTCGGTATCGACCACGTGGGACCACTGCTCATCGGTCATGGTCGCCGGGTCGCCGGAACCGCCGGTGCCGCCGGAGTTGACCAGAATGTCGATCTTGCCGAAGTGCGCGATGACGTCCTCCACGCACTTGGTGACGGACTTGGAGTCGCACAGGTCGAGGTAGTGGGGGTAAACCTCCACGCCGTACTCCGCGGCGATCTCCTTCGCGTTCTTCTCGAGGCGGTCGGTGCGGCGCGCCACAATGGCGACGTTGGCGCCGGCGTTGGCCATTGCCTTTGCAAACTGCAGGCCGAGGCCGGAGCTGCCGCCGGCAACCAGAGCGACCTGACCGGTCAGATCAAAAATGTTGTTTTTCATGATATCGTCTCCTTTTTTGAAATCGTTCAGAATCGTTTTTTCATATCTATGTGTCAGAATTCCCATGCGAGGGCGAACGCATCGCGGTTGGCCTCGAGCATGGTGCCGCCGCGCACAGCGTCGCCGGCATAGACGACGTGGTCAAAATTCCGGTCGAATGCCGCGCGCGCGGCCAGATCCGGCCGGCTGCCCATCGCCAGAACGACGGCCTCGGCCTTCAGTTCCGTGCACTGGCCGGTGTGCGTGTCCCGCAGACGGATGCCGCCGTCGTCCACTGCGGCGATGGCCTGGCCGGTGCGGAACGTCACGCCGGCCTCCCGCAGCAATGGCAGGAGCTTGAACTTGGTGATGTAGTACACGGACGCGCCGATCTCATCGGCCATTTCCACGATCGTGACCTTGTTGTTCGCACACAGGAAGTGGGCCACTTCGAGCCCGACGTGTCCGCCGCCGATGACGGCGACTTCCCTGCCTTCGATCACGCGGCGGCCGAGCAGAATGTCCTCGATGCCGAACACGTTTTCGCGGTCGATGCCGGGAATGTCCGGCACGATCTGCTGCCCGCCCATGGTGACGAAGATACCGTAAGGATCGAGCCGCCGGAGCTCCGCCATGGTCGGCGCGTGATTCAGCTCCACCTGCACGCCGAGCGCGGCGAGCTGGTTTTTCTGCGTCTCAATATACTCGGCCACAAGCCCTTTGCACGGCGCTTTCGAGGCGAGCACGGCGCTGCCGCCGAGATAGGCGCGCCGCTCAAACAGGATCGGGCGGAAGCCGCGCTCGGCCAGGACGATAGCTGCCTGCATACCGGCAGGCCCGCCGCCGATCACCGGCACGCACCGGCCCGCGCCGTCGCGCCGCAGCGCCGTGAAGTTGTAGTCCCGCTCGCGGCCGAGCCGTGGGTTGATGGCGCAGCGGATTCCGCGGTGGTTGACGACCTCCTTGTTGCAGCTCATGCAGCCGATGCACTTGCGCAGGAGCGCTTCCCGACCGCTGCACGCCTTGTTGACCCAGTCCGGATCTGCGAGCTGTGCCCGGGACACACCGGCGAAATCGCACACGCCCTCGCGCAGCAGCGCCTCGGCGGTCGCGGGATGCTTGATGACGTTGACCGCGATAACCGGAATCTGCACCGCCGCCTTGACGGCCAGCGCATTTTCCTTCTTCCAGCCCTCAGGGAAGTAGCAGGGCTCGATGAAAGCGGCCGGGTTTTCGTAGCCGCCGCTGCTGACGTTGATGCACGACACACCGTAGCCCTCGAGCAGCTTTGCGATCTCCACCGCATCCGCCTTCTGCAGGCCCTCGGGGATGTAATCGCAGCCGTTGATGCGCACGCTGATCGGGAAGTCTCTGCCGCAGGCGCGGTGGATGCCCTCGATGATCTCGCGGACAATGCGCATCCGGTTTTCAAGGCTGCCGCCGTATTCATCAGTGCGCACATTGCTGTGCGGACTGAGAAACTGGTGCAGCAGATAACCGTGCGCGCAGTGGAGCTCCACACCGTCGGCATTGGCCTGCTGGGCATACACGGCGCCGGTGACAAATTTGTCGACCATGCCGTGAATCTCCTCGCGCGTCATTTCGTGCGACACGCGGCCTGTGGCCGGGTTGACGATCCCGCTCGCGGAAATGACCTGACGGCCGCCATTGAACTGTGGCTTGCCCTCGCGCCCGGGATGGAAGAGCTGGAAGAACACTTTGCAGTCGTAGCGGTGCAATGTGTCGGTCAGCAGCGCGAGGCGCTTGATGAACCGCGGCGCATGGATCTGCAGCTGGTGGGTCTCGGCGATGCCGTTTTCCCCGTCGACCGCGCAAAACTCGGTGATCAGCAGCCCGCAGCCGCCGGCCGCCCGAGCCTTGTAGCAGGCGATGATCTCGTCGGACGCCTCGCCGTTTTCCGCGGCAAGGCCGTTGCCCATGGCGGTCATCACGACGCGGTTTTTAATCCGCAGGCCGCCGATGTAACCGGGCGTAAACAGGTTTTCGTAGTTCATGGTTTCGTCCTTGTCGTCATGGAATCTTTCAAAGTACCGCTGAGCAAATGCGGATTTTTTCTACCTTGGTTCGCATGATACCAGAAAGATAAAAATGTCACAATGTCACGGACGCTTAAAAAGAATGCGGAATTTGTTCACGGCTGACAAAAAAGTAACATGCCCGCCGGAACGCTGCGCGAGACGCAGAGCGCCTCGCGCGTGGGACTGGAATCAGATGTAAAAGCACTTTTCGTAGGCGGCCTTCGTTGCGTCGGCCATGGTGCCGGCCTTCGTCGCGTCGCCGACGACGATGACCTTGTCAAACGCTGCGGCCAGCTTGTCCTCGTAGGCCTTGTCCGGCCGGTTGCCGAGCGCCATGACGACGATGTCGGCATCGACGCTGACGGTCTCGCCGCCGGGGAGCTGCTTGAGCTCGACGGTCCCCTCGCCGACGCCGGCGAGCGCGTGCTGCGTCAGGATCTCGACGCCGTTTTCCTGCAGCAGCGACAAGAGCTTGTACTTTGCCGTGCGGTAGATGGACGTGCCGACTTCCTTCTGCATCTCGACGACCGTGACCTGGTTGTTGGCGCACAGATAGTGCGCGACCTCAAGGCCGACATGGCCGCCGCCGATGACGGCGATCTTCTTGCCGGCAAACTGCACCTTGCCGAGCAGAACGTCCTCAATATAATAGACATTGTCGCGGTCGGCGCCGGGGACTTTGGGGATGATCTGGTTGCCGCCGCAGGCGACCACGACGCAGTACGGCTCGAGTGTCTGAATGCGCGCGACCGTGCCCGGCGTGTTGAGGTGCACCTCGATGCCGTATTCCTTCATCTCGGCGATCTGCGTGTCCACAAATTCCTGCGCCATGTGCTTGCACGGCGCCTTGGAGGCAAGAATGGCGCTGCCGCCGAGCGTGCCGCTCGCTTCAAAGATCACGGGCTCGAAGCCGCGCTTTTTCATCAGCAGAGCCGCCTGCATACCGGCCGGGCCGCCGCCGACGATGGCGACCTTGCGGCCGTTGCCGTTTTTGACGAGCTTGTCATCGCCAAACGTGACCTCGTGGCCGGCGACGGGGTTGAGCGCGCAGTGCAGCGTGCGGCCCGCGACGACGGACTTGTTGCAGTTCATGCAGCCGAGGCACTTGCGGATGAGATCCTCGCGCCCGGCCATGGTCTTCTGCACAAGATAGGGGTCGGCGATGTGCATGCGGGACATGCCGACGAAGTCGCTCACGCCCTCCTCCAGGAGCTGCTCGGCAAACTGCGGATGCTTGACGGTGTTGACCGCGATGACCGGGACGCTGACCTGGCTCTTGATGGCCTTGACAAAGCCGCTTCTCCAGCCCTCGGAGCTGTAGCAGGGCTCGATCATGGTCGCCGCGCTCGCGTACACGCCGCAACTGACGTTGAAGTAATCGACATACGGCTCCAGGTACTTGGCGATCTCGACGCAGGCATCCTGGTCGTTGCCGCCCTCGACGAAGTCGTTGCCGTTGATGCGCGCGCCGACAACGAAGTCGGGCTCGACGACCTCGCGAATGCCCTCCAGGATGCGCACGATAAAGCGGCAGCGGTTTTCCATGGAGCCGCCGTATTCATCGGTGCGCTTGTTCGTGTAGGGGCTCATGAACTGCTGCAGCAGGTAGCCGTGCGCGCCGTGGATCTCCACGCCATCGGCGCCGGCGGCCTGCGCATTGAGCGCGGCCTGAACGAAGAGGCCGACCAGCCGGTCAATGTCCTCGACGGTCATCTCGCGCGGCAGGATCGTGTCGCGGCCGACCACGCTGTTGAGCTCCACGCTCGGCGCCATGGCCTGACGGCCGCCGTTGATCGCCGGGGGGGCTTCGCGCCCGCCGTGATGCAGCTGGACAAAGATCTTGGCACCGTGGCGGTGCACAGCGTCGCAGATGCGCTCAAAGCTCGAGATCTGGCGTGCATCCCAGATGCCGAGCTGAATGCGGTTGCAGTGACCGCTGTCCGGATCGACCGACGTGAACTCCGGGATGATGAGGCCGCAGCCGCCCTTGGCGCGCTCCTCATAGAACCGGACCTGCTCCGGCGTGGAGCAGCCGTTCCAATCGCCGAGCATCGTGCCCATGGCCGTCATGACGACGCGGTTGCGCAGCTCAAGCCGACCGATGGTTCCCTTTTCAAATAGTTTTTCATAATGCATAAGCAGCAAACCTCAACTTTCAACTTTCTGCGTTTCTGCCATCCGGTGCTCACCCGGGCGGCGAAAAGGTAGAAAAACGCATTCGGCTCATATCAACTTTGCTGCCTTCATTCTATCGGGTTCCGGCGGCCGTGCCTATGTCATGTGTGAAAAAAACAGCAAGCAAAACCATGCACGATGCACAATGTGTACGCACGCCGGTCCGGCGGTTTCGGCGGCGGACACCCCCCGCTGTCGAAATGAACAAAAACACCGCAAATTTTGTTCACAATGCACTTGCGGAGCGGCCGGTGTTCCATGTATAATGTTCTTGTTAATTTATTGACACTTGTTGTAAAAAAGGAGGCGCCTATGCTGTTTTCAGAGCTGGCCAAACGCGTGGCGGAAAAATATCCGGAGGTCAAAACGGCCTACCCCATGGACTGCGAATTGAGCAACGTGGAGCTGTATGACCCGAGCGGGGCGGTCCCGCCGGTCGATTCACTGAGCATCTATACCGCCCGGCAGATCGGCCAGGACATGACACTGCCGCTCTGCTTTGTGTGCGCGGGCACGCCCGACCAGGCGGCGCACGACAAGATCGCTTACAGCGACAGCAATTATATCATCATCCCGCAGGTCTCGGTCGTGGACGTGGTGTAACATCATGTCGCTCTTCGGCGACTCCTTCAAGCAGCAGAAGCTGTATTCCAACCTGATCTATATGCTGCTCAACAGCGCGGATCTGACGTCGGTGTTCTGCGAATTTTCCAAAGGCACCGGCTCACAGCTGCTGGCCATCGACATTTCCGGCAAGGTGCTGGCCTATTCCAAGCCGTTCAGGGTCAACCACCCGCACTGGATCCACAGCATCGAGGTCGGCTATCTGGATAACTACCTGATCGAGTACATCCTCTCGTACCGGGTCAAGCATAAGATGGACATGTCGCCCAACACGTTCGTGCTGTTCTGCAACCGGCTGCAGATGTATATCAAGGTCATCCGCGTCATTGCCGACAATGAGATCATCGGCTACGTGTTCATGGGCAATTACACCGGGGAGTTCCCGTGGTTCAGCGACAAGCTGATGCACCTGCTGGCCAAAAACCTGCACTCCACCCTGCTCGGCAGCCGCAGCTACAGCACCTACCGCTTCAACATGCACCAGAGCGTGCTCAGCGACATCATCGATGGCGCCAGCGAGGAGGAGACGATCCAGCGCATCAACGCCGCCAAGCTGACCTTCCCGCCGAATATGCGCGCGGTCGTGCTCAAGCCGAGCTATTTCAGGGGCAACGAATATCTTTACGACGTGCTGATGCCGCGCGTCGCGGAGATCCTGCCGGCCTCGCCGCGCGTGTATAAGAAAAACGCGATCGTCACATACGTCGGCGTGGACAATGCGGGCGCGCTCCCGGAGGAGACGCGCACGGCCATTGAGACCCTCGCGGCCGACGGGCAGGTCCTCGTCGGCGTGAGCAATCTGTTCCACAAACCGTCGAAGCTCTACGTTTACTATCAGCAGGCGCTGCAGGCCATGTCCTTTTCGCGGCGGCTGTCGAACACCGGCGGCGTGTTCTTCTTCTCGGACTATGCGTTTTACATCATGCTCGACCGTATGGAGGACAAGCCACTGCTTGAGCAGTGCCGCCATCCGGTGCTCGCCAGCCTGGAAGCCTACGACGCGGGCAAGAACACCGAGCTGTACGAAACGCTGAAGATCTACACCAAAACCGGCTTCAGCAAAAACCACACGGCCGAGCTCATGTTCATGCACCGCAACACGGTCAATTACCGCATCCAGCAGATCGAAAATCTGTTCTCCGTGGATTTTTCGGACCCGTCGCTGCTGTTCAAGCTGCAGTATTCCTTCTACATCGACGCGTTTTTGAAAAACCGCTATTCCGATCTCGCGGCGCTGCCCGAAAAACCGGCAGGCGAATGACTCCGACGACGCGGGCG
>ENA-OUQH01000222-OUQH01000222.1-human-gut-metagenome-genome-assembly--contig:-NODE-222-length-44819-cov-24.830399_pt1 | contig 44819 bp, 38 predicted proteins | sample MGYA00237948_ERZ548828 | MGnify/ENA primary metagenome ERZ548828 (study PRJEB26490, sample SAMN05194711) | human gut metagenome | biome: terrestrial biome; feature: human-associated habitat; material...
ATGCCTTCCGGCAAGTCGTTCATTGTCAATGCTCCTGAGAATTCCAATGATAATTTCTACATCGGGTCAATGAAAGTGAACGGACGCGAGCAGACCAGGACCTGGCTCACATATAAGGAGTTGTCAGAGGGCGCTACCATCCGGTTCGACATGTGCAATGCCCCTGTAACCTCACGTGGTACAGCAACTTCAGACCGTCCATATTCTTTTTCTTCAGAAAATGAAAAATAGACAAAATATCATGGCTGCACTGTTTGCAGCATCGGCAGTGTTCCTCTCCTGTTCATGTTCAGGAGGGGAGCCTGATTCCGGTCCGGTTATCGGTGGTGAGACTGGAGGCGGAGACAACACTGACCTGCCGGGCAACATTGACGTAACTATTCCGGAATCCTCCTCAGACGCTGTGGCATATGAGGATATCTATGACAAGAATCCTGACAATTCGTGGTTCAATATGCCGGTTTCTTCGCGTGTACCTAAGGCACATTGGACCTGCGTGGAGGTCATTGACAGGGGAGACCGCAATGACCTTGGACTTTCCGAGAATACTCGTGGTCTTCAGTACCATCTTCTGTGTCAGTCACTTGCAGGTCTCGTGAACCGGGCGCTCGAGCAGGGAAAGACGGATATCGGTATCTGGCTGGAGAACTCGCAGGATTCATACTCCCGTGTCAAGGCTACACTCGGACCGGAAATCGGAAGGCAGACCGGAGTCGAACTATTGTCCAAGGTGTACGGAGATTGGGAAGGAACGAAGGTCAATGTCAGAGATCTTATCGACGGTTATGTCCTGACTGACGTGGAGAGAAACCCTGAAAGTGCAGTCGTGGCTACTGTCGCTTCACATGTTTACAATTCAGTTATCGTGGATGTAAGAGACAGGGAATATTTCGACAAAATCGGGCTTACCATAACTTACGACGCCACGGATAAGACCACAGAGGACGCATGGCATGAATTTAAGGACAGATGCAGCAACAAGGCTCTTGTCCTTATGCCTGTCCAGACTGGTGAACTCCGCGAATATGCGGTCAAGAACAATCTGTTTGTCCTGAATCTGAACAGGAAGAACGGCACTTCCACAGGCGGAGTCAATACGGGAATAATGAACGAGATTCTTGCATGGCTTGCTCCGGGTGCCTCTGTACTTGGTTGGGAGTCCGCTTCCGGCGAAGATGTGTTTGTCTCTCCTGTGTCTGCACATGGCCGTCTGATGCTTGCCGCAGACTGGAGCAGCAACCACGGATTGACATCAGCCGGAGCTGTTTCTCATGCTCCCGCTCTTGCCAAGGTTATAAATCCGAGGAAGATAAATTATTCCGCATCTGCCCATTATGTGTCATTCTTCCTGAGTGATGGTGACAACTATCAATGGATCATGAATGGTTTCGACAAAGATTTCTATTCAGTTTCATCGGTAATCCCGGCCAGGATGAGCTTCGGAATCTGCTCTCAGGCTCTGGAACAGTTGGCTCCGGTTCAGGAGGATTATTTGTTCTCCAAGCAGGCTGACAACAGCACATTGATGGAATGTTTCGGCGGCGGATATTTCTACGTGGATGATTACGCCACCAAGTCAGACAGGAAGGCCGGACTCGAACTCCTTGCGGAGCGCACGGCTGCGAGCATGAAAGCCCATCGCCTCAAGGTCCTTCACCTTATGGCGCATGATGTCAATTCCGATGCCGCAAAAGAGGCGTATAAGGCTTTTATCAATGCCAATGACCAGCTGGAGGGAATCGTGGTCATCCAGTATTCTCCATACAACGGCGGTCACGGAAACATCATGTGGTTTGCCAATAAGGAAGGATATGACATCCCTGTGATATCTGCGGCTTATTCGCTTTGGAACGGCTCATCTGAGCCAGGTCAGGGTACTCCTGCCGAGATCGCGGCAAGAATGAAAGCTGTCAATGATGGCGTGTCCCATGATCTGGTCTGCGTCCATGCGTGGAGTGACTTCTCCGGAAAGAAGGGCGCTGCCGCCGCTCTCCAGTGCATCACTTCTGCAGGCGATTCCTATAAGGCTGTTTCTGTCCAGGAACTTATCTGGCGCATACGTATGAAAGAACGTAAGGAACAGACGCTCAAGTATCTGAAAACCATCAAGTAATATATGGTAAATACGTGAAAAAGGCTGGCCGTCGATGCGGTCAGCCTTTTTAGAATATATCTTTCAGAAGAATTATTCCTCTGCTGGTTTCATCAAGCTGTAAACGTTTGTAACGTCGTCATCGTTCTCGAGGAGATCGGTGAGTTTGTTCAATGTCTCGCGCTGCTCTGGAGTAACATCCTTAAGTTCTGTGTTAGGAATTCTTTCGAAGCCTCCGGAAACGAGCTCGTAGCCATTATCCTCGATGAACTTCTGGATTCCGCCATAAGACTCGTATGCACCGTAGATGACGATGTTCTTGGTGATGTTCTCGTCCTCGTCCTCCTGCTCCTCGACAAATACCTCAGGATCGTCATCGTAATCGCAGAGAGCAAGCTGGAGCTCATCTATATCGATACCTTCCTGGTCCTTGATTCTGAATACGCACTTGTGGTCGAACATGAAGCTTACGCTACCGCTGGTTCCGAGTGTACCTCCGCACTTTGTGAAATAGCTGCGGACATTGGCAACTGTTCTGGTATTGTTGTCTGTAGCAGTCTCTACAAGGAATGCGACACCGAATGGACCGTATCCTTCGAAGGTAACCTCCTTGAAATCACCGAGACTCTTGTCGGTAGCCTTCTTGATGGCTCTCTCGATATTGTCCTTAGGCATGTTCTCGTTTCTTGCCTCTGCGATGAGCGCACGGAGACGAGGGTTGCCGATTACATCAGGACCGCCCTGTTTTACGGCGATAGTAATTTCCTTTCCGATTTTGGTGAAGGTCTTGGCCATGTGGCCCCAACGCTTCATCTTTCTCTCTTTTCTGAACTCAAAAGCTCTTCCCATAATCTTATTTGTTCTCGATTCTGCTGATATATTTGTCGATATCGTATCCTTCCATTGACTGCGGATACTGATCCTTGATGGTCTTGTAGAAAGAAAGTGCCTTGGCATTGTCACCGAGCTCTTCGCAAGCTATACCTGCCTTGAGAAGATAAGCGGCAGCGAACATGTTGTCAGCAACCTTTGCCGCTTTCTCGTAGCAAGAAACGGCATCTTTATATTTCTCGAGTCCGGCGAAAGCGTCACCCTTGCAGGCGATGGCCCTGGCCTTGAGAATCTCATCCTTTCCGTTGTATTTGTTCAGGTAGGAGATAGCCTCCTCGTACTTGCCGAGCTGGAGCTCGCAGACACCTGCATAGAAGAAAGCGGCGTCACCTGCGTAAGAACCGTATTCGTCGATTACCTGGCTGAAACCGAGCACGTTGCCGTCACCATTAAGTGCGAGCTCATAGTTCTGTGAACGGAAATTAGCCTCTGCAGGGAACATCTGCTCAGCAGCCTCTGCCTTCTTAGGCTGGGCGTAGAACTTGTGATAGCAGAGAACAGCCACACCGATAACGATGATAGCTCCGAGACATCCCCAGATGATTTTTTTGTTTTCGTTGAAGAATTTCTCTACAGAAGAAACCTTTTCTGCAACCTGCTCCTGCTGCAGTCTCTCCTGATCTTTAAGAGTTTCGTTTGCCATATTTTTTATGTTTTTATATTCTTTCGGTTTTTACAAGATTGCAAATTTATAAAAATTACGTAAACATAGCAAAGATTTTTTGCGCCCGACCCTGTAAAATCAGAAACTTTTAATTCTGAGGAGTATAGATTCCGGCCTTGACAGCATACTTGACAAGCTCCAGAGTGCTGGATATGCTGAGTTTCTTGAATATGTTGCTCTTGTGCGTGTCTATGGTACGCACGGAGACATTCAGCTTTCCGGCTATCTCTTTCGATGTCAGACCCTCGCAGCAGAGTTTCACTACTTCAAGTTCCCTGCTCGTCATCTTCGGAACATCTTCCATCGTCTCGATGTTATCGACGATTTCCTTCAGTTTTTCCGACTCGGTGTTGTCCGAAATCGCGGGAACGAGAGAAAGCAGCTTGTTCTTCACTTCCTGGTTCTTGGTGAGGATCTTCGCCTGGCGGCGTCTGATCCTGAGCATACGGTAGCTCAATGCCAGAAGGATGCACAGCAACAGTGAAAATACTGACAGGCAGATGACTACGACAAGTCTGACCTTCGACATTTCCTGCTCGTGTATCAGCTTGTCCTCTTTCTCCTTGGTCTCATACCTCACGCGGAAATCCTCCACTGCGGAATCTGCACGGTCATCCGCAATCTTTTCAGTAAGCTGGGTATATTCTTCCAAGGTGTGGAGCGCGTCCTCAAGCTTGCCCAGGTACTTCTGGCACAGCCAAAGACCGCTCAGCGACTTTTTCTTCACGTAGTCACTTCCGGCTTTGCTTGCATATTCATAAGCCTGTCTGTAAGTCCTTTCCGCGATTTTGTAAAGCTCCTCCTTATAATAGAGCTGCCCGAGCTGGTTGTAACAGATGGCCATGGAAGTGATGTTGTTCTTTTTCTCCAGAATCGGAATCGCCTCGATAAGACACTTTTCCGCTTCGATGTCCTCTCCGAGCGCAATCAGTACCGCCGCTTTCTGCGAAAGACGTATCGCAGCCTTTCCTTCGCGCTTGTCTTCGTGATCCAGTTTGTATGCCTCGTCCACGCATGAGAGTGCCTTTTCGATCTGCCCCATTTCAAGCCAGATGTCAGATGCAAGTCCAAGACGGATTGCAAGTCTCTCCCTGTCACCGCGTTCCCGCTCCATCTCTATCGCCGGAAGGACGTAGCTCAATGCCGTTTCCGGCTGTCCTGTAGCGAGATAGAGAGTGGCGAGATTATTCATCGTGGAACTCATTCCGCTCTTGTCCTTCGCCTTCAGGTCCAGTTTATATACCCTCTCCATATAGGTGATGGCCTGACCGAAAAGTCCCTTCCTCTGATAGAAGATGCCGATGTTGTTTATGCAGTCTCCCAGCAACTGTTCATCGCCGCTCTTCTCGCAGAGCGGAAGTGCTATGAGGGCAGTGGACAGCGCATCGTCGAACTTGTCATTTATGTAGAAATAATATGACATCATGTCGTATATGCGTGCCTCTGATTCGATGGACTGATTTCTGCCGTAAGATTTTTTCTCGGAAACAAGACCCTCGTCGTATCCTAAGGAGAGAAGTTCATTTCCGAGTCGGATACGGTGCATCCCCGTCGCTTCCTCCCATCTGCTGAAGAGCGAATCTATCTCTGCTGCGGACAGGTTAAGCACGGAAAGAACGGTCAAAAATATTATTGTAATTGCTTTTTTCATATTCCGGTCGGTGTGGTCCGGGACAAATATAGTGATTTTTGGGAGGAAACAAGGCATTTCCTTGTGGTTTTTTGCTTGTTTTATGCCGCCAGAGTGCGTCGGAGGCCGTTTTTTGCTGATAATCGAAAACTGCTTTTTATAGTGCTGTAGGCATACCTACGTAGTAAAAATACGTATAATTACGTATTGTTTCAGGTACTTTGGAGGCTTAATTTTGCAAAAACGTTTTTATCCCGTCTTTGCTGAAAAAACGTTTCTCTTCCGGGACCTGCGACGGTGCGGAACAAGATTATATTATTAACCCGAAATAAAACTGATCGACCATGATAGCAAATTTCAAAATCAAGTCAATGCGATATCTCATGGCGCTTGCCATGGTGCTGATATCGTTATCTCCGCTCTCCTGCAAGAAAGAAAAGGGCGGGAGCTCCGAATTGCGTGAGATTGTCATCACGCATCCTGAAAACGGAACGCTGACCATCACGCAGGGTGAGACTCAGCTTATCAGATACTCTACGGTGCCTGCGGAAGCAGAATACGAGGTGGCTCTGGAGTGGACATCTGATGACGAGAACGTTGCGACCGTTAAGAACGGGCGCGTGAAAGCCCATGCTCCCGGCACGACCACCGTACATGCCAAATATGAGAGCGTAAGTGCCAGTGTCAAGGTTACTGTTACGGCAGTGCCTGTGACCAGTTTTGGTGTGCCGAAGACGGTTTTTGCTTACATGGATGCGCCGTCTCCTATCAATATTACAGTAGAGCCTGAAAATGCCAATGCCGCATCACTCGACTGGAAGGTCGCCGATAAGGACATTGCGGAAGTGTTTGTCGAAAAAGGTATAGCTTATGTGAAAGCAAATTCAATAGGTAAGACTAAGATAACCGTTTCTTCTGAAAACATATCCGGAACAAAAGAAATTGAAGTATATGCTTCAGAGTCTGTCTTTATAATGCAGAGGGAGTCTTTGTCTGCTGCGGACAGCCAGGGGAATCCTACTCGATGCGATGTGAAGGATGGAGATTCGTTTGACTTGAATGATATTGCTCTCAGCGGTGTGCGTAACATAATAGTTATACCTCAGCCATATGGCATGAGCAAACTGACTGATAAGGACATTTCCGTGTCATCTTCGAATCCGAAGGCTATCGAGTGTTGTGTTGTGCCATACTTCGTGAAGAAATCTGTGATTGCGTTGACCGAAGGGGCAGAGTCGGGCACATCGGATATTACCGTCAAGTATAAGGATCCTGATTCTGGAACGGAGTACAAGAAGACATTCACCGTTTCACGGGATGTTACACCGTTTACATCTGAAACCGCGATTTACAAGGTCGGTGAGGAAAAGATTGTGAAATCGGAGGAACCTATGTCCAGATCAGCAGAGCTGAATGTGGAACTCAGGCCGGAGACCAGTGCCAAGTGGACTAGCAGTAATGAAAAGATAGCTACTGTGGAAATTACTTCGGATGGTTATGGTACAAGTTCTGTCGGTGGCAAGGCAACTATAAAGACTACGGCGGAGTATGGTGAAACAATCATCACTGCAACCGATCTGACCGGCAAGAACTCATTAAGTTTCAAGGTGTCTGTCAAGCCGGCAACTTTTCCGGCAGGAACAGTTCTGGGCATTATCGGAGGAACTAGAGCAAAACCTGTATATGCGGTGGCGCCCAATACATTATCAATTCGTGCCACATATGACAACAGGTATCAGATACGTTTTGTACTTATAAATAAAGACACAAAGAGGCCGGTTTCTTTTGATCAGGCAAAATGGGAGTCCAAAATCGGAAATGTTGGAAACGGCTATTGTGGATCTATGACTCAGGCTACCGGCTCCAGATCAAGTTACCAAGCCCGTTCAGGCTCATATGTCCGGGAGTATGTTGATCAGGTTATAGTGGAGGATGATGCCGGAAACAAGTTGACATGTGATGTGAAGGTTCTGCCTCCTAGAGTCTTTTCATCCGGGGATGAATTGAGGGTGGAAGATGACAGAAAGAGTAGAGTGGATTTCGGCCATACTGCTTTGTTTGGTATTGTCAGTTCTTCGAATACGGTGCGTAGCGTATCGGGATGGGTTTCATTTGATATCACTAACCTCGAAGATATTTGTGATGTCCAAAGAAGAGGACCGAAGACTGGAGAGTCTGAGCTCTACTATAAATGTAAGATTGACTACTTCATACTTACCGGAAAGCGGAAGGGCTCAGTAGAAGTCACAGCTACAGATGAGAACGGTAATGTGCGGAAAGCCAAAGTCTCTTCAGGAGAATTCCATTTCGAAGATGATAGCGAAATATGTTACAGTGTTGTAACTCCTGAACAGAATCACCCGGAACTCTGGTATGATAGTTATTATAGACGCGGTTGGTCTAGGGAGGATAAGGTTGATGTTGTAAATCAAGCCAATGCGTTCCTTAAGGTATCTAAGGGCAGAAGTGGAGTCAATTATACCTATCCGTCCAGCATGTGGACCATAAAGAGCCGTCCGTACAAGGGAGCGTGGCAGACTGACCCCAAACTTACTGCAGAACTCCTGAGGAGTTATGATAAGTATAAAGTTATTTGCCTGACGAATTACAATTCCATGACGGGGTATCCTCTGGGGGTATATGTGAAGGCTGAAGATGGTTATGGAACTGTTTTGGAAAAGTATTTCTTGTTCAGGTCGTATACAGTGTTCAACGATAAGAACATAAAACTGTATTATAAGCATCCTTCATCCGGATGGACAGAAGGTGATAACAAATCTGGTGCGGAATGGCGATATACTCCAGCAAAAGAAGGTACATTATTTAAGTTTGCGAAAGGAAAAGATCAGCCTGGGTTATATGTGAAAGTTCAGTCACGTGGTACAAAAGGTACGTTCTGGCATGGTTATAACTCAAGCAAAAGTAAATACTATTATCCTTTGGGTAGATTTGTGCCAGATGATTCAGCTATCAATTTTAATGATGGATATGTGTTCAAACTCGCTGGAGGCAAACTCGGCTGTGATTTGTACGTAGTTGATGATAATTATGATAAGCATTACAGGAACCATACAATATGGTGTGATGGTACCGATAAGAATCCTCTTAATCATGGGACTATAACAACGTGGGAAAGGTATCCGGATTGCCCGTATGATGCATATGGAAGTTACTTGGGATATTCGATATTTAAGGATTATTAAAGTTTGACAGTTATAAATAATTAATATACACTTTATTATGGAAGAACTTTTGAAACAAATCAAGAAGGCGGCGGAGTCGATGCTTCGCGACGCTGCAGCACAGGAGAAGAAAGGAAACAAGGCGGCAGGATTGCGCGCCCGCAAAGCTTCCCTCGCATTGGAACCGATGCTCAAGGAATTCAGGAAAATATCCATCGCCAAGATGAAAGGTCTTGCAGGACTTCTGGTTATCGCTTCATTGGCAGGAACCGCATGCGTGTCCTGTGAGCACGTTGACCCGACTGACCTTACCGAGGAGAATATCCCGGTGAAGAGCATTGTGTGCGGTCATGTCAGATATGCTCCTACGGGATCGGACCCTTCTCCCGCAGAGGTGGGGTTGCCCGTGAATATCTTCTACGGACAGAAAGATGACAAGGGAAATGTGGAATATGCCCTCAAAACTGTCAAGGTCCGTCAGGACGGTTATTTCGAGACCACTCTCGGATGCCCTGTAGGACAGACTCTTGAGGTGAGAGTTGAATGCAGGGGAACCGGTACTGCCAAGACCAGCAAGGACAAAGGCGGCTCTGTAGAGACCAGTGCTTATTTCCATGCTGATATCGCCAAGACATTGTCTTGCGGCACGGCGGCTTACTTCAAGCTGGATATGAAGCCTGTTGCGTATTATGGTGAGTCCGGCCTGGTCCAGTAGTGATGACATCTCTGCATTTCCAGTCCGCAAGTCATGGGCTTGCGGCACCGGAGTCGGCAGCTAACTTTAAATCGACTATATGATGAAAAAATACTTGATAATGAGCCTTGCGGCATTGACCTTAATGTCGATGGGCGCGAAGGCGCAGGGAAACGGCGTCGAGTCCGGTGAAATGATGACCTATACGGGCACCATCCGGAAGGCTCCCCGTTTCTCACCGAAGAGGGGCGACTGGTCCATCGGTGTCACCTTCAACCCTGCAACTCTTTCATACCGCCTGAAGATGCAGCCTGACAATGGCGACTTCGCCGGCGAGTTCATTGAAGGAATGGCCGGGTCCAAGAAACAGATGTTCATCCTTTCCCAGGATCCTCTGGCAGCATTCAGATTCAGATATTTTCTGAGTGACAAGTGGGCGTTCCGCGCGACCGTCGGTCTTAACGGAAGCCATATCGACTATCGTGAATATGTGGATGACGACCTCGCCAAGGCTGTCAATCCCGATTCCAGGAACCAGGTGGTGGATGCCGTAGTGTCCAACCTCAACAGCGGAAGTCTCGCGTTGGGATTCCAGTATCTTGCAGGCACCGGCCCTCTCCGTTTCATGGCGGGATTCAATGTGTCGTACTCTATTGCAGGCGGCAGTCTCGGTTTCAATTACGGAAACACCATGACTCCTGAGAACCGTGTCCCTTCGACTATGCCGATGGCGCGTCCGGCTGTCGGAAAAGATCCTACTCTCAATGATTTCCAGGCGGATCTCGGAATCGCATATGCACGTCCTACCGAGCGTTACAATGTCGGCTATATCCACGGTGTCGGCGTCAGTGCCGATATGGGTGTGGAGTGGTTCATGACAGGCCGTCTCTCCCTTACCGGCGCGATGACATTCACTCCGGTGATGTTTACCTTCCAGCCTCAGACCTGGACCAAGTTCGAGGGATTCTCTTCCAAGACAGGTAAGGTGGAGCAGTACAATGACCTCGTGAGCCCTGGCAGTCATGCTATCCTCTATGGTACCGAGAATATCGGTTTCTGTCTCTCGCTCAACTATTATTTCTAATAAGAGTAGTTTATGAAAAGTATTTTTAGAAATGTCGCCTTACTGGTGTCTCTTCTGGCTCTGACGACACCTTCCAGTGGTCAGGGTTTCTTGAAGAAACTCAAGGATGCGGCGAACAATACCACTGAGAAAATGAATACGGCAGTCGAAAAAGCAGGTTCCGCATCCGTAGGTGCGGCTGTGCCGCGAGCTTCGGGCCCGACATACTATGTGTCCCGCAGCGGCTCCAACAAGAATGACGGACTCAGTCCTTCAACAGCATTGAAAAACATTCAGAAAGCCATTGACCTGGCTACTGACGGTTCCGAAATCAGAGTTGCCGAAGGCAATTATTTCGGCCTCATGAACAGAGGCAACATTATCATTGACAAGCCTCTCGTCATTTTGGGCGGCTACAGTGAGGATTTCTCTGAGCGTGATGTGCTCAAGCATCTTACGACGATTGCTCCTGACGCGAATTCCAACGGTTCTTCGCAGGGGCGCGGAACCATCCAGATCCGCAGCATTGAAAAGCCGTCCTCTTCTCTCGTCATCGACGGGTTCCTGTTCAACAAGGGCAATGCCATCGGCTACAATCTCCGCGGCGAAGGCTGGCCGGAGGGCGTGGAGACCCCGTTCATGATGCGTGAGGGTTCCAAGGGACAGGGCGGTCCGAATCTTGAAAACAAGGAGGTCTATACCCAGGAGACTTACTTCATCTATTTCGACGGAGTGGCCGGAAAGGTGAACAATCTCAATGTCCTGATCCGCAACTGCACATTCGTGAATGGTCCGAATACCACCATCTGCGGCCTTCTGAAAGGTTCATTGACAGTGGACAACTGCGCGTTCATCAATAACCGTGTCACCACGATGGATGTCCGCGGCCCGGATCCTAACGCCATTACCAAGATTGATTTCCGCAACAATACCGTCCTTTTCGTATGGTCTTATACCAAGGATCTCCAGTCTCAGGGTTTCGGTTTCAGGTTCCAGCCGGGTACAAGCTGTACTCTGGAGAACAATATCATCGGCCTGACAATTTTCGCGGGTCTTGACAGAACTCACATTGACAGCGATGCGAACCGCGAGGCCAAGCGTCACGATGTGGTGAAGAACAATATCTTCTTCCTGAACCGCATCACCGACCTTACCATCCCTGGAGGCGGAATGCTTACCAGAGTGAATGTGGATGATTTCGACGATGTGGATGCCATCGCCGAGACGGGCGGCAACGAGTCTCTCACTGATCCGGCCCTCTTCAAGGGCAGGCTCGACGAGGCTTACCTGAATGGATTCTTGAGTGTTTCATATAAGGAGACTACTTCGTATGACCCTAATTCCGCTGCCAACACTTTCCGTTCGGCAATGGGTATGAACATGACCGGTACTATGACTTCTTCGGTGTCAATGTACTTCAACCGTTATCCTTGGCAGAAGGCTATCGACGTATTCGGTGCCGTTCCGGGATGCGGTGCTCAGGAACCACGATAATTTAGTGTTTTTAGATTTGTCAGACTGGCGGCCTTGTGAAGGGCTGCCGGTTTGCGGTTTATGGCTGTTCGTATTTTGTAAACTGTTCGGAAAAGTCATGGAAAGTACATTCTTTTGCGAACTCATAATATAAATATTTTCTATTAACAGTTCTCAAAACTAGTAAATAATCTCGGAATCTCTTGTGAGTATCGATGGTGCGGACAATGGGCGTTGTGCAAAGGATAAGAACTCTTACTTCCCTAATGATTTGAACATTTTACTGATGCACCGCTTCTTTTGCTCCATATTGGGGTGGACGTAGAGATTAAGCGTGGTTGAGATATTGGAATGTCCCAACAGAACGCTTACGGTCTTATAGTCGCATCCGGCTTCAATACAGCGTGTTGCGAAACTGTGGCGCAGACCGTGATACTTCAATTTGGGAATACCGAGCGTAGTCATAAATTTATTGTAGTAGTTACGGTATGTGCGTGGTTCGGTTGGATGTTCATCATTGGTAAGCACATAGAAATCATCATTGACAACCTTTTTCAAAGGCTTAATCATTGTAAGCAATTCTCTGCTCATAGGTATTTCACGGCAAGAGTTCTTAGTCTTGGGAGTATTGATAACAAGCTCCGTATGCTTCTTCTCACCCTCTACGATATAGATGCGCTCTATGGTTCGGCTGACTGTTATTGTGCCGTCAATCACATTGATGTCGCTCCATTTCAAAGCGCATATTTCCCCGATGCGTAGCCCTGTGCTAAGGCTGATATAAATGCCAAGCCCCATAAAGGTGAAATGGCTCTGGATATAATTCAGAATTATTCTGTGGTTGGCAACAGACAGCACTTCCAATTCCTTGTTGGTTGAAGTCGTGGGGTACTTTATATCCCATTCGTAGTGACCCATCCATTCATTCTTGACCCCAAACTTCATTACCATTTTTAGGGCTATCAGAATATCCTTGACAGATTTGATGCTCAATCCATTTTTCAACTTCTGCAAGACGAATGTCTGCACCTCTGTTTCGTGGAGTGAACAGCCATCACCAAAATATGGGATGATGTGGTTCTCCAAGATTAACACGTAAGCTGCCATTGTAGACTGCTTCACATAGGGTCGCTTGTACTCTTTCCAAGCCATCGCAATTTCTCTAATTGTCTTGTTACTCATATTATTCTGTAATGATAAGTGTTTATAATTAGAGAAATATAATGAGCGATGTTCCCCATTTGAGATTTCCGGAGTTTACAGAAGAGTGGAACGAAACGACAATAGGAAAAATAGCCAATATTTTGTGCGGTTATGCGTTTAATGGTACTTCGATTGTGGAAGAAGTAACTAACTCTAAGCTGTTAAGAGGTGTCAATATTACAGAGGGTACGATTAGACATTCTTCTGATATTGATAGGTATTTTATGGGTGATATTAACTCAAAATTAGATAAATATTTACTTATAGAAGGAGACTTAGTTATTGGAATGGATGGCTCGAAGGTCGGAAAGAATTCTGCTATTATTACTGCCGATGAAGCTGGTAGCTATTTAGTCCAACGTGTTTGTAGAATTAGAACTGATATTGTTAAAACACAGTTAATATATCAACAAGTCAATAATCCATGTTTTCATCGTTATGTAGATAATGTAAAGACATCATCTGCCATACCCCATATCAGCCAATCTGACATTACAAACTATTCTATATCCATTCCCAAAAATAGAAATGAACAAAATAAGATAGCTAGATTTTTATCAATTATTGACGAACGTATAGCTACCCAAAACAAGATAATTGAGGATTTGAAAAAACTAAAGTCTGCGATAAATGACACTCTTCAAGAGCGTTATTGTCACTCCCAGCGATTATCCTTTGCAGAAATAGGCAACAGCTATTCCGGACTATCCGGCAAAAGTAGTGCGGACTTTGGCGAAGGCTATCCGTACATTCCATACACCAATATTTTCTCCAACGACATTGTGAATGAGGCGGATATGGCGTTTGTGAAAATAAAACCCGGAGAATCTCAAAACAGAGTTCAATATGGGGACATACTCTTCACACTATCATCAGAAACACCAGAAGAGGTAGGAATGGGAGCGGTTTATCTTGGAAATGACAAAGACGTGTTTCTCAATAGTTTCTCTTTTGGGATTCACATTGAAAGGATAGATGTGATATACCCGCCATACCTCGCATATTACATTGTCTCAAGGAAATTCAGGAAGTTTATATGTCCGTTTGCTCAAGGGAGTACGAGGTTCAATCTGCAAAAACAGGATTTCGAGAATGCGGAAATGGACTTTCCGGATATAGATGCCCAAAGAAAAATTTACACTACATTATCTGCAATCACAGCCAAGATTAAACAGGAGGAGAAAATACTTGAGCGGTGGAGAACACAAAAACAATGGCTGCTTGCAAGATTGTTCATATGAACAGTTGCCGCAGCAAAACAGATTTTTGAGTCATCAAGGAATCACGAATCAACTCCTCCATCCGGGTCTTTTTATCGATGGCATCAAGTGTGTCCGCTATCTTTTGCTGAGTCCTTATATCGTGGACATTGATTCGGATATGCCTTATGTCATTGTAATGCAGGTGAATAATTGTACTTCCTTGGGCATAAGCTGCCAATTTCTCCCGATAACATGAGAACAGCAGATTGCTCATATATCGATTGTCATATTGCTCAGTTAGCCGGATTCCGAACATATCGCCACCAAGGATTATCCCTTCTCTTCTAATCGCTGCTGGTGATATCAAAGACAAGGCGTCTACCGTTGTAGAGGCCGGGAACAGTAAATCGTTGGGCTCGCTCAAGGTTGCAGAAGACTTTGCTATTTGCGTGTGGCTCTTGACAGAATCTATAACACGGTCATATGTCGTAAACAATTCACCATATAGGATGCAGGAGTTTCCTGTGGTCGACAAGTCTTCTTTCGATAATAAAGACATCGTGTTGAAGTATGCGCCAGTATCGCATAGTTTGACGCATTTGTCCCTTCCGTGAGAAAACACCTCGTTACAAATATCGCAGACTTTAGTTTTTTCAAATCCTCAATTATCTTGTTTTGGATGGCAATGCGCTCATCAATGAGTTTCAGAAAGGAGGCGATTTTTGTCTGCTCAACATGTCCGGGTAAATCAATACCGATACTCGATAAGTCAGTGCTATTTATTGCCGGATAATTAGTTCCTGTACAACGATTTATAACTTGGTCTGTGATTTTCTTTGTATGAAGGAGTTGATAGACAAACTGCGGATTGTGAGGGGTTCTAATCTGAGCATAACCCGTTGAAGCAACGCGTTGTATATGAGAATCATCCGCAACGAAAAAATTGTTTAGCTGATATGGACGGACACACTGATACAAAATGTCTCCTTTCTGAAGAACTCGCTGTGCTCTGCTTGGGGCATCGCTCTTTTGAATAATATTTTGTTTGACAAGAGACCCTTTGACCACAGATTCCAAGTCAATATAAAGGAATTCCTCATCGAGTTCCTCGGTCTTGGGATTTATGGTACACTCGTCCTTGATAGTGCTGCGCTCCCACTCCCCACTAAACTCCGGAAATCTCAAATGGGGAACATTAAGGACTTTTTTATCGTTATTATTTGCCATAATCACTATTCATTATCAGGGTTAATATCAAACGGCAACAAATTGTCACCGTCATTAAAGCGGTCGAAATCTGAGCTAAACAGATGGTCTTGAATGAGACGGTATTTTTCAAATTCGGTTTCAGCAAAATTCTTGGCGAACTCTGCCGTAATCTTTCCTGCATCAAGAAGAACCGCATCGCCACCGGCTTCAAGAATGATGTCGATACGCTTTGCCCAATCCTCCATAGTCATAGGTATATGACGCTTTGCCATACGTTCAGCCATATCCAACACGACATTGACCAAACGTCCCATGTCTTCCAGTTCTACGCCTTTCAGATAGTTTTTGGCAATACTTACATCAGTCTTGACAATTTTTCCGTCAGGTGCATTTTCCCATGTAGTCAGCCCCATGTGTTCCTTTTCGGCATCAGCTCTGTTTACAATCAATTCAGCGGCAGTCTGTCCGTGTACGGCATAGTGCATCTTGTTCTGGACTTTCTTGAAAAACGACCGTGTAGTAGGAGCATCACGGTTATAATCAATGGCGGTGGCATAAATATCCGTGAGTTTCTGGTAAAAGCGGCGTTCGCTCAGCCTTATTTCCCTGATTTCGGCAAGTAAATGTTCAAAATAGTCCTCGCCAATGAATGATCCGTTTTCCATACGCTTCTTGTCTATTACATAGCCCCGGATAGCAAACTGACGAAGCACATATGTAGCCCATTGACGGAATTGTGTTGCCCGGACGGAATTGACCCTATAACCGACAGATATAATTGCATCAAGGTTATAAAACATGGTCTGATAGTTTTTCCCGTCAGAAGCAGTTGCCGAGTTTTTCTCGGTAACTGAATCCTTGTCAAGTTCTCCCGATGCGAATATGTTTTTCAGATGCAGACCGATATTGTCACTGGAGCAATCGAACAGTTGAGCCATTGCCTTTTGCGTAGCCCAAATCGTTTCCCCCTTATACATCACCTGAATCCCATCCTCTTTGCCTTCTAACATAAAGATAAGGAACTCTGCGGTACTGTTTCTTATTTCAAATCGCTTTGCCATTGTGCCCAAATGTTATTCAACCAACCCTAACTCTTTCAAATACACTTCTATCTCCTTATCGAGGTCTGCACGTTTGGCTTCAAGTTCTTTGATTTCTGCCATTACCGCCTTAATGTCGATAGGTTCTTCTTCCTCAAAGGTATCGACATAACGAGGGATATTCAGATTATAGTCGTTATCGGCAACTTCCTGTAAGGTGGCAAGATGACTATACTTTTCTATTTCTTTTCGCTCACGATATGTGTCAACAATCTTGTCGATATGCTCTTTACGCAGCTTGTTTTGTGTCTTAACCTTCTCAAACTCCTTACTTGCATCAATGAAAAGGATATTGTCATCTTCCTTACGGCATTTCTTCATAACAAGGATACAGGTCGGAATACTTGTACCATAGAATATATTAGCCGGCAAACCGATAATGGCATCGATATAGTTTTTCTTTTCTATCAGGAAACGGCGTATTACCCCTTCTGCATTACCACGGAACAAAACACCGTGTGGAGCGACACAAGCCATCGTACCACCTTCGTTCAAATGATAAATCATGTGCAGGATAAAAGCATAATCTGCTGTCTTCTTGGGCGCAAGCCGTCCAGCCTTGCTGAAACGGTCATCGGTATTGAATTTGTCGGCAGCACTCCATTCGGCAGAGAACGGAGGATTTGCAACCACGGCATCAAACTGGGTGTCGCCAAAGGCATCCCATTCAAGTGTATCACCGTTTTCTATCTTGAAATTGCTGAACTTAATGCCGTGAAGCAGCATATTCATTCGGGCAAGATTGTAGGTTGTAGGGTTCTTTTCCTGTCCGTAAATATCAACTGCTTTACCAATACTTGCAGCACGAAGCAGCAATGAACCACTACCACAAGTCGGGTCATAGACATTGCGCAAACGCTGGTGTCCTATGGAAACAATCTCTGCCAAAATACGGCTGACTTCCTGCGGAGTATAGAACTCTCCGGCTTTCTTTCCGGCTCCGGCAGCAAACTGTGAAATCATATATTCGTAAGCATCGCCCAGAATGTCAATCTCCTGTGATGCTTCCACACCAAAGTCTATATCATCCAATGCAAGAAGCACATTGCTGACAAGGGTATTCTTGTCATCGGCTGTCTTACCCAATTTAGGTGAAGCCAAGTCAATATCTGAAAACAAACCGCCAAAATCATCTTCGCTGTCCTGTCCCAAAGTGCTGTCCTCAATACGCTTCAACGAGCGTTCAAGCATAGGCAAAATGTTTTCTTTGCGTTTGATAGCCTCTATTACAGACGAAAACAAAAATTTTGGTTCAATGAAATAACCGATATTCTCCAAGCATTGTTTCTTGGCTTCCTCTTGCAGTTCTACCGCATCGGCATCCTCCATTTCCCACAATTCCTTAAAGCTCACTTCATCATCAGCTAAGGCATTGTTAGCATACTTTTCTATTTTCTCCGACAAGTATTTATAGAAGATGAAACCCAATGTGAAATACATAAAGTCACTTGCCGACATATTGCCACGCAAACGATTTGCGACCTCCCAAAGCTGGTCACGGAGTTTCTGTTGCAGTTCTTCGCTCATATTTGCTTATCTTTTTCTTATTCTTAACGTTTCGTCAATATAAATATCGTTCATCTGTTTGTCAGAGATGCTTGTATGAGAATAAACTTTGCCCTTTGCATCATTAATTCTGATAACAGTATTCCAATAGGAATAGTCAGCGATGGGATAGCCTGGGTCTAAACAAAATATTTTCGTCAATTCATCATTGCAGAATTCATATCCAACAGCTAAGATAGCATGTGCACCACCTCCCTTAAACACTTCTGCAATCATTATTGGACAGTTATCATCAATAGCCTCTTTAATCTGTTGTACTGCATTTGACTGATCGAAATCTGTACTGTTATAATTGGAAGAAACAGCAGAAACTTCTTTCGAGAAAGAATGTTTCAATTTTTCGACAATTGTGGAAAAATAAAAACCGTTTCTACATAGGCCTTCTTTCTCAAAAAATTCCTTGAACAGTCGCCCTTTAGATGTCTGTCCATTAAATTTTGTATTAAGATTTTTTACTTGGGCATAAGTAAGAACCTTTATTGCGATAAGGTACATCATCAATGAATACACAGCGCATGCACCATCCATATCACCCTGTTGTAAAGCTATCTTTTGCCATGTCCGATTATGAATACAACATCCTAACGGCTGGTTATTTTTCCATACAAGGTCTATATTATCTATTAATCTAATCATAACATTATTTATCTTCTTTGTTTTGTTCCATTTTTGTTCTCAAATCATCCAATATTTCTCCATTGTATGTGAAATATTTTGCGCCTTGATATGCACCTGATGTGTTTCGTTTGTCTTCTGGCATAAATGTTCCGACAAACGGAGATAATTTATAAATGCGACCATCATATTCTACTGTGTCATCGCTTGCTACTTTTACTTGCAGATTAGTGGGTGCGAATGTTATATATTCTCCGACCTTGATATTTACCATGCTAAATTTAAAGCGACCACGTTTATTCACTTTTATATGCTCGTTGGGTTCTTCTTTGTTTTCTTTTTCGCTCTCTTTGATTGGCTTATTATCTTTATATCGAGTAATAACAGCATCATCTATCATTTTGGCAATATCAATAAAAATTTCCAAAGCTAATTGGGGAGAAACATTGAAAAATTCACGATTCTGACGGATGCGTAAATCTGTCAACCTGTCAATTGTCTTGTGGACATGCTTTTCAACCTCATTATATTTAACAGTCTTAATAGTGGCGAAAATCTCAAATGGAAGTGGAACCGCTGTGTTATCCAACTCCTTTGAGCGTACATCAACAGGACGTGAACTTTTACCAATCTTAACCCAATCCTCACGAAAACTTGGATTAGTCAAAATATACACATATCCTGGTTCATTTGTCTTTACCATATCCGTATTTACTCCCAATTAAATGTTCTTATTATATTACGCAATCTTTCCATGATTCTCGTCAATGTCTTTCTTGTTTTTATAAGACCAAGATGTTTTTCTTTCAATGCCTTCTGTATGATTTCCGGCTGTTCCTTTTGCAAATAATCATACTCTTTTATATAGAGATTAAGAACCTCGGAAGAAATTTGTTCTTCATCAGCCAAATCACATATAGCTTTATTGCGTTCAGATACAATATACTGGTTCAGACGTTCCTCCAACTCATTTGTGCCGTCCGCCTTATTACGCCCATTCATGAAGTTTTCCTTATCTTCATCAACATTCTTTTGGATAAAGCCATCAATGAGCTTAGCCTTGCCACGCATTCCTGCATCTTTAATCATGGTATCAATGATATGCTGGCGTTTGGCTGTATAATCATCGCTATACGGGTCAAGGTCGGCAATAAGTTCAAGGATATAAGCCACATTGATTATGTCGCTATGCAGGAGTTCAAGACAGAAATCTATATCCTCCAAGCCTTGTTTGTTACCGTATGATTCTGGCTCTTCCGCCAAAATAGATGGTGTGGCTGGAGGATTGATAAAGCCAACTGTTATGTCGAGGTATTTACTCTTATAGTCGTTGAATTGTTGTTCTGTCAAACCAAGGTCATCCGCATTTTCGCAATAATCTTCGTATATTTGAATTTCAGCGTGTTTGCGAATAATATCACGGAATGCAAGCACAAAATTTTTCTTGTCGTTTTCACTTTGCAGGTAGTCTATGCTGCCGGGTGTAGGATATTTTTGCAGGAAGTCTATTGCTAAAGTTCTGTATTCCTGTTTTACTTCCTCAAACGGTGGACGTACTATGTCTTCGGGGTTATCAGAGTTACTGAATAACTTGATAGACGTATCAACATTGTTTTTCAAATCACGGAAACAAACGATTTTACCAAAACGCTTCTTTTCGTTCAATACTCGGTTGGTACGGCTGAATGCTTGTAGCAAACCATGATACTCCATGTTCTTATCCACGTAGAGCGTATTCAGTTTCTTACTGTCAAAGCCGGTCAGGAACATCCCCACGACAAGACAAAGGTCAAGCGGTTTCATATCCGCTTTCTTCTTTTTCATGCGTAGGTTGATGTCATCATAGTATGCCCGGAAATTCTCAGTCGTGAAAGCTGTTCCGAACATTTTATTGTAATCATCCATGATGGCTTGCAGTTCGTCAGCTTCGCCTACACTTTGAGTTGTATATTGACCTGTACCCATACCTGTATGGTCATCATCCTGACTACTGTTGGCTGCGTATGTAAACACTGCACCTATACGGATTTTAGGATTCAGAGATTTGAAAATTTTGTAATAGCGTATAAGCATCGGAACGGACTGCACGGCAAACAAGGCATCAAAATCTCCATCAAACGTGGATTTGTTGAAATTGTTAAGGATGAATTTTGCAATTTCCTCCATTCGGGCTTGGTTGTCATTATCAACGACTTCATTACCGTGATAGTATTCCACAAGGAAACCAAGCACGTTTTCATCCGCAATGGCATCCTTAATCAGATATTTGTGGAGACAGTTGCCGAATATTTCTTTGGTGGTATGTCCGTCTACTGCATTTTCGGTAAAGATAGGTGTTCCGGTAAAGCCGAATATCCGAGCATTGTCAAAGAACTTCATAATCTTCTTGTGGCTATCCCCGAAATGGCTACGATGGCACTCATCAAATATCATTACGATACGTGAGTGACGGACGACTTCTATCTTATTGCTATACCAAGTCTTGCTGACAGCAGAGTTGAGTTTCTGAATGGTAGTGATAATAATTTTGGAATTGCTTTGCAGTCGCTTTACAAGTTCATCCGTATTGTCGGTACTATCAACCGCACCTGGCTCAAATGCCTCGTATTCCGATTGTGTCTGAGTGTCGAGGTCATGGCGGTCAACTACAAACATCACCTTATCTACATCATCCAATTCCGATACAAGCTGTGCCGCCTTGAATGAAGTTAATGTTTTTCCAGCACCTGTTGTATGCCAAATATAACCGTTGTCGTTGGAGTTCTGCACCCGGTCTAATATCTTTTCAACCGCATAGAACTGGTAAGGACGGAGTACCATCAGGCACTTGTCTCCTTCATGCAGTACGATATATTTTCCTATAATTTTACCGAGCGTACACTTCTCTAAGAAGAATACGGCAAACTTTTCCAATTCATTGAATGGATGATTGGCTGCATCAGTCCAGTTGAATGTGAATTTATAACCACTATTCGGATTATTAGCGAAATAACGAGTATTTACTCCGTTGGATATGACAAATAACTGGATATAGTCAAACAGACCGTGGAAGGAAGTCTTGTGGTAACGCTGTATTTGATTGTATGCTTGTTTCAGTTCCACGCCACGGCGTTTCAATTCAATTTGAACCAAAGGTAAACCATTTATAAGAATGGTTACATCATAGCGGCATTTCTTACGTCCTTCCACCGTAATTTGGTTCGACACCTGAAACTCATTCTGACACCATTGCTGCCTATTGAGAAATTCCACCCAAATACGCTGCCCGTCTGCCGTATCAAGTGGATAGAGGTCACGAAGTTTCTTTGCCTTTTCAAAGCGAGTACCACCTTCAAGGTAGATTAGAATTTTCTCAAACTCCTCTGCTGTAAACTCAGTTCGTCCGTGTTCCTCCAATCTTTTGTGGTTGTGAATTTCCAACTGCCGTTTGAAATTGGCATGAAGATTAACATCTTCTGCAATTTGGACATATTCATAGTCCATTTGCTGAAGAGTTTTTATCAGTCCGGCTTCTAATGCTGCTTCGCTCTGTATAGACATATTTTTTCTTACTTGTTACTCATTTATTCAGACCTTTGATAATGTCAATACCTAATGCACTTTCTATCTTGCATATAGTTTCCAACGACATATTCTTTTCTCCTTTCAATACTTTGGATATATACTGCTGGGTACAATCCATTTTTTCTGCAAGCATTCTCTGTGTCAGACCAAGTTCTGTCATCCGCTTTGACATGATTGCAGCTATTCCTTGCGAGTATCGCAACCATTCTTTTGTATCTTGTTGCATCTTCACTTCTTGCTCTTTTGTCGTTGAACGCATTGAAATCATCCTTTGTCTATTTGAGTGCAAATTTGCACAAAATATTCCATACTAACAACTTATATGTTGTATATCTGCAAGATAAACCCCGTTTTTATCTGTTTCTGCAAGAGATAGGCTTCATTTGCACCTAAATCATAGATTTAGGAAGCGGACTATTCATCTGCCCATCTATCTTTTCTACTAATCCAGTTCTTATGCACTATTCAACGAATGCAAATGAAGTGCCTTGTCCTGATAAAGCTTAACTATTTGGTCAAGCTATATCAGGACAAGGCATATTCAATAAGTCAACGGCCAGTATGCGGATAATCACATGTACCTAAACTCAAACTTTTCAATCTTCGTGAATTAGGCATCATCAGAGGACCACAAGGAGTAAAGGTTTGAAATTATAGCAGGGCACCCTGTTTCCGCTCTTTTGGTCGGTATATGCTTATTGCTTTTCTAACTTGATATTAGGTGAAGCATAAGCCTTATCTAATACTAAAAGGAGAAGCGGAACCATTGTAGATGTTGTGGAATCAGCTTCTTCCACGTTGTACTTCAGACACAGAGTGTCGGCTTGCGACATAAGTGAAACGGGAATGTACTTCGTGGGGCGGTTGGTTTCGCAACCTATTACGGCAATGACGCACTGACGTGTGAAATCTATTTGAGTGGGCGTACCGCCTTCTCCCATGAAGGCTGCACAGCCGAAAATGCTATCGAACGCCTCCTTGCTGTCGTAGTAGCGGGATGGATGTGATGGTGCGTCGTTACGCACAAAGTAGCCGTGCGCTTCGGTGTAATCCACTTGTTTTGCTCTGTTTGTCATGCCGCACGATGTCATGAATATCGTAGCGGCAAGGATGGATAATAACTTTTTCATATACAATTATTTATTGAAGTTAATTCTGATACCTATATTTAGGTCGAAGTTAAATGGTTTGTCTTTATACACGTTGTCAACGGAACTGTGGTTGTCAATGTAATAACTTGCACCCGGCTCGATGAACAGACTTGTGTTTTTGGCAATGTTGGCTTCAATACCTGCCGAGAATGTGGGCTATCTCCTTGTGACTTTTCCGTTCGAATACTTTTAGTGCGGTAAATTTTTACCGAAGTATTGTTACTGTTGTTCTTTTTTTTGAGCGCTCATCTATATAATACCGATACCTTGAAAACCTTGCCTGCGGAAGCAAACTTTTTTTATCCATAAAAAAACAAGATCGGCAACCTAAAGTGTGGCGCGAGTCTTGGCAATGACATAATTCCCTTATTGACTGACGATAAAGCGTATTGTTGAGCTATACGTCAAGGTTATTGCACTTCATAAAGTTCGATGGGAAGTTTATCCGGATCTTGAAGGAAGGTGTATTTGCGTCCTGTATATTCGTCTATTCTCACAGGCTCACATTCTACTCCCTTGGCTACAACTTCAGCTATCGCTTTGTCTATATCGGCTACGGCAAAGGCAAGATGGCGGAGCCCGCAAGCTTCAGGGTGACTAACCCGTTGTGGTGGTGAAGGAAAAGAAAAGAGTTCCACAACATAAGTACCATCCGGCAGAGCAAGGTCAGTCTTGTACGACTGGCGTGAATCCCTATAATGTTCACTTATTATTTTAAGGTCCAGAATTTCAGTATAGAATCGAAGAGATTGCATATAGTTTGAAGCTATGATTGCAATATGATGAACCGCTTTGATTTGCATAAGGTATAGACTTTTTAATTGTATTTATTGCACACTATTTGTAATGAGGCTTACCTGCACACATATTATAATCAAATAATACTATATTCTAATGCACTGCTATAAAAGAAAGAGTGCATAATTTGGGTTACAAAGATAGACGGAATTCCTTGATATTCCATTGCCAACACTGATTTCATCAAAAGGCTGTCTGTGTTCCCCTCAATGTACTTCAACCGTTATCCGTGGCAGAAGGCTATCGATGTGTTCGGTGCTGTTCCAGGGTGCGGTTTATGGCTGTTCGTATTTTGTAAACTGTTCGGAAAAGTCATGGAAATAAGTTATCTTTGCTAGGACAATAATCTGTGCGGGATGGCGATTCTGGAAAAAATTGTAGTTCAGGACTATAGAAACATTGCACTGGCGGAACTTGAGTTCTCCGCCAATATAAATTGTATCTCCGGCGGAAATGGGGAGGGAAAGACCAATCTCCTAGATGCCGTCTGGTATCTTTCGATGACGAAAAGTGCTTTCAGGTCATCGGACCGGGATAACTTCCGGTATGGGGCCGATTCTTTTTCCATCTCAGGAAACTATCTGATGCAGAGTGCATTGCGTTCTAGATTCTCTATCAAGGTGATGCACAAGGGGGAGAAGAAGCTTCGCAGGGATGACAAGCCGTACCAGCGGATTTCTGAGCATATCGGCGAGTTGCCCGTGGTGATGGTGTCTCCTGACGACGTGTCTCTGGTGAGTGATTCCGGGGAGGACAGGAGGAGGTTCATGAATATGGTCCTTTCTCAGATGGATAATGAGTATCTCTCTGATGTCCAGCAATATAACAAGCTTCTTGGTCAGCGCAACTCGGCTCTCAAGAATTACCGGCCCGATATGGCCCTTCTGGAAATCATGGAGGAGAGGATGTCGGTCTATGCTTCACGGATATATGAGAAGCGCAAGTCTTTTGCAGAGCGTCTTTCGCCTGTTGTGGAGAAGTTTTATCATGATCTTTCAGGTGGCAGGGAAAATGTCGTTGTCGGTTACAAATCGGACCTTGAGGCAGGGGCATTGACAGATCTGTTGGCGGCGGCGAGAAATAAGGATATGGTCCTGGGCTATACGTCTGCAGGTCCCCAGCGTGATGACCTGACTTTCGTAATGAACGGGCATCCCATCCGCCGCTGCGGTTCCCAGGGACAGCAGAAGTCTTTTCTGGTTTCTCTCAAGTTCGCCCAGTATGAGCTCATGAAGGAGAGTTTCGGTGTTCCGCCGATGCTTCTGCTGGATGACGTGTTCGACAAGCTTGACATGAGCAGGACCGCCAATCTGCTGGCTATGGTGGCCGGCAATGAGTTCGGACAGATTTTCATTACTGACAGCAACAAGGTCCGTCTTGCCGGCATTGTGGACAGCATTACGTCCGACAGGGCTTATTTCGAGACGGAAGGCGGTAATTTCAGGAGGGTGGAAAATGGGCAGATATAAGGGAAAGAGCATTTCCATGGAGCGCAAGGAGCCGATGCAGATGGACAATATCATGCCTTTGTTCCTGAAGGCGATGAGGCTGTCCGCCGGCATGGATGTCCATCTCGTGCTTTCCGCATGGGACAAGGTCACAGGAGCCGCCCCATATACTTTGTCGAAATTTCTGAAGGATGGTGTACTCATTTGCGGGATATCATCCTCTGTTGTGCGTAACCAGTTGTTTTTCAACAGGGATGCTATAATTGAGGAGATAAATAGGGTGGTTACATCGGATCCGCTTTACAGCAATACCGGATGCACCGCTCCTGTAAAATCATTGGTTTTAAGGTGATATGTGTAACAAGAGATTGAAAATAGTTGCCGATAAGGCAATTCCTTTTTTGGAGGGAGTCTTCGACCCGTATGCGGATATGACTTATCTTCCCGGTGACAAAATCGGTCCGGAGGATGTCAGGGATGCCGATGTCCTGATGGTCAGGACCAGAACGAAGTGCAATGCCGATCTTCTTGAGGGCTCGAAGGTGAAGTTCATAGCTACGGCTACAATCGGAACTGACCACATTGACTTTCCATATTGCGATTCCAAGGGAATTGTGGTCCGCAATGCTCCCGGGTGCAATGCCGGAGGTGTCATGGAGTATGTTTTCTCGGCTCTTTACGGTCTTGCTTCCAGAAAATCAATCAGCCTGCAGGGGGATACAATCGGTATCATTGGTGTGGGCCATGTGGGCAGCCTGATCGAGAGGATGGGACGCGCTTTGGGCTTCAAGATTCTCAAGTGCGATCCGCCGCGTGCAGAGGCAGAAGGGTCATTCGGGTTCTGCGACCTGGAGTATCTTCTGCAGAATTCGCAGATTGTCACGCTCCACGTGCCGCTCGACGAGACGACAAGGGGAATGGCGAACAGCGAGTTCTTCTCGCTGATGCAGCCGGGTGCGTTCTTTATCAATGCTGCAAGGGGTGAAGTCGTGTGCGATGATGCGCTCAAGGCTGCGATTCCGAAGCTGGGCCCGGTTATCATTGACACATGGAATCATGAGCCTGACATTGACCTGGACCTTATGGACAAGGTTGCGATTGCGACCCCTCATATTGCGGGATATTCGTATCAGGGCAAGCAGAACGGCACTGCGGCAGCGGTCCGGGCGGTAGCTCATTATTTCGGGATTACGGAGCTCTATGAGTTCTTCCCGAAGACGGATCTGCCTGAGAATGAGGCTGTAAAGCTGGATCTCAAGGATTTGAACCAGGGGGAGATCGCGTCGGTGCTCCAGTACAATTATCCGATTTTTACCGATGATTTCATGTTGAGGCTGAATCCGGAGAATTTCGATAAGCTCAGGAGTGAATACAATTACAGGAGAGAAGTTTATATAGACTAGATATGTTTAGTAAGGATGACATTAAAGCTATTGAGGAGCGTGGCTCTTCAGTAAAGACCGTTGAGGCTCAGGTTGAGCGTTTCAAGAAAGGATTTCCGTGGATGGATATCGTGGGACCTGCGACTCCTGAGCGCGGAATCAAGGTGATGAGCGAGGAGGAGGCTGACAAGGCTGTCGCTTATTGTGACAATGCCACTGTGGCCGGAAAGTGCAAGTTCGTGCCTGCTTCCGGAGCAGCTTCCCGTATGTTCAAGGACATTTTTGCAGGGCTTTCTGCTCTGGAAAACGGTTCTGATCCGGGCGCGGATTCTCCTGTCGGCAAGCTTGCTGCCCGCATCAAGGATTTCGCTTTCTATACTGAGGAGATGTTCGGTCAGCCTGAGGACAATGCGGATTACCGCAGGGATGTTGCCGACAAGGTCCTCAATGCCGGCGGGCTCGGCTATGGTTCGAAGCCTAAGGGCGTAATCCGTTTCCACAGATATCCGGACGGGGAGTGCAGGACTGCCTTTGCTGAGCATCTTGTTGAGGCTCAGGATTATATGAGGAATGCGGACGGTTCTGCCAATGTCGTGTTCACTATTTCGCCTGAGTTCAAGCCTCTGTTCGAGGCCGCTCTGGATGAGGTCAAAGCCGCTTATGAGAAGAAGTATGGCGTGAAGTACAACATCTCGTTCACGTTCCAGGACAAGGCTACCGATACCGTGGCTGTGGATATGGAGAACAGGCCTTTCAGAAAGGAGGATGGCAGTCTTTTGTTCAGACCGGCCGGTCACGGGGCTTTGATTTATAACCTGAACAATCTTCAGGATGAGCTGGTTTCCATCAAGAACATTGACAATGTTTCCAATGACAGGTTCCTGGGTGTGACTGCGCGTTACAAGAAGGTTCTCATGGGCAGGTGCCTGGAGTTGAGGGACATCATTTTCGGCTATCTCCGCAAGCTCGACGCTGTCGCGGATGTCGCTTCTGATGAGTGTCAATGTCTTTGTGACGAGATTGAGTCGTTCCTTGACAGTGAACTTTGCATCCAGCTTCCTCTCATGCGTACTCCTGCCGAGAGGGTTGCCCTGCTCAGGTCTAAGCTTGATCGTCCTATCCGTGTCTGCGGTATGGTCCGCAACCAGGGTGAGCCTGGCGGCGGTCCGTTCATTATTGCCGGCAAGGACGGTTCGTCCAATCTTCAGATTCTGGAGAGTGTCCAGATTAATATGGAAGATGAGCGTTCCCGTGATATCCTGTCCCGTGCTACTCATTTCAATCCTGTGGATCTTGTCTGCTGTATCAGGAATTACAAGGGTGACAAGTTCAATCTTCTGGATTTTGTGGATGAGGATGCAGGTTTCATGAGTTCCAAGAGTTACCAGGGCCGTGACCTCAAGGCTCTCGAGCTTCCTGGCCTGTGGAACGGTTCGATGAGTGACTGGAATACGTGTTTCGTCGAGGTTCCTCTGGATACGTTCAATCCTGTGAAGGTAGTCCTGGATTTGCTCAGGCCTGCGCATCAGGGATAGACGGGGGAATCTACACGAATAATCCTCCGGATTTCGATTTTACGCGGAACGGTGTCCATGTCTGTGGAGCCGTTCCGTTGTCGTTTGGTCTGCGGATGGGTGTACATGGCCGTGTAGCTGAGGTCAGTGATGCGGTTGTGGATGGGTGACGATTGCCGTATGGTTGTCCTGATGTGTTGGGAGATGCGGACGACAATTTGTTCGGGTTTTGTCCCGCGAAAACGTTTTATGTGGGACAAAATATGATTGGTTCGGCATTTGGTACTAGTTGAACGTTTTAGTTGGAACAAATCCGTCAATCGTTGACATTCCGTACCGGTCGAAAGTTTTAAACGGTACGGAATGGTTTTCTATGACGTTTTGTTCCACGAAAACGTTTTGCACGGGACAAAATATGTTTTATTTAGCATTTGGTGCCATTCAAACGTTTTAGGTGGAACAAAATGGTTTTCGCATTACGTCTTGTCCTGTTTGAACGTATAAGTGGAACAAATCCGTTTACACGTGTTATTTCGTACCGTTTAAACGTTTTGAACGGTACGAAATGGTGTTTTAGCTACGTTTTGTCCCACTTGAACGTTTTAGATAGTACAAAACAATAATAGGGTGGGGCACTGAAAACCTCACTCTATTATTGTTTTGTCGGGTAATCATGAAACGCCTCTCTCGACGCTCCGTGCCATCCCGCTAATCCAGGATTCCAGGATGGCCGCCAGTCTCACGCCACTTCGAAGGGGTGCAGCCTGTGATTTGCTTGAACTGCCTGTGGAAATTGGACTTGTCGGTCAGCCCCACGGCTTTGGCTATGTCCGAAATCTCGCACTCGCTGTCTGCAAGAAGCAACTCCTTGGCCTTCTCGATTCTCATGGTCGTCCTCCATGTGCGGAAATCAGTTGCGATATAGGTCTCGAAATAAGCCGAAATGGCCTTCCTGCTGAAGCCCAATGACTTGGCCAGGCTCTCCATGCAGAAATCGGAAGAAAGGTTGTTTCCGTCTTCAATCCAGTCATGAAGCGCATTGTCAATCCTGTCCATTTCTACGCCCTTTTCATCATTGACTTCACGCTTTTTCTTAGGTTGCGTACTTTTGCTGACCCCGTTATCGGTAATACCGAATAAAAATAATTTCAAACTGTTGGATATAGGTGTTCTTAACAGCAACCGTTTAAGTTGTTTTCTAGTATTCAAGGTTTATGGATTTTAGGTGAAAAAGGCCGGAACCGCTCCGATAACGGAACCTTCCGGCCTTGCAATATCTTGTCTCAGAATGGATTACCAACCGAGAACGTAAGCGAAGATAAGAGGTGCTACGATAGTAGCGTCTGACTCTACGATGAACTTCGGAGTCTCTGGTGCGAGCTTGCCCCAAGTAATCTTCTCGTTAGGAACTGCTCCTGAGTATGATCCGTAAGATGTGGTACTGTCTGAAATCTGGCAGAAATATGACCAGAGCGGAGTACCATGCCACTGGAGATCCTGCTCCATCATAGGAACTACACAGATAGGGAAGTCACCTGCGGTACCGCCACCGATCTGGAAGAAACCTACGCCTGCGCCAACAGCATTCTTCTTGTACCAGTCAACGAGGAAGAGCATGGTCTCGATACCGTTCTTTACGAGATCCGGAGTGAATTCGCCCTTGATGCAATGAGCTGCGAAGATGTTACCTGTAGTGCAATCTTCCCATGCAGGGCAGATGATAGGAATGTTCTTCTCGCAAGCTGCAAGTACCCAGCTGTCCTTAGGGTCGATCTCATAATACTTTTCGAGAACGCCGCTTCTGAGGATCTGGTAAATATATTCGTATGGAAGGTATCTCTTTCCTTCAGCCTTTGCCTTGTTCCAAACATCTACAAGAGCACCCTCGAGACGGCGGAAAGCCTCTTCCTCAGGGATACATGTGTCAGTAACACGATTGTAGTGGTTGTTCAGGAGTTCCTGCTCCTGCTCTGCGGTAAGGTTTCTGTAGCCAGGCACTCTGTAATAGTGGGAGTGTGCTACGAGATTCATGATATCTTCTTCGAGGTTGTTTGCTGAACAGCAGACAATAGAGAATTTATCCTGACGGATCATCTCTGCGAGAGAGAGACCGAGCTCGGCTGTACTCATGGCGCCGGCCATGGCCAACATCATCTTGCCACCCTTTGCAAGAAGCTCTTCATAAGCTTTTGCAGCATCAACAAGGCTTGCCGAGTTGAAGTGACGGTAGTTGTGAGTGATGAAATTTGAAATTGGTCCTTTTTCCATTTCCAACTTTAATTTACAGTTATTTTACATCGTGGTGTCCGAAAAGTGAATCCGGTCCTCCGAATTATTGTGCGAAGTTAGGTTTTTTTACGTAATTTTGCAATTTGTGTAAAATATTTGATGGATTTATTTGACTGAATATGCTCGAGTTGAAGGAATTTGGAAAATTCGAAGAACTTCAGACACCGTTTTGGTACTATGACCTGGACCTTCTCCGCCGGACCGCGGATGAAGTGGCCAAGTATTCTCGGAAGTACGGAATCGGTGTCAATTATGCATTGAAAGCAAACGTTGAACCTCGCATTTTACAGATAATCAGTAGTAAAGGCTTCGGCGCAGATTGCGTAAGCGGAAACGAGGTCATCTACGCGGTGGAGCACGGATTCCGTCCGGAAACTGTCGTTTTCGCCGGCGTGGGCAAGACCGACCGAGAGATCTCCCGCGCTATCGATCTGGGAATCGGATGTTTCAACGTCGAGTCGCTGATGGAGCTCGAAGTGATCGATTCCATCGCTTCCGCGAAAGGGGTTCGGGTCAATGTTGCCGTGCGTATCAATCCCGATATCGATGCACACACGCATAAGTATGTGACCACCGGCCTGGAGGAGAACAAATTCGGGATATCCAGACATGAGTTCGATAGCGTTATAGAACTTTTGAAGAGATGCAAGTCAGTGGATTTCATGGGCTTGCATTTTCATGTAGGGTCGCAGATCTTGGATGTTCGAGAGGTGTACAGTGAAGAGTGCAGAAGGGCTTCTGAGATAGTGGATTATTTCGAGAGCCGTGGACTTGTGGTCAAGAATATAGACCTCGGCGGTGGTTTGGGCGTGAATTACAAGGATCCGGACAGTGAACCGATACCTGATTTCGGAACATGGTTTTCGACCATCAATGATAATTTGAAGCGCAGGCCCGACCAGAGGGTAATCATAGAACCGGGAAGGTCCATAGTGGCCCAATGCGGTTCGTTGATTTCGCGCGTAGTGTTCGTAAAACATGGTGAACATAAGTCGTTCCTGATTTTGGACGCCGGAATGAACGACCTGATCCGTCCCGCCCTCTACGGCGCCTACCATCATATCGAGAACCTCACTGTCGAGGAACTTAATAACAGCAGTAGTCATAAGACGAAGGCCGGAGTCGCACCGACGGAAAGTCCTGAGTCTTATACTTTCTATGACGTCACAGGACCCGTATGTGAATCCGACGATGTCTGGGGAACTGACCGCAGGCTTCCTGAAAGCCATCGTGGTGATCTGTTGGCGATCAGCAGTGCCGGCGCATACGGCAGCGTCATGAGCAGCAGATATAACCTGAGGGACATAGCTCCTGCGGTTTTCTCTGATGACCTCGTGCCTGTTCCGTCGCCATTATATGCCAACAACTAAATTTGAATAACAATAGTATAAAATATGTTTGAAAATCTGTCAGAAAGACTGGAGAGATCATTCAAGATTCTCAAAGGTGAAGGAAAAATAACCGAGATAAATGTCGCGGAGACTGTCAAGGACATCCGCAAGGCTCTCCTCGATGCCGACGTCAGCTACAAGGTAGCCAAGGAATTCTGCGACCGCGTGAAAGTCAAGGCGATGGGCCAGAACGTGCTTACCGCTGTGAAGCCTCAGCAGATGATGGTCAAGATCGTCCACGATGAGCTGACTGAATTCATGGGAAGCGGCGCGCAGGAGATCAATGTCAAAGGAAATCCCGGCATCATCCTTATCGCCGGTCTCCAGGGTTCAGGTAAGACCACATTCACATCCAAGCTTGCAAATCTCTGCAAGTCCAAGAAAGGCATGAAGGTCCTTCTGGCTGCCTGCGACGTTTACCGTCCTGCTGCCATTGACCAGTTGAAAGTCATGGGTGAGATGGCCGGAGTTCCTGTTTACACCGAGGAAGGAGTGAAGGATCCGGTACAGATTGCCAAGAATGCCGTTGCCAAGGCTAAGGCTGAAGGCATTTCCGTAGTTATCGTCGATACCGCAGGTCGTCTTGCAGTCGATCAGGAGATGATGGATGAGATTGCAGCCATCAAGAAGGCTGTCAGTCCTACCGAGACATTGTTCGTTGTCGATGCCATGACAGGTCAGGATGCTGTCGAGACCGCCAAGGCTTTCAACGATGTTCTTGATTTCGATGGAGTTGTCCTCACCAAGATGGATGGTGATACCCGTGGCGGTGCCGCCCTTTCCATCAAGGCTGTCGTAGGCAAGCCTATCAAGTTTATTTCTTCAGGTGAGAAGATTGATGCCCTCGACGTTTTCCATCCATCTCGTATCGCTGACCGTATCCTCGGCATGGGTGACGTAGTGACCCTCGTTGAGAAGGCTCAGGAACAGTATGATGAGAAGCAGGCTCGTGAACTCAAGAAGAAGTTGGCCAAGAACCAGTTCTCTCTCATGGACTTCTATAATCAGATTCAGCAGATTAAGAAGATGGGTAACATCAAGGATCTCGCGTCCATGATTCCGGGAGTCGGCAAGGCAATCAAGGATGTTGACATTGACAACAGCGCCTTCAAGAGCGTCGAGGCGATCATCTTGTCAATGACACCGTACGAGCGTGACCACGTGGAGGTTATCAATGGTAGCCGACGCAAGCGTATTGCGGACGGCAGCGGCACCACCATCCAGGATGTCAACCGCCTCATCAAGCAGTTCGAGGGTACCCGCAAGCTTATGAAGGGCGCCATGGACGGCTCTCTCGCCTCCAAGCTCCGCAGACGCTAAGCCGGACAGGTCGAGCAGGTCTGAGGGACAGTCGTGTGGTTTTTCAGTCGGTACAGTCAGGGGTACAGTCTTGTTGTTTTTAGGTCGGGACGACCATTTTAGTTTCCTGTCCTGATTCTGCCCTCGGAATGCCGGTCAAGTATTCGGACATGTCGGTATGATTGTAAGCGTCTCCGGAGTTATTGGGTTCATGTCGGGACGGCGCCACGGCCCTGCTCGTAACTCATTGATAATCAAGTATCAAAAATAATCGGTGTGGATTTTCGCCTAAAAAATCATAGAAAATCCACACCTAATTTTATATCTCCCTGAATATCACCACTTTAAGTAACCCCTCCGTGGCATCGTCCCGCCGCCATCCATTCCACAGTCCGTGGCGCCGTCCCGCCACCATCCTTTCTACAGTCCCGCCGCGTCCGTGGTTACCTTGGACCTTTCTTTTGGTGATGTCCAGAATAACGGAAGTCCGATGGCCGTCCCGCCGCGTCCGCCCATCCGCCGTCCCGCCGCGTCCGCCCATCCGCCGTCCCGCCGCGTCCGCCTGACTCGCCGCATCACTTATGACCTCACGTGGTGCGGCAAATCCTCGGGAATGATCATTGATATCTCACAGAGGCCGGCCACTACGCCGTTCTCTTTCCACGCGCTCTGGAAAATCATCTTGTGGACACCCTTCTTCTCGATAGTGTATGAGTTGGTTCCGCCAGTCTCAAGCAGCTTCCTGATGATGCCCATCGCGTGCTCGTTGTGGCAGTCGAACAAATTCTTGCCGATGAGATTTCCGCGCTTCTTGTACTGCTCAATAGCCCTGTCATTCATATAGACGATAATTCCGTCCTTGTCACAAACTGTAATGGAACAATTCAGTTCCTTTGCCCAATCCGGTATCATAATTATTGTGTTTGACGCCTCGGAATGCTCGAAATCATCTCACCCTCCTCAGCAGTGGTTCATAAATAATCTTGTCAATGCTAAAGTTACGCGTTTTTCCAGATTTGTCAAATGCCCGAATATAAGATTCCGTCATCCATGGAGCACAGAAGCGTCCCAAAGTAGCAAGCCTACAATGTGCACCAGAACGTTACCAGGAACGGAATCGAAAAGTCAAGGATGAAACCGTGGAAAATCGAGACCGCTGAATACTGTTCGCCTGACGACGCCATGATAATAGGTAAAGTCGTATCCATGGAAGTGACGCCTCCAGACGAAATCGGAGCGAGAGGTCCGAAAACCTTGGCAAGGACAGGCGACAGGAGCAAAGTGACCATCTCGCGTATAATATTGGCCAGCAATGCAATAGTACCAAGCTCTGCGCCCTTGTACTCTGTAATGAAAATGCTGGAAAGAGAATAATAACCGAAGCCGGAACCGACAGCGAGACAATCCAGCGGCGACCTGCCCGAAAGAATAAACGAAACCACAAGCGAACCGGCAAATGTGCCGAGCGCCGTTCCAAGCGGAAGCAACGCCATTCTCACGTCCAGAGACTTGAATTTCGTCACAATATTCCTGTCACTGCCGATGCCGATGCCGACACAAAGCAGAAGAGCGCAAAGCGCATAAAAAGTAAGGTCTCCGTCAATGATACTCTCCGGAACCATGCCCGAAAGACCAGCGGCGATGCCCAGAATAAAGAATCCGACAATGATCAAACTACCTTTCATTTCGCAAAAAAACTATCGTCAAAAAACCTGAAAAAACATGTTGACAGGCATTGGTCAGTTCAGTGAACTATGCCCTTCTCCTCTTCTGTATATATCTCCACAACAGCCATGCGCAGACGCAGCTGCCGAGAATACTTGCCACAGAGATTGCCAGGGCATCCAGTCCGAGGACAGGAAGAGCCGCGATAATCTTCGTATTGCCGCCGACTTCTACACCGAGTAGGAACAAAAGCAGCCAGATCAATACCGTAATGGCCTTGGACGTCCACGAACAGTCCCGTTTTCTCAGAAGCGCTCCGATGACTACACCACCCAACATGAAACTTATGACAGTAAACATATTCCAAATTTATTTTTATCCGATTTTGAACTTTATCAAATTTATTGAGCGCTATCACTCGTTCGAAGACTGCAAGCCCAACGCACGTTTCGTGCACGTTACCCTCACCCTAAATCCCTCCCCTCGGGGAAGGGACTTGCCCTCGCCCATGCGGGCTCCAAAAGCAGTGTTTCCCAAGTGCGAAGCCTGATTTACTTATCCGTAATAGGTCTGTGACGGGACTGGAGAAAAGATTTGCGGTTCCTTTCAAGCTGAGGAAAATCATCCTTTGCCAATGCAAACTCACAGAATCTCTCCCAGATGTAATTTACGGCCTGAGCAGAAGGATGAACCATGTCTTCAGCATAGAACCTGTATGAACGCAGTTCATCCATCATAATCTCATAAGCCGGAAAATAGCAACATTGGTCAAGATGCTTCCTGATGACTGAATCTTCGGCCAGGAGCAAAGTGCTCTTGCTCAGCTGATTGCCGTGCGTACCATCCTTCATGTGACGTATCGGGCTGACCGTGAAAATGAAACGCTTTGAAGGATACCTCTCCACAAGGGAATTGAGAAGAACCTCGCACATCTTCATAGAAAGGCACTCCCGGGTAAACTCCTTGGCATCACGCTTCAGGCAGTTCGACACAATCTCCCCGGTAGCATTGACACGGAAAGTCCAGGCGGTGCCCAATGTGATGATGACGGTGGACGCCTTCTTGAAAAACTCTGAAGCCTCTGATAGCGAGGCATTTGCATCATTGACAAACTCCTCCTTCGTGCTCCTCGCCGCTGCGGTATGGTGGCTGAACGAACAGAAAAGCTCAGAACCGGCACCCATCTGAACGCATTCATCTTCGCTGAAAGGAACGGCAGAATCCAGTCTGCGAATCGAATTGCAGACGGAGACAGGATTGTACAACGTCCCGAAAGGATTCACCATGACGTTGAAGCCCATGTCCTTCATTATGTTGCCGATGTTATCCGAAAAACAACTTCCAAGCAGCAGGATTCCATCACCGAAACCTATCTTAATGCTGCTTTCTTGAATTTCCACCGGAGTTTGTAACTTGATCATACCAAATACCTATTATTTCAAATCTTCTTCATAATACTTCGCGAAAGGCCATCCCGCAGAAGTATAAAGAGGAATAAGCGAACCTGTCAGACGGCTGAGGAAATCCTTATATCTGGAAAGACTTGCATGGGCAGACCATGCGACCTCCCTGATTTCATCCTGAGTATAGAATCCGCTATAAGGCTCATGTACCATGATGTCGATATGGCGCTTGCCGACATTGATCATATACGCCCCTCTGTCATTGATTTTATCCGAAACCGCGAGCCTCACAACCGAATTGCGTCCGCCTTTCTTCAAGGTGATTCCATTGTTTTTCAGAATTCCAGACGACAGCTCTATATAAGTATCGACCATGTTGTCATTCTCAAGTGCTGAGACAGTAATCTCTGACGGAAGAGATACTTTTCCGGATAACTCCTTGATTTCCAATGGTTTCGGTATGATTTTCACTGCCGCTGATGCCCAAATTGATACTGACATGAGCAGTGTGACCAAAAATAATTTGCTTCTTGTCATAAATGATAATAGATATTTAGAGTGTTTAGTATGTCTTTTTATGTCTTCATTCAATGTCACCGGACCGATATCCCGCGAGACATGTTTTGCGGTTGTCGACACGCATGTGAAAATCAAACAAAATTACTCAAATTATCATTGACCTACAAGTCGGGATTAGTTAACTTTGTAGAATTGGACAAGACATATCATGAAATTGAAAATTTTTGCGGCTGCGACCATCCTTTTCTGTGTCAATGCCAGTGCGCAGGATTTCTTCTCCTGGGGGTTCGGAATGCCTGAGCCCCAGCCCAAAGAAAAGAGAGTGAAATTCATCTACGACGCCTATTTCGACTATAAGTTCGACAACCGCGAATTCGACAGCGGAAAAGAGCAATTTACTGAGTCAATGACACTTTACGGTGCCAGGCTCACTCCTTCCGTAGGCCTTCAGGTCAGGCAGAACGCCAATGTCATACATAAGTTGATGGCCGGCATTGACGTGATGAAAGACTTCGGTCGTCATCCTTCTGCGGTAGCGGCCAGCCCGGAGTGCGACAGGGGGCTGGAGAACACGCGTCTCTTCCGGGAAATTACCATGTACTATGGCATTGACGCGAAACTTGGGGCGTGGAACGTGAAGGGCTACGCCGGTATTTTTCCGCGTCATCTTGCGGAAGGCGATTACTCGCAGGCCTTCTTCTCGGATTCCCTGAAATTCTATGACAACAATCTCGAAGGTGCATTGATAAAGGCTTATGGCCCAAAGACTTACCTTGAACTCGCCTTTGACTGGGACGGCCAGTACGGTTCCTATCGCAGGGAACAGTTCAATGCCTTCGGGTACGGAAAGTATATTTTCAATGACTTCGTGTCCGCCGGCCTGGTGTTCAAATATCATCATTATGCCAATGCCGCCGAGTATGGAAGCGTGGTGGATGATGCTATGGTCCAGCCATTTGTCCGTTTTGGTTTCGAAAAATTCTGCGGCTGGCAGGACATTTCTGCAACATTGGCCTGGTACCAGTCATTGCAGCAGGACAGGCGTCAGAAGGATGGTCAGAGCAATCCCGGAGGAGGGGAGTTTACAGTGTCATTGCGAAACTGGAATGTCGGCATTGAAAACAGGCTTTACTACGGCAAGAACCTGATGCCTTTCTACAACTATGTTGACGACGGCGAATTCAAATACGGCAATAACCTCTATGCCGGTTCTCCTTTCTACAGGGTGACTCCGGTCAATGACAGCGGCTGGCATCTTTATGACAGACTTGAGGTGTATTGGCAGCCGCATATCGCTGATTTCATGGATCTCAGGCTCTCGATTGTCTCACATTTCCCGGATGGTTTCAAGTACGCCGGAATGCAGCAGAAACTCTCCCTGATTTTCAGTCTGGACAAGCTGATGAACCCTTCCAATCCGACAGGACGTGCGGTCAGAAGGAATATTTCCAGGCGGGACCGCAGACGCGGCACTTCCGGATATGATGGCCCGCTGTTTGGAATCTGATTCCATTAACAATACACATTGACAATTCTAAAAGTTTACAACATGAAAAAGTTATTGCTCCTGTTGGTAGTGCTATTCGGCACTCAATTATTCGCTCAAGAAACAACCGTATCAAGATTCAAACTGATACCGACTAAGAACATGTGGATATTCATCAAATTGGACACCGGAAACGGAAGGACCTGGTTGGTTCAGTATAGCACAAGTGAAGATAATCGTCTAGAAACATCTCTTTGCGATAAACCATTGGTTCTTGATCCGGTTCCACCTGCAGGGCGATTTGAGTTGTATCCAACGGAAAATACATACAACTTCATTCTTCTTGATAAGGACTTTGGAACCACTTATCAGGTCCAGTGGGGAGTTGAATCTAAGGATAGGCTTAGGATACCTATATCTGGGGACAGTGACGTTGTATGGTCATGTGGATATGCCCCTATGAAATATTTCGGAGAATGGAATTTTATTGGCATTGACGGCAAATGGCTTTCAAATGACTTTTTCAGCAGCGTGTCGAATTTCAACGAATATGGATTCGCAGTTGTCCAACGTAAAGATGGAAAATACAACTTGCTTTCAACTAAAGGTAGCATACAATTCCGCCAGTGGTATGATTACCTCAGCGCCATTTATTGGAAAGATGGCTATATGAACGTCCGATTAAACGGTAAAGAGAATCTAATAAATACTCAAGAGCATACTCGTTTTACAACATGGTATGATAGCGTTATGGCAACGTATGATGATGGCCACACCATAGTTACTAAGGACGGTAAAACAAACTGCTTGGACAAATTCGGCAAACTATTCTGTCCGGAATGGTACGACAGATTTAGTTTCTATGATCAGCATGCAATTGTGAGTAAGGGAAATAAAGAGAATGTAATAGAAGTAGGTGGTCGAGTGATTGGAAAAGAATGGTATGACATATATTTTGCCCCTTCTGAGGGTTTTTGTCTGGTTAAGAACAACGGCTCCTATAACTACGTTAACTTGACATCCGGGAGCCTGCTTCTATCAGAATGGTGCGACGATGCAGGGTTCTTTAAGGACGGGTTTGGAAAAATCATAAAAGGAAAGGACTGGTATAAGGTTGACAAGAACGGCGAGATTACCAAAATTGAGACAGAGTAACTTGAAATGTCTATCAGATAAGGGCAAAGTTCCTAAAAAACTCGTCTCGATGAGATCGAAGGGTTGACAGCGCTTGTCAATGAAACAAATAGAGAAAGTGACATTTAATACGAAACAACACATGGTGGATAAGGGTATAGAAACTTTTATCGATGAGATAAAACAAATAATTGACGACTCTCGCTCAAAAGCTATGCGAAGCATCGACTTCTGCCGAGTTCAGATGTACTGGGCTATCGGCAAGCGCATCTCAGAAAAGGAGCAACAGGGCAAGGAACGCGCGGACTACGGCAAGTACATCATCCGTAATCTGTCGAAAGAGATAGAGCCGTTGTATGGTAGTGGATTCGGAGTGAGACAACTGGAGCGCAGCAGACAATTCTATAGGATGTATCCAATTGCGTCCACACTGCGGACGCAATTGAGCTGGTCGCAGTATAAACTGCTTATAACCATTCCTGACCCAGAGAAACGAGAGTATTACGAATTAGAGGCTGTCAATGAGGGTTGGACCGGACGCCAACTTGAGCGTCAGATCAACTCCATGCTCTACGAGCGCCTTCTACTTAGCAACGACAAGGAGGCGGTCCTCGCTGTCGCCCGCAATGAGCGAGTGCCCGAATCCCCGCAAGAGATCATAAAGGATCCTATGGTACTCGAGTTTCTTGGACTGGAACGCAAGTCCGCGTATGCTTTCGACAATGAGGTACTTGGCGAACAAGGTACATTTGGACGCAAGACACAGGGAGAGGTTGTGCTGACACGTCATCTTCGCATGGCTTTGAAACGTCAGAATCCATGGATGATGGACAAGCAAATGACGACAGATATGGTCACTTACTCCCAAGGCTGATGAATGAAGAAATTACAGTTTAAATATCCGATGGAAAGAACAGATTACATAGAAAAGCGTGAGGACATCATTTCGAACATCGAAACCTTGTACTCATATCTTCATGGCGAGAGCGGTGAAGACTACAAGAAATGGGCTGTTGACAAATTGAAGCGAGGCAAAAATATGGTTGTCGAGGTGATTAACGGTCATATTTGTTTTGCTCCAAGCAGATTTGTTGGCTACTTAAATAACACCCGAGAAAAGCACGATGATAATCATGGTAATGGCACTGATACCGATAAGGTTCTTAAAACTTACTACAACAAAGTACAGGATGGTCGCTTGGATTTCATTTTGCAGAAGGAGTTGGCTAAATATGATGAATCTTCCGCAGAAAAGAAATACTGGATTCATAACGAAATGACCGTTGAAGATATTCTAAAAGTAGAGCAAGTGCATGTACCCATATTGCCCTTAAAAATAGAATATGACAAATTCTGGCATATTCAAATGCATCTTCCTGAGGGCAAAGATGGAACCATCATTGATCCTAATCTAATGTTGATGGAGTCAGATCCTGTAATTGGCACTGGAGAATGGAATGATGCTCAATGCCAAAATTTCAAAACAATTGAAAATGGGAATATCGTTCTGGTTAGAAGAGGCAGCCAAGCATTAGCATTATGTCAGATTATAGGTGATAATTTCAATAGTGATTCTCTGTGTAAGAAGTTCATCAATGTTAATTTTAGAAAAGTCAAGATCCTGGCATGGGCAAACGAGTTTAGGCAACCACGAGCAGGATTATTCTCGCAAGGAACATTCTCTTCATGTAGAAAAGGCACAGAACAATATCGTTACATCGAAAGTTGGTTAAAGTATATGAATGACGTTGCATATTTGGAGAAATACTCCAATCTTCTCTTAAAGAAGCGTAACATAATTCTTCAAGGTGCTCCTGGCACAGGTAAGACATATAATACTGCCGCAATAGCCTTAAAGACATTAGGTGTTACAAATATTGACTTCACAGACCATAAAGCTGTGATGAAACGTTATGACTCATTGCTTGGAGATCAGATATTTTTCACGACATTCCATCAGTCACTTGACTATGAGGATTTTGTAGAAGGACTAAAACCACATGTACAAACTGATGTAGATGGCAATTCTATTGGTGTAACCTATGAGCCAGAGGATGGCATCTTCAAACGCGCCTGCAATGCAGTTCAAACAGACCAAAGTAAAGATATTGTAGAGTGTATTGACGATTATCTCCAAAAGATAAAAGGGTATCAGAACAAACGAGAGATACCAACCGTCACAGGAAGATCATCACTTTATGTCTGGTGGAAAGAAGGGAATGCTACTGTCAGTTGTAGAAGTACTAACTCCACAAGTTCACGGGGAGAGGAATACACGCCATCACCTCTAAATATCGAGAAGATAAAGCTGCAGGCTCAGGGAAAAGGTGTGGAGAATAATTGGCAACAGTATGCTCAGGCCTTTATTGAAGCTGTTAAGAAAGAATTTCATGCAACTACAAATAAGCCTGTTGTACTGATCATTGACGAAATTAACCGAGGAAATGTGTCAAAGATATTTGGCGAACTTATTACCTTGTTGGAGTCAGACAAACGTCTAAATGGGAATCATCCTATTAAAGTGATGCTGCCTTATTCAAAGAACGAAGCGTTTGGTGTACCTTCAAACCTGTACATTATCGGTACGATGAATACCACTGATAGAAGTACAGGAACCCTTGACTATGCTTTACGTAGAAGATTTGCTTTCATTACACTCAAATCTCAGGATTCTGTGATTAAGAGATTCTATTCTGATACAGACAATGAGGAACTTGGAACTATTGCTTTAGGATTATTTGAGGACATTAAGAGATTCATTGAGAATCCTAAACATCTATGTGGAGACATGAGCATAGATGATTTGATGGTAGGTCATAGTTACTTCATGGCAGAAAGTGAAGATGAACTTCATGACAAAGTAGAGTATGAAATCCTTCCGCTTATAAACGAATATATCAATGATGGCATCCTCAATGTTAAGAACGACGAAAAGAAAACAGCCTTTAATTCATGGCTTTCACTGAGTCCTGTCCAAGAGATTGAGAATGAAGACCAAGAAGAAGATGAAAACGAATAATAGATAACTGGTATGAAATCCATTCTTATTCAAGAACACGAACGTCTGAGCATCGAACATAACGACAGATATGATAATCTGAACCTTGTTCGATGGGATAAACCTATGGAACACGATCCATGGGGATATTATGCATCGTATGTTATTGGGGCAGAATGGATAGACGATAAAGAAGCATTAGTTGTAACGACAAAGAGAGGGATGGAAGAAATAGATTTCCTCACTATGTTCATGATGTGCTTCTCATCAGATTTGTCAGTGGAGTCTTTCGCCGAGATTTATAACATCGATAGTGAGGCTCCTGTCATACATGCACCATCACTAAAAGGTGTTTTAAGTCCTCTTATTGTTCTGCATTTTCTTGGAGTCGTAAGTAGAATCAAGTCTTTGAAGAAAGGCTATGTACATTACAGCGAGAACCTGAAAAAAGTCAAAGGACACATACAAGTGATGAAGAATGAACGAAAGAACATTGCTTCAAAAAGATTCGATAGAGTCTTTTGTGACTTTGACGAATATACGGTTGACATTCCTGAAAACAGACTTATCAAGAAAGCCTTATTGTTCTGTTCTCAGATACTCAGAATAATAACAGAGAATCATTCCATGGGGAACAAAGCAAAACTGATGCTATCAAAGTCTTTGGCTTTGTTCGAAAATGTAACCGATGAAGTACAGATAAAGGAAGTGTCTCTGATAAAAGGGCATAAACTTTTTAGTGAATACAATGAGGCTGTACGTTTGGCAAAACTTATTCTTCGAAGATACGATTATTGTATAAGTAAAACAAGTTCATTGGACGAGAATGTCCCTCCATTTACATTGAATATGTCATTGCTCTATGAGCATTATGTTTATGGATTGCTAAATGAAGCGTACGGAGATAAAATAACGTATCAGTTCAGTGGAAAGACGGGATCCCCAGACTTCCTTTATTGCTCAACAGGATTCAAGGCAATACTTGACACAAAATACATTCCAAAGTATGAGAGTTCATCGCTTGACAAAAATGTCATACTACAACTAAGTGGTTATAGTAGAGACATTCCTATCCTATGGCACCTTGGCTATGAGGATATAGTTGAAGAATCTCCTATTCCAAACGTTCCTTGCGTTATCATCTACCCGAAGGAAGGACACGATGTGAAGAATCCGTTTGCAAATAAGAGACTTCGAGATTTATGTACTACTCCAGTACGTAAATTGGCAAGATTTTATAAAATATGTGTTCCTCTGCCTATTATGGGTTCCAATAAATAAAATTATGGCAAAAGACTATAGCGAAGACCTTCTCATACAGAAATCTATAGCCGAACTCCTGAAAAATGAGCTTGGCTGGAAATCTGTGTATGCTTTCGATAATTAAGTGCTCGGCGTGCAAGTATCAGCTGTTTCTTCCGACGGAGGAGCAACTTCGGGCGGAGGTTGAGAAACAGAAACAGATCTTCCTGCAGCAGCATGAGGAACAAAACAGGGAGATGGAATAGGGGGTACATTTCATTCTGATACGTCCGGTACATTTGAAAGTGATATGGACGGTACATTTAAAGTGCCGCAATCAGCGGAACGTCAGGAAACGGCAAGGGCGGCATCCTCCGTGATGAAACGCATAATTTCCAGACCTTGAAAGACGCCCCGACTGAGGGGACCTCATTGACAGCGAAGGAATCGTCAAATAAGCGTCTCTCCTGAAGAGATATAGTATTCACTGACGAGACTTCGGTATCCGTACGAACGCAGTTATCTGTATCGCAGCCGGTAGTTTGCCACGACGTGCATAGAAAACGTTTTAACGCGCACGAGGGACACGGCAGACACGGGAACCACGGTCTTAGAGTAACTCTGGAGACGCTTACCGCATCCCGCCCCGCTTTTTAATGATTACTAGTAAGTTTTCCAGGGCGCTATACAGTTTTGTCCGCGATTGCCGACAATGTGAACTCGCAGCGTTTCCCGTCATAGAACGTATCCAGGACTTGCGCGAAGATGTCGTCAGGATTGAGATAAAACAAATTTCTTCCAATTGAATTTGTCCGGCTGCCGGCCGTTTCCATAAACTTTGTAGTATAGCCGGAAATGCGGCACGGGAATCAGATTATACGTGACAATGCAATTCCGGTAAGAATGGCAATGGTAAAACTTGCAAATGTACCAATCAACACATACTCTGTAG
>ENA-OUQH01000226-OUQH01000226.1-human-gut-metagenome-genome-assembly--contig:-NODE-226-length-44448-cov-11.981303_pt1 | contig 44448 bp, 31 predicted proteins | sample MGYA00237948_ERZ548828 | MGnify/ENA primary metagenome ERZ548828 (study PRJEB26490, sample SAMN05194711) | human gut metagenome | biome: terrestrial biome; feature: human-associated habitat; material...
GGCTTTTGCGGACCTATCGCCTGCCGCTGGTATCCTTCACTATGAATATCGCCGGACCGGTGAAGTCCTCTCCGCTGATCGCGCTGGCCTTCGACACGGGGCTGGAGGCCCTGTATGGTGCATTGGGTCAGCCGATGGCAGCAGAGATCATCCGCCCCGCCACCGGCTGTGAGGCCCTGCTGGTGTATGATCGGCCGGCAGCGGAGCTGAAAGCCGCCTGCCTGGCGCTGGAGACCGCCACGCCTGTTGGGCGGCTGTATGATCTGGATGTGCTGGACACAGATGGCGACAAGCTGTCCCGCCTTGTGCAGCGCACCTGCCTTATCTGCGGCGGGCCGGTGACGGTCTGTTCCCGCAGCCGCGCCCATGGGCTGGACGCCATTGTGAACCGCACCCGCGAAATTCTGATGGACTTCGCCGCCGGATATCTGGCCGGCCTGGCGGCAAAGGCACTGACGGAGGAGGTGCGACTGACCCCGAAGCCGGGACTGATAGACGAACGCAATAACGGTGCACACAGCGACATGGATCTTCCCCTGTTCCTGCGCAGCATCGACGCATTGACACCCTGGTTGCGCCGGATCACGGCGCTGAGCCTGTCTGGCGCGGATGCTGCCGCCTTACAGGCGGCGGGGCTGGAGGCCGAGGCGGCCATGTTCCGGGCAACCGGCGGTGTCAATACCCACAAAGGGGCGCTGTTCTCCTTTTCGGTGCTGCTGGCGGCGCTGGGCCGGTATCTAACGGAGGGCGGCGATGTGTTCGCCCATGCAGCCGCATTGGCTGCGGAGCTGACGCCGCCCCGGGATACCCACGGTGCGGTGGTGGCGCGGCGCCATCAGGTGGGCGGCGCACGAGGGGAAGCGCTGGCAGGCTTCCCAACCGCCCGGAAGGCCGCCGAACTGCTGCAAACCCACGATCCCCTGACGGCGCTCCTCTGGCTGATGGCCCACACGGAGGATACCAATCTTTATCATCGAGGCGGTGCCGAGGGTGCGGCCTTTGTAAAGGAGCAGGCCGCCGCCATTCTGGCCGCGCCGCCGGAGCAGCGCGCCGCGCTGACACAGGCGCTGGACGATGCTCTCATTGAATGCCGACTCAGCCCCGGCGGCAGTGCCGATCTGCTGGCGCTGGCGCTGCTTTTGAACAGCTCCTCCACCGTCTTTCCCTCTTTTGATCGGTAAAAATCACAATTGAATCCCTGCACTAATACCGCGATTCTTTCGCGGCCAATCCTGCCGCAAACCATCTTGTGACGGAACTATGGCGCAGGGTATGGGCGATTAGCGCGCTCCTTTTCTCACTGCACCTATTTTCAAGCCCCATTGGATGTATTATGCTTCTATCATCGAAATATGTGCGTCAAAATATCTATGTCGGGATGTAATCGAGATGTATATATAGAAAGAAGTTTTTATTCTGACAGATCGGACTCTTGACATCTGCAGATGCTGTGCTATAATACTTCAATAATGAAAGATTCAAAATAGAAGTAAATGAGGGATGAGCTTTGAATTCTCGATTGGAAACCGTCAAAAAGTTTACGCTGGCGTATCGGAAAATGTGCAAGCCCCTGTGTAAAGAACTGGAACTGCCGCAGACGGCCCTTGACATCCTGCTGTTTTTGGGGAATAATCCCGCCTACAGGACGGCCCGTGATATTGTCGAGATCCGCTGCATTAAGGCAAATCTGGTCTCGGTGCATGTGGATCGGCTGGTGCGGGAAGGGTACCTGGAGCGGCAACAGGTACCGGGAGACCGGCGAAAAACCCAGCTGCGCTGTACGGACAAGGCCCAGCCTGTCATTGCAAAGGGGCGGCAGCTGCAAGAATATTTTTTCGATAGATTGTACAGCGGCATGGATCAAAAGGAGCGGGACGCACTTTCTGGGGCGCTTCACCGGATCGAGGAAAATTTGGATGCGATCCTGGAGGAGGATTATAACTGATGGAGATTCTACTGACGGTCGTTGTGACTTTTTTTGCCGGTATGGGTGCGGGGCTGGGCACCGGCTTTGCCGGAATGAGCGCCGCTGCAGTCATCAGCCCTATGCTGATTACCTTTTTGCATATGGACCCCTATATGGCGGTGGGGATTGCTCTATCGTCGGATGTGCTGGCCAGCGCTATTTCTGCCTATACCTATCATAAAAACAAAAACCTGGACATTAAAAACGGATTGATCATGATGGCCAGTGTCCTGGCCTTTACCGTTGTGGGAAGCTATGTGGCCAAGCTGGTGCCGAGTACGACCATGGGTGGATTTTCGGTGTTCATGACGTTCCTGCTGGGTATTAAATTCATTGTGCGTCCGGTTATGACCACAAAGGAGGCCATGACGGGGGTATCCGCCGGGAAACGGGCGGTTCAATCGGTGGCCTGCGGTGTTCTGATCGGATTTATATGCGGGTTTATCGGCGCAGGCGGCGGCATGATGATGCTGCTGATCCTGACCAGCGTGATGGGCTATGAGCTGAAAACCGCTGTGGGAACAAGCGTATTCATCATGACCTTCACGGCCCTGACCGGGGCGGTGTCGCACTTCATCATCGGCGGTTTACCGAATATCCTGGTGTGGGTGCTGTGTGTGATCTTCACACTGGCTTGGGCACGCATTGCTGCCGTGATTGCCAACAAGGCAGAACCAAAGACCCTGAACCGGGCCACAGGCGTGGTGCTGGTGGTGCTGGGCGCAGTGATTATGGGATTCAAGCTGTTACAATAATCAGCTGCGGCACAGAGCAATATAATAGAGGGCTGCGCGAAACCATTCGCGCAGCCCTCTGCTTTGGCTGATGAGATTTGTTTTTCAGCAGAGCGCCACCGCCAGACCTATCATCGCCGGCATGGTCAGGGCACTGAGCAGGGTCTCAAGGGCCACCAGGCTGGAGGCCAAGGACTTGTCCCCCTCGTAGCGGGTAGCAAAAATGCTCAGCAGGGCAGCGCAGGGGGCTGCTGCCGCGCACAGCACCGCCACGGAAACAGCGTGGTCAGCGTGAAGCAACAGACACAGGCCCAGGGACATTAGGGGCATGGCAATAAGCCGCAGGAAAATGGCCAACCAAATGTCCCGACCCCGGAGAGCCGAGAGAAGATTGGCCTGGGAAAGCTGGTAGCCTACAATGACCATGGGCAGGGGCGTATTCAGCTGAGACAGGTAGGTCACAGGGGCGAGAATTACCTCGGGCAGGGATATGCTGGCGAAGTACAGAGCCATGGCCACCACTACACTGATGACGCCGGGATTGAGCAAAAGGGTCTTGGCCGATGCCTTTACCCGCCCACCGGACATCTGCATCAGGCCATAGGTCCAGGAGCAGAGCGTGAACACGGTGACATAGGCGGAGCCGTAGAAAATACCGATGGTGCCCAGAAGGGCCGCCTGCAGGGGATAGCCCATAAAGCCGCTGTTGGAGAGAACTACACTGAAGCGCAGGGCCGCGGCCCTTTCTGTTTTCTTCCGCAGGAAAAGCTGAGCTACGGTGATGCTCAGCAGATGGATCAGCAGCGACAGCAAAAGAGCCATGCAAAAATTGTGAAACACCTCATTTTCAAAGCTGCGCTGAAAGGCCACTACCATCATGCACGGGGACACCACATACATCACCAGCTGGCTGGCATCCCGGCTGAACTTATCGCCGATCATTTTCGCCTTGCCCAGCGCGAAACCGACGCCGGACAGTATGAATAATATGAGGACCTGCTCGCCCACAGTCCAAATTGATTCCAGCAAAAAAAGCCCTCCCTTCGAGCCAACAAGAGAAAGTGTAGCACAATTCGGGGAGGTGTCAAGAGTTTTGGTTGTTTTGGGCGGGAAAATAGCGTATAATTGAGGCTGTCGAGAAAACTTCGTTTTCTCCGACAAAGAGTTTGCAGGCTGCTGCGCGCATAATTTTGAGCCAAGGGCTCAAAATTGCACTACTTCTCGCCTGAGCGGTATTTTCTCTCACGCACATGTCGCGAGAGAAAATGATCTCATCTCTTTGCCGCCTGCGGGCGGCAAACTCTGCGAGGCTTTTTGCACACCGAGAAGTTTTAGCTGTTTTAAGCGAGAAAATAGCGTATAATTATAATATCTGTTTTTTCACGGAGGGTTACCCATGAAGCTGATGGTTATTGACGGAAACAGCATCATCAACCGTTCCTTTTACGGCATCCGGCCGCTGAGTACCCGGGAGGGACTTTTTACCCACGCGGTGTACGGCTTTGTGACCACGATGCAGCGGCTGCTGGACGAGGAGCAGCCGGAAGCCCTGTGTGTGGCCTTTGACCGGCGGGAGCCTACCTTCCGCCACCAGGCAGACGAAAATTATAAGGCTACCCGCCACGTCATGCCCGAGGAGCTGGCCATGCAGATGCCGGTGCTAAAAGAGGTCCTGGACGCCATGGATATTCCCCGCTATGAGCTGGTGGGCTGGGAGGCGGATGACCTTATCGGGACTATCAGCCGCAGGTGTGAGGCGGTGGGTTGGGATTGCGTGGCTGTGACCGGAGATAAGGATAGCCTGCAGCTTATCACCGACCACACCAAGGTAAAGCTGGTGTCTACCCGCATGGGGCAGACCACCACTAAGGACATGACTCCGGAGACCTTCCGGGCGGCCTACGGCTTTGACCCCATTCACATGATCGACCTGAAGGCCCTGATGGGCGACTCCTCTGACAACATCCCGGGTGTGCCGGGAGTGGGGGAGAAAACCGCCATGGCCTTGGTACAGGAGTATGGCTCCATCGACGAGATCTATCGGCGTCTGCCGGATATAAACGCCAAGCCTGCGGCCATCCGCCGTCTGACCGAGGGGGAGGAGAGTGCTCGCCATAGCTACTGGCTGGCCACCATCGTCACGGATGTGCCCCTGGAATTTACACCGGAGGAGAATCTGCGGCGGCCCTTTAAACAGGAGCTTTACGATCTGTTTTTAAAGCTGGAGTTTTCCAAGCTCATTGAAAAATACGGCTTGTCCCCGACCCGCCAGACGGAGAAAAAAGCAGAATGTACTGTGACGGTGGAGCCGATCACTGGTGAAGCGCAGGCGGCGCAGCTGCTGGAGATGTGGCGGCAGGCGGACCATGTGACGGTTTATGCTCTGCCGGATCTGGCGGCTCTATCCGTCCAGTGGGGCACGGGAGCGGACACCGCCCGGGCGGCGGAGCTGCAGGAGAACACCTATGGCGGCGACTGGCAGGCGCTGCTGACGGCGCTGTTTGCTGCGGACATCCGTAAGGTGGGCCACCACATTAAGGACACCATGCGCGCCCTGCTGGAGCGGGGAGTGGACCCGAAGGGGTATATATTCGACACGGCCCTGGCGGCCTATCTGCTGGACGCAACAGCTGGGAGCTACGACCTGCAGCGGCTGTTTGTGGCGTATTTCAACGAGGAGCTGCCGAAGCCCGCACAGCTGGAAAAGGACGCCTTCGCGCCCTTGGGAGACACCTCCGCCGCTTGGGCAGCTATGCATAGCTACAGTTCCGCTGTGGCTGCGCTGTATGACATTCTGCCGGGAAGGCTGCGGGAGATGGACATGACGGAGCTTTACGAGACCGTGGAGCTGCCACTGTGCGCCGTGCTGGCCCGGATGGAGCAGCGGGGCTTTTTGGTGGACGGAAAGGCCTTGGCGGCCTTTGGCCGGGACATGGCCGACAGGATCGCGGACCTGGAGGGACGCATCTACGACCGGGCCGGGGAGAGCTTCAACATCAACTCCCCCAAGCAGCTGGGGACGGTGCTGTTTGAAAAAATGCAGCTGCCCCACGGGAAAAAGACCAAAACCGGGTGGTCCACCAACGCGGACGTGCTGGAAAAGCTTCGCTGGCAGGCCCCCATTGTGGCGGATGTGCTGGAGTACCGGCAGTATGCCAAGCTGAAAAGCACCTATGCCGACGGCCTGCTGAAGGTGGTGGACCCGGATGGCCGCATCCGCACCAGCTTTCAGATGACGGTGACGGCCACAGGCCGCCTGTCCTCCACGGAGCCGAATCTGCAGAACATCCCCGCCCGCACAGAGGTGGGCGGCCGCATAAGGGGCATGTTTGTGGCCGCCCCGGGGAACGTACTGGTGGATGCGGACTACTCCCAGGTGGAGCTGCGGCTCCTGGCTCATATCTCCGGGGACGAGGCTATGCAGCAGGCGTTCCTGTCCGGCCAGGATTTCCATACCCTCACGGCGGCCAAGGTGTTCCATGTGGCTCCGGAGGAGGTAACGAGCCGGATGCGCTCCTCGGCCAAGGCGGTGAACTTCGGCATTGTGTACGGCATCTCCGCCTTTTCCCTAGCCCAGGACATCGGCGTGTCCGTTGCTGAGGCCAAGGAGTATATGGAGCGGTATTTTGACACCTACCGGGGCGTGAAGCGCTATATGGAGCAGGTGGTGGAGACGGCCCGGGAAAAGGGCTATGTGGAGACCCTCATGCATCGGCGCCGGGCACTGCCGGAGCTGAAAAGCTCCAATTTCAACATGCGCTCCTTCGGTGAGCGGGTGGCGCTGAATATGCCCATCCAGGGCACGGCAGCAGACATTATGAAGTTGGCGATGGTCCGGGTGGAGCATCGCCTAAAGGGGGAGGGCCTGGCGGCAAAGCTCATCATGCAGGTACACGACGAGCTGATCGTGGAGTGCCCGGAGGAAGAAAAGGAGACTGTGGAGCGGCTGCTGGAGGAGGAAATGAGCGGCGTGGTGCGCCTGTCCGTGCCTCTGCCTGCCCAGGCCCACAGCGGCAAAACCTGGCTGGAAGCGAAAGGATAAGAAAATGCATATAAAGATCGTACCCATGAACGCAGATCACCTGGAGGAGCTGGAAAAGCTGGAGAGACTCTGCTTTTCCCGGCCCTGGAGCCGCAAAATGCTGGCGGAGGAGCTGGAAAATCAGTGTGCCGCCTTTTTGGTGGCCCAGGACGGAGAAACGGGCCAAGTGATTGGCTATGCGGGCCTTTTAGTAGTGGCCGACGAGGGCTATATCACTAATGTGGCAGTGTTTCCGGAGTATCGCCGCCAGGGTGTGGCAGCAAAGCTTCTGGCCGTGTTTGAAAACTTCGCTCGGGGCAATCATCTGGCCTTTCTCACCCTGGAGGTGCGGCCCTCCAACGCAGCGGCCATTGCCCTGTACGAGAGCTTTGGCTTTAGGCAGGCGGGCCGGCGGAAGAACTACTACGACCTGCCCAAGGAGGATGCGCTGATCCTGACGAAAACCTATGGGGAGGCGGAAGCATGAATATTTTGGCCTTTGAATCCTCCTGCGATGAGACCGCCGTGGCGGTGGTGCGGGACGGGCGCACGGTGCTGTCTGACGCCATCCTTTCCCAGGCGGACATGCACGCCCTCTACGGCGGCGTGGTGCCGGAGATCGCCTCACGCAAGCACGTGGAGGCTATTTCCGGCCTGACGGATCAGGCCCTCTGCGATGCGGGCCTGACCAAAAGGGATATTGACGCGGTGGCCGTGACCTACGCCCCGGGGCTTATCGGGGCGGTGCTGGTGGCAGTGAGCTTTGCCAAAAGTGTGGCCTACAGCCTGGGGGTGCCGCTGATCCCGGTGCATCACATCCGGGGACACATTGCCGCCAATTACCTGGCATTTCCGGCCTTGGAGCCGCCATTTTTGGCACTGGCCATCTCCGGGGGCAACACCCTTATCGTGGATGTGAAGGATTATACGGACATGGAAATTCTCGGGGCCACCCGGGACGACGCCGCCGGGGAGTGCTTTGACAAGGCCGCCCGGGTCCTGGGCCTGCCCTATCCCGGCGGTAAGCCCATGGATGAGCTGGCCCGGCAGTCCCAGGGGGGCGTATACGACCTGCCCCGGGCCCATGTAGACGGCGCGGACCTGGACATGAGCTTCTCGGGCCTGAAAACCGCCGTGGTGAACCTGGCTCACAACGCCCAGCAGAAGGGTGAACCCTTGGACCGGGCTGCCCTGGCCCGGGACTTCACCCGGGCCGTCAGCGACGAGCTGGTGCCCCGAGCTATAGAGGCCGCCCGGCGCTGCGGACGCAGGACCATCGTGGCCGCCGGGGGCGTGGCCGCCAACTCCATCATCCGGGCAGACCTGAAGGCTGCCTGCGAAAGGGAAGGCTGCACTCTGTATGTGCCGCCCCTGTGCCTATGCGGCGACAACGGCGCCATGATCGGCGCCCAGGGCTACTACGAATACTCGGCCGGAAGGCGGGGCGGGCTGGACCTGAACGCCTACGCCACCATGGACCTGGATGAAAAGGAGTAAAGGGCGCATAGCAAAATAGCGCGCGAAAAAAAGCGGGGAGGCTCCCCCACAAGGGGCTGCTTTCTCGCCTTTTTTCCTTATGATTCAGGCAGCAGAGTGTTCATTTGGTATGCTGTACCGGAAAGACCGGGCGCAAATGCGGAAAAGGTCCTGCCATGGCAGGCGGCAAGCTCTGAGGAGTCCTGTTTTTGGCAAATTAAAATCTATACTGTTCAGAAGCCGTTTTGTATGATATAATACTTGTAAAATGGCTGTATGCTTGCCCTATGTCATATTTTCTCCGGCGCTGCTGGAAAGTGAAAATATGGCCGCAGGATAAAGACCATTAAAGGCCGGTGACACACAGACTGTCGGCCGCCGAAAAAACGGGAAGGGAATTTTTATAACATGCTGGGTGTTTACAATTATACGGTGTTACTGACCTACATAGGGATGCTCACGGGCCTCACAGGCATCGGCTGCGCCATGGGCGGACGGATCCCATGGGCGCTGCTGTGTCTGCTTTTGGCGGGCCTATGCGATATGTTCGATGGGAAGATTGCCTCCACAAAAAAAGACCGGACTCCACAGGAGAAACGCTTCGGCGTGCAGATCGATTCTCTCAGCGACCTCATCTGCTTCGGCGTACTGCCCGGTGTCACGGTTTACGCTGCGGCTCGCGGCGCGCTTTATGCCGCCCTTGCAGCGGGACTATATGTACTGGCGGCGCTGATTCGCCTGGCTTGGTTCAATGTGGATGAGGAGGAGCGGCAGGATGCCGACAACGGCCAGCGGGAGATGTATTTGGGACTACCCGTTACCACCTCTGCGCTGTTTTTGCCCACGGTTCTGGGCCTGGCCCGGCTGCTGCATGGCCCCCTGCCCATCCTCGGCACCGCGCTGCTGGTGGTGATGGCTTTGGCCTTTCTGAGTCCCTTCAAGCTGGCGAAGCCTCGCCTGCCGGGCATGATCCTCATGATCCTCATGGGCTGCGCCGAGCTGGTCATTGTGTTTTTGGGGGTGAAGCCGTGAGCGGAAATTCCGGCTTCGTCCACTTCCTGTACGGGACCGCAATGGGCCGACTGCTGCTCAAGGGTATTCTTGCCACCCATGCTGACCGCCTGGCAGTGGCATTCCTTTGCTCCCGCCTGTCCCGGCCCCTGATCGGCCCCTATGCCCGGCGCAATGGAATCCAGCTGACAGAGACGCAGAAAAAAGACTTCCGGACCTATCGGGATCTCTTTCTCCGTACCCGGACACCTGCGGACTTTGACACCGAGCCCTCTCACCTCATTAGCCCCTGTGACGGCTGGCTCAGTGCCTATCCCATTCGAGAAGACAGCAGCTTTGCCATCAAGGGCTCCCACTACAGCCTCCACGACCTGCTCCAGGATGCGGACCTGGCCGCCCGCTACACCGGCGGGGATTGCCTGGTGCTGCGCCTGTGCCCGTCGGATTACCATCACTACTGCTATATTGACGATGGATTTCAGGGAGAAAATCACTTTATCCCCGGCGTGCTGCACAGTGTGCAGCCCATCGCCTGTGAGAAATACCCCGTCTTCTTCCTCAACCGCCGCAGCTGGACGCTGCTCCATACGAATCACTTTGGCCCTGTGGTGCAAACGGAGATCGGCGCCCTGGTGGTGGGAGGTATTGTGAATCTCCGGGAAAATCAGCCCATGCGCCGGGGCCAGGAAAAGGGATACTTTGAGCTGGCCGGCTCTACCATTACCCTGCTGTTTCAAAAGGACAGTATTCGGCTAAAGCCGGAGCTTTTGACCGCCCTGGAGCGTGGGGAGGTACAGGTGCGCCAGGGCCAGTGGATCGCCACTGCACCGGGGGAAAACTGAATTTGGATCATCTCCAGCCCCGCACCCGGTGCGGGGCTGCGTATTTCTGCTCTGTCTGTTGACATCCCAAGCCGATTCTTATAGAATGGGGGCAGAAAAAACAGACCCGGAGGAGGTTATTTTATGAACATTGGATTGTTGGGCTGCGGTGTGGTAGGCGGCGGCATTTTGGACTTCTGCGCGGAGCGGGCGGACCTCACCGTCGCCAAGGTGCTGGTGCGCCGTCCCCGGCCAGAGTTGGGCACTCTTGCGGTGACGGATATTACCGACATCACGGGCGATCCCACCATCGGCATCGTCATCGAGGTCATGGGCGGCCTGCACCCGGCCTATGAGTATATCTGCGCCGCTTTGCGCTCGGGTAAGCATGTGGTGACGGCCAATAAGGCGGTCATCAGCGCCTTTTACAGCCAGCTGACGCAGCTGGCGGCAGAAAACGGCGTGTCCCTGCGCTGCACTGCCGCCGTGGGCGGCGGCATTCCCTGGCTTGCAAATTTGGAGCGCTGTAAGCGGCTGGATGCCATTTCCGAGCTGGGCGGCATCATGAACGGCACCACCAATTTCATCATGGACGCCATGCACGCCGCCCCTGTGTCCTTCCCGGAGATTTTAAAGCAGGCCCAGGAGCTGGGCTACGCCGAGGCAGATCCATCCGCCGACATCGATGGCGATGATGTGCGCCGTAAGCTGACTATCTCCGCCAACATCGCCTTTGATACCCTCCTCCGGGAGGAGGATATTCCCATGTTCGGGATTCGCACCGTCACGGATGAGGATATCCGGACATTCCAGGCCCACGGCTTTGTATGCAAACTCCTGGCCACCGCTAAGGCGGCCGAGGGCGGCGTCTGCGCCTTCATCGAGCCCACCCTGGTTGCCAGCCATGACCTGGAGGCTGCCGTGCCCAAAAACTTCAACCTCATCACCTACTATGGGGAGAAAATCGGCCGGCACAGCTTCTTTGGCCAAGGCGCCGGGCGCTATCCTACAGCCTTCAACGCTGTGGAGGATTGCCTGGACATCCTGGCGGGCAAGCACGGCTTTTACACGGATGCCATGCGCCCTACCGCTGTTACCAACACGGAGGAGGCCCACCCCTACTATGTCCGCACCGCTTGCCCGGACGAATTCTTACAATCCGTTACGGCGGAACGCTGGGAAAGCGGCATCGTCACCGCCTGCGTAAGCGTAGCGGATATGCTCCGCTGGGGCCGGGAGCAGCTGAAAAAAGACCCCACCTGCTTCCTGGCAGGCATCCGCTGATGGATCACCTCAGCCGCAGCAGGCAAAATGCCTGCTGCGGTTTTTTTACAAATAACACAAATTATTCATACATTTGTCCCTTGGTTATGGTATAATATGCTTCGAGGATAGATTTTTGCCCGCAGGGCAAGGAGGAGCAACAGCCATGATGGTCGAAAAACCCAACCGCCCGTCCCTGAAAAACGTACATTTGCCCAACTCTACCCCGCAGCAGGAGATGGAGCTGGCTCAAGGCATGGTGCGGGTGAACCACCTGTACCGCAGCGCATTAAAGGTGGCTGTGGCACAGATGGAGATCCTGGACGAGGAGTTTGCCACGCTCAATGACCGCTCTCCCATCCATCACATCGAATACCGCATCAAGACCCTGGACTCTATTGTGGAGAAGCTTCAGCGCCGGGGACATGCCGTTACTATAGACAATATCTACGCCTATGTCCAAGATGTGGCAGGCATCCGCATTATCTGCAACTATTTGGATGACATCTATTATCTGCGCAGCCTGCTCACACGGAACGAGTCCTTTCGGGTGATCCAGGAGGTGGATTACATAAAGACACCCAAGCCCTCCGGCTATCGCAGTCTGCATCTGATCGTGGAGGTTCCCATTGTTATCTCTGAGGGGACATTGCACCTGCCGGTGGAGATCCAGCTGCGCACCATCGCCATGGATATGTGGGCCAGCCTAGAGCACGAGCTGCGGTATAAATCCACCCGGGCCTTCTCCCAGGAGGACGCCAACCGGCTGCGCCTGTGCTCCGAGGCGGTATTCGAGGTGGACCGGGAGATGCAGAACATCTATAAGGGAAAGCCCGCAGAGTACGAAGAAGGCGAAGCGGAATCCGCCCCTGGTTAATAAGCAGAAAAATCACGCACCCGATGTATAATCCGGTGCGTGATTTCATTATAGGCAGAGACTGTTTATCCGCCGGACGCATGCGCTGGTGTACGTCCGTGACATTGCCGCGCCTTAGGCCCGGCTGCGCCGCAGCTTTAACTGCAGCCGGTCTGCAATCATGGCAATAAATTCCGAATTTGTAGGCTTCCCCTTCGCCGAGTTCACGGTGTATCCGAAATACTTCTGCAGGGTCTCCAGATCCCCGCGGTCCCACGCCACTTCAATGGCATGGCGGATCGCCCGTTCCACTCGGGATGGCGTGGTAGAGAATCGGCTGGCTACCTCAGGATACAGCACCTTGGTCACCGCGTTGATGACATCCATGTCCTGCACGGCAATCAGAATGGCCTCCCGCAGGTACTGATAGCCCTTAATATGCGCCGGCACACCGATCTCATGGATGATCGCTGTCACCTGCCCTTCCAGAGCTGGAGAAAAATCCCCCATTTCCTGCTGGGATTGGGCTGCCTGACGCATCAGCTCCAGTAAGGATTCTTCGCTGCAGGGCTTGGATAAAAAGTACCACACGCCCATTTGCACCGCTTGGCTCACGGTGCGCTGCACACAGAACGCAGACACCACGATAATCTTCGGCGCCCGGTCCCCCATGCTTTGCAGCTGCTTGAGCAGGCCGAATCCGTCCAGCTCCGGTAAAACCAGGTCCATAATCAGCAGCTGCGGATACAGCTGCTGTACCAACCGCAGCGCCTCCACCCCGGAGCCGGCGCTTCCGACCACCTGGAATTCCCCTGTACTCTCCATGGTCTTCTTCAGTATCGTTCGATACTCCTCGCTTGCGTCTGCTATAACAACGCTTGCCTTGATTTCCATATTCTCCCTCGTCCTTACATATTAAATTTTCAGCGCATAATCCATTCTTCCTCAACAGCCCTCCCTTGCCTTGCGGATAATATACCATATTTCAGTGTCGTTTTCAAGTAAATTTTAGCGATTTCGTACGATTATGTGTGGGATTTTCCGACAGAATTCGACAAATATCTCTACCGGCGGCTGAAAACTTCGGGATTTTCCTTTGGAAAAAAGCTGAATATGTATGCCGTTTTTCTGAAATTTTTTCCTTTTTCTGCAAGGAATTCCCAAAACTTTTTTCCGGTGATTTTCTGTGTATTCTAATAAAAAAAATACATATTAAGAACTTCTTCGAATTAATTGACATTCCCGCCGGTTTGTGCCATTCTAATATCATATCATCAGAAAAGGAGTTGATCGCGAATGAGCAGATTGGATATCAAGTCTCCCAGCAAGGCCGAGACTGTGGTGGAGAATCTCTATCGTGATGTAGAACGGCGGATTGCCGCCAGCCCTCCGGGGCTTTGCCCGGTAGATATGTCGCTGAGCTTCCTGCGGCTCTGCCATGCCCAGAGCTGCGGCAAGTGTGTGCCCTGCCGCATCGGCCTGGGGCAGCTGGCCCTGCTCTTGGAGCAGGTTCTTTCCGGCACAGCCACTATGAGCACCCTGGTTACCATTGAGAAGACAGCTCGAACCATTGTCAACACGGCAGATTGTGCCATCGGCCGGGACGCGGCACGCTTGGTGGTGGACGGGCTGGAGGGCTTCCGGGATGATTATGAGGAGCACATCCTTCACCAGCGCTGCCTGGCAGGGCTGAAGAACCCCGTTCCGTGTGTGGCCTTGTGCCCCGCTGGGGTGGATATTCCCGGCTACATGGCCCTGGTAGGTGAGGATCGCTGCGCCGACGCCGTGCGCCTGATCCGCAAGGATAATCCCTTCCCCGTTGCCTGCGCCTATATATGCGAGCATCCCTGCGAGGCTCGCTGCCGCCGAAATATGATCGACGATGCCATCAATATCCGCGGGCTCAAGCGCTATGCCGTGGATCATGCCGGGGATGTGCCTCAGCCTGCGTGCGCCCCGGCCACGGGTAAGACCGTTGCCATTGTGGGCGGCGGCCCCAGCGGCCTCAGCTGCGCCTACTATTTGGCCCTCATGGGCCACAAGGTCACCGTTTTTGAGGAGGCCAAGCAGCTGGGCGGGATGCTCCGCTACGGCATCCCCAGCTACCGCTTCCCCCGGCACCTGTTGGATGCCGAGATCGCATCCATCCTGTCTCTGGGGATCGAGGTACATACCGGCGTCACTGTGGGCAAGGATATCTGGATGGAGGACCTGCAAAAGCAGTATGACTGCCTGTATATTGCCATCGGTGCCCACCAGGATAAAAAGACCGGCATTCCCGGGGAGGACAGTGAAAACGTCATGTCTGCCGTGGAGATGCTCCGCGCCATTGGTGATGATATCATGCCTGATTTCACCGGCAAGAAGGTGGTGGTCATCGGTGGCGGCAACGTGGCCATGGATGTTACCCGCAGCTCTATCCGCTTGGGGGCCGAAAAGGTTACCTGCGTGTATCGCCGCCGTATCGAGGATATGACGGCCCTGCCCGATGAGGTTACCGGCGCCATGGCTGAGGGGGCCGAGATCATGGCTCTGGCCGCTCCGGTCCGCATCGAGGCGGACGAGGACGGCGTGGCCAAGGCCCTGTGGGTCCAGCCCCAGCTCATTGGTGAGGCGGATAAGGCCGGCCGGCCCCGGCCCCACAACGCTGATTTGGACGAGGTCCGCATCGAGGCGGACATTGTCGTGGTGGCCATTGGCCAGGGCGTTGAGATCAGCGGCTTTGACTCCGCCGGCGTGCCCATTAAGCGCGGCGCCTTTGTGGCCGGCCTTTCCGGCCAGGTGGGTGACATGGATAACGTCTTTGCCGGGGGCGATTGCGTTACCGGCCCTGCCACTGCCATCCGCGCCATTGCTGCCGGCAAGGTGGCCGCCGCCAATATTGACGAGCACCTGGGCTATCGCCATGAGATCACCGTGGACATTGACATCCCCAGCCCCATGCTGAATAACCGTCCGCCCCACGGCCGTATCAACACCACGGAGCGGGAAGCCTGCCAGCGCAAGTGCGATTTTGAGGACATTGAGTGCGGCCTGACCCACGAGGGCGCCGTTACCGAGGCCTCTCGCTGCCTGCGGTGCGATCATTACGGCTATGGTATCTTCAAAGGAGGTCGAGTTGACAGATGGTAAAGCTTATCATTGACAGAAAGCCGGTCTCCGTGCCGGAGGGTACCACCATTTTGGAGGCGGCCCGCTCTGTGAACATCGAAATCCCCACCCTCTGCTATCTCAAGGGCGTCAACGAAATTGCTGCTTGCCGGCTGTGCATGGTGGAGATCGAGGGGTATCCGCGCCTGGTCCCCTCCTGCGATAACGTGGTGGCCGAGGGCATGGTGGTGCATACCAATTCTCCCCGGGCCCGGGAGGCCCGGCGGGTGAATATGCGTCTGCTGCTCAGCCAGCACGACACCCACTGCACCAAGTGTACCCGCAGCGGCAATTGCAAGCTGCAAAAGCTTACCAACGACTATAACCTCCTGGGTGACCACTACATCAACGACCTGAAAAAGACGGAGGACGATTTCTCCAACCCCGTGGTGCGCATTGAGAATCGCTGCGTGCGCTGTATGCGCTGCGTGCAGGTGTGCGACAAGATCCAGAGCATGAACATCTGGGATCTGATGGGCACCGGCTCCCACACCACCATCGGCGTGGGCAAGACCCGCCGCCTGGGGGATTCCGATTGCACCTTCTGCGGACAGTGCATCATCCACTGCCCGGTGGGCGCCCTGCAGGAGCGGGACGACACCGGCAGGGTTTTCGACGCCCTGGCCGATCCCAAGAAGATCACCGTGGTGCAGATTGCCCCGGCGGTTCGGGCTGCCTGGGCGGAGTATTATCACCTGGACCCCAAATTTGCCACGGCCCAGCGCATGGTTACGGCCTTGAAGCAGATCGGCTTTGACTATGTGTTTGATACAGATTTTGCCGCAGACCTGACCATTATGGAGGAGGGCACCGAGTTTATCGACCGCTTCACCCATCGGGATCGCTACACCTGGCCCATGTTCACCTCCTGCTGCCCCGGATGGGTGCGGTTTGTGAAGAGCCAGTTCCCGCGGTTTGTGAACAACCTCTCCACGGCCAAGAGTCCCCAGCAAATGTTCGGCGCTGTGGCCAAGAGCTACTTTGCCCAAAGCATCGGTGCAGACCCACACGATATTTTCGTGGTGTCCATCATGCCCTGTGTATCCAAAAAGAGCGAGTGCGCCCTGCCCAATATGGCGGATGCCTGCGGTGATCCGGATGTGGATGTGGTGCTTACTACCCGGGAGATGGTGCGCATGTTCCGGGGCGAGCAGATCGTCCCCGCCACCTTGGAGGAGACGCCCTTTGACAGCCCCTTGGGTACCGGCACCGGCGCAGCCGTAGTCTTCGGCTCCACCGGCGGCGTGATGGATGCCGCCCTGCGCACGGCTTACCGCATGGTCACAGGCAGCAATCCGGACCCCGATGCGTTCCACGCTATCCGCGGTATGGACGGCTGGAAGGAGGCTGTATTCGAGATTCCCGGCGCCGGTGCCGTTCGCATTGCGGTGGTCAGCGGTCTGGGCAATACCCGCAAGCTTATGCGGGCCCTGGAGCAGGGCGATGTGTCCTATGACTTTGTAGAGGTTATGGCTTGCCCCGGCGGCTGCGCCGGCGGCGGCGGTCAGCCTATTCACGACGGCGTTGAGATGGCTGAGAGCCGCGGCAGCGTACTGTGGGCCCTGGATCGGGCGGAGCCCGTCCGCTTCTCCCATGAGAACCCGGATGTCATGGCCCTGTATCGGGATTTCCTGGGCGCACCCATGAGCGCCAAATCGCACCACCTGCTTCACACGGATCATCATGCCTGGAAAATGCCCTCCGGTAACTGATCCCCCTTCTGACAGCTTAAAAGTGATCCCCGCCGCCCGGAACGGGCGGCGGGGATCACTTTTAAGCACTGCTGTTTCTACGCCTATTGCTTAGGCTGCCTGGACGCGAGTCCCGCCCTAACTTTACTTCGCTACCGGCGCGTCCGGCCAGTAGATCACATAGCATTCCTGCATCTCCCCCATGAAGAAGAAAATATTCTCCCCCATCTCGATGTGCTCACCAAAGGTCAGATCCGGCACAAACAGCCGTCCGCTGGTGCGCCTGGGCCCCTTGATGGTAAAGCCCTCCGCCGTGGGATGCTGCCGCAGCTCGTTGGCCGCCTCCTCCAGGCCGGGAAAATGCAGCGCCTTTTCCAGCTCCGCCAGCTGGGTGGCGCCGTTGATGTATACCAGGTGATTTTCGTCCTTGAACCAGTTGATGCGCATTGTGTGCTCCTCCTTTTCTGCCTGCGTTTTTTTGCTGTCCTTACTGCCGCCCGGAGCCCTTTGCCTCCCTGTAGAAAGATGCCGCCCGCTGCAGCTCTGCAGACCGGCGGCATAAAAGGGCCGGATTTTTCTGTTGCGAAAAAATTCGGCCCTTGACTTCTCTCGTGGGTATCATGACGTAGCGAAGAAAGCGCCCGCTGCGGTGGTGTCCTCCGCTGTGCAATTCTCCTGACTGGCGCCCCGGAGCCTCCGCTCCCCGTTTGCAGCGTACCTTCTCGGAAACCTGATTTCCAATGGCGGACTTTCGTCCCGGCGGCCTTCGCCGCTTCCGTGCATCCTTGCGCCTACAGTGCCGTTCGCGTGGGTTTTAACCCTTTCCTTTTAAACTGTCTCCTGCCCGCATACGGGCGTTACGGCAGACAGCCGCACAGCATCCCTGGACCTATTTACTTTTTATAGTACCGCATATATTATACCTGCGGCTTTTCCCCTTGTCAATGCGCAAAAAAACTCCTCGCAGATAGGGCAAGGAGTTTGGAGCTTGTGGCCGGACTCGAACCGGCGACCTGCTCATTACGAGTGAGCTGCTCTACCAACTGAGCCACACAAGCATATCCTTTACGGACGGTAGGTATTATACCATCTTTTTTTCGTGCCGTCAACTCTCATTTTCAGCTCAAGTGGAATACAATCTGTATTCGACCCTGCGGTTTTCCCCATATTCCCCCGCGGTCTCCGGGAGCCCTGCCGCTTTTCTATCTATATTCGTCAAAATCACCAGGGGGAAAACCGCCCTTTTCCGCCGTTTTCTGTTTCCGGGCGGCGCGCCCAACTCCCTTCAAGTGATTAACATAATATTTAGTCTTTTTCGACTTTACAAATTGTTATCCACATTATCCACAGAGTTTTCCACATACAGTTTTCCTTTATTTTCAAGACTTTTTAAACTGATTTGCCAGGTTTCCCTCTTCGTGGCCTCGCCTTGAAAAAATAATGTCGATTTACATAATACAATTATACTTCCAAATATTTCCTATTTCCGTTTTTCTCCCATTTTCCCCTCTTGACAAGGCAATAGAGAGAAGCAGGTGCTTCTCTCTATTGTATACGCTTATATGGATGTTCACTACCGGGGACCATGGTGGGGCGATAGCCGGATGAAGATCGTATAGAGGCCCATGCGTGCTGCAGTGCTGCCTGCCAGGACAGGATACATCTGCAGCCTGAATGGGAAGGGCCAACTATCCATCCTGACAAGGGCCCGCACCGCTTATTCCCCCAAAGGGCGAACAGTTTCCCTTATTTCACGCGAAGGCTTAGGCCCTGTACAGCCTACGCAGCACCGAATGCCTTGCGCAGACGGCGAATTTTTATGAACGTATCCGCATGGTACCTTCTTCACAGATTTGCAAACACGGTGCAGCCCTTCGTCTTGAGCCAGCGGAGCAGCAGTACACACGCTGCCAGCGTCACCACGGCAAAGGCGGCCATGAATGCCATATAGCCTATACGCCAGCCGATCAGGAAGAAGCCGGCCGCCAGCAGCGCCGCATACACCACGCCGCCCAGCAAGGCCAGGGCCACAGCGCCGCCCTGCTTGATGGGGGTGATCTCACTGGTCCAGTGGAGATTGGGCATTTTCAGGCCTAAGAACAGGCATAGGAGGGCCGACAGCACCGTAAACAGTGCCGCCACCACCAGGGCCAGGGCCGTCTGCGCCGCCCCGGCGGGGCTCAAAACGGCCACGCATATGCCGCACAGCGCCGCCGGAACGGCCGTAAGCAGCAGATGCATCCTGAGCTTAGCACGCAGCACCTGCCACGATGTCACCGGCAGGGATTGGGCCAGCCACAGGCTCTTCCCCTCCAGAGACACGGAGGGCGCCGCCATATCATTCATGCCCACCAGAGTACACAATGCCGCACACAGCAGCACCGACAGGGCTCCGGGTCTGTCGGCAAACACAGGCTCCAGCATCGGAAGGAGGCTGCCGCCCTTCCACACCAGCGCCGCCGCGCCAATGACCAGGCCCAGGATGCCCATGCCGCAGTTGAGCATATAGTTGGCGCTGGCGGTGAACCGGCTCAGCTCCCGGCCCAGCAGGGCCCGGTCGATGCTTTGCGGGCGAGCGGCCTTTTCACGGTACTCCGCCTTGGCCACGGCCCCGGTGGAGGTGGCCAGCTTCAAAAAGCTCCGGGCGATAAGATACCACACCAGGGCAAACAGACCCAGCACCGCCGCCGACACAATGGCTATGGCCGAGCCATTGCCCATGGCCACCCGGCCCACCAGGTACAGCGGGTAGGCCATACTGCGGATGCTCGCGCCGTAGTAGGCGGCGTTGGCCAGCAGCTCTGTCAGAAGGCTCTGGGCTTTGGCATAGAAGAAGTAGTACGCCCCGATGAACACCAGGGACACCAGCACCGTGATAAAGCTCTTGTTCTTCAGCTTCTGACTGATTTTTGCGATGACCCATCCCAAGGCGCAGGACAGGGTCAGCACGAAAACGGACAGAAGGAGCAGCTGGATCATGCAGCCTACTACCACAGGAACCGTGATGCCTACCACCACCCAGTACACGATGATGGCCGGGAGCAGCACAACGGCGGAATACATCAGACCCATGAGATACACGCTCACCAGCCGGGCCGCCATAATGGTGCGCACGGGGATAGGCAGCGACAGCAGCAGGTCATTATCCTTGGCCATGTAGAGGGTGGAATAGGTATTGAAAACGCTGCCGAATATGCCTAAAAACGCCGCCAGCAGCGTCATGATCGTGAAATACAGCCAAGACATACCCACCTGGGCCATGCTCTCGCACATAGCCAGGGACAGAAGGGTAAACAAGCCGCCCAGTACGCCCACCATCAGCACCACGAAAAGCACGGTGAAGCCGATGGTTGCCTCCTTGGATCGGGCCCGGTTCTTCTTGGCGTCGTAGGTATAGCTGCGGAAAATATCTCCCAGCTGTTTTTTCACCAGGATCTTCAGCATGATTCATCCTCCAGCTCCAGGAATACCGACTCCAGAGAGGCATCCCCCTTCACTTCCTCCATAGTGCCGGAGCGGATGAGCTTGCCTCCTTTGATAATGGCCACCTTGTCACACAGCTTTTCGGCCACCTCCAGCACATGGGTGGAGAAGAAGATGGCACCGCCCGCACTGCACAGCTCCCGCATCATCCCCTTGAGGATGTGGGCCGCCTTGGGGTCCAGGCCCACGAAGGGCTCATCCATGATGATGAGCTTGGGCTCGTGGAGCCAAGCGGAGATAATGGCCAGCTTCTGCTTCATACCGTGGGAGTAGGCGGCAATGGGCTGGGCCAGGTCCGCCGTCAGTTCAAATAGATCGGCATACTTGCGGATGCGCTCTTGACGGGCCTGGGCACTCACGCCGAAGATGTCGGCGATGAAGTTCAGGTACTTGATGCCCGTCATGTATTCATACAGGTCCGGGTTATCGGGGATGTAGGCAATCATCTTTTTACATTCCAGGGGCTGGGTGCGCACGGACTTGCCGTCCACCAGAATCTCCCCGCCGTCAAACTGCAAAATTCCCGCCACGGATTTAAGGGTGGTGGTCTTGCCGGCGCCGTTGTGGCCGATAAAGCCATAGATTTCCCCCGCATGAATGTGCAGGCTCAGGTCATCCACCGCCTTTTTCTCCCCGTAGGTCTTTGTCAGATGTTCGATTTTCAGCATTCTGATTTCCTCCGTGTTCTTCTCTTAAAACTCCATGACCAGGCCCACCTGCAGCGGGTGCAGCTTCTCACCCAGCTCCCGGTGCAGCAGCTGATAGGCCTGCTCCCCGGTGCAGTGCCCGGTACACACATAGGCGATGCCGGTTTGCTGAATTTCCTTTGCCAGCGCCAGCACCTCCGGCTTGGATTTGTTATATAGATGAAAGCCGCCGATGATGGCATATACCGTCTTGCCCGGGAACATCCCCGCCACCTCTCGGATGATGTCGGCCGCCCCGCCGTGGGAGCAGCTGTTGAAGATCACAAGCCCCTTCTCCGTGTCCAGCACCAGGCTCTGCTCGTGGGAAAAGTCGTCCGGGACCCACCGGCCATTCGTCCGGCGGTACATATTCTCCCGCCGACCTACCCGGGCCAAGCCCGCCGTCTTGTGCGGAGCCAGATATACCCCCGGCAGGATCTCCGTGGGCTCCTTCCCGGCATACACGATCCGATCCCGAAAGTCCTGCAGCACGGTCTTCGGCACACCGATGTACCGCCGCAAAAACAGCTTCTTGTAGTAGCAATCCGCCCCGCAGGTGTGCCCCACATAGAACTTTGCCCTGCTGTTGCAGCGGAAGAATGCCTCCATGCCATTAGCGTGATCGTAATGCGCATGGGATAGCACCGCCGCGTCCACTGCCGACAGATCAAGGCCCAGCTTCTCTGCGTTTTGCACGAACAGATCAGATGCTCCTGTGTCCAGCAGGATGTGTTTTTCACCATACTCAATATAAATGCACAGGCCCCATTCTCCCGAAAGGATTCCGTTTCCCCGGTTGTCCACGACTACTGTAGCTTTCATACGCTCACCTCTTATAATTCATGGATATATAGCATACAATATACATTATAAACGCTGCCCGCCCGGCCTGTCAATAAGGCGCCGTGCCGCTGGCGCCGGCAGCTGAATTGCACTGCTTAACAAAAATAGCAGCTGGATGTTTCACCCTTCTGCGGTATACTGGCTTTAATTTAGATATTGAGTTTCGCCTGAATTATAAAAAAGACGAGTAAGCACTGCTTACTCGTCTTTTTTTAGTCGCTATTTTGCAATGCGTCTCTGTCTGCCGCTATAGGAGGGGGGCAGAGATAGGAATCAGAACAGCTCCTTCCTCCGGGCAACGAATACGCCGCCGGTCAAGGCCAGAACGGCCAGGCCCACATACAGCACCACGCCGGTATCGCCGGTGGCGGGCGCCTTGTAGCCCAGGTTGGTCATCAGAGAGGTGATCTCCGCATCCGTCAGGCCGATGGCCTTCATATAGTCCTTGGCACCCTTCTGCAGGTCGGCCTTGGACAGATCCTCCACACCGAAGGCGGTCTGAAGGGTCTTGATGATGTTGCTCTCGGCGATGGCGGTATACTTATCGGTGCCCGGCTCCACGCCGTAGTAGTTATAATAGGTGGTCATATAGTCCTCCACCACCTCATTGAAGGTGGCGCCCATGAGGCACTCCAGCAGGGCGTTGACGAAGCCGGCGCGGTCCTTGCCCTCGGTGCAGTGGACATAGTATACGCCCTTGTTAGCGGCAAAGAAGCGCAGACCATCCGCCAGGCCGGCCTGGAACTCGGGAGCGGTGAAGTCCACACCCAGATTCAGGTAAATGACCTTCTGGCCGGCATAATAGGTGTCGGCAAAGCCCTCATATGCCTTGGCATCCGCCTCGCTGTCCGCCAGGTTCATGATGACGGTGACGCCGGCCTTCTTCAGTGCGGCATCGGCATAGCCGCTGCGGCCCAGCTCGGGATTGATGGGGGAGGAGCCGCGGTAGAGCAGATTCTTGCCCATGCCGGTGGTGGCCACATTGCGGAAGTTGGCAAACTCCTCATCCGTCAGGTCGGGATAGTCCGCCCGGTCGTTGGTGCGCTGCAGCTCGTGGAGGATATACTCCGCCCGGTAGCCGTCCTTCTCTGCCATGGTGAAGGTGACCTCCACGGGGTAGGTCACGCCCTCCCAGGCGGTCCAGTACCAGTTCTTATCCTCGTCCGTATGCTTTACGGCCAGCTCATAGGTCTCGGCAAAGTTGCCCATGTTGATGGCCATGCTCACATAGCCCGTGGGATTGCCATCCTCGCCCTTTTCCACGATGATGGCAGGCTTGCCGGAATCCACATAGGAATAGGTGGGGATCACGGGCAGGGTCAGGGTCTTGCCCAGGAACTCCACGGTGACCAGGTCACCCCAGTTAAAGCCCATGTCGCCCATGAACTTTTCGGCCTTGCAGTCGGTATACACATTGCCGTACTTGGTCATCCAGATGTTGGCGTCCAGACCGCCGATGGTGATCTTGCCGTCGTCCTCATCAGGGGGCAGGATGACGGTCATGCGGCCATCGGGTTCGGCATACTCCTGCCCCACAACGCCGCCCAAGACGGTGGTGATATACTCCATCACAATCTCGTCCAGGGGCAGGCCGGTGTCGAACTGGCTGGAGGCAGCCGCAAAGGCGTAATAGGTGTCGCCGCCGGCTGCAGTGAAGTTATTGGTGATTACGGCGTAGGTTTGATCGGGATCAAAGGGCTGGCCGTTGATGCTTTCGATAGTGACGCGGTTGATGCTCTTGGGGCCGTAGTAGGTGGAGCCGGGATAGGTGTCATCCGCCTTGTCATAGGGCTTGGTGCAGTCCACGGTGAGCTTCATGCCCGCCGTCTGGGGGAAGCCACCCAGAGAGATGGGCGTGCAGAAGGTGGATGCCTCCAGCGCCTCCAGCAGCTCGCTGCCCTTGACGTGTACCACGGCCAGGGTGTTGCCGAAGGGCAGAACGGTGGTCACGTCCGCCTTGGAAATATCCCCTGCGTGGATCCACGCGCGGATGCCGCCGCCGTTGGTGATGGCCACGGCATTGGTCATGTCAACGCCGGGGGCCTTGGTCTTGATGGCCCACATCATGGCATCGGTGATAAGGTTGCCCAGATTGGTCTCCTGAGTGCGGTTGCCCGGCTCCTTGTCGCCGTTGAGCTCTACCTCAGACTTGGCAAACACCGCACTGTATTCCGCGTCAATGGGCTCCATAATGGCCTTGGCGGCTGCGGTCACCTTGGCATCCTCGTACTCATACTGGCCCAGGTCCAGCATCTCCAGACCCTCGGGCAGCTTGGTCTTGTTGTCAATGATCAGGACACCCACATAGGCCAGCTTGGTGCCGGTGGACTGGATGGGCAGCTCATAATGGGGGTTGTCGATATAAGTGGGGTTGCCGTCCTTATCCACGCCGGTTTGGAGCTTCGCTGCGCCGGGCAGCATCACGGAATGGGAGTGGCCGTCAATGACGAAGTCGATATCGGGCACGTTTTTCAGCAGGTCATAGGAGGTATTGGGCTCAGAGCTGCTGTCCACACCCAGGTGGGCCAGGCAGATCACCGCATCCGCGCCCCGGGCCTTCAGATCATCCACCTGAGCCTGGGCGGCAGCGTACATATCCTCCGCACCCAGGAAGGTCAGGCCCTGGATCAGGGCGGGGTTGGCCTTGGTCTGCGCCTCGGGGGTCTCTAAGCCGAAGAAGCCGATCTTCATGCCGCCCTTTTCGATTTCGATGATGGTGTTTGCGTCAAAAATGGACTTGCCATCCTTGCTGACGTTGGCGCACAGCACCTGGAAGTTTGCTTTGGCCATGTTCAGCATTAGCTGCTCGTAGCCGTAGTCAAACTCGTGGTTGCCGATGGTGGCCAGATCGTAGCCGGCGGCATTCATCATGGTTACGGCGTCGGCGCCCTTGTTGACGCTGACATAGATGGTGCCCTGGCTGTAGTCGCCGGCATCCACCAGGATGACGTCGGCGCCCCGAGCCTTAAGCTCGGCCTTCAGCGCGGCCACCTTGGCGTACCTGGCGATTTCGCCGTGCACATCATTGGTGTGCAGGATGACGGTTTTGCCGGCCAGATCCTGCTCCACCGGGTCTGCCCAGGCCGTGGTCACCATCAGAGACAGCGCCATGACTACAGACAGAAGCAGTGCTAAAACTTTCCGCATGGTTCTTTTCCTCCTTTAAAATTTAGAAACGTATATACGTTCCTCTGTACCCCTTATCATACAGGATTTTTCAAAAAAAGGGAATCCTTTTAAAAAAATGCTACGCCAAAAAAAGGGGGAAGAAATTGTGCAATATACACAAGAAACGAGAAAAAATAAACGGGAAAATTCGGCAACTTTTGATCGGCGGGTTCATACTTCCAGGAAAAAATCGCACCGCTCCGCCAGAGAACAGGCTCGGAAATACTGCTCCTCCAGGGGGATCCAGCGATCTATAAACTGCCGGAGCTTTTCCGGGCCGCTGCGCGCCTCTATGCGGCGCAGCTGCTCCCGGGGATCCACTGAGAGGAAGATGCGCAGGTGATAGTGGGGCCACAGGGTCTGGTGGCAGGCATAGGAGCCCTCCACAATAGTCAGCCGGGTCGGCGGGACAGAAACGGCCGGCCCCAGGACCTCACGGGCACAGAGATAGGGGCGGTAAACCACGGCCTCGCCCCGGGCGGCGGGCAGCAGCACCTCCTGCAGGAAGCGCTCGTGATCCACATTTTCCCCGGGGGCCTGCAGCCGCTCCGGCGTGCGCTGATAGGGCTGGAGGAAGAAGTCATCCATGTGGAACACCCGGCAGGGCAGCTCCGCCTGTAATCGGGCGGCCAGGGTGGTTTTTCCTGCACCGCAGCGGCCGTCAATGGCTACAAGCACCCGTTCCTGCCGGTCCAGCAGCGACCGGATGGCGTCCAGCACCGGGTCAGGAACGGGGGAGAGGCGGTTAGCTGTGGGGGCCTGAGGAAAATGGGGTTTCGTCATGGTCAAGTCCTCCGGAAGTGGAATGGTATGGGAATGGGGCCTGCGTATTCAGTATACCCTGGCCCGGCGGTACCGTCAACCGGGGGATACCCCCTGTCATTCCGAGGAGCGAAGCGACGTGGGAATCCGTGGTGTTTATGCTGCCAATCTCCGCGGAATGTGTAACGCATGCGCGTTAGAAACGGATTGCCACACCAGTCTGCGGATTGGCTCGCAATGACAGGACTTTCTGACAACAGGAGAGGAGAGGCTCTACGGAGCCTCTCCTCTATGGGGATTTCTTTTGCCGGGGATATGCCGATCAGACGCGGCGCTTCTTGGAACGAATCAATGCAGCGCCGGCCAGAGCCGTGATGCTCATGACAGATACCCAAAGCACCATGGCGCTATTGTCGCCGGTGGCGGGCTTGTCGGGTGTGTCGGGCGTAGGCTTATCGGGATTATCCGGCGTGGGGTTATCCGGGGTGGGATTATCGGGATCGCCGGGGTTCACGGGTGTGAGGACCGTCTGGCAGACATCACACTTGCCGTCATTGTCGGCGTCCACATGGCCGGTGGCGGGGATCGTCTGGGTCTCGGTCTCGCCGCAGGCGGAGCAGGTACGGGACTCCACACCGTCCACGGTGCAGGTGGCGGGAGTGGTGACCGTCCACTCGCCGAAGGAATGTCCGGTGGCGGGGATAGCCCGGGTCTCGGTCTCGCCGCAGGCGCAGGAGTGGGTCTCCACACCGTCTGCGGTGCAGGTGGCGGGAGTGGTGACCGTCCACTCGCCGAAGGAATGGCCGGTGGCGGGGATCGTCTGGGTCTCAGTCTCGCCGCAGGCGCAGGTGCGGGTCTTTACGCCGTCCTTGGTGCAGGTGGCAGGCGTGGTGACCGTCCACTCGCCGAAAGCGTGGGTGTGAGCGGTGCAGATGATGTCTGCCCGGTCGCGGGTGCGGATACGGGGCGCCATGGGAGTGCCGTCTTCCAGGACGAAGGTGTTGTCATAGGAGGCAAGACCGGTAGCCTCGATCTCGCAGCCCACGGCGGCGTTTGCAACATCCTGGGAGGTGGTGATATAGCCGTCGATGAACACCCGGGCCACCTTGCCCTCGGCATCCCGGACCTGGATGGTCTGGATCAGGCCGTTGGCCATCTCAATGCCGGTGACATAGCCCTTGAGGGTGATGAGCTGGCCCAGGACGGAGCCGTCATTCACCTGGGCGGCGGTGACCACCTTGGGCTCTACGGGGGTATCCGCGCCCAGCTTCCGGATCTTGGTCACGGCCAGCTGGCGCTCGCCCTGGTAGGAGCTGGTAGAGCCGCTGATGCGGAGCTTATCGCCGATCTGATAGTCGCCGGCCACGGGGAAGCAGTTGATGCCGCCGGTCTCGTCCTGGATATAGATGCAGTCAAAGAAGGCGGTATTCTTATCATAGCCGGAGGCGTTGGAGGTGACGATGCCCTCAACGGTGTACTTGATGCCCTCATCGGGGTCTGCGTGGACTTCAGCGATGGTGCTGATCTTGGGGGGATTGAGATAGTTGATCAGGTTTTCGCAGATCCTGTAGTTGGAGTAGTTCTTCTCCAGGGTGTTGTCCAGGTCGGACTGGACCTCGAAATTAGAGAGGAAGGCCGCACCGGAGACGATGACCATGCCCTTGCCCTCCAGCTGCTCGGTGGCCATGATCAGCAGGCGGGGATCGTTCTCGGCGTAGGTGTACTTGGGGATGCCTGCGCCGCCTCTGCCGTCCTTATCCACGTCCACGGAGTAGGTGGTGGCGTGGCCGTAGACCACGGGGGAGACGGTGGAGGGGAGAGCGGAGGCGGGATTGCCATCTGCATCCACGGCATAGATGGAAGCGCCGCCGTAGTGACTGAAGCGCTCGGTGTACATCTTGTCGTAGGGATGGTTGGTGTCTACGATCACACCGTCCGTGAGGAAGTTATCCATGTTGTAGTCGCTGAAGTACAGTCTCCACTTATCCACACCGTCGGCGGCGCTGCGAACATCATCGTAGGTAGCATCGTCGCTGATGCGGAGGCTGGAGCCCAGGGCCTTCAACACATCGTTTTGGGTCTCGGCCATGTGCTTGGTATTGGGGTTATTCTGGATGACATCGTAGTTCTCGTAGTTGTCGCTCCAGCCGGCCAGGATGACTGTTCCCCCGGCGTTATTAAAGGCCGTCAGGGCTGCGAGCTCCTCCTGGCTGTAGGTCTTGGGATCGGCCTGGGCCTCAGACGAGCGGCGGCTGGGGGCGGTGAGGACCATGGCCTTATACTTGGGGTTGGAGCAGGCGGCGATGAGGTCCGCGCTGGTGTTCAGCTGGACGGTGCGCACGCTGTACTCCGCGGCCAGATTGCCGAAGTTGCCCATGCTGTCCTTATAGTTGCCGTTTACATACTCATTATAATGAGAGGCATCGATGCCGATGTAGACCAGCTTGCTGGCATCCAGCACATCCAGGCTGATGGTCTTGGTGAAGGTGTAGTCCTTGTTGTTCTGATTTACCACGGCGGTGACCAGGACGGTGGCAACACGGGCCTGGTCGGGGGTCCACTTAAAGGGAATGTCCAGGGTGCTGCCGGCGGCGATGGTGTAGCCGGCTGTGTCGGTGCCGATGACCTTGCCGCCAATGCTGTAGATTAGGGAGGTGACGGTGGCGTCGGCATTCTCGCCGTTAAAGAGAGTGGTGGTCAGGGTCAGCTCCTCGTCGGTGACGGGGGTGGCGGTGCCGCAGACCAGGTTGGAGATGCCCAGCTTCAGGCTCTCGCCCACCCACACGGGGGCGGTGACAGCCAGGTCGCCGTCCTTCTGGGTGACGCGGATGAAGTAGTAGCTGTACTCCGGATCCAGGGTCACGGAGAGAGTGCCGTTCTTCAGCTCGGCGGCATCGTCCCAAACATGGGCCACCTTACCGGAGTTGACCACCACCTCCACCTTGGAGATGGTGTCGGTGCGGTCAGGATCGTAAACGCTGACCTCGATGTCCAGCTTGCCGGGTACTGTCTTAATGCTGGAGCCCATCATGAGGCCGTTGACGGTGTAGCCCAGTTCCAGGTTCTTATCCTCGGTGGCGTACATGCGCAGGGCGCGGATGGCGTCGTAGATGCCCTCCTCGGTAAAGTTATCGGTGAGGATGACGTCACGGGCGTCATTGGCGTTGCCCCACTTGCCCTGATGGTTATCCTGGTTGTTGGTGGGGGCCAGGTGCCAGCCCTTATCCAGCGCCATGATGTACTGCTCATAGCTGGGATAGTAGCCGCCGGCGCCGATCTGACCCTCGCCGTTACCCACCTCCACCATGTACATGCGGCTGTCGATGACGGGATTCCAATAGCTGAAATCCTTGAAGTTGCCGAAGGTGGTGCCGGGGTGGTTAAACTGGCTGATGGAGTTTGCGCCCTCGGTCTGGCTCAGCAGGGCGTAATAGGCCTTCATGCCCGCGTCGTCGGTCTTGTTGTTCAGGGTGCTGTTGTTGCGGGAGACGATGCCGGGGGTATTGAAGGTGTTGATATGGCCGGGGCCGCCGGACCAGGTCATCTCGAAGCCGCCGATGGCCACCATGTCGCCGGCGTTGTCCTCGTTGAACTGGGCGATGGTGTCCTTGTAGGTCTTCCAGCTGTGGTTGGCATCGGAATCCTTAACCAAGGAGGTGTCATAGAGGGCGGCCTCCACATTGGGGGCATTCTTGGAATCGAAGTAGTTGGAGTGGTCGGTGAAGGCCACGAACTGGACGTTGGCGCTGTCGGGCAGGTTCTTGATATAGCTCAGGGCGCTGTCCAGAGAGCCGGCGCCGTCGGAATACTGGGTGTGGCCGTGGAGCTGGCCGAAGTAGAGCTGATAGGTGGTCTTGCCCACGGTGAAGAACCAGCTGAACTCGGCAGACTTGCTGTCGGCCCGGGTAGCGGTGACCTTCACCTCGGTGCGGCCGTCAGCCATGTCAGCGGCGGGGGTGTAGGTGACGCGGCCACCAGCATACACCGGAGTGACGGCGGTGCCGTTCACGGTCATGGTGACGGTGGGGTTCTGGCCGGCATTGGCCAGAGCCACGGAAATGGCGGGACGCTTATCCTCGCCGGTCTGGCTGCCCCGGGCGGGGGTAGGATCGGAGAAGACGGGCTCGTCCTTAACGGTGATCTCAGCGGCGGCGGAGATGGGAATATGCTTATTGTCCGTGCCACTGATGTTCACGGTGAGCTTATCGCCCGTGACGGAGGCGGCGGGGATGGTGACGGTGTAGGTGCCGTCCTCGCCCAAAGTGACGCTGAGGGATGTGCCATTGAGCTTGGCGGTCATGTCACCCTGCACGCCGAAGGGGGCGTCTACGGTGAAGGTGAAGGAATAGTCCGTGCCCACATAGGCATAGGGCAACTCACCCAGCACCACGGCGGGGTTATTCACGACACCGTCCACAGTCTTAGTGCCCTCCGCTACGGGGTAGAAGGAGAAGGAGTAGATGGTGTAGTCGGTGACATTATACATGGAATAGACCTTGAAGCTGTCACTGTAATACTCCAGCCACTGACTATGGCCCTTGTACTTGGCGGTGCGGCTCTCCATCTCGTAGCCGCCTACGCCGCCGGAGCAGGTGCGCACCAGCCAGTCGGCGTCCTCGCTGACGGGCTGGGAGTAGAAGGCGTTGTTGCCGGTGCCGCCTGCGCAGAGGTAGCCGTAGGTCTTGTTATAGAAGCGGTAGTAGTCGCCGTTTTTCTGCACCTCGAACACCACGGCGCCGTTGGCGCAGGTAGCCTTGCCATCCTGAATGGTGGCGGCGGCCTTGTTGATGGCGGGGCTGGTTGCATTATCGTTCTGCGCAGCCAGGACAGCCTGGGCATTCTGATTGTAGATGACCACCTGGTCGCCCACGGTGGGGAGACCGCCGGAGGGCTGGTCGGAGCCGTCCACAGGGATGAACTGCAGGGCGTAGACGCTCTCGTCGGATGCTTTGTAGGTATAGGTGGTGAACTCCGTGTATTTGGCAAACCACTCCACATAGTAGGTGGGGCGATTTGCGTTGATGAGATAGAAGCAGCCGTCGGTGGTGGCCTTTTCCACCTTCCAGGTGTCGTTGACCTCGTTGAGGGGCAGACTATTGCGGTCTGCGTTCATGGACAGCTTCTTGCCATCGGAAGTGGTGATGGTGTAGATGCCGTCAGTGGAACTAACCGTCCAAATCAGGTCGGCGGAGGGATTATCCACCTTGCCATTGGTGACAGTGACATCCTTACCGGCCCGGTAATAGGTGCCGGTGGCGTCGGCGGACATGGCCTTGCCGCTGCCGGGGTTATAGATGACATACTTGCCGTCCTTGATGAGGGCGGTGGGTCCCGGCTCAGGGTCGGGGGTCTCGGAGCCGGATTCTACCACCAGGTAGATTTGCTGCTCAAAGGCGTCACCGGTGCCGGTGTAGGCGCTCCAGTTGCCTTTGCTCGTGAACCACTGGAGACGATACTTGTCGGTGCGGCCGGTGTTGTCAATGTAGAAGGTGGCGTCCTTGCCGTCCACTGCCGTGATCTTCCAGTTCCGGTTGACCTCGTCCAGGGGCGTGCTGGTGAAGTCTGTGCCCATGGCCAGTTTCTTGCCATCGGCGGTGGCGAAGGTGTAGGTGCCGTCGTCGTTAATGCCGAGAGTCCACTTATCGGCGTCGGTAAAGCCCTCGAGCTTGCCGTCGGCCAGGGTCACATCGGTGCCCTTGTTGTAGTGGCCGGTGTACTCCGTGGACAGAGTTTTCCCATTGGCGGGGTTGAATACGACCACCTTGTCGCCATCCCGCAGGGTGGTCAGGTCTGTGACGATGCCGCTCTGACGGGCGGAGGAGACCTCCAGCCGATAGATGCTGGGCAGCAGCATGCTCACGTTGGTGGCCGAGGTGTAGTTCAGGAACCGAGGCGAATTGACGTTGTACAGGATGCGGCCGCAGGCCGAATCCGTGCTGGCCACGGTGGCCAGTCCATTGGCATCAATGGCAATGGTCCATGTGCCGGTGCCGCTGCCGGTGTTATTCAGCGCCTTGGCGGCATTGGTATAGATCTGCTTGCCGTCGGACGCGGTGAGCGTCCAGGCTCCGGCCTCACCGCCCAGCGTGAAGATTTCCACGGTATCTGCCGGGTCAGTGGGGTCGGTTTCGATATTTGTGAAAAATTTGCCGGATAGGCTGCCCGCAGCGTAGGTCTTGCCGCTGGCAGACGCCGCGAGAATGATCTGGTCGCCGGCCTTCAGCGTGGAGGCGTCCGTTACCAGCGTTGCTTTCGGCGCCGGGTCTGCCGCGAACACCGCTGTGGGCAGCAGCGACAGCAGCATCACCAGCGCCAGCAGGACGGACAGGAGCCGCCTGCTATGTCCTCTCTTCTTCAAAATCTGATCCCTCCTGTTCATTTTACACGGTAGCTTGTTACACGGTAGCTTGCCCCCGGGGCCCGGGTAGGCGGGTCCGTACTTTCATCATAAAGCCACTATGAAAAATCCGAAACCGCACCTCTGTTAAACCTGGGTGAAATCTGCAGAGACAGAAAAAGCCGCCTGCCCCAACTGCGTGGGGAGACGACCCTGCACAACCGCTGTAAGAAATGCTACTTGGAATTCCGTCGACCAGGACAGCAGGCTGTGAAGGATGTCGGGAAACGAGAGCAAACTTTTTGTGTTGATGGAGATATTTTACCACATCCCGATACAGATTGCCACCGGTTTTTTTATTTTAGTAAAAAACAGCGGAAAAATTTTGCTTATCTTATGAAAAATGCCCAAACTGCTTCGCCGGAACCTGCCTCTTGACATCGGGTGGAGAAATTGCTATGCTGAAAAAAACGAGGACACGGAGGTTGCTCCTATGAAGAAATCCAAGGAGAAAAGCACAAGGCCGGACGCAAGAGCCTGGTGGGGCAAAAACCGCCTCAGCTGCATCATCCTGGCGGCGGCGGTGGTGGTGTTTATTATCGTGCGGGCCCTGGCGGCGACCCATGAGCAGCCGCAGTCCCGGGGCGAGGATTACGCCGAGTATGAGACCGCCGTCATCACCGATATCCTGTCGGACAACACCGAGCAGGATCCCGTGTCCGACAATGGCTATCGGGGCGAACAGCTGCTGCTGGCCGAGATCCGCACGGGCCAGTACAAGGGCGAGACCATGCAGGTCAGCAACTATGTGGGTCCGCTGTACGGCCAGGCCCTGAAGGAGGGGCAGCGGGCGGTGGTGCTGATCTCCACTTATTCTGACGGCAACCACACCGCCACGGTATATGAGTATGACCGGGCCGTGGGCCTGGCGGTGATCGTGGGCCTGTTTTTGCTGGCCACGGTGGCCGTGGGCGGCAAGGTGGGCGCAAAATCCCTGGTGGCCCTGGCCATTACGCTGGTGTGCCTGTTCTTTATTATGATTCCGCTGCTGATGAAGGGCGCGCCTACGCTGCTGACGGTATTTTTGGTGTGCGCATACATCACCGTCGTGACCATGGTGATCCTGGGAGGCGTGACCAGCAAGACCATCTGCGCGGCGCTGGGCACCATCGCCGGTACGGCTCTGGCCCTGCTGTTCGGCCTGCTGGCACAGGGAATCCTGCATGTTGATGGGCTGCGGCTGGCGGAGGTGGAGCCGCTGCTGCAGCTGCGGCAGACGGGCACCCCGCTGGGCCTGCGGGGTCTGCTGGTGGCGGGGGTGGTCATCAGCGCCCTGGGGGCGGTGATGGATGTGGCCATGAGCATTTCCTCGGCATTGACGGAGGTGCATACCGTGGCTCCGGATCGCAGCGGCAAGGATCTTTTCCGCTCGGGCATGAACATCGGCCGGGACATGGTGGGCACCATGACCAACACGCTGATCCTGGCATTTTTGGGCAGCGGATTGGTGTTTATCATCTACCTGTGCTCCCTGGGGCTGGATCCCCGGCAGCTCATCAGCTCGCCCTATATGGCCACGGAGGTCATCAGCGGCATCGCCAGCAGCATTGGTGTAATTTTGGCCGTGCCGCTGACAGCGCTCATCACATCGTTGCTTTTGGGCAGCAAGAAAACCGCCCCGCTGACAAAATAAAAGCTTTACAGCTTGTCAAAAAAGCCTCGCAGAGTTCGCGTCCGCAGACGCGAAAAGTTTCAATCATTTTTCACCGCGACATGCGCGTGGGGAAAAATACTGCTCAGGCTGCCAGTGTGGAATTTTGCCGCTTGCGGCAAAATTATGCGCGCAGCAGACTGCGATCCTTTTGTCGGAAAATTCCAAAGGAATTTTCGACAGTGTTAAAAGCCCTCGGCCAACCGGCCGAGGGCTGCTTTTATTGGTTATTGTTCGCCCTTGCGGCTTTTGAACACGGTTTCCGGGGCGTGAATCACCACCCGGGTGTCTTTTTGCACGGAGCTGGTGAGGAAGGCGTTGCCGCCCACCACGCTGCCCCGGCCGATGGTGGTATTGCCGCCCAGAATGGTCGCGCCGGAGTAGATGGTCACATCGTCCTCTACGGTAGGGTGGCGTTTGCCGGGCTGAGAATGGTGCCCATCCCGGGTGGACAGGGCGCCCAGGGTCACGCCCTGGTAGAGCTTTACCCTATCGCCGATGATCGTGGTCTCACCCACCACGATGCCCGTGCCGTGGTCAATGAAGAAGTGATCGCCAATCTGCGCGCCGGGATGGATGTCGATGCCCGTGTGGCTGTGGGCGTACTCGGCCATCATCCGGGGCAGGATGGGGATCTTCATTTCGTAGAGCTCGTGGGCTACCCGATATACCAGGATGGCAAACAGGCCGGGATAGGAAAATAGGATTTCTTCTCGGGAGCCGGCGGCGGGATCGCCGTCAAAGGTGGCCTCCAGGTCCAGCTGTACCATGCGGGCAATTTTGGGCAGACGAGTTACCATTTCGGCGGCCAGCTCCGCGGCCCGATCCTCCTGCTCCTCCGGCAGGGTCAAGGCGATCTGCCGGAAAAGCTGCTTTTCGATGCGCTCCAAGAGCAGCGCGGCATAGTCCTCCGGGGCCAGGCTCATGAGAGCCGCTTCCCCGTAGTAGGCGGGGAAGATCAGCCGCCGGATGTCCTTTATGAGCAGGATCACAGCCTGCCGGTCCGGGAGACGCAGCTTCTTGCCGTACAGCGGTACGGAGCCGGTGGTATAGGTTTGCGCCATGGCTTTGGCTGCGGCGCAGATATGGTTTTCACTCATCATAAATCACTCCTGAAACAGTGGTGTGGAAAGGTAACGGTCACCGGTGTCGGGCAGCAGGGCCACGATGGTCTTGCCGGCATTCTCGGGGCGGCGGGCCAGCTGGCCTGCGGCGTGCAGGGCGGCACCGGAGCTGATGCCCACCAGCACGCCCTCGGTACCGGCCAGCAGCCGGGCGGCGGCGTAGGCATCCTTCTCCCACACGGGGATCACCTCGTCCACCACGCTGCGGTCAAGGTTCTCCGGCACAAAGTTGGCACCGATGCCTTGGAGCCCGTGGCTCCCGGCCTTGCCGCCGGAGAGCAGGGGAGAGGCGGCGGGCTCCACGGCCACAATCCGCACGTGGGGGTTCTTCTCCTTCAGGTAGCGGCCCACGCCTGTAACGGTGCCGCCGGTACCTACGCCGGCCACGAAGATGTCCACCTGGCCGTCGGTATCGTGCCAGATCTCGGGGCCGGTGGTGCGGTAGTGGGCCCGGGGATTGGCGGGGTTATCAAATTGACCGGCCAGGAAGCTGCCCGGGATCGCGGCGGCGATCTCCTGGGCCTTTTCCACGGCGCCCGCCATACCGCCCTTGGCAGGGGTCAGCACCAGCTGCGCACCGTAGGCAGCCAGCAGCTGCCGGCGCTCCAGGCTCATGGACTCGGGCATGGTGAGGATGACTTGGTAGCCACGGGCCAGGCCCATGGCCGCGAGACCTATGCCGGTGTTGCCGGAGGTGGGCTCCACGATGGTGCCGCCGGGCAGGAGCTTGCCCTCTTTTTCGGCGTCTTCAATCATTTCCAGGGCTACACGATCCTTTACGGAGCCGGCGGGGTTGAAGGATTCCAGCTTGACCAGCACGGTGGCGGGCAGGCGGAGCTGCTCCATGTAGCGCACAGGCTGCAGCAGGGGGGTGTGGCCGACCAGTTGGGATGCAGAGCGATAGATGTTCACAATGATCTTCCTTTCTGTGTGGGGCGGGAGATGCCGATGCATTCAATACAAAAGGCAGAGGATGCATCATGCATCCTCTGCCGATCGATAAACAAATAATAAATCCGAAAAAATCAGTTTTTCGGCGAACCAGCAGAACATACATGACCAAAATGCCCACAACAACAACAGACCATACAGATGGCCTTGCTGCAGCTGTTCATAGCAAAATGGGTCATGTCCGTCCCTCTGCTTTCTTATGATGGTTTAGTATACGAAATCCAACGGGGAAATGCAACTGGCAAACTGCACAAAATATACCATAGGCTTTTTATAGGGTATCCGCATACTTCGCGAGGATGGCATCATAGATGCCGTTGGCGCGGATGTTGGCCAGGCCCTGGTTGAACAGCTCCAGAAACGGCCGGTCTTTTTCGTCGCAAATAGCCACACAGTAATCGGAGGCTGCTCCCTCGCTGCCGGGGACCAGCTCCAGGGCTACGCCGCTGGCGATGCTGTCCCGCAGGGCGGGGGTGTCCTCAAAGCAGGCGGCCGCCCGACCCTCCAGCACCGCCGCGTACATGGAGTGGGAATCGCTGAAGGTGGCGATGGAGAAGCCATATTTATCCTTCACGCTTTCGGCGTAGGCGGCACCCAGAGTGCCGGAGACCACTGCCACGGCCTTGCCGGCCAGGTCCTCCAGGGTATTGGTGTCGCTGCTGGGCTCCATGGCCATGCTCTGGGTCACGCCGTTATAAAAGCTATGGGAAAAGAACCAGCCGCCGTCGATCCGCTCCTGGGAGCTGGCGATACTGCCCATGAGAACCTGAGCCTGGTGGGAGGTGAACACACTCATGGCGGTGTCCCAATCCGAGGGGCGCAGCTCATACCGGAAGTTCTGATCCCGGGCGATGGCGTCCAGGAGCTCCACATCCAGGCCCACAGCCTTGCCGTTCGCATCGGCGCACACAAAGGGGCTGAAATCCCCGTCTACGGCGATGATCCAGGTGGTGCGCTGCTTTCTATCGCCGCAGCCGGCCAGCAGGGCCGCCGTCATCAGCACACACAGAAAAAATGAGATGATCCTTTTCATAGAGTATTCCTCCAAAAGCGCGGCTGCGTTTTTCATATTCCGGACGGTTTCCGCTTCTCCAGGCTATCCCATACCCGGCGGGAGAGCAGCAGCCCCAGCTCCGCCACGGCGATGCCCGCAAAAATATCCACGAATACATGCTGCTTTACCAGCACAGTGGAGGCGCACACCAGCAGCGAGAACACAAAGTTCACCCATTTATACCACCGGGGCACTTTTTTACACTTCACTAAAAACCGCCAGCACAGCCAGGAATCCAGGCAGTGGATGGATGGGAACAGAGTCACAGGCGTGTCCGCCATGTAGATGATGCGAGTGAGCCAGCCGATAAAGCCGCTGCCATCCGCCTCAGGCCGGGCGATGGTGGTGGGCAGCAGCAGGAAGATCACAAAGCACAGGGCCTTGGCGATCATGTCGGCGGTAATGCAGCGGCGGCAGTGGTCCTGATTTTCTCGGGCGGCCAGGATATAGTTTATTCCCCAGGAGAAGTACGCTCCCCAATAGATCAGCATGAAAAAGGGAACAAAGGGGATTTTATCATCCAGTGAAATGGACAGATCGTAATGGAAGCGGCCATCCGTCAGCAGCTTGGCCAAAAAATACAGGCCCAGCTGCCACACCAGGGCACTCAACAGCCAAGGAACAGCGTACCGGGGGACCAGCTTCCCCGGCTGCATTTTTTCTTTCATAGTATGACCTCCCAATAGGTATTTCTATACTATACACGACTTCAACACGTTTTGCAACCGGGAAGTGGAAGGATCTGCCGCCGGGGGGAGGGAGCTCAATTCCGGTCAGTGGGGGACAGCGTCACGGTAAAGGTGGAGCCCTTGCCGGGCTGAGAGAACACCTCGATCTCTCCGCCGCACAGCTCTACCGCCCGCCGCACGATGGATAGGCCAAGGCCGTTGCCGCGGCTGTCCGGATATGGCTCCGCCCGGTAAAACTTATCGAAAATGTGCCGCTGGGTCTCCTCGTCCATGCCGATGCCGGTGTCGGAGACAGACACGGTGATCTCCGCATCTTCCTTGCGCAGAACTACGGTGATTTGTCCGCCGGCAGGGGTGAAGCGGATGGCATTGGAGATGAGGTTGGACCAGATGTGCTCTACCAGCTCCTCATTTCCGTAGTAATCCGTGGGATCCAGGTCCCCCTCCACGGTCAGCCCCTTCTGCAGCCAGCTCCGCTCCTGCTGGTGGATGCACCGGCGCAGCTGCTCGTCCAGGCTATATAGGGTCTTGCCGGACACGATCTCCGTGTTTTCAAACTGGGTCAGCTCCAAAATATGCGTGCTCATAGCCGCCAATCGTTCTGATTCCCGGGCGATGGTCCCGGCATAGATGGCCCGCTGCTGCCCGGAGATGTCCGGGTTCTGCAGGAGCTTGGCAAACCCCCGGATGGAGATAAGGGGCGTCTTAAACTCATGGGAAAAGGTGTTCACGAAGTCTGATTGCAGCATCTCCACGCTGCCCAGCTCCTCAGCCATTTTGTTGAAGCTGCGGATGTACTCCGCCACCTCGCCCCGGGCCCCCCGCAGCTCCACCCGCACGGAGTAGTCCCCGGCGGCCACCGCCTGGGTGGCCTGCATCAGCCGGGACAGCGGCGCTAAATATCCCCGAAAAATGAAGATGGCCAGCGCCACGCCTAAAATGGCGCTCACCGTCAAAAAGAGAATGGGCCACACCAGGGTGTAGTTGCTCTCGTCCAGCCGCACCAGGCGCTGGACCAGGGCGAAGATACCCAGCGCCAGGGTCCCGTATACAACCACCATCCCCAGCACCAGCAAAAACATGATCCATAGGAGCCGGGCCGGAGGATTCTCTTTTTTGACCTTATTTTTTTTCATCCTCGTCCTCCCTGGGCATCCCCATGTACCCAAAGCCCCGGATGGTCCGCAGCTCAAAGTCCGGATTGCCCCGGAATTTGTCCCGAAGCCGGGAAATGTAGACCTCCACGGTGTGCTCATCTACCTCGCTGTCCAGGTCCCAGATGTCATCAATAAGCTGGCGCTTGGTGAAAAGAGTCCGGGGATAGCTCAGCAGCTTCAGAAGCAGCATAAACTCCTTGGCGGTGAGCTGCTGAGTGCCCTGGGGAGTAATGACCTGCAGGGCGCTCCGGTCCAAAACCGTGCTGCCCACCATCAGCCGCCGCTCCGCTGTACTGCGATAGCGCCGCAGCAGCGCCTCCACACGCCAGAGCATCTCCTCCTCGTCCACAGGCTTGACCATATAGTCATCCGTTCCTGCCCGGAAGCCCCGGCGCTTATCCTCCTGGGTCACCCGGGCCGTCACCATGAGTACCGGCAGGTCACAGTTGCCCTCCCGCAGGGTTTGGGTGAAGGCGATGCCATCCATCCGGGGCATGGTAATGTCCACAATGGCCAGGTCGCACTGGAAATGATCCATAACCTCCAGGGCCTCCACACCGTCTCGGGCGGGACAGGGCTCATAGCCTGCCTGGCGCAGCACCTCGCACATGAGCAGACGGGTGCTCTCATCATCCTCGGCTACCAAAATTCGAAACATGCGAGCCCTCCTTAGTTTTTTTATGATTTTATCACATCCCACCTGAAAAATCGAGCTTTTTTGAGCCTGTGTTGAGGTTGGCCGGGTATACTAAAATGGAAAAGAAGAAAATAGGAGGAATCGCTTCATGTCCAGACCTGTTTGCATCACCTATGACAGCACCTGCGACCTGACCCCGGCACTGCTGGAACGCTTTCAGATCCGCACTGTGCCCTTGACCATCCAGACCGGAGAGCGTATTTTCCCCGATGATGGCCACTATACCTCCGAGGATCTCTACGCCGACTTCCATAGGGACGGCACCCTGCCCAAGACGGCGGCAGTGAGTCCGGAGCAGTTCAAGGAGTTTTTTGGCGCCATCCTGGCGGAGGGCTTTGACATCGTCCACATAGACATCAGTGCAGACCTGTCCGGCACCTGCCAGAACGCCCTTATAGCCGCGGCGGAGCTGGAGACGGGACGCATCCATGTGGTGGATAGCCGCCAGCTCTCCACCGGCGGCGGTTTGCTGGCACTACAGGGAGCCAAGCTGCGGGATGAAGGCATGGCGGCCGGGGATATTGCCGATGAGCTGCGCCGCCTGGCACCTCACAGCGACACCAGCTTTGTGCTGGACACCCTGGAATACATGTGGAAGGGCGGCCGCTGCAGCGGCGTGGCGGCCCTGGGCGCCAACGTGCTGAAGCTGAAGCCCTGCCTGGAGATGCGGGAGGGTAAGCTCCTGGTTTGCAAGAAGTATCGGGGTACCATGGAGCGGGTCTACCGGCAGTACATCACCGAGCGGCTGGCGGGCAAGACCGTGGTGGAGGATTGGGCCTTCATTACCCACTCCGGCGGCGTCGCAGAGGATACCCTGGCCCAGCTGACGGAGCTGGTGAAGTCCCTGGCCCCCTTCCGGGAGGTATTCTTGACCCAGGCAGGCTGCACCGTGTCCTCCCACTGCGGGCCGGGCACACTGGGTGTGCTGTTTTTGCGGCGGGAATAAAAAGAGCAGATAGATAATATGTGTAAGCCCCACCGGGAACACCGGTGGGGCTTACATGCGAAAACAGACTTCACCATGGCGGCTGCCCGCACGGAACATATTGGTAGATTATTCCGTGATTTGGAGGTATAATCAGAATCAGAAAGGTGGAGCTGTCCGACCTGCTATAACACGAAGCTGCAGAGAGTATATTTTTTTAAGCCCATGCAATAAACCGCCCGCTTCGCGCATTACCCGGATGACAGGAGATGCAAGCCCATGCTCAGTATGCTGATGACAACTGAATATGCCCCGGCGGAGGAGCGGCACCAGCTGCAGCAGCTGCTTCTCAGCATTGCCGGAGGGGAGAGCGAGGCGCTGGCGGAGCTGTATCAGCGGACAAAAACGGCCGTGTACGGCCTGGCGCTGTCGTACCTCAAAAATGCGCACGATGCTCAGGATCTGACCCAGGATGTCTATGTGCAGGTGTGGGATTGCGCGGAGCAGTACCGGCCCGCCGGGTCACCCATGGGCTGGCTGCTGACCGTGTGCCGCAACCTGTGCCTCATGCGTCTGCGGCGGGAAAAGAAAAATGCCGCGCTCAGTGAGGAGGAATGGGACGCCATTCCCGCACTGGAGTGCGGGCTGGATGCCGATGAGCGCATTCTGCTGCAGCAGGCGTTGGCTGCTCTCAGTGATGAGGAGAGGCGCATTGTGCTGCTCCATGCGGTCACAGGCATGAAGCATCGAGAGATTGCGGCTTTGCTGGAGCTGACGCTTCCTACCGTCCTGTCAAAATATCACAGAGCATTGAAAAAGATGCGAAGTACTCTGGAAGGAGATGACGCCCGATGACCAATGAAAAAATGGAGCAGAGGCTGGCCTCGGCCCTTAAAAAAACTGCGCCGGACGATGTGAGCGGCGTTCTCTCCCGCTGTGAAGTGCGGAAAGGAACGGTGATCAATATGACAACAAGAAAACCGGCAAGGAAAAGATGGCCGGCACTCGTTGCCGCCTGCCTTGCGGTGATGCTGCTGGGCGGCGGAGGTGTATTCTATCAGCAGGCAAACGCGGTGGCGTCCGTGGTGTCGCTGGATGTAAATCCCAGCATCGAGCTGAAGGTCAGCAGGAGTGAAAAGGTGCTGGTCTGTGCGCCGCTCAATGACGATGCAAAGACGATCCTTGCGGACATGGGAGACGGTGAGGATCTCAAGGGAGCCAAGCTGGATGTGGCGGTGAACGCCATTGTAGGAAGCCTTGTGCGCAACGGCTATCTCAGCAGCATTTCCTCCGCTATTATGATCTCGGTGGAGGACAAGGATACCGCCCGGGCGGAAAAGCTTCAGCGTGAGCTGACTGACGCCGTGGACGGAGTTTTGCAGACCAGTGAAGCGAAGGCCTCCGTCCTGACGCAGACCCTGACGCAGGACACGGCGAGAGACCAGCAGGCACAGGAAAACAACATTTCTACAGGCAAGGCGGCACTGGTGAATCGCGTCCTTGCCATCAACCCGGAGCTGCCGTTTGATGCGCTGGCAAAGCTCTCCGTGGAGGAGCTGAGGGATCTGACAGAGGCAGGCGCGCCTGCCATGCCCATCGGTAAAGACAAGGCGAGAGACATTGCTGTGGCGGAGTTTGGCAAGGTGTCTACGGCGGAGATATTGCACAGTGAGGTCGATCCGGAGCTGGACGAATCCCCGGCACATTATGAGGTGGAGATCACAGGCCGGAACGGCGAGGAGATAGAGTATAAGATCGATGCCTACTCCGGCGCAGTTATGGAGGCCAAGCGGGAGGCGGCGGATGATGAAGCATCTGAGACTCAGCCGGCAAAGCCCACACAGCCCGGAACGGCGCAGGACATTGGCCACGCTAAGGCAAAATCCATTGCTCTGAATCGCGCCGGTGTGGATGCGAACACGGTCTATGACATGAACATTCAGCTGGATGTAGAGGACGGCACAATTATTTATGAAGTAGAGTTCAAGTCCGGTAATAGGGAGTACGACTATGAAATTGACGCGGCCACCGGTGCAATTCTCCATCACGAGACGGAGATAGATGATTGATAAAAAGATAGTCCGCCCGTCCGCAAAGGGCAAATCCCCAATTATCAACTGAACACTGTACGTCATAGTATAGCGGCTTGGTTTTCATTTGAGAACCAGGCCGCTTTTTCTGCCGTGCGGTCAAAACAGCTGCGACATTTCCGTATTGTAAAATAATCTCCGGGCGGAATAACAGAAAACAGATGGGATAGTCAGCTTATAGCTGCCCCCACTTTTTTGCGGCCCCTTTTAAAGGCTGCTCTTGAAATAGTCTCAACTCTATGCTACACTAATACTAAACGAACGTTCACATCAATTAGGGGGCGCAATTTACATGAAAACAACAGAGCAACAGCACAATGAGCGGAAGCGTGAAATCATGGAAAAATGCTTTGAGTGTTATGCGGAAAACGGGCTGACGGGTACGGGGATCAAAGCCCTGGCCGATGCCTGCGGCTGCACAAAGGCAAATCTTTATTCGTATTTCAAAAACCTTGATGAACTGATCATCGAGTCAACGGCATACTGTATGGAAAAGGTTGAGGACGACTTTATGGAGATGGCCCCCACCGACCCCAAGGATGTTGTCCGGTTTGTGAAGGAGGTGCCTTACTGGACGGCCCAAAAGCACGGCAAAAAATATCGCCTGATGTATCAGATCTATACGCACCCGAAGTATATCGAGCACGGCAAGAAATTCTTTGAGGGCGTCAACGAGCGCTATACCGCGTATGCCAAGCGGCTGGAGCCGAAGATCGGCATTCCCTATACGGTCATCACGCCGCTGATCTTTATCTTCGTCCGCGCCTGCGTGCACTACGCCATGTTCGAGGATGAATACTATCTGAAAACCCAGATGGAGGTCTTAAAGCAGGGGGTCGCCCTGTTTGCGGATAAGTACAAGGCAAACCAAGCATAAGCCGATCGACCGCCGCTCATTTACGGCGTGGGCGTCGGTGCAAAACTCCGCCGTAATAATTCCGAACGGAGGAAAGAAGATGAGAACAGAAAGGAAACTACTCACGGGCACACTTTTGGCGCTTTGCGCCGCTCTTTTGGTGCTTTGCAGCGTGCTTGCCATAGGATGGAGCAAGGCGGCAAAGACCAACGCCGCCGCGCTACCGGAGGTGCGGAATAACGGCACGGCGATCCAGTGGAAGTACAGCGACGAAACCGATTGGCACGACCTGGTGGCGCTTACCGAGCTGCGGGGCGCTGCCGGAGAAGCCGGTAAAGACGGCGTTGACGGCAAGGACGGTAAAGACGGAGTCAACGGCGAAAATGGCACCGACGGTACGAACGGAATAAACGGCACAAACGGCAAAGACGGCATTAACGGCATTGATGGTAAAGACGGCGCCGACGGCAAAGACGGCACTGACGGCAAAGACGGTATGAACGCCAAAAGCATAGAGGTGCAGCGAGCCGAATCCTACATACAGTGGCGATATGAGGGCGGCGAGTGGCAAAACCTTGTTGCAATCGCTGACATCACAGGCCCTGCCGGGCAGAAAGGCGCAGATGGAGCAAACGGAAAGACAGCGGAATTCCGTGTAAGCGAAAACACCCTGCAGTGGCGCTACACCGGTGATGAAATCTGGCTGAATCTGTATGACCTTACCGCATTAAAAGGTGCGGATGGCAGAGACGGCGCCGACGGCAAGGACGGAACAAACGGACAAAACGGCTCTGACGGTGCGGACGGCAACACCCCCTTCATCGGTGAGAACGGCAACTGGTGGATCGGAGAAACCGACACCGGCGTGAAGGCTGCCGGAACAGACGGCACTGACGGCATAGACGGCGACAAGGGTGACAAGGGCG
>ENA-OUQH01000232-OUQH01000232.1-human-gut-metagenome-genome-assembly--contig:-NODE-232-length-44077-cov-7.347417_pt1 | contig 44077 bp, 40 predicted proteins | sample MGYA00237948_ERZ548828 | MGnify/ENA primary metagenome ERZ548828 (study PRJEB26490, sample SAMN05194711) | human gut metagenome | biome: terrestrial biome; feature: human-associated habitat; material...
CCGGATACCGCAGTTTTGCAAAGCCTTCATGATAACTTTTGCGTTATTTTTATAAACGGCAATGTTTTCTTTTATCTGCTTCTGACCCTCGGGTGTGAACACCGCCGCGCCGCCGCGCTGCAGAATATATGAAACGCCGTTTGTTTTTGTTGTGCGGTTTCGAACCCACATGGAATTAAAATTCATTCCGCGGCGTTCAAGCTCCTTCGGAATCACGGTGTAGCCGCAGCGCGTTCCCGTAAAGCCCGCAGTTTTTGAAAGCGAGCATATCTCTACAGCGCATGTTCTGCTGCCCTCTATCTCGAAAATGCTGTGCGGTACGCCCTCTTCCTCTATAAAAGCTTCATAAGCGGCATCAAATATAATCACCGCGCCGCAATCGTTTGCATAGTCCACCCATGCGGCAAGCTTTTCTTTTGAAAATACGGCGCCGGTAGGGTTATTCGGCGAGCATATATAAATAAGATCCGCTTTCTGCGATTTGTCCGGCAGCGGCGCAAAGCCGTTCTCTATGCCGGAGGGCATACGGATTATTTTATGACCCGCTATAATATTTGCGTCAACATACGCGGGGTATGCAGGCTCCATGATAATTGCGGTGCTGTCTGCCGAAAACAGGTCGAGAATATCGCCGAGCTCATCGCTTGCGCCGCTTGAAACAAACACCTCATCGTCCGAAAGCTTTACGCCGCGCTCCGCATAATAGCGCGCAACTGCTTCTCTGAAAAAGTCCGCTCCGCACTCGGGCATATAGCCGTGAAACCTTTCGGGGGTTGCCTGGTCGTCAACCGCTTCGTGAAGCGCTTTTATAACCGCGTCGCAAAGCGGCAGCGTCACATCGCCTATACCGAGTCTCAAAAGATGGGCGTCCTTATGCTCTGCAAGATACGCCTTTGTTTTCTGCGCTATGTTGTAAAAAAGATATGAGCTTTTAAGCTCTCCGTAATGCATGTTCGGAGTAATCATTCCATCGTCTCCCCTTCATATATAAATTCTGCGGGACCGTTCATTGTAACGTCCGCGTTTTTGCTTATTTTTATATGCAGCGTGCCGCCGTCAAGCTTTACGGCTATGTCCTCATCGGGTTTGCAGAAGCCTTTTGAAACTGCTGCCGCAGCAGACGCGCACGCGCCCGTGCCGCAGGCCATGGTGATTCCGCTGCCGCGCTCCCACACGCGCATGCGAAGCTCGGTATCCGATATAACCGTGACAAACTCCACATTAACGCCGCCCGGGAAAGTCTCGTGCTTTTCTATTGCCGCGCCGAGCGTTGTAAGCGGCGCGTTATCCGCGTCCTCCGTAAAAATCACGGCGTGGGGATTGCCCATTGAAACAGGCGTACACAAAACGGTTTTGCCGCACACGGAAATTTCTTTGTCCGCAGACACCTCCGCACGGCCCATTCCGACCGAAACGGAAGAAACTTTGCCGTTTTCGGTTTTAAGCGAAAGTGTTTTTATGCCGGAAAGCGTTTCGATTTCAAGTTCCGTTTTATCGGTATAGCCTTTATCAAAAACATATTTACCCACACAGCGGATACCGTTTCCGCACATTTTCGCCTCGCTTCCGTCGGCATTGAATATGCGCATTTTAAAGTCAGCCTTATAAGACGGCAAAATCCATATCATTCCGTCCGAGCCTGCGCCGAAATGCCTTTCCGAAAGCTTTACTGAAAGCTCCGGAGCGTTTTTGGGTTCTTCGTTTGAATATACGTATAAATAGTCGTTTCCGAGTCCGTGCATCTTTGTAAATTTCACAGTTTATCTCTCCCTTCACTTTTTCTCCGAAAGACGTGTTTCAAATCTGTCTTTTGCCGTATCTTCGGGGATTTTTGTGGGATAATTGCCGCTGAAGCACGCGCTGCATATAGCGCTGTGACCCACAAGTTCCTTCAAATCCTCCTCGGGCAAAAAACCGAGGCTGTCCGCCCCTATAAGCTGCGCGATTTCCTCCACGGTGTGGTTGCACGCTATAAGGTTCTCCCGCGAATCTATATCGGTTCCGTAGTAGCAGGGGTTCAAAAACGGCGGCGCCGAAATGCGCACGTGAACTTCTTTTGCCCCCGCCTCCCTCAGAAGGCGCACAATCTGACCGCTTGTGGTGCCGCGCACTATTGAATCGTCTATAAGAACAATGCGCTTGCCGCGCACCTCGCTTTCTATTGCGCTGAGTTTTATTTTAACACCGTTTAAGCGGCTGCTTTGTCCCGGTGAAATAAAAGTTCTTCCTATATATTTGTTTTTTATAAAGCCCATGCCGTAAGGTATGCGGGACTCCGCCGAATATCCCAAAGCCGCGTCCATGCCCGAATCGGGCACACCCACAACCATGTCGGCGCAGACGGGGTGCCTGCGCGAAAGCACCGCACCGGCTTTCTTGCGCGCTTCATGCACGGAAATTCCGTCTATAACCGAATCGGGACGGGCAAAATATATATATTCAAAAATGCATGTGCTTTTCTTTTTCTCGCCGCAGTGACCGCGGTTTGAATGAACTCCGCCGCTGTCAAACGTAACAATCTCGCCGGGTTCTATGTCACGCACAAATAAAGCCCCCACAGCCGAAAGCGCGGCGCTTTCCGAAGCCACAACATATATTCCGTCCTCCGTCTTGCCCATGCAGAGCGGACGGAAGCCGTATGAGTCACGCACGGCAATAAGCTTTGTGGGCGACATCATCACAAGCGAAAAAGCTCCGTCAAGCCCTTTCACCGCTTCAAACACAGCATTTTCAATAGACGGCGTTTTGATTCTTTCGCGAGTTATCATATATGCGATGATTTCCGTGTCGCTTGTGCTGTGAAAAATCGCACCGTCAAGCTCGAGTTTTTTGCGAAGTTCCGCCGCGTTGCTCAAATTTCCGTTATGCGCCAGGGCAAGTCTGCCTTTTAAGTGGTTCACCTCAACGGGCTGGCAGTTTGCTCTGCCGTTTCCGCCCGTGGTGCCGTATCTGACATGCCCCACGGCAATTTTTCCGTGCGGCAGCTTTTTTATCTCTCCTTGCGTGAACACCTCGCTCAAAAGACCCGTGTCTTTGTGCGAAGCGAAAACGCCGTCGTCATTTACGACTATTCCGCAGCTTTCCTGCCCTCTGTGCTGCAATGCGTAAAGTCCGTAATACACCATGTCCGCCGCGGCGCACGGCTTTGGCGAATAGATGCCGAACACGCCGCATTCTTCGTGAATCGTGCCCATTATTTTTCAGCCTCCGCATGTTTTAAAGCCGCTTCTATAAAGCCCTTGAAAAGCGGATGTGCTTTGTTGGGGCGCGACTTAAATTCAGGGTGATACTGAACGCCGACGTAAAAATCCCTGTCGGAAAGCTCCACGGTTTCAACAAGTCTGTCGTCCGGCGAAAGACCCGAAATTTTAAGGCCTGCTTTTTGCAGAATTTCTCTGTAATCGTTGTTAAATTCATAGCGGTGACGGTGACGCTCGGAAATGGTGTCTGCGCCGTAGCAGCGTTTCATTGTCGTGTCCTCCTGAACTATGCAGGGGTATGCGCCGAGACGCAGCGTGCCGCCCTTATCTATATCGCTGCTCTGTCCGGGCATGAAATCTATAACCTTATGCCTGCAAAGCTCGTCAAACTCGCCGGAGTGCGCATCCTCTATGCCGGCAACGTGTCTCGCGTATTCTATAACCGCAATCTGCATGCCGAGACATATTCCGAAATACGGCAGTCCCGTTTCTCTCGCAAATTTTGCGGCAAGGATCATGCCTTCTATTCCTCTGCCGCCGAAGCCGCCCGGAACTATTATTCCGTCAAGACCCGAAAGCTTTTCTTCGCAGTTTGCTTCCGTGATATTTTCAGAGTCTATCCAGTGTATTCTTATATGCGTGTTAAGCGTGTAGCCGGCGTGGCGCATTGCCTCCGCCACGGAAAGATATGCGTCGTGCAGCTGAACATATTTTCCGACAAGACCTATATGAACTTCTTTTTCGCGTTCTTTTATGCATTTTACAAGCTCTGTCCATTCTTTAAGATCGGGGTTTGGTGCGTCTATTCCGAGTTCGCGGCACACAACGGAGGAAAAGTTTGCCTTCTCGAGCATGAGCGGAGCTTCATAAAGATACGGCAACGTGATATTTTCTATTACACAGTCGGGTTTAACGTTGCAGAAAAGCGAAATTTTCTTGAAAATCGACTCCTCCAGCGGCTCATCGCAGCGGAGAACAATTATATTCGGATTTATGCCCATTCCCTGCAATTCCTTTACGGAGTGCTGCGTGGGTTTTGACTTATGCTCGTCCGAGCCGCGCAAAAACTGAACAAGCGTAACATGAATAAAAAGGCTGTTTTCTCTGCCGACTTCAAGCGAAATCTGGCGTACAGCCTCCAGAAACGGCTGCGACTCTATATCGCCTATCGTGCCGCCTATCTCCGTTATTACAACATCCGCTCCGGTCTGCTTTGAGAGGCGGTATATTGTCTCTTTTATTTCGTTTGTGATGTGAGGAATAACCTGAACCGTAGAGCCGAGATATTCTCCGCGGCGCTCTTTGTTTAAAACATTCCAGTAGACTTTGCCCGAGGTGAGGTTTGAATATTTGTTAAGGTCCTCGTCTATAAATCTTTCGTAATGACCGAGATCAAGGTCGGTTTCGGCGCCGTCGTCCGTTACGTACACCTCACCGTGCTGGTACGGACTCATGGTTCCGGGGTCAACGTTTATGTAGGGGTCAAGCTTCTGCGCCGCCACTTTAAGTCCTCTCGCCTTTAAAAGTCTTCCGAGTGACGCCGCCGTGATCCCTTTGCCGAGACCCGACACAACGCCGCCCGTCACAAAAATGTATTTTGTCATTGGATTTTCCTCCCGTAATTTATTTGTTATATGTTGATATTATGCTCTCCGCTATGGTTCTTTTTGTAACGCACCTGTCCATAGCCTGTTTTTCTATATACCTGTGAGCGGTTTCCTCGCTCATCTTAAGATTTTCTATAAGAAGCCATTTTGCGCGGTTTATTATACGTATATCGCGCATTTTCTCTTCAATTGAGGCGGTTTTCTGCTCCATGCGGCGCAGCCTTTCCCGCGTGCCGCACAAAAGCCGGAGCGACTGCGAAAAAATCTGCGCGTTTGTGGGTTTTGAAACCACCAAAACTCCGTACGGCGCCACGCGTGCATTGACATATGCATAGTGCTCCGCCTTTACAAGCAGCAAAACGCCGCTGCCGCTGCCGTCGCATATGTTAAGCGCCAGACTCGTGCCGAAATCGTCTTTAAACGGCGTGTTTATAATAACAATATCGTACGTATTTTCAAGCAGAGCGCGCCGCGCGCTCTGAATGTCACGCGCTTCGGCAACGGGAGAATAGAGACTTTCCGGGAGCAGCGCTTTAAGTGATGAAGTTGTTTTTTCCGAAGCCGATACCAGCAGCACGGCATAGCGCCTATCCCTTAAATCCATAGTCTCCCTCCTCAATATTGTCGCTCACTCTTGTTCGCTCTCAAACGCAAAGCAAGCATTGCGTTTGGTTACATTCGGCGCTTCGCTCTCCATAAATACCGCGAAAAGGAGGGACAGCGAAGCGTGTGACTGATTTTGTCCCTCAAAATCGGAACGAAGCGCAGCTTGTCCCGACGCCGTAGGGGCGACCCCCATGTGGTCGCCCGTTTTGTTTCCGCACACCGCGCGGACAAAAGCGCGGCGCCGGTTTATTTTACATAGTGCTTAACTATTGCATGCGGCAGCGATTCTTCTATAAATTTGCTGTGCTTTGCCGCTTCCTTTGCCTCCTCAAGCGTCTGCGGCAATGTTTTATACTGCGCCTTCACACTCTCCGGTGCGGTATAAAGATTTATGTCTGCCGCCTCGGGAAGCGAATCTTTCTCTCTTATTCCGGCAAGGCCCGCACGCATTAAAAGCGCGAATGCTATATAGGGATTGCACATCGGGTCGGGTGAGCGCAGCTCGGCGCGCTTATATTCACCGTGAGCCGCCGGTATTCTTATAAGCTGTGAGCGGTTTTCGCTTGACCACGATATAAATTTCGGCGCCTTGTCGCTGCCGAATCTTAAAAACGACGCGTCGGTTGTGTTAAGAAAAACGGTCATGTCGGAAATGTTTTTCAGTATCCCCGAGATAATGCCCTGCATAACGTCTCCTTCTCCCTTGGCAGAGATATTTATATGCATTCCGTTTCCGGGTTTGTCGGGCAGCGGCTTGGGCGAAAAATCGGCATAAAGACCGTTTCTTGCCGCAATTGTATTTACAACCGCGCGGAACGTCACGGCGTTGTCCGCGGCGGCAATGGGATCCGAATACCGGAAATCTATTTCGTTCTGACCCGGTCCCTCTTCATGGTGCGAACTCTCGGGAGTGATGCCCATCTGCTCCAGCGTGAGACATATTTCGCGCCGCACGTTTTCGCCCTTATCGTCGGGCGCTATGTCCATATATCCTGCGGTGTCGTACGGGGTTTTGGTGGGCTCCCCGTTTTCGTCGCGGTTAAAAAGATAAAATTCCATTTCCGAGCCGAAGGCAAAAGTTATACCTTCTTTTTTTGCGTCCTCCGCGGCGCGTCTTAATATGGCGCGCGTGTCGCACTCAAACGGTTTCCCGTCCGGGGTGTACACCGCGCAGAACATTCTTACAACCCTGCCGTGCTCCGGTCTCCACGGGAGAACCGAGAGCGTGTCCGGCTCGGGCTTTAAAAGCAAGTCGGAATGAACCTCTCCGCCAAAGCCTTCTATTGCGGAAGCGTCAACGGCAATACCGTAGTTAAATGCCCTTGAAAGCTCCTGCGGCATAATCGAAATATTTTTTTGCCTGCCGTATATGTCGCAAAATGCCATTCTTATAAATTTTACGTCTTCTTCCAGGACATACTGCATTATTTCGTCTTTGGAATAAACCATATGCATATCCGCCTTTCTAATTAGCAACGTACATTTGTTTGTATGGGTTTTTGCTGTCGGGCGTTACAACAGTATATTCTCCCGAGAGCATGTCGCCCGTGTTATATCCGAACAGATTGCAGAATCTGTCCACAAAAGGTTTTATTTCTTCAATATCTTCAGGCGACGCGCTGCGTGTGGTTGTCTGACTGGGGAACTTTATTCCCTCAGCGCTGCCGCGCAGTATCATTTTGCCGCCGTGCATTCCCGTACAGGGGAAATTGCCGACTATCGGCTTTTTGTAATTATTCAGTCCGAGCACTATTATAAGGCCGCCCGCCTGGTATTCGCCGAGAAAGCTTCCCGCTCTGCCGCCTATAACTATCACGGGTTTTCTTTCTTTATACGCCTTCATGTGTATGCCGGCGCGGTATCCTGCGTTGCCGCGTATATACATCTCGCCGCCGCGCATTGCATAGCCTGCCGCATCGCCTATGTTTCCGTCAACTATGATTCTGCCGGCATTCATCGTATCGCCGACAGCGTCCTGCGCGTTGCCGTTTACGGCTATTTCCGCACCGCTTAGGTATGCTCCGAGCGCGTTTCCCGGAACACCGTTAATTGTAATTTTTTTGCCGCCCATTCCGGCAGCTATAAATCTTTGCCCTATGCAGCCGTATATTTCGCAGCTGTCTCCGGCATTTCTGATTCTTTCGTTGAGCTCCGAAAAACCGAGCCCCTCCGCATCTATTATCATATTATATCACACCTCCGCCTTGTTTTCCACTGTTTTTTACATTTTTTTACTCTCCGGCATGAGCTATTCCCAAAATCTCAAGTTCCTTCTCCGTCATGCCTACGCCGCGGAGCATGAGCCTGTTTCCGCGGAGCGCTTCAATGGAGTTTATACCCATGCCGCCCATGAGTTCTTTTATCTCGTGCTTCCATGCGGTCATGAGATTCTGAAGTCTCTCTGCACCCCACTCGGGGTCAAGCCTTTTTACAAGTTCGGGGCGCTGTGTTGCTATGCCCCAGCTGCATTTGCCGCTCTGGCATGTTCTGCAGAGGTGGCATCCGAGAGCCAGAAGAGCCGCCGTTGCCACATAGCATGCGTCCGCGCCCAAAGCCACAGCTTTTACTATATCGGCGGAAGAACGTATGCTGCCGCCCGCTATAATCGAAACGTTGTTTCTTATACCCTCTTCGCGCAGCCTTGTATCAACCGCCGCCAGCGCAAGCTCAATGGGGATTCCGACGTTATCGCGTATTCTTGTGGGAGCCGCGCCCGTGCCGCCGCGGAAGCCGTCTATGGCTATTATGTCCGCTCCGCTGCGCGCTATTCCGCTTGCAATCGCGGCAATATTGTGAACCGCTGCGACCTTGACGATTACAGGTTTTTTATATTCCGTTGCCTCCTTTAAAGAATACACGAGCTGTCTTAAATCCTCTATGGAATAAATGTCGTGATGGGGCGCGGGTGAAATTGCGTCCGAGCCTTCGGGAATCATTCTCGTTCTCGAAACATCACCGACTATTTTTGCGCCCGGAAGATGGCCGCCTATACCCGGCTTTGCGCCCTGACCCATTTTAATTTCGATTGCGGCGCCGGCGTTTAAATACTCCTCATGCACGCCGAATCTGCCGGACGCCACCTGAACCACGGTGTTTGCGCTGTATTTGTAAAAATCTTTATGCAGACCGCCCTCACCGGTGTTATAGCATATGCCGAGGTTTTCCGCGGCGCGCGCCAGGCTTTCGTGCGCGTTGTAGCTGATTGAGCCGTAGCTCATTGCCGAAAACATAACGGGCATCGAAAGCTCAATCTGCGGCGGCATATCGGTAATTATTTTTCCGTTTTTGCCGCGCTTTATGTTTTCCGGTTTTCTGCCCAAAAACACCTTTGTTTCCATAGGTTCGCGCAGGGGGTCAATCGAAGGGTTTGTAACCTGCGAAGCGTTTATCAGAATCCTGTCCCAATAAACGGGCACGGGATTTGGGTTGCCCATTGACGAGAGCAGCACACCGCCGCTTGAAGCCTGTTTGTATATTTCCTGAATGACGCCCGCTTTCCAGTTTGCGTTTTCACGGTACGAGCAGTTGTTTTTCACAATTTTTATCGCATGAGTCGGGCAGAAGGAAACGCATCTCTGGCAGTTTACGCATTTTGATTCGTCCGCAAGCATGACTTTGTTTTCCTTGTCAAGCGAATGAACTCCGTTTGAACACTGCGTTACACACGAGCCGCACATTGTGCAGCGCTTTTCATTTCTCTCTATTTCAAACTCGGGTATAATATATGAAGCTCCCATTAAAATGCACCATCCTTCACTCTGATTATAACGGGCTCGCCGCCCGCAGGGGCGTAAATATTATATACATCGGGCTCCATTTTTCTTATTGCCGCTTCTTCGCTTGATACAAATACCAGATCGTCTTTTTCGGCAACAACCATTGAGCGGAGCTTCAGTCTGTCGTTAAGCGCCATAAGTCCGCCCGAAAAACCCAAAACTATTGAAAAAGGTCCCGTTACAAGAAGACTCGGATAAACCTGTCTCAAATATTTAAGCTCGCGCGCCTCTTCCTCTCCCTTTGAAGCAATCGTGCTCCAGAACGGAGCCGCTATAACAGACGCCGCTTCATTAAGCGACAAACCCTGGCGGCGCACAAGATAATCCATAATATATGTTATAACCTCGGTGTCCGTCTGCAATGTGCATTTATAGCCGAACATTTCTATATATCTTCTGTTTGCGTCATACGATGAAATCTCGCCGTTATGCACCACGGTGCAGTCAAGCAGTCCGAAAGGATGCGCACCGCCCCACCAGCCGGGGGTGTTTGTGGGGTATCTGCCGTGTGCCGTCCAGGAATAACCCTCGTATTCCTCAAGCCTGTAGAATTTTCCGACATCTTCGGGGAATCCCACCGCTTTGAATATTCCCATATTCTTGCCGCTCGAGAAAAGATATGCGCCTTCAATCTTTGTGTTTATATGCATTACAAAGCGCGCAACATATTCTTTTTCGTCAAGCTGGAGCCGCGACACCACCGACTGAAGCGGTGCAGCGAAATAGCGCCTAATAATAGGAACATCCGTAATCTGCGGCATTTTTCGTATCGGTATGTATTCGTCTTTTACAACCTCAAATCTTTCGCGAAGCTGCTTTTCAAACTCTGCACGTACCGCGCTGTCCGTGAAAAACACGTGAAAAGCATATAAATCTTTGTACTCGGGATATATTCCGTAAGCTGCAAATCCTCCTCCGAGACCGTTTGAGCGATCATGCATGGGCACCATGCTTTCGATTATTTTTTCACCGGTCATTTTTCTGCCGTCTTTTGATATGACTGCCGATATTGCACACCCTGACGGGATGCGGACCTGACCTTCAAGCTTCATTTCCAAGACCTCCGTTCAATAAAAAAAGACGGTCACCCGAACTTTGGGAGAGAAAACCCCCAAAGTCCGAATGAACGCCTTTGCTCATCAAAATATTTAACTTCTTTTTATTTTAGCACATTTTAAATCATTTGTCAATTTTTTTTGAAAAATTTTGCCGAAGTATGCGTTTTTCCTTCCGCGTCTTTGAGAGCAACATCCAAAGCTCCCTCGTTTTCGCCGCTGAAAACACCTATTATATCGTTTTCGTAAACCGCCGAGCGGAAGAAAATCCCAGCTTTCTCAACCACTGTATCAAGCGGCAGCGCCTCCTCCAGAAATTCGGCAAGGCGGACGTTGTTAACGTGATAATTCGTATCAAGATCGCGTTTACCTGCAACAATATCCATGTATTTGCATGATGCCGCGTTTTTCGGCTCGCGCCTTATATATTCAAGATGCGGCATATCCTCGGTTTTATACATCTCTGCAATATCGGACAGCACGCGCACAGGATGACCCGTCTCCGTATTTATAAAAATCCAGACGGAAGCGGCACGCGCAATTTCCTCACCGTTTTCATCCTTCGCAACAAATGATCTGTAGCCGTAGCAGCGGTCAAAACCTGTGGTATACGTGGTTATTTCAAGCACATCGCGCTCACGCGGATAGCGCATAACCTCAATGTTCATGGAGATCAGAATCCACGCATGCCCGAGAGAATAAAGATACTCTGCCGGGTAACCTGCCGCCGCGCTGTGATCCATGGCGCTGTTTTGAAAAAATCTCAGCATCGCCGCAAGGCTTGCGCTCTTATTCGGCGCAAGATCGCTGAATTTAACCGTAACTTTTTCGGAAAACACAAAAACGCCCCCTTAGTTTTTAAGACTGTGCATCGGAGCCGGGATTCTTCCGCCGCGCTTTACAAATTCCTCGCACGAGAAACCGTTTATCGGCATTACGGGGCCGCTGCCCAGAAGACCGCCGAACTCCACCGTGTCTCCCACTTTTTTGCCGCATGCCGGAATAACTCTGACAGCCGTGGTTTTTGTGTTTATCATACCTATTGCCGCTTCGTCCGCAATAAGACCCGAAATTGTCTCCGCGCTTGTATCGCCCGGTACCACAACCATGTCTATTCCGACAGAGCAGACGCACGTCATAGCCTCAAGCTTTTCTATTGTGAGCGCTCCGCAGCGCGCCGCGTCTATCATACCCGCGTCTTCGCTCACGGGAATAAACGCACCGCTTAAGCCGCCAACGTAAGAAGAAGCCATGGTTCCGCCTTTTTTAACCGCGTCATTCAAAAGCGCCAGCGCCGCCGTTGTGCCGGGCGCACCGCACTTTTCAAGACCCATTTCTTCAAGTATATGCGCAACGCTGTCACCCACCGCCGGAGTCGGCGCAAGCGAAAGATCAACTATTCCGAAAGGCACCCCGAGTCTTTCTGCCGCCTGTGTTGCCACAAGCTGACCCATTCTTGTTATCTTGAAAGCCGTTTTCTTTATTGTGTCGGCAACAACGCCGAAATCTTCGCCCTTTACCTTTTCAAGCGCGCACTTTACAACTCCGGGGCCGCTTACGCCGACGTTTATAACGCTCTCGCCTTCGCCCACGCCGTGAAATGCGCCCGCCATAAAGGGATTATCCGGCACCGCATTGCAGAAAACAACAAGCTTTGCACACGAAAAGCCCGCACTCTCCGCAGAAAGTTCCGCCGCATTTTTTATGATAACGCCCATTTTGGCAACAGCGTTCATATTTATTCCCGACTTTGTGGAGCCTATGTTTACGCTTGAGCAAACACGCTCCGTTTCTTTAAGCGCCTCGGGAATCGATTCGAGAAACTCGATATCGCCCTTTGCGTAGCCTTTATGAACAAGCGCGCTGTAGCCGCCTATAAAGTTTACGCCCGTTTCCGCCGCGGCGCGGTCAAGCGCCTTTGCAAATTTTAAGTAATTTCCGCACGGACCGGCAACAATGGATATGGGCGTTACGGAAATACGCTTGTTTATAATCGGTATTCCGTATTCGCTCTCTATCTCCTCGCCGCACGACACAAGGTGTTCCGCCGTTTTGGTTATCTTATCGTAAACTTTTTCCGCCGCAATGTCCGCGTCTTCGCCTATGCAGTCGATCAGGGAAATGCCCATCGTAATCGTTCTTATATCAAGGTTTTCCTCGCGGATCATATTAACGGTTTCCATTATTTCAAAAGGATTTATCAACTCTTTGCACCTCCCTTATATTCTGTGCATGGAATTGAACAAATCCTCATGCTTTATCGTAATCGACACGCCGAGTTTCTTGCCGCATTCGGAAAGTTCCTCCGAAAGTGCCGCAACTTTTTTGCTGCTGCCGCTCAAATCAACAAGCATAATCATTGTAAACACGTTTTGCATAATTGTCTGCGATATGTCAAGAATATTTACGCCGTTTTCCGCAAGCAGTGCCGAAACCGACGCTATTATACCAACCTTATCGTCTCCGAGAACCGTTATTATCGCTTTCATAAAAATCTCCGTTTCTTTATTGTTTTATAATTTTCGCGTTTTTTACACCTCGTACACCGCGCGCGAGCCACCTATATATTTCGGACGCGTTCTGGCATATGTAACATGTGCACTGCCTATTGTATCTTTCTCAAGACGCACCGGAACCGCAACATGGCGAAGGTGCATTCCAATAAACGTATCGCCTATATCCATTCCGGCATGACCCTTTACAAATTCAACAACCACGGGGTCGTCAAAAAATTTATACGCCGCCGTGCCCGCGCTGCCGCCGGCTTTCGGCTGCGGAACAACGCATACTATTTCAAATCCGTATTTTAAAGCCGCCTCACGTTCGATAACAACCGCACGGTTTAAATGCTCACAGCACCCCACCGCAAGATATATTCCTCTCGGCTTTAATGCCGCAAGCGCTCCGCTTATAACCTGTTCGCCGAGCTCATACACCGAGCCGTGTCCTATATGCTCGCCCGCAATCTCGCTTGTAGAACAGCCCAAAACCATTATTTCTCCCGCATTAAGCTTTGCCGTATCCGCAAGAGATGTCATAGCGCGAAATACTTCTTCTTTAATATTTTCCATAACAATGTACCTCCGCTTCCCATTAATCTATAAGTATATTTTACCACAATAAAACGAAAAGTCAACACTTTTAATGTATTTCGTAGAAAAACACAAAAAAGTCCTGACTTTATCAGTATTTAGTTGTAATTAGCAATAATAAGGCATCAATTTAATTTGCGGCAATCTCCGCTGTTGTCCTTGAGACGCGGACAGCTATTTTTCAAAAACCGAGATTGCGTCCTTTATGGTTTTTTCAAAAGCCTCTCTTCCGTATTTGTCAACCTGCGCCTTGTTTTTCTCTCCGTGAGTGAGGCAGCCCGCGCCGCCTATGCATCCTCCGATGCACGCCATGCCCTCTATGAAATTTACGTCGGACGCACCGTGACTTTTCTTTATGAGCGCCTTGCGGCATTCTTCAATTCCGTCGCACGACTGAGCACAAAGCTCAAACTCCACTCCCTGTTCGCGCAGCCCTTCCGCAACAGCGTCCGCCAGTCCGCCGCAGCGCGCAAATATTCTTCCGAAATAGGAAGCGTTGTCGAGCACACCTTCGGGAAGGTCTGTTATTTCCATATCGCGGCTGTCAAACAGAGCCTGAAGTTCTTCAAAGGTTATGCACGAATCAACATACGGCTTAACCTCTTCCTTTTTAACCTCGGCTTTCTTTGCCGTACACGGACCTATGAAAATGATTTTCGCCGTTTTATCCATATTTTCTTTGATGTATTTTGCAATGGTTGCCATAGGCGACAGATTGTGCGAAATATTTCCGCTCATTTTCGGGAATGCTTTTTTTACATAATCCACAAATGCCGGGCAGCATGAGCTTGTGAGAAAGCCTTTTTCCGCAAGCTCGCGCGACTCCGCGTATGCCACCATATCCGCTCCGAGAGCCGCCTCAACCACAGAGTGAAACCCGAGCTTTAAAAGCCCCGTTACCACCTGACCGAGCTTAGCGTATGTGAACTGGCTGGAAATTGACGGCGCCACAAGCGCATACGTTTTGTATTTTGTATTGTTTTCACTGTTTTTCAAAATGTCAATCGTGTCCAAAATATACGACTTGTCCGCAATTGCTCCGAACGGGCACTGATACACGCACGCACCGCAGGAAATACACTTATCGTTATCTATTTTTGCGGACTTGTTTTCGTTCATGGAAATGGCTTTTATCTTGCACGCACTCTGGCAGGGACGTTTTCTGTTTATTATCGCGGAAAACGGGCACACCTTGGCGCAGGCGCCGCAGTCAACGCATTTTGACTTGTCTATATGCGCCACATGGTGGTGGTCAAACGATATCGCACCCTTTCGGCAAACATCCTCGCATCTGTGTGCCAGGCAGCCGCGGCACGAATCCGTAACTTCGTATCCGCCCATGGGACACTCGTCACAGGCGGTTTCGATAACCTCGATTACATTCGGGTTTTCATCGTCTCCGCCCATGGCAATTTTCACCCTGTCGGCAAGAATGGCGCGTTCTTTATACACGCAGCAGCGCATGGTGGGCGTAGTGCCCGGAATGATGCGCTTCGGAATATCGGAAATATTTTTGTAAAGCGTACCCTTCCATGCTTCTCTTGCCACCTCTCTTAAGACCTTATATTTAATATACTGGACTTTAGTGTCAAATTTTCTCATGCCCTCACTCCTCTACGAAACACTATTTCACTTTCGGCATAACCGTTTCTTCAAAGAATTTAACGGCGGTTTCCGGCATAACGCGGTAGTCTTCTCCGTCAACCGACACCGAAACACCCTCTTTGCTGCATCTGCGCATGCAAAATGCGGCTTCGAATTTTATTTTATCGTGAAGGTCATGTTCCTCTATCATATGGCGGAATGAAGCAATTACATTCCTTGCGCCGTTTAAATGGCATGCGCTTCCGATGCAAACACGCAGTTCTGTCATTATTTTTTATCCCCCTTTACGTAATCAACATGCAGAAGCTTATGAACCTTGCCTTTTATGATATCACTGTAAAGAGAATCTATAATCGGGTTTTCCTCTGCTCGTCTTATGCTTAAAAGTCTGTCTGCGTCATAAAGGCCGCGGCCGCGCTCCGCGCGCTCTTCAGCCATTGCAAACGGCTGACCGCCGCCGCAGATACATCCGCCGGGGCATGCCATAACCTCGATAAAGTCAAACTTTTCGCCGTTTTTCATTCTCTTTATAACGCTTTCGGCGTTGTTAAGACCGCTTACAACCGCAATATGAAGATTTTTGTTGCCGTATGTAAGGTCAAATTCTTTAACGCCGTCCATTCCGCGCTGACCGGAGTTTGCAACCGTCATCAGCGCCGAACGTGATTTGTTTGAAACCACACGGCGCAAAACGGCTTCCGTAACACCGCCCGTAACACCGAATATAAGTCCCGCACCCGAGATTGTGCCGAAAGGCATATCTATGGCTTCGGGTTCAAGTTCGGAAAATACAATTCCCGATTCTTTTATCATGCGGATAAGCTCCTGAGTTGTTAAAACCGCGTCAACATTCGGTACGCCGTCTTCTTTAAACTCATCCCTCGCCGCCTCAAATTTTTTGCCTGTGCACGGCATAACGGCAACATGGAACATTTTCTTTGAAGCCTTCGCGCTCTGATCCTTTATTAGAGACGCGAACATCTGCATGGGAGAGCGGCATGTTGAAATGTTTGGCAGAAGCTCCGGATGCTTTTTCTCGCAATACTGTATCCAGCCCGGACAGCAGGATGTAATAAGAGGCATTGCCCCTCCGTTTTCGAGTCTTCCGAGAAATTCTTCCGATTCCTCCAAAACCGTGAGGTCTGCGCCCAAAGTCGTGTCATACACCTCGTCAAAGCCTATGCGGCGCAGCGCGGCAACAATTTTGCCCATAACATTTTCGCCGTCTTTTACCCCAAGCTCACGCCCGAGCGCCACGCGCACCGCAGGCGCCACCTGAACGCTTGTCTTAACACCGGGGTCTGAAATCGCCTTCCACACGGGAGCCATGCTGTTTTTAACCACAATCGCGCCCGTGGGACACACAACCGCGCACTGACCGCAGCCAACGCACGGGGATTCCGCAAGCGGTTTGCCGAACGCTGTGCTTATCTCCATCTTCGAGCCGCGGAACGCAAAATCTATTGCGCCCACATTCTGCACCTCGTTGCACATTCTCACGCAGTCACCGCAAAGAATACATTTGCCGTTGTCTCTTGTTATGCAAAGAGACGAAGTGTCTTCATCCTTCCTCGACTTTGCCGAGTTCGGAAAGCGAACGCCTTCTATATTAAATCTCATTGCCAGATCCTGAAGCTTGCAGCTGCTGTTGTTTTCGCAGGTTGTACAGTCTCTGCAATGGTTCGCCAAAACAAGTTCCAGAATATTTTTGCGGTATTTTCTGAGTCTTTCCGTGTTTGTCTTTATAACCATTCCGGCGCGGGGAGGAGTTGAACACGCCGCGTCAAGACCGCCGCGCTCGTTCTCCACCATGCACATACGGCAGGCGCCGTATACGGAAAGGTCGGAGTGGTAACAGAATGTGGGAAGCTTTATGCCCGCTTTTCTGATTACCTCCAATATATTTTTCTCGTCTGTTATTTCAACCGGTATCCCGTCCACCGTCATATACTGTCTTTCGTTCACTCTTAACCCTCCTTTATTGCATGGAATGCACACGCCGTTATGCAGCTGCCGCAGCGGATACACTTTGAAAGGTCTATCTCAAACGGCTCTTTAATCTTTCCGCTTATTGCCTGAACCGGGCATTGGCGTGCACACTTTGAACATCCCTTGCAAAGCTCGGGGTCAATTGATATTGTCTTAAGCTTCTGACAGGCTCCCGCAGGACATTTCTTATCATATATATGCGCTTCGTATTCGTTTCTGAAGTTCTTTATTGTGCTTATAACGGGCTTGGATGCGGATTTTCCGAGACCGCACAGCGCCGTTGCCGAAATCGTCTCGGCAAGCTCGGACAGAAGCTCTATATCTCCGTCTTTGCCCTCTCCCGCAACTATTCTCTCCAGTATCTCAAGCATGCGCTTTGTGCCTTCTCTGCACGGGATACACTTGCCGCATGACTCGTTCTGCGTAAAATGCATGAAAAATCTCGCAACTTCAACCATGCATGTGTCCGAATCCATAACAACAAGTCCGCCCGAGCCTATCATTGCGCCGACTTTTTTAAGAGTGTCAAAATCAAGCGGCAAATCAAGATGTTCCTTTGTAAGACATGCGCCCGAAGGACCGCCTATCTGAACAGCTTTAAATTCACCGCCGCCGCGCATGCCGCCGCCGATATCAAATATGATTTTCCTCAAGGTTGTTCCCATCGGAACCTCAATGAGACCCGTGTTGCTTATATTTCCCGTAAGCGCAAACGCTTTTGTGCCGGAGCTGTTTTCCGAACCTATGGAGAGGAACCAGTCGGCTCCCTTTGTTATAATCGAAGGAACATTTGCATACGTTTCGACGTTATTCAAAACCGTGGGTTTATCGAAAAGTCCGTGTTCAACCGTGCGCGGCGGCTTAACGCGCGGAAAACCGCGCTTGCCTTCTATAGATGCCGTAAGAGCGCTTCCTTCGCCGCACACAAATGCGCCTGCGCCGCGGTTTATATGCATACGGAACGAAAATCCCGTGCCCAGAATATTATCGCCCAAAAGTCCGAGCTCCTCTGACTGTGCTATTGCGTTTTTAAGTCGCTGCACAGCCAGCGGATATTCTGCACGCACATAAATATATCCTTCGCTTGCGCCGCAGGCAACGCCCGCAATCATCATTCCTTCAAGCATACGGTGGGGGTCGCCCTCCATTATGCTTCTGTCCATAAACGCGCCGGGGTCGCCCTCGTCTCCGTTGCAGACAACATATTTCTGCGGCTCGCTCTGTGCCTTAACCTGTGCCAACTTTCTGCCTGCCGGAAATCCTCCGCCCCCTCTGCCGCGCAGATTTGATTTGCTTATCTCGTCAACAATCTCGTCTCCCGTCATGTCAAACAGCGCTTTTTCAAAAGCGGAATATCCGCCAATTGCAATGTACTCGCTCACGGAATCAGCGTCAATTTTGCCGCAGTGCTCCAAAACAACGCGTGTCTGCTGTTTGTAAAAAGGGATATCATCCTGTTTTTCGTAAACCTTGCCGTCTTTTTTATAAACAAGCCTGTCTATACATTCTCCGGCTTTAACTGTCTTTTCAATTATTTCTTCACAGTCCTCAAGCTTTACTTTTGTGTAAAGCCAGCCCTGCGGCTCTATCCTGAGCAGAGGCCCCATTTCGCAGAAGCCGTGGCAGCCGCTCTTTTTAAGTCCGACGCTGCCGTCATGAGGTTCCTTTTGAAGCTCCACTTCAACCCCGATACCCTGCTGCTCCAAAAGCTCTTTTAATCTGTCGTGAATTTTAAGCGATCCGCCCGCAACGCAGCCGGTTCCGCCGCACACAATAAGCTTTTTTGACTGTGCCTCGTAAGCTGCCGCGGCAGCCTTGCGGAATTTCTTCAGTTCTTCTCTGTTTTTAATCATTTGCCGCCTCCTCCCTGAGCTGCTTTAAAAGCTCCGAAGCCTTGTCGGGAGTCATTGCCGGATGAACCTCTTCGTTTACCATAAGCACCGGCGCAAGTCCGCAGGCGCCGAGGCACGAAACGGTTTCAAGCGTAAAAAGAAGGTCATCCGTCGTCTTTTTCTCCGCCGTGAGGTTCAGCTCTTTGCGCATACGATCCAGAATAGGAATCGAGCCGCGCACGTGACAGGCGGTTCCGTCACATATTCTTATAACGTATTTGCCCTTGGGCTCCAACGAAAAATTCTCGTAAAACGTTGCAACGCTGTATATGCGCGCCTCGCTCATTCCGAGCTTTTCGGCTATATACGGGAATACCTCGCGCGGCAGATAGTGATAATGCTCCTGAATTTCCTGCAAAATCGCAATTATCGCACGCGGTTTACTGTCATGTGCGGCAAGTATACCGTCTGTCACCGCAAAATCAAATGATTCGCTCATTTAATTTCTCCTCTCTTTTTCTGTCGTTTATTTTGATAGATAATCGTCTATAGCTTTTGCCGCATTTTTTCCGGCGCCCATCGCAAGAATTACCGTTGCGGCGCCCGTTACGGCGTCACCGCCGGCATATACGCCTTCGCGTGACGTAAGGCCTGTTTCTTCCTCGGTTATAATTCCGCCCCATTTTTGTGTTTCAAGTCCCTTTGTTGTATTTTTGATAAGCGGATTCGGCGAAGTGCCCAAAGCCATTATTACACAGTCAACATCCATTGTAAATTCGCTTCCCGGGATTTTAACGGGTCTTCTGCGTCCCTTCTCGTCAGGCTCTCCAAGCTCCATTTTTATGCACTCAATAGCTGTAACAAAGCCGTTTTTCGGATCTCTCGGGTCATCGGGATTTTTGTATCCCATGATGCGCACGGGGTTTGTGAGAAGCTTAAAGTCTATGCCCTCCTCCTGCGCATGCTCAACCTCTTCGCGTCTTGCCGGAAGTTCTTCCATAGAGCGGCGGTATACAATGCTTACATCGGCGCCGAGTCTCAGAGCCGTACGCGCAGCGTCCATAGCAACGTTTCCGCCGCCGACAACAACAACCTTGCCGCCTTTCATAATCGGCGTGTCGCTGTCATCTCTGTACGCCTTCATAAGATTGCTTCTTGTTAAAAACTCGTTTGCCGAGTATACGCCCTTGAGCGATTCGCCTTCGATTCCCATAAACTTCGGAAGTCCGGCGCCGGAACCTATGAAAACAGCTTCAAAGCCATCGTCAAAAAGCTCGTCTATTGTCAGGGTTTTGCCTATAACAACGTTTGTTTCAAAGTCAACGCCCAGCGCTTTGAGTCCTTCAATTTCCTTAGCCACTATAGACTTCGGAAGTCTGAATTCCGGAATACCGTAAACAAGCACACCGCCGGCTGTGTGGAGCGCTTCGAAAACCGTTACTTTATAGCCTTTTTTAGCCAGATCGCCGGCACATGTAAGTCCCGAGGGACCCGAGCCCACAACCGCCACGCGGTGACCGTTCGATTCGGGTTTTACAGCTTCGGCATCTGAATTTTCATTGTGCCAGTCCGCAACAAAACGCTCGAGTCTGCCGATTCCCACAGGCTCAAACTTTATGCCGAGAGTACATTTGCTCTCGCACTGCGACTCCTGCGGGCAAACTCTGCCGCAGACCGCAGGAAGTGATGAAGAAAGGGAAATAACATCGTATGCTCCCTCAAAGTCGCCTTCTTTTATGCGGCTTATAAATCCGGGAATATCTATATTTACGGGGCAGCCGCCTATGCAAGGCTTATTCTTGCAGTTTAAGCAGCGCTGCGCTTCGTTTACGGCAACTTCGCTGCTGTAACCCAATGCAACTTCGTTAAAATTTTTCGCCCTTGCGCCCGGGTCCTGTACGGGCATTTCATTTTTCTTCGGTTCTATTGCCATTTTAAGTTTCCTCCTTTAAGCATTTTTGAACAGATTACATGTCTTTTCATGTTCGCGGCGCTCAAAATCGAAATACATTCTGCCGCGCGACATAGCCTCGTCAAAGTCAATTTCGTATCCGTTAAAATCGGGTCCGTCAACACACGCAAACTTTGTTATCTTCTCGCCGTCACGGTTCAAAGTGAGGCGGCAACCGCCGCACATTCCCGTACCGTCAATCATAATCGGGTTCATAGAAACCGTAACGGGTATATCAAACGGTTTCGCCGCCGCCACAACAAACTTCATCATGATAAGCGGACCTATTGTGATTATCATGTCAAACTTTTCGCCCGCTTCAAGCATTTCTTTAAGCGGAACGGTAACGTTTCCGTGTCTGCCGTACGAGCCGTCGTCCGTCATAAGAACAAGTTTATCGGAATACGCCTTAAACTCGTCCTCCAAAATTACTATATCCTTGCTGCGGAAACCTATTATGCTTGTAACATCCGCCCCCATTTCATGAAGCGCTTCGGCTATGGGCATTGCGATGGCGCAGCCTACGCCGCCGCCCACGATACAGGCTTTTTTGATTCCGTCAAGACGCGTTGCCGTGCCCAAAGGACCCACAAAGTCCGAAATGCTTTCGCCCGCATTTTTGTGATTCAGCTTTTCCGTTGTCGCACCGACTATCTGGAAGATAATCTTAACCGTGCCCTCCCCGGGATTGCAGCCTGCAACCGTCAGCGGAATTCTTTCTCCTTCTTCGTCAACGCGCAGAATGATAAACTGTCCGGGTTTTGCTTTTTTCGCTACCAGCGGCGCTTCGATTTCCATCTGCGTAACAGTGGGGTTGAGCGATGCTTTTCTTACAATTTTGTACATTGTTTCAAGATACTCCTTTCAAACACGGGAAATACGGCAAAACCGTTTTACCCTTTTTATATTAAAAATAGCTTACTTTAACTTTTTTTCCCATTTGCCTAAGGCAATCGGAAAGTTCTTTTACAAGATTCATTTTAATGCTGAAATTTATCGGCAGCTCGGGATTTTGATGAGCGGGGTTTATTGCTCTGCCGACAAAGAAATTAATATCCGTGGCTTCCTCGAAAAGCATGCGCGAGATAAGCGATGCGCCGTCTTTCTTATAGCCCCAGTCGGTGTAGCTTTCGTTGCTTTTTAAATAATCCTTTGCGTATTCCAGCACTTTATTTATAGTGATAACGCCCTCCGTCACCAAATCGACTCCGTCTATTTCGGCAGTCGGAGGTACGTCCGCACTTTCAAAAACAAGACTTGGCCGAATTTCTTTATGCAGATATTTCGCGGCAATTGTTGAGGTTGTTCCTCCGCACACGATGTGCTTTCCCTCTTTTGAGAAAAAGAGCGACATCATTCGGTTTGCATCGTCACGGTTTGCCGGCGGACCGAAAAGAAGATTGACGGGCTCTCTGCGCCGTATTTTCACAACGCATGCCGTAGCGTCGTCTCCGGGTTTTTCGCCGTACAGCCTGAAGCACTCGTCCACAAGGATTGTGGCAAGAGTCTTTGCCGTAAATCCGCTGTAAGTCAGCGGCTCCAGAAATTTCGTAATATCTTCGCGTTTCCAGCCGAAATTATACGCCGTGCCTATACCGGCATGAGGGCAGCCGTCGCTCATGGCGACAAAAATATCGTTTTCGCGCAAATCTATCACGGATTTATAAAGCGTTTTTCCGCCGACAACCATTTCCTCCGCTTTATACTCGCAGTTTTTATTGTCTCGGAAAAAAATTATATGCGGATTGTCATATTGAATGAGCTCCGCCTTTTCATTATCGATAAGATGAATTATTGTAAACGTCGAATATGCAACTCCGCGCACGGAGCATATCGGCAGCGTTGCCGCAATGGTTGAAACGCATTCTTCAAGCGCCATGCCCTCAGCCATCATTGTGGAAATAATCTTGGACGTGAGCGTAGACAAAATGCTTGCCTTAACGCCGCTCCCGAGCCCGTCCGCCAAGACTATGACGGGGGATGTTTCGCTTTGCTCGACAATGTCCACATGGTCTCCGCAGAGCTGCTCACCGTAATGATTTATGCTTTTATATCCGATATCGGCGCACAAATTATTCATCTGCTATAGTCTCCTTTAACTTCGTGAGGGCAATTTTCGTTTCCGCCGCCGTCTCACCCAAAAGCGACGCGATTTCCTGAACTATTCTCATCTGCTTATCCACAACCTTGTCGGCAATTTCAACCGTTTGTCTGCCGACGCTTTCTTTTCTCTCACGCGCTTTTTCTTCTTCCGTAATATCGCGCATGATGCATATAAGCAGCCTGTAATCCTGGTCGTAGGTTATGGTAACCTCAACGTATTTCCCATACTCGGCAAGATATAATTTTTTGTTTTTGAGATTCCATCGGCTTTCCAGAACGTCTGTAAAAAGCTTAGGGTCAAGCACGCGCACGATATGGTCTCCCAGTATGTCCGACGCGCTGCGAAGGTTTATAATTTTAAGCGCCGCTTCGTTAATCTGCTGCACCTCGAGCATCTCGTTTAAAACTATAAGTCCGTTAGGGGTGTTTCGTACAATGTTGTCGGAAAAGCTTTCCGCTTTGTCCTTAAGATACGGCAGACACATTGAAACCTCCGCCTTGCCCTGGTATATCGCCACCGCCTTCTCGCGGCAGGTGTTGTAGCCGCACGAGCCGCAGTTTAATTCGTCGGACGGCTTGTATTTGCCCATTTTATGCAGAATTTCGGTTATTTCGTCCTCCGACGGGGTCCGAAGCTTTTTTTCTATAACCGAAAACGTCTTTTTGATTTCGAGACTGTCCGGCTGCTCAACCCTAAAATCCCGCGAACCGGCAAATTCCGCAACCACCATGTAGTCTTTTACCGGCGAATGGTGGAATTTTTCCATAACAGGTCCGCCTACGCAGCTGCCGGTGCATGCCGACATCTCTATAAAGCACTTGTGAATTTTTCCGTTTTCTATGTCGCGCAGCGCCGCCATACAGTTTTCAACACCGTCTATCGCCATATAGGTATAACCCTCGGCGTCCTGCGCCATTGTTTTTAAAATTCCGCCCGTTGTCGGGAAAAAGCGTGCGCGGCTCTCTTCCTCATGTTCGTTTTCGGGCTCAATCTCTATTTTTTCTTCTTTAAACCACTTTGTCAGTTCGTCAAAAGTCAAAACCGCGTCAACAATTCCCTCGTAATACTCCGCCTCGTCTTTTTTGGCAACGCACGGACCTATAAACACGGTTTTTGCGTTTTTATCACGCTTTTTAAGTTCTATGCAGTGCGCCTGCATCGGAGACAGCACGTTTGCAAGATACGGCAGCTCCTTCGGAAAATATTTCTGCACCAGAAGGTTAACCGAATGGCAGCAGGAGGATATCACGATATCCCTTTTATCTTCGCGCAGCATTCTTTCATATTCGTTTTTAACTATTGTTGCGCCGACGGCGGTTTCCTCCGCGTCCGCAAAGCCGAGTTTTTTAAGTGCGGCGCGCATGGAGTTTATCCCGGCGCCCTCATAGTTTGCCACAAACGAGGGCGCAAGACTGACATATACCGGGTCGCCGCTTTTCAAAAGCACACGCACCTTTTCCGTCTCGTCAACAATCTGTTTTGCATTCTGCGGACAGACAACAAAGCAGTGTCCGCAAAGGATACATTCGTTGCTTATTATATACGCCTGATTGCCCGAAAATCTAATTGATTTTACGGGGCAGTGACGTATGCATTTATAGCAGTTCCTGCAGTTTGATTTTTTAAGCGTAAGACAGTCGGACATAGCTTTTCCTCCCCTAATTTCGGAATTTTAACACATTTTCGTTTAACGCCGCAAAAGCGTGCCGAAAATTCGACACGCTTCACAAAGCGTCCTATTTAAGTTTATTTAAAATATTTTCTTTAAAAAAAGCTTCTACATCATCGGGCGATACGGAATAAAACTCATTATCCGCCGTAACGCATACTCCCTGTCTGCATTTTCCCATACAAAACGATCCGGATAGTTCAACTTTATCACTCAAGCCGTTTTCGGTAATGAGACTCTGCAGTTTTTCAACAACTTTTCTCGAACCTTTTATATGACAGGAGGAGCCGATACATACAGTAACTTTCATACCAATACCTCCGGTATAAAATTATTCATATGTGTATGTGCCATGTTTTTGCCCTTCTAATATATATTCGGAATTTATATTTGTTTTCCTTCCGTCCTGCTTAAATTTTTTATCTTATTTTGACGATTCACGCATTTTATCAAGTTTTACGTTTCTGAAATAAAGCGCCACGTCAATCGAAATCATAATAAGATTAAGCACATAGAAGAAGAAGCTCAGGAAAAATATAAATCCGCTCGAGCCCTGCGCCGTTTGTATAGCCTTGCGAACAATTCCGAATATGTATCCCAAAAGCAGGAACAGTTCAAAAAATAAGCTTTTTCCCTTTGCCGTGCGTGAAATATATGACTTTCTTATTGAAATCGGCCACGAAAGGCCGAAGCAAAGAATTGTCATCGCTTCAAGAAAATCCAATAACATAAATGTTCTCCTTTTTATACGGGCAAGCAATAAAATTCCGGTCAAAGTCATTGCCAAAGGAGCAATTTAAAACCTCTCCTTTGGCAATGCTTAAAACCGCCGCTTTTGCCGCCTATTATTTTTGTCTTCTGTAATCGGGCAAGAGTTTTGGTGAAACAGCGTCTGTCTTTATTCCTGCCGCTTCTCTCTCGCTGTCAAACTTATTTATATGCGAAAGCGTGAGCTCACCCAAAGTTGTCTCCTTGGCTCTTGCAGCCGCATTTATTCCGGCATTTCTTCCGAAAACGATAATATCGAGAAGCGAGTTGCCCATAAGTCTGTTTCTGCCGTGAATTCCTCCGACAGCCTCGCCCGCAACAAAGAGGTTATGCACATTTGTTGTCTCGCCGTTTACGTCTATATCAAGACCGCCGTTCTGGTAATGCAATGTGGGGTAAACCAAAATGGGTTCTTTTCTGATATCTATTCCGAAGCTTAAGAACATACGCATCATTGCCGGAATACGCTTTTCGATTGTGCCTTCGCCGCCGATTTCTTCAATCATCGGAGTGTCAAGCCATACTGCCTTGCCGCTTCCCGTGTCAACGCCTTCTCCTCTGTCGGAGCATTCTCTTATTATTGAAGCCGCCGAAACATCACGCGTTTCGAGAGGGTGCATAAACACCTTTCCGTCACGGTTTATAAGCTTTGCGCCCAAAGAACGAACTTTTTCCGTTACCAGTGCGCCGAAAATCTGCTGAGGGAAAGCCGCGCCCGTGGGGTGATACTGAAGGGTGTCGGCATAAAGAAGCTTTGCTCCCGCTCTGTAGCCGAGAACAAGTCCGTCAGCCGTTGCGCCGTAGTGGTTTGAGGTCGGGAAGCCCTGATAGTGCATTCTTCCCGCGCCGCCCGTTGCTATAATAACGGTTTTTGCCTTTGCAACCATGAGCTCTTGCGTTTCCATATTCATAAGCACTGCGCCTGCCGCATTGCCGTTTTCGTCGAGAATAAGCTCTATTGCAGCCGTGAAGTCAACAACCGGAATACCTCGGTTTATAACCTCGTCGCGCAGCGTTCTCATTATCTCAGCGCCGGAATAGTCCTTTGCCGCATGCATTCTCTTTCTTGAAGTTCCGCCTCCGTGAGTTGTGATCATGGTTCCGTCTTCGGCTTTGTCAAACTCAACGCCGAGTTCGTTAAGCCATTTTATGGCGCCCGGTGCGTCGCACACAAGCTTTGCCAAAAGATCGCGCTTTGCGGCAAAATGTCCGCCGCCGAAAGCGTCGAGAAAATGTATTGCCGGAGAATCGTTCTCTTTGTCCGCCGCCTGAATTCCGCCTTCCGCCATCATTGTATTTGCATCGCCTATGCGCAGCTTTGTAACAATCATAGCCTTGGCGCCTGCGTTATCCGCCTCTATTGCAGCCGAAGCACCGGCTCCGCCGCCGCCTATAATAAGTACGTCAACATCGTATGCCACGTTTTTGAGATCTACATCCTCAGCCTTTATTCTGCTGTGAGCCTCAAGCATTGCGCAGAGCTCGTGCGGAACTTTTTCGCCCTTGTTGGGGCCTATGGAAAGCTCTGAAAATTCGCTCTTTTTATAGTCGGGATGATATGCTGCAAGCAAATCGTCCTTCTCCTTTGCGGTCATACGTTTGGGCTCGTAAGCTATATTCTCTTTTCTTGCCGCCTCAACCGCTTTAAGTGATTCCTGAAATTCCTGTGAATACATATTACCCCTCCTTACTTCTCTATTTCTCTGTTGTTGTAAAGCTCAGAAAGTTCTTCAACGGGTTTGCCCATGAGATTTTCTATAAGCTCTTTGAATGTGCCGTCTTCGATTTCTTTTACGCGTTTTGTAAGATGCTTGCTTTCGGGCGCAAGGTATTTTCCGTTTAATCTGCGCGCAAGCATTGCAACCTGCGGATGCGAAATTCCCGCCGGACATCTTGACGAGCATACGCCGCACATAACGCAGTCGAAGGACTCCTCGGCGCATTTTTCAAACTCTCCGCGCTGAGCGTATGCTATATACTGCATAACGTTAAGGCTCTGCGTGCAGCTCTTTGTGCAGGCGTTGCAGCCCACGCAAGCGTAAATCTCGGGGTAAAGCTGCATCATAATCTGCTCTGTGGGTTTTATTTTTTCTATGTCGTAAACCTCTTTTACAAGCGGGAAAAACGGAAGGGTTGCAACGTACATATCGTTTTCAACCTTCGTCTGACATGCCAGACAAGTCTTAAGCTCCTTTTCTCCTTTTATGCGGTATATTGTCGCACAGGCTCCGCAGAAACCGTTTCTGCAGCCGCAGCCTCTGACAAGCTGATAACCCGCGTATTCCATAGCGCGCATAATCGTAAGCTCTGCCGGAACGCTGTATTTCTTGCCAAAGAGATAAACATTTACCATTTTATCCATATCACGTTACTCCTCTCAAAAATTAATATTCATTCGGCAGCTCATCAAGCTCATCGCAGCGGAAAACAGGTCCGTCTTTGCAGACGTATTTTGAACCTATGTTGCATCTTCCGCATTTTCCGATGCCGCATTTCATGCGCAGCTCCATGGTTGTATAAATCTGAGTTTTGTCAAACCCGAGCTCCTGCAGCCCGGCAAGCGTAAATTTAATCATTATCGGCGGTCCGCACAAAATTGCGGTTTTGTCGGTTGTGAATCCGAGTTCTTTAACGTAGTTCGGAACAAAGCCGACATGACCGTCCCACTCCGGCTGCGGATTATCTATCGTAAGATGCACCGAAACGCCGGCGTCGTTTGACCACTCTGTGATTATTTCGTTATAGTCCACCAGATCCTGCATACTGCGCGAGCCGTATACAATATCTATTTTTCCGTATCTGTCGCGGTAGTGGCGGCAGTAATTTATAACCGAGCGCAGCGGTGCAAGACCGATACCGCCGGCTATAAAGAGCATATCCTGTCCGGCAAACTCAGTGTCAACCGGAAACGCATTTCCGTAGGGTCCGCGGATGGTTATCTGCTGACCCACTTCCATCGAGTGAAGCCACTGTGTAACACAGCCGCATTTTTTTATTGAAAACTCCATAAACTCTTCGTTTGTGGGCGATGAGGTTATGGAAAACATTGCTTCTCCCACACCCGGTATGGAAAGCATTGCGCACTGACCGGGTTTATGCTCGAAAGCCTTTTTCCCGTCGGGGGTTACAACGCGGAAGGTTTTAACATCCGGCGTATCTATTCTTATATCCGTCACAACGCCCACCGTGGGCATGAGCGGTTCTCTGATTTCAGCCATTATCCTTACCTCCCAGTTTCTTCATAACCTTAACAATATTCATCTGAATCGGGCATTTTGCCAGACATCTTCCGCAGCCTACGCAGGAGAACATGCCGTCGTTATTTGTCGGAAAATACACAAGCTTATGCATAAATCTCTGACGGAAGCGCTCAAGCTGCGTGAGTCTGGGCTGACCTGCGGACATTTTCGTAAAGTCCGAATACATACATGAATCCCAGCAGCGGAAACGTTTTATTCCGTGACCGGTGTTAAAGTCTTTTATATCATAGCACTGGCATGTGGGGCATACAAAAGTACACGTTCCGCAGCCGAGGCAGTTTCCGGAAAGCTCTTTCCACTCGGGCGCACCGAAAAATTCTTGGGTTTTGTCCTTGCCGAACTTATCTGCCGAAAGATTTGCAAGCGGCAGCTTTTCAAAACGCTCATGCGTTTCTTTTTTCTGTTTTTCGGTTTCGGCGCCGTCCGATTCCTCACCGAGTGCGGCAATGCTCTTTATAAGCTTTTCGCCTTTGTCGGTTTTGGCTTCCATGTAAAGCGCGGAAGCGGTTTTATGGCAAACAACATCTCCCTCGGGTTCCGCCGCGTCTATTCCGAACGTTTTGCAGAAGCACGTCTCAACGGGCTTTGTGCATGCAAGCGATATTATAACGCCGTGGTCGCGGCGGTTTTTATAATACGTGTCCACGGGATCTGCCAGGAACACGCGGTCAAGCACGTCAAAGCTTTTTACATCGCACGCGCGCACTCCGAAAACCGCAAAATTTTCGCTTTCGCTGCGCGTATCGATAATTTCTATATTTTTTCCTTCAACCTTAAAGTCCATAAGGTTCTCCGTCTGTGGAAAGAAGAAATCCTTTGCGCTTCTGACAGTGTTCAAAGCATCGGAAAGCTTTTTTCCCTCCTCCCACTTTTCAAACCTTGCGCCGCCCTTCCCGTCAACGGGCATATAAAGCGTCATATCGGCGGCAATTTTTGCAAACATATTATCAATTTTATCAATCGATATTTTAAGCATTGTCGTCACCTCTCTTTACAGCCTCATCGGGTTCGGCGTCATCTACGGTGTAATTTACTATCGGAGCGCGGCTTCCGACTTCCGCTCCAGCCTGATAGTCTCCGTAAAGCTCGTCTATATCTTTTATAAATTTGCGGTTTAAAAGATGGAGCGGTATGTGCTGCGGACATACGCGCGAGCACTCTCCGCAGTCGGTGCATCTTCCGGCAACGTGGAATGCGCGGATGATGTGGAACATCTTTTCTTCAAATTCCGTTGAAGGCGCTTTGTTTTCAACGCCCGAATCCGGATTGTCAAAAACACATTTTTCACATGTGCATGCCGGACAAACATCGCGGCAGGCATTGCATCTTATACATCTTGAAAGCTCACCCTGCCAGAAGGCAAAGCGCTCGTCCGAAGACATTTTTTCGATTTTTGCAACCTCGTCAAACCTTGCGGAGTCAAGCACTTCTCCGTCCTCTCCCAAAAGTTCGTCATAAGCCACATGTTTTTTGGACTTGCAGTTTACGCATCTTTCTGCCAAAAGCTCTTCGCGCGGCACTTTAACGTCCCCGTCAAAAAGCGTGTGAAGCACTGCATTTTCGCCTTCAAAAGACACGTCCGAAAGTCCCTCCGCTTTTTCCTTTGCGCGGTTTATATCAATCATACCGCAGCAGGGAACTCCAACGGCATAAACCTTTTCGCGGTCAAATCTGTGCTCGGTTAAAAGCTGATTAAAGCTGTAAGTATCGCACGGCTTTAAAAACACAAGCACCTTTTTATCGCTTTTAAGCGTTTCCGCAACAAGATATTTTGAAAAGTTTGCGCCGCAGAAGCCGTTCCATACGAAGTCTTCCGCAAGCTCGTCCGCCGAACCGAATACAGACGGCGTAACGTCATAGAAAAATTCACCTTTTCTCCAGCCGAGAACCCTGTCGCAGGTTCCGTCTTCAAGAAGCTTTGAGGCTTTTTCGATGAGAACATCGCGTGTTATTTCCTGCATCTTAAATCCTCCAATCTTTTGTTTCTGCCGAGTTTTGCAACCTTTTCGGCAAAATCATTCATTGTTGCGGCAAATTTTGCGCCCTCTGCCGCGCTGACCCATTCAACGCGCGTACGCTCTCTCTCGATTCCGAGATAGTCGAGCATTGAGAAAAGCAGCGACATACGGCGTCTTGTATAGTAGTTGCCCGAAGTATAGTGGCAGTCACCGGGATGGCAGCCGCATATAATAACTCCGTCCGCCCCTCTGCCGAATGCGCGCAGTATAAACATCGGGTTTACTCTGCACGAGCAGGGTACGCGGATAACTTTAACGTCCGCCGGGTAATTAAGTCTGTTGTTTCCTGCAAGGTCCGCCCCGGCATATGAGCACCAGTTACAGCAGAATGCCACAATAAGCGGCTTATATTCGTTTACTTGCATATTGCGTCCACCTCCGCCATAATTTGTTGATTTGTGAAGCCTTTAAGGTTCATGGCTCCCGACATACACGCAACCGTGCATGCGCCGCAGCCCTGACATACCGCCTCGTTAACAGACGCTACGCGGCGCGCCCTTGTTGTTCTGTCAGGCATTCTGAAATCCTTCACAACATATGTTATCGCGCCGTACGGACATACGTTTTCGCATGTCGAACAGCCGTTACACATCATTTCGTCCGAATGAGCCACACAGGGATTGCCCGTGAGCTTATCCTTGCACAGAAGACCTATAACCTTTGAAGCTGCGGCTCCCGCCTGAGAAACCGTTTCCGGAATATCTTTGGGGCCCTGGCACGCACCGGAGAGGTACACGCCCGCCGTCGGACTTTCAACGGGACGGAGCTTCGGATGAGCCTCTGTGAAAAAGTCGTTTGTATCCATACTTGCGGTGAGCATTGTAGCAAGCGGACGTGCCGATTTATCCGGCTCTATCGCAGCTGCAAGCACAACAAGATCTGCATCTATATTTATCTGTTTGCCGGCGATGAGATCGGACGCGCGCACTTTAAGCTTTTTGCCGTCCGGCATAACTTTGCCGACCATGCCTTTTATATAGTGAACGCCGTATTCCTCAACCGCGCGGCGGTAAAACTCGTCAAAGTTTTTGCCGGGTGTACGAACATCTATATAGAAAACATAAACGTCTGTGTCGGGGTACTTGTCCCTTGTGAGCATTGCGTGCTTTGCCGTGTACATACAGCAGATTTTGGAGCAGTATTCCTTGCCCTTCTCGGCGCACGCTTCGCATCTTGAACCCACGCACTGAACAAACACTATTGTGTGCGGATGCTCTCCGTCCGAAGGGCGCAGAAGCTTTCCTGCCGTAGGTCCTGCCGCATTTGTAAGTCTTTCGAACTCAAGCGACGTAATTACGTCTTTTGACTGGCTGTACGCATACTCGTCGAATTTCTCCATGGAAATCGGGTTATATCCCGTAGCAACAACAATTGCGCCGTATTTTTCCTTTATATATTCGTCTTTTGCCTTATAGTCTATGGCGCCCGCCGTACATATTTTGGAGCAGAGACCGCATTTGCCCGTTTTAAGCATTGTGCAGTAATCGGGGTCGATGGTTGCAACCTTCGGCACAGCCTGAGCAAAAGGAATGTATATGGCGCGTCTTGTGTCCATTCCGAGGTTAAATTCATTGGGGACCTTCTTCTGAGGACATTTTTCAGTACAAGCGCCGCAGCCCGTGCACGCCTCTTCTTTAACAAATCTCGCACGTTTTTTAATCGTCACTTCAAAGTTGCCGACAAAGCCGCCGACCTCCGTAACCTCCGAGTACGAGAAAATTCTTATATTTTCGTTCTGCGCAACGTCAACCATTTTCGGCGTTAATATACACGCCGCACAGTCAAGCGTCGGAAATGTCTTGTCAAGCTGAGCCATTTTGCCGCCTATTGTCGGTTTTGTCTCAACAATGTCAACCGGAAATCCCGCGTCCGCTATGTCAAGTGCCGTCTGGATGCCGGCAATACCGCCGCCTATAACAAGCGCGCGCTTTGTAACGGGGCTTTCTCCCGGTGTTAAGGGTGTGTTTAATTTAACTTTTGCAACAGCGGCTTTTGCCAGAATAACGGCTTTTTCCGTGCCGACGGGCATTTCTTTATGAACCCATGAGCACTGCTCGCGTATGTTTGCAATTTCAACCATATACGGATTTATGCCCGCTGCCGCCGCCGTTTTTCTGAACGTCGCCTCATGCATACGCGGCGAGCACGAACATACCACGATTCCCGTGAGGTTATGCTCCGCTATGGCGTCTTTTATTATGTCCTGTCCCGCTTGGGAACACATATACTGATAATCGGTGGAGAAAACAACCCCCGGCTCATGTTTAAGAGCCTCCGCAACCGATTTAACGTCTACCGTTCCGGCAATATTCGTGCCGCAATGGCAAACAAATACACCTATTCTTTGCATGGCTTGTATCTCCTTTCTACTTCGAGTATTTTCTGAATGCGCTCACAATCGCCTGCTGAGGCATATCCTCATCCGCAATCTCGGGTATGTTGTCTGCCAAAAGATGATTTGCGCCTTTTTCTCTTACTGCAACAAGTCTCACCGCTTCTATAAGCTTAGCCGGCTCCACTCCGCGCGGACATCTCTCAACGCACGCAAAGCATGAGAGACATTTGTATATCGAATCGGACTTTAAAAGTGCGTCGATATCTCCGGTTTCAACCATATAGACAAACTGATGCGGATGATATTCCATCTCGTCGTAGGAAGGACATGTGCCCGAGCATTTGCCGCATCTCATGCACTTTAAAGGATTAACTCCGCTTGTACGCAGAATCTGTTCTTTGATACGTTCCGTTTTACTCTGCATCGTCTTCCTCCTTCACTCCGAGAGCCTCTGCCAAAAGTTCCGTGAAATATACCACGGGTACAGGGCTTTCGTTCTTTACGAGATTGTATTTGCAAAGCGGACAAGCGGTAACAATCGTATCCGCTCCGCCTTTTTCCGCGCTTTCCGTCACGCTGCGGCTTTTCTTTGCCGCGGATTCCGCGTCTTCCAAAGCTACATAGCCGCCGCAGCACTCGTTTCTGAAAGGATATATCACGGGCTCTGCGCCGAGCGCTCTTATAAAGTCCTCCATTATACGGGGGTTCTCCGGATCGTCAAGCGCCATTACTTTGCCGGGGCGCAGCAAAAGGCAGCCGTAATATGCCGCGATTTTTCTGCCTGTGAGCGGGTTTTTAACCGCCTCGCGCACCTTGTCAAAGCCTATTTTGTCGCGCAGAAGCTCCAGATAATGACAAACCTCCGCTTCGCCTTCATACGGGGATTCAAAGTCTTTGTCCTGCGCCATGTAATTGTTTACGCGCGCGGTGAAATCCGCATCTGTCCGAATCTGATGATTCGTCTGTTTTATTACGTTATGACAGGCTGAACATACCGTAACGAGGGGGCGCGAATTGTCTCTCGCTTCCTTGAGCGCACGAACGCTTGAAAGCTTTGTGGCAATTTCGTCTCCCGCGCTTACGAATACTCCGCCGCAGCACTGCCAGTTTTCTATCTCACAGAGCTCTGCGCCGAGAATCTCGGCGCAGCGGCGAGCGTAGAAATCAAGCTTTTTTGCTTTTGTGCGGAGGGTACAGCCCGGAAAATAACTGACCTTCATTTGTTTTACCTCCATTTTTACACCATTTGCTCGGGGTGGAACACCTCGTCAAATTTCTCTGCCGTAAGGAAACCGAGCTCAACGCAGGCTTCCTTCAAAGATATATTGTCCTTATACGCTTTTTTTGCGGTTTTTGCAGCGTTTTCATATCCGATATACGGATTGAGCGCCGTAACAAGCATAAGCGAATTATAAAGATTGTGATGCATTTTTTCCTTGTTTGCCTTTATGCCGACTGCGCAGTTTTTGTTGAAGGACACTATAGCCTCCGCCAAAAGCCTTGCCGACTGCAAAAAGTTATAAGCCGCAACGGGCATGAACACGTTAAGCTCAAAGTTGCCCTGCGATGCCGCAATGCTTATCGCCGTGTCGTTGCCCATAACCTGAACCGCTACCATTGTAACCGCCTCGCACTGCGTGGGGTTAACCTTGCCCGGCATAATCGAGGAGCCCGGCTCGTTTTCGGGAATAAATATCTCTCCGAGACCGTCTCTGGGGCCGGACGCCAGCCATCTTATATCGTTTGCTATTTTAAGCATATCGCACGCTGTAGCTTTGATTGCTCCGTGTGCGAACACAATCTCGTCTTTTGATGTGAGCGCGTGGAACTTGTTTGCAGCCGTAACAAACGGTTTGCCCGTTAAAAGCTCAACTTTTTTTGCCACAAGCTCCGAAAAGCCTTTCGGCGCGTTAAGACCCGTGCCGACAGCCGTGCCGCCCAAAGCAAGCTCATACAAAGGCTTCAAAGCCATGTGCAGCAGCTCTGCGTCTCTCTCAAGGCTTGATCTCCAGCCGCTTATCTCCTGGCTGAATTTAATGGGAGTTGCGTCCTGAAGGTGCGTACGCCCCGATTTAACTATGCCTTCGTTCTCTTCCTCGAGCTTTTTAAATGTTTCTATAAGCGTTTCTACAGCCGGAAGAAGCTTGTCTTCTATAGCCGTTACCGCCGAAATATGCATAGCCGTGGGGAAAGTGTCGTTTGAAGACTGGCTCATATTAATATCGTCATTGGGGTGCGCAATTTTTTTGCCCGCTATCTGATTTGCGCGGTTTGCGATAACCTCGTTTGCGTTCATGTTAGACTGCGTTCCCGAACCCGTCTGCCATACGACAAGCGGAAAATGGGCGTTAAGCTCGCCCGAGATAACCTCATCGCATGCCTTTTCTATTGCCGCAAGTTTTTCATCCGTCATTTTTTCGGGTTTGAGTTCGTGATTTGCAAGCGCGGCAGCTTTCTTTAATATTCCGAAAGCGTGTGTGATTTCGCGCGGCATTGTTTCAATATCCACGCCTATTTCAAAATTCTCATGGCTTCTCTGCGTCTGTGCCGCCCAAAGCTTATCTGCCGGCACCAAAACTTCACCCATGGAATCATGTTCTTTACGGTATTCCATTAAAGCACTCCCTTATATATCAAGATTTTTTATAACTTCTTTAAGCGTTGCTTCACTCTTATGCAGCTTTGCAATCTCTTCTTCCGTAAGCGGAACAAGCACTTTCGAGCGCGCACCGTCTTTTCCGACGATGTTAAGCACACTGAGACAAACATCGTCAACGCCGTATTCGCCGTGCATCAATGTCGAAACCGTCATTGTCGTGTCAATTCCGCCCAAAAGGCATTTAACTATATGACAAACCGAAATGGAAACGGCATAGAAAGTCGCACCCTTGCGCTCTATAACTCTTGCGCCCGACTTGCGCACATACTGCTCGACCTCCTCGTAGCTGAACTCGGGATAAGCCGAATCGGCGCGTGTAATAAGTCTGTCGCAGTCGGCTATCGGAATGTTTGAAATGTTTGCAATCGACCACGGCACAAACGATGAATCACCGTGCTCGCCGTATACGTACGCGTGCACGTTGCCCTGGTTGATATCATAGTACTCGGAAAGTCTCGCTCTTAAGCGCGCCGTATCCAAAATCGTGCCCGAGCCTATGATTCTGTTTTCCGGCAGACCCGATCTTTTGCAGAAAGTATACGTCAGTATATCAACCGGATTACTTACTATAATATAGGTAGCGTCCGGCGCATGCTTTGTGATCTGGGGAATAATCTGTTTCGTGATATTTACGTTTGTCTGCGCAAGCTCAAGTCTCGACTGGCCTGCCTTTCTTGCCATACCCGACGTAATTATTACAATATTTGAACCCTCCGCGTCGCGGTAATCGCCCGCGTAAACCGAACAAGCTCCGCAGAAAGGGATGCCCTGTCTTATATCCAGCGCTTCACCGAGAGCCTTTTCGTTGTTAATGTCGATCATAACTATTTCGGAAGCCGTTCCCATAACTGCAAGCGTATACGCTATTGTGGAACCTACGCTTCCGGTTCCGATAATAGAAATCTTATTCATACACACACCTCATTTATTCTTATTTTCTCGACAATATAGTATCATATTGTTAAAGTTTTAGCAATGTTTATTTTTGCATGTTAGATATATCAAAAATGATATATCTGCAAAAAAACGCGCCAAAACGCCGTTTCAGCAGTTGTTCTGATTAGAAGCAACTGCTGAAAACTTTCATTTATTTTAATTGTAAAAGAGAATTTTTATACTTCGCATTATAAAAAATGATATATCGGAAAAATAAGGGAAATCAGCCGAAGACATTTTTTTTGGATTTTTGCAGTTCTTCGAGGAAAATTCTGTCAAGCTGCGTAAGGCGGTATGTTTTTTTTCTTATTATGACATCCTTGCACGACCTTCCGCTGTCGCTGCACGGAATCTGGACAAGTCCGTATCTTTCCGCCGTCTCATGCGACACCGGTGAATCCCATATAAAAGCCTGCGGATTTTTTGATATAAGCTCCAGTCTTCCGGCGCGTTCGTAAACATAGATGCGGCGGCTTGATTTTGTTTCGTCCTCGGGTTTCTTTCTTTCGGAAGTTGCGGATGAGGGCACAAAGGGGTCTGCGTGGGCAATTTCAATATAGTTTTTCACATCTTCGTAACTCACGCTTTTTTTCTCCGCAAGAGGGCTTTTGATGCTGACTATAAGCACATAGTTAAATTCCGCCGCCACTTCATAGGAAAGTTCTTTTTCGGTTAAAAGCTTTCTGTAATATGTGTCAAGATTTTCGGCATAACGGATTATTCCTATCCTGTAGCCGGCTTCGTAAACATTTCTTATGGTTTTGCGCGCATTTGTCTCGGTATAAATTATCTCCGCACTTTTTTCGCGGTTTACGGCAAGCGAAAATTTAACAAAAGCTTCCGATATATATTCGGCGCGCGGCACTGAAGCCGAAAACTTTTTTTTGCCCGGCATATTGCTTTTGAAAATCGCCTCAACCTCGTAAACCTGATTTAAAATATTATTGGCATATACCAAAAAAGTCTCCCCTTCGGGTGTGGGTGACATTCCCTTCGGATTGCGCACAAAAAGCTTAACTCCGAGGGAGCTTTCAAGCTCTTTTATAGAGCGGCTGAGATTCGGCTGATTCACAAGCAGATTTTCCGCCGCTTTATTAATGGAGCCGCACCTTGCCACCTCAAGCGCATATTTCATTTGAAGCATATTCATAAAACATTCTCCGTTTTCAGTCCGTATTGTCTACTTTGAATTTCAAAAGATGTTCCTTAAGCTTGTCAAACGTTTCGGGGCTTATGTCATGCTCTATACGGCAGCTGTCTTCATACGCGGTTTTTTTGTCAACCCCCAGAGCTATAAGCGCTTTTGCTATAAGTTCATGTCTCTCGTAAACTTTTGAAGCTATCTCCATTCCCTTGTCGGTGAGGTTTATGGCGCCGTCATGCTCCATTGTTATATACCCTTCCTCACGGAAACCTTTCATCGCCACCGACACACTCGGCTTTGTGAAATTTAAGTGATTGGCAATATCCACGCTGCGCACATTGCCTTTTTCCTTCTTTATCATAAGTATTGCTTCGAGATAGTTTTCCGCCGATTCTTTAATTATCATACTTCTACCCTCTGATTAGTTTTTCTTACAGTATATCACATTAAACCGCGTATGTCAAATATCTAAAAACCATTCTTTGCACAAAGCAAGCCCAAAATGAAACATCTTCTCTATTCAAATTTACAAATTTTAAAAAAATTTTTAAAAGCTATTGACACGCAGAGTTAGTTATGCTAAACTAACAGTAAAAGGTTAGCATTGGCTAACCAAAAAAATGTCTATCGGTTAGACCCTTCTAACCCGAATGGAGGTTACTTATGATGCCGCTCAGCTTGGCTAATGTGGGAGAAAACAACATAATAAAAAAAATAGGCGGAAACCCGGAGGTTAAAAAGCACCTCGAAAATTTAGGCTTTGTGGTTGGCGGGAACGTGCAGATTGTAAGTGCGCTCGGCGGAAACGTTATAGTCAACGTAAAGGAAGCGCGCGTTGCAATAAGCGAAGAAATGGCACGTAAAATCATGGTTTGAATTTTTTATAAGGAGGAAGAAAAATGCGTACACTGAAACAGGCAAAAATCGGAGAAACGGTTACGGTTGTAAAGCTGCACGGCGAAGGCGCCGTAAAGCGCAGACTTATGGACATGGGTATAACAAAGGGCGTATCCGTTTTCATAAGAAAGGTAGCGCCTTTGGGCGACCCCGTTGAAGTTACCGTCCGCGGCTATGAGCTTTCGCTCAGAAAAGCGGACGCAGAAATGATTGAGGTTGAGTAACATCAGCCCGGAAAGAGAGGAAAAGGTATGAATAATATCAGAATTGCCCTTGCAGGTAACCCAAACAGCGGCAAAACCACACTGTTTAACGCTCTGACAGGTTCAAACCAGTTCGTGGGAAACTGGCCGGGCGTTACCGTAGAGAAAAAAGAAGGAAAACTTAAAAAACATGAAGGCGTAACAATTACAGACCTTCCCGGAATTTATTCGCTTTCTCCGTACACACTGGAGGAAGTTGTTGCGAGAAACTATCTTATAGACGAAAAGCCGGATGCCATCTTAAACATAATAGACGGCACGAACCTTGAGAGAAACCTGTATCTCACAACACAGCTCACCGAGCTCGGTATTCCGGTTGTAATCGCCATCAACATGATGGACGTTGTTAAGAAAAACGGAGACAAAATCAACATAGATGAGCTTTCACGTGAGCTTGGCTGCAAGATAGTTGAGATTTCCGCTCTGCGCGGCGAAGGCGTTATGAAAGCTGCCGAGGAAGCTATAAAAGCTGCCGAAAACGGCAAAACGGTTCCTATGCACACATTCAGCGGTGCCGTTGAGCACGCAATAGCGCATATCGAAGAAGCGGTGCTTCACTCCATGCCGGAAAACGAGCAGAGATGGTACGCTATAAAGATTTTTGAGAGAGATGCAAAAATTCTTGAAAAGCTCAAAATTGACCCCTATGTTATGAAGCACATCGAGGCAGACATCAAAGCTGCCGAGGAAGAGCTTGACGACGATGCCGAAAGCATCATAACAAACGAGCGCTACATATATATCGCTCAGATTATAAAAGGCTGCTACAAGAAGAAAAACACAGGTAAGCTTTCAACCTCGGACAAAATCGACAGAGTTGTTACAAACCGCTGGCTCGGTCTTCCGATTTTCGCGGCTGTAATGTTCCTGGTTTACTACATTTCAATGGTCGGCATAGGCTCTGCCGCAACGGACTGGGCAAACGACGGAGTGTTCGGCGACGGCTGGCACCTCTTTGGTATAGGCACTGCGGAATATGAAGAAGTTGCGGATGAATTTTCCGGCGCTTCCGAAGTTGTAAACGGCTTCATAGAATACGCTGCGGAAAAAGGCGTTGACACGGAAGATATTGAAGCGGCTCTCGACACGGAGTCCGAAGACTTCGACCCTGCTGCCGCAAGCAAGGCTTTGTCGGAATTTAAAAATACTCTTGAAGAAGAAAACATTGACGAAGCGACATACACGGTTGTTGACGAAGAAACAATGGCAGACGAAGAAGTTACTTCAAGTCTTGACGATTTTCTCGATGCTGAGAGAGTGTATGCAAAATATGACTGCACAGAGCCCGATCCCGCAGATTACGGCTTATGGGTTCCCGGCATACCGGTTCTTATAGAATCGCTTCTCAGCAAAATAAACTGTGCCGATTGGCTTTCGGGCCTTATCTTAGACGGTATAGTAGCCGGCGTGGGTGCGGTTCTCGGATTCGTTCCCCAGATGCTTGTCCTCTTTCTGCTCCTTGCGTTTTTGGAGGCATGCGGCTACATGGCAAGAATCGCGTTCGTGCTTGACAGGATTTTCAGAAAATTCGGTCTTTCGGGCAAATCGTTTATCCCGATGCTCATAGGCACGGGCTGCGGCGTTCCCGGCATTATGGCTTCAAGAACAATTGAAAACGACCGCGACAGAAAAATGACGATCATGACCACAACATTTATCCCCTGCGGCGCAAAGGTTCCGTTTATCGCAATGATTGCCGGCGCTATATTCGGCGGTTCGGCGTGGGTTGCAACATCGGCATACTTCGTAGGTATGGCTGCAATAATCATCTCGGGTATCATGCTTAAGAAAACAAAAATGTTTGCAGGCGATCCCGCTCCGTTTGTTATGGAACTTCCGGCATACCATATGCCCACACTCTTAAACGTACTCCGCAGCATGTGGGAGCGCGGCTGGTCATTCATCAAAAAGGCAGGAACAATCATCACGCTTTCAACAATTCTCGTATGGTTCACATCGTACTTCGGATTTGTTGACGGAAGCTTTACAATGCTCTCCGAAGATCAGCTTGACATGAGTATTCTCGCCGCTGTCGGAAACGCAATAGCGTGGATATTCAAGCCTCTGGGCTGGGGCAACTGGCAGGCTGCCGTGGCTTCAATCACGGGTCTTGTTGCAAAGGAAAACATCGTAGGAACCATGGGTATTCTCTACGGAGCAAACGGCACCGTATACTCCGCTCTGCGCGAAGCCTTCACCCCCATCACGGGCTATTCGTTCCTTGTATTCAACCTCTTGTGTGCACCGTGCTTTGCGGCAATCGGCGCCATAAAACGTGAGATGAACAATGCAAAATGGACATGGTTTGCCATCGGTTATCAGTGCATATTCGCTTATGCGATTGCACTTATAGTAAACCAGATAGGCGCAATGTTTACGGGCACGGCAAGCGTTTTAGGCGTGGCTGTTGCGGCAATTCTTATAGCCGGTATCATATACATGCTCGCAAAGCCGTACAAAGAATCAAACACTTTGAAATATTAACAAATTTTTGCAGGGGCCGCGCAGACTGCCCTTGCAAATTATCCGGAAATATAATATAATAAATTCAAGCTTAAAAAAGCGGCCGAAGAAGGAGGATTTTCTCATGACATGGCTAATAAACAATATAGGGACCGTAATAACGTTTATAATTCTGGCTGCGGTTATCGTGCTTATAATTTTGCGGATAAAAAAAGACAAAGCGGCAGGAAAATCCTCGTGCGGCTGCAATTGCCGCAACTGTGCACTGCACGGTAAGTGCCACGGCGGGAGGTAATTCGCCGTGAACCATGGATTTGAATCGTTTTTATACGGTCTTACCGCTCTGCTTTTCTGCTCGGCGGTATTTACCATATTATCATATATCAAAAGAAAGTGTAAAAAATACTTGGAAAGGATGAAAAATCATGAAAATTATTGACTGCTTGAAAAACGAAAAATTTCTTTGCTTTGCCGGCGGAGTTCTCGCTGCAACATACGGCGTTAAGGCGCTCAAAAGCGACAAAACGCGCAAAGTCTGCGTAAACGCTCTCGCAAAAGGCATGACGCTGCAAAACGAAGCGCGTGAAGCTTTCAAAAACATGAAAGACGAGGCGGAAGACATCTGCTGTGACGCACGCCGCAAAGCTTCGGAAGCTTCCGAGGAAGCTTAATCTCCGCCAAAGAAGGTATTTACAGTGAAATACAAGATTGTATACGATTCACCCGGCAGAATAAGGCTGCGCTGCGGTTTCGGCGCTTTTGAAAGAGATTGTGAGGATTCGCTCACATCACTTCTCACGGGCATAAGCGGCGTAACCTCTGCCAATGTTTCTTACGAAAACGGAGGTATGCTGATTTATTACACGGGTGATGCGAGAGAAGAAATACTTGACGCCGTATCGTCCCTAAAAGCTTCGGAGCTTACTCCGCAGCCGCCGGATTCCATGCAGATTATAGATGATGAATTTAAAAAAGATTTTTTCGGCATTCTGCGCCAAAGAATACTTTTAAAGCTGTTTCTGCCGCCGGCTTTAAGGCTTCCGCTGACGGTGTGGCGCGCGGTTCCGTTTGTTAAAAAAGGAATTGCCTGTCTCGGAAAAGGCAGACTCGGGGTAGATGTTTTGGACGCGGCTTCAGTTTCGGCGGCGATTTTAAGCGGAAATATTTCCACAGCGTCATCCGTTATGACGCTGCTTAACATATCTGCGCTGCTCGAGGGCTACACACGCAAAAAAGCGAAAAATGCGCTCTCCGAAAGTCTTGCGCTTAATATTGACAAGGTTTGGCTTGTAAGCGGAGATGCGGCGGAGCTTACACCGGCTTCCAAAGTGAATATCGGCGATACGGTCCGCGTGCAGAGCGGCAGCATGATTCCGTTTGACGGCGTTGTGAAAGACGGCTCCGCAGGCGTTAATGAGGCTTCTCTCACGGGTGAGGCATTGCCTCAGCTTAAAACATGCGGCATGTCGGTATTTGCCGGAACGGTTATTGAAGAAGGTTCCCTTGATATAGAAGTTTTAAAGCTTCAGAGCGACAGCAGGATTCATTCTCTCATAGAGCTTATAGAAAACTCCGAAGACCTCAAAAGCTCCGCTCAGACAAAAGCCGAGAGCCTTGCCGACAGACTTGTTCCGTTAAGCTTTATAAGCAGCGCGGCGCTGTATCTTTTAAGCGGAAATCTCTCAAAAGCGCTCTCTGTGCTTATGGTTGACTATTCATGCGCCATAAAGCTTTCAACGCCGATTTGCGTTATTTCCGCAATGAAAGAAGCGGCGGGCAAAGACATTATGATAAAAGGCGGCAAATTCCTTGAAAGCTATGCCACGGCAGACACTGCCATGTTTGACAAAACGGGCACGCTTACAACATCTTGTCCGCACCTTGCAAAAATATGCGCGTTTGAATGTTACGGCGAGGATGAAATTTTGAAAATATCCGCCTGCCTTGAAGAGCATTTCCCCCACAGCGTTGCAAAAGCCATTGTTCATGCCGCCGAAACGCGCGGCATACGTCACCGCGAGGAACACGCGGAGGTTCAGTACATAGTGGCTCACGGAATAGCTTCTATTTTAAACGGGAAACGCGCTCTTATCGGCAGCGCACACTTTGTGTTTGACGATGAGAAAACCGAATTTTCCGAAGAGCAGAAGCACATTGCCGAAGAGCTTTCGGAAAAATATTCGCTTGTGTATCTCGCCGTCGGAGGAAAGCTCTGCGGAATACTCTGCATTGAAGACCCCATAAGACCCGATGCCAGGGACGCGCTTGCCGCCCTTTACGAAAGGGGCATAAAAAATATTATAATGCTCACGGGTGACGGGGAAAGTACCGCCGCAAACGTATGCCGCCGTCTCGGGATAAAAGAATACCACGCAAAGGTTCTTCCCGAAGACAAGCTCAGGCTTGTAAATAACGCAAAGGCAAAAGGCGGCAAAGTTATTATGATAGGTGATGGAATAAACGATTCCCCGGCTCTTGCCGCGGCGGACGTTTCCGTTGCAATGAAGGATTCTTCCGATATTGCACGCGAGGTTGCGGATATCACGCTTCTTGTTTCCGATCTTTCGCGTCTTGCATTGCTGCGCGACTTAAGCGTTGAGCTTTTTAAGAAAATTCATGCAAATTACAGATTTATAACGGTTTTTAACAGCGCTCTGCTTATTTTTGGCGTGTGCGGCATTTTGCCGCCCGTTACAAGTGCTTTGCTGCATAACGCCTCAACAATGGCTATATGCGCAAACAGCATGAGACCGCTTTTGAAACCGTGACACGGTTATAAAAAATGGGCTGTTTAAAAGCCACAACCCGATAAGGAAGTATTGGTTTTGAAAGCCGTTCTTTAAGTTTA
>ENA-OUQH01000234-OUQH01000234.1-human-gut-metagenome-genome-assembly--contig:-NODE-234-length-43644-cov-4.262727_pt1 | contig 43644 bp, 31 predicted proteins | sample MGYA00237948_ERZ548828 | MGnify/ENA primary metagenome ERZ548828 (study PRJEB26490, sample SAMN05194711) | human gut metagenome | biome: terrestrial biome; feature: human-associated habitat; material...
GGTACGCGGCGCGCACGGAAAGCGTGTTCTCCTGGAAGAGCGTCAGCTCCTTCGTGCGGTACGGCGACTCCCACACCGGCGCAGGCAGCGCCGCCGGCCCCACGAACAGGCGCGTGTACTCGTCGCGCGCGGCATCGAGCTGGGCGTTCCCTACGAGCTCACTTGGAGCTGCTACGAGGGTGGCGACTACCCTTGCGGTGCGTGCGGGACGTGCATCGACCGCAACCGCGCGTTCGAGGCGAACGGGATGCGCGACCCGCTGCTCGACAGGCTCGACGCTGAGCGGGCGGCAGCAAACGCGGAAGGGGAGGAATAGCATGGCGAACATGACGGGTGCGATGGACGCGACGAACGCGACGAACGAGAAGCCGCAGCGCGAGGGGACCGACGACCTGTCGCTTTTGGGCAACCAGGGAGTGCGCTACCCGCAGACCTACGACCCGAGCGTCCTCGAGACCTTCGAGAACAAGCACCCGGGCAATGACTACTTTGTGAAGTTCAACTGCCCCGAATTCACCAGTCTGTGCCCGATTACCGGGCAGCCCGACTTCGCCACGATCTACATTGCTTACGTGCCGGGCGAGCGCATGGTCGAGAGCAAGAGCCTGAAGCTGTACCTGTTCAGCTTCCGCAACCACGGGGACTTTCATGAGGACTGCGTGAACGTCATCATGAAGGACCTCATCAAGCTGATGGATCCGAAGTATATCGAGGTCTGGGGCAAGTTCTTGCCGCGCGGGGGCATCTCGATCGACCCGTATTGCAACTACGGGAAGCCGGGCACGCGCTGGGAGGACGTGGCTTGGGAGCGCTTGTCTCACCACGACCTTTACCCCGAGAAGGTGGACAACCGCTAAAGGGGCACACCGACAGGGGGCACGAGCAGGCGATGCGCACGGCCTGCGGCGACTCGCGACCCGATCTGCGGGCTGGCTTGCTGCCACGACCGCGCCCCGCGACGTCGCTTCGCCCTCTGTGCAACACGAACACGAGGGGCCGCCTGTAGTTCGAAGCTGCGGGCGGCCCCTCGTTTATTGGGGTCCAAACTGTCGTGCGACTACTTCACCGCGTCAAAGCCCTGCTCAAGGTCGGCCAAGATGTCCTTGATGTTCTCGGTGCCGATGGACAGGCGAATCGTCGTGGGGGAGATGCCCGCGGCCTCAAGCTCCTTGTCGGTCAGCTGCGAGTGCGTGGTCGACGCCGGGTGGATGACAAGGCTTTTCACGTCCGCCACGTTCGCGAGCAGGCTGAACAGCTTCAGGCTCTCGGTGAACTTGCAAGCGGTCTCGGCTGTGCCCTTGATCTCGAACGTGAAGATGGAAGCGGCCCCGTTGGGGTAGTACTCGTCGTAGAGCTCCTTCGCGCGGCCGGTCGAAAGCGATGGGTGGTTCACGCGCTCGACCTGCGGGTGGCTGTTCAGGAAGTCGACGACCTTAAGCGCGTTCTCGACGTGGCGCTCGACGCGCAGCGAGAGCGTTTCCAAGCCCTGGAGCAGGATAAACGCGTTGAAAGGGGACAGCGTTGCGCCCTGGTCGCGCAGGAGCGTGGCGCGCGCCTTGGTGATATAGGCGGCCTCGCCTGCGGCTTCGGTGAAAACGACGCCGTGATAGCTCGGGTTCGGCTTCGCGACGCCGGGGAACTTGTCGGCGTCGCCAGCCCAATCGAACTTGCCCGCATCGATGATCACGCCGCCCATCGCCGTGCCATGTCCGCCGATGAATTTCGTGGCGGACGCGACCACCACGTCGGCGCCGTGCTCAATCGGGCGCAGCAGGTAGGGCGTCGAGAAGGTGTCGTCCACGACGAGCGGAAGATTGTGCTTGTGCGCGATGGCGGCCCAGCCCTCGATGTCGAGTACGTCGGAATTCGGGTTGCCGAGCGTCTCCGCGTAGAGGAGCTTGGTGTTGTCCTGGATGGCGGCTTCGACAGCGTCGAGGTCGGCAGGGTTCACGAACGTGGTGGAAAGTCCCTGTTCGGAAAGGGTGTGCTCGAACAGATTGAGCGTGCCTCCGTAAAGGTTGGTGGAGGAGACGATATGGTCACCAACCGTGGCGATGTTCTGCACGGCGATGGTGATTGCGGCCGAGCCGGTGGCGACGCCAAGCGCTCCGACGCCGCCCTCGAGTGCGGCGATGCGCTCCTCGAAAACGGAAACGGTGGGGGTGGTCAGGCGGGAATAGATGTTGCCAGGCTCGGTGAGTCCGAAGCGCCCGGCTGCGGTGGCGGCGTCTTTGAACACGAAGGAGGACGTCAGGTAGATCGGCACGGCGCGTGCATCGGTCGCAGGGTCGGGGTTTTCCTGTCCGGCGTGAATCTGCAGGGTCTCGAACGAGTAAGCGTTCTCTTTTTCAGACATGTCGTTATCTCCTAAAACGATTGCGATTGAATTCGCTAATTCATATAGCGGTGGTAGTTATACGTGGTAACGCCCACTTGGTCAATAGGCTTTTGGGGAAAATCGAAATATTTTCTACTGACCTGCTAAAACGTCGATAACCGCTTATCTATTGCATCGATAAGCGGCGAGGAAGGCGAATCCGCGGCTGATTGCCGAAAAACTGGCTTTCTCATCTTTGGGATTGGCATCAAACTGTTAAACAACGCTTTCACCTGCGGAAATTATTGTCTACAGAACTCGTTTCGCCAATTGTGGAGCTTGCGTGAAGGAAAGGATGGCGTTACTATGGATACCGTTTAGATTGAGCTTGACCGACAGACGCATTCGCGTCGCGTTTGAAAGAGGGGCCATCATGAATTTGAGCTTCATTCCCGACAATCCGGGGATTATCGCCGGCATCGTTGCCGTCATTGTCATCATCATCGTCGCGTTCATCGCGAAGGGCTTCATCGACGAGCTCAAGAAGAAGTAGCCGCATCGCGTTGGCGAGCGGTCTGGCAGGGCATCGACGGCATTGGCGTTCGAGCCGCAAGCCGCAATTGCGCCTGCGCGCAGGGGAGATGAGCGAGCCGCCGATTGTCGGTCGCATCGCGCCTGTGAGGCGGGCTGGCCGTCGGCCGCACCGCGTTGCCCCGAACCCGTTCGGCGCGCGGCGACCGAGGTGCTCCTTCTTCCTGGGGCGCGCTTGCCGATGAAATTTGCGTATGCGAGCACCTGTGGCGCCCCCGCTCGGGGGCGTCGCTTATTATAGTGAGGTTTCAGCGAAAGCACGGATTGCGGGGCGCGGGCTCCGCAGTGGGGAATCCACGGGAAGGCGAGTATGTCCACGAATCGTCGAGGGCGAGGGGAAGCGCAGTTCAACGGGGGCACGCATATGCGTGCGACCGCTCCTGCACGCGCGGTTGCCCCTGCGCGGAAGCGGCGCTTCGGTCTTTGGACCGCGATCCTCGTCGTGGCCATCGTGGTGTTCCTTGCGGCCGCCTTCGCCTTGGGAAGCATCCTGCTCACTTATCACGAGGGCCAGAAATCCTACGATGACGTGGCCGATAAGGCGTTTCTCTCTGACTCTGCGCTCTCCGACGCGTCCGGCGTATCGCTTGCCGACCTCACCGTCGATTGGGATGCCCTTCTCGCGATTAACCCCGACACGGTCGGGTGGATCTTCATTCCGGGCACGAACGTGAATTACCCCATCGTCCGCGCGCCCGAGTCGAATCCCGACAAGTACCTCACCATCGATTTCCAGGGAAATTCGGGCGGATGGTGGCTGCCTACCTACGGCACGCCGTACCTGCTCGCGTCGAATGCCGCCGACTTCTCGGACAAGAACAATATCGTGCAGGGCCATCACCTGCAGAATGGGGAAATGTTCGCCGCGATCGCCGATTTTGCCGACGCCGAGCAGTTCAACGAGCATCGCACGGTGTACCTGCTCACCCCGAAGGGCTCGTGGCGCCTGCAGTCGGTGTCGCTTGTTCACTGCAGCGGGTCGGAGTCCATCGTGCAGACGAAGTTCGAAAGCGACGCCGCCTTCACTTCTTACGTTGCCGACAAGATTAGCCGCAGCATCGTCGAGTGCGACCCGGCGGCGCCCGATGCGTCGGCCATTTCCCGCTTCTTCATGTTTTCCACCTGCGATAGCAACACAGATGCGCGCTACGTGCTGTGCTGCGTGCCGGTTGAATATGCCGCCGTCAATTCTTCTGGTACGGTGCCTGAAGGATCGGCCGCGAATAATACGAGCAATGCGAACAACGCAAATGGCGGCAGCGGCGGGATCAGCATGGTCGACCCCGCTACTGCCGCGACAATAGACGATGCAGCAAAGGAGATCGTTTCATGAGCACTTCGATACTGCCGGGCGAACGCCCCGACCGCCTCGAAGAGGAATGTGCCGTGTTCGGCGTCTTCGCTCCTGGTGAGGACGTCGCGCGTATGACGTGCTTCGGCCTGCAGGCGCTTCAGCACCGCGGGCAGGAAAGCGCGGGAATTGCCGTGGGGGATGGCGAGACCATTATGGCTTCCAAGGACTTGGGCCTGGTCACACAGGTGTTTGACGAAGCGAGCCTCGCTGCGCTCACCGGCTTTGTGGCAGTCGGCCATGCCCGCTACTCCACTTCCGGCGCCGCGGCGTCGTGGGAGGCCGCCCAGCCCCATATCTCGGCAATCGACGAGACGCTTATCGCCCTCGCGCACAACGGCACGCTCGTGAACACGAACAGCCTGCGCGCCCGGCTGATCGATGACGGCATCCAGCTTCGCTCGGGAACCGACTCCGAGGTGGCGGCGAAGGCGATCGGCGACATTACCAAGAAGACTCATCACCTGCGCGAGGGCATCCGCTTCGCCATGGAGCACCTGAAGGGCGCCTACGCCATGGTGCTCGCAAGCCCCGACTGCCTCTACGCCTTCCGCGACCCGAACGGCATCCGCCCGCTGTGCATGGGCAAGCTTCCCGACGATCGCGGCTGGGTCGTTTCCTCCGAGACCTGCGGGCTCGATATCGTGGGCGCGGAATACGTGCGCGACGTGAACCCGGGCGAGATCGTGCGTTTCAGCAAAGACGGCGTCACCTCCGAGCAGGGCGTGCCCGCCGGCCGCCGCGCGAGCTGCATCTTCGAGTACGTGTACTTCGCCCGCCCTGACTCGGTGATGGACGGTCAGTCGGTCTACCAGGCCAGGCGCAACATGGGCCGCATCTTGGCGCGCGAGGCTCCGGCCGACGCTGATCTGGTGCTCGGCGTGCCCGACTCGGGAATCCCCTCGGCTATGGGCTTTGCCTTCGAGAGCGGCATCCCCTACGCCGACGGCATCGTGAAGAACCGCTACGTGGGCCGCACGTTCATCCAGCCGACGCAGGCTATGCGCCAGTTGGGCATTCGCCTGAAGCTGAACCCGCTGCCGAGCGTCATCTCGGGCAAGCGCCTTGTCGTAATCGACGACTCCATCGTGCGCGGCAACACCTCCAAGAAGCTCATCGAGATGCTGCGCCAGGCGGGAGCCACCGAGGTCCACATGCGCATCGTGAGCCCTGAGGTGCTCTGGCCGTGCTTCTACGGCATCGACACCGACACGCGCGACCAGCTCATCGCCGCGAACATGACCAACGAGGAGATGTGCGAGTGGATGGGCGCCGACTCGCTCGCGTTCATCAGCCTGCCCGGCCTGCGCGAGTCGCTTCCCGACGTGCGCGAACCTAGCTTCTGCGAGGCGTGCTTCTCGGGCGACTACCCCGTGGAGATTCCGCCCTCCACGGCCAAGAAGAGCTTCATGACCAAGGCGGATTTCGCCGCAGAGTACGCGCGCGAGAGTGAGAAAGCTGAGAAAACCCAGGTCACCCTGTAGTTGCTTGCAGGATGGGAACTTTACGAGAAGGAGCGAAAAGTGAGCGAGGAAATCACCTACGCGGCGGCGGGCGTTGACACGGCCGAGGGCGCGCGAGCGGTCGACGCGATCAAGGAAACCGTGCATTCAACCTACCGCCCCGAGGTCGTGGGCGACATCGGCGGCTTCGGCGGCCTGTTCTCCATCGCGGCGGTGAAGGGGATGGAAGACCCGCTGCTCGTGTCGGGCACCGATGGCGTGGGTACCAAGCTCAAGGTGGCCCAGCTGGTCGGCAAGCATGGCACGGTGGGCATCGACCTTGTCGCCATGTGCGTGAACGACATCCTCGCCTGCGGTGCCGAGCCGCTGTTCTTCTTGGATTACATCGCAATCGGCAAGCTGCGCCGCGAGCATGTGGCGGAAGTCGTGGCGGGCATCGGCGAGGGCTGCCGCCAGGCGGGCTGTGCGCTCATCGGCGGCGAGATGGCTGAGCACCCCGGTGTTATGGACCCTGACGATTACGACCTGTCCGGCTTCACGGTGGGCGTGGTCGACCGCCCGAAGATGCTCGACCCCGAAAGCGTGCGCGAGGGCGATGTGCTCATCGGACTTGCGTCGTCGGGTCTGCACTCCAATGGCTACTCGCTCGCGCGCAAGGTGTGCGTGGAGGGGAAGAGCACCGAGGAGCTTTTGGCCCCCGTTGACGCGCTCGACGGCAAGTCGGTGGGCGAGGCACTGCTCACCCCGACGCGCATCTACGTGAAGCAGGTGCTCTCCGTGCTTGCCGAGTGCCCTAAGGCTGTGCGCGCGCTTGCGCACATCACGGGCGGCGGTATCACCGAGAACCTCAACCGCGCGCTGAATTCGCAGGTGAACGCCCAGGTTGATCTGGGCACGTGGCCCGTTCCCGCCATCGCGAAGTACGTGTGCGAGGCAGCCGACCTCTCCGAGGGCCAGGCGCTTAAGACCTTCAATATGGGCGTCGGCATGGTCTTGATCGTCGACCCCGATCGCGCTGATGAGGTCGAGGCCGCGCTCGCGAAGGCGGGCGAGACCACCTATCGCGTCGGGCGTATCGTCGCCGGCACGGGCGAAGTGGAGTACACGGGCGAGGGAAACCTGTACGGCTACGAAGGGTAACTCTCTCGCTTGCCTGCTGATGGGAGGCAGGCCCGTTGCAGAGCGAGCTGAAGCGCTGCACGTGCCCATGTTCGGCACGCGCAGCGGCGCTCGCGGCACGCGCTCCCAACTATCCAGATCTCACCCGTGATGCTTTTCGTTAAGCCTAGTGTGTGGGTGGGTCTCGCCACGCAGACGTCGCTGCTCTCCACCACGATCACGATGCTCGCCGCGCCGTTTCGCCGCGCTCATCGGCGCGGGAATCTCCCAGGGCGCTGGCAAGCTTGTGAACGTGGCCATGCCGTTCGCGGTGACGTGGCTGCTCGCGAGCTTGCAGCCGAGCGTCATCTACTTCGCAATCGTCGGCATTGCGGTTGTCGCTGCGATTGTCGTTGTCGCGGTCGGGCCCGAGACGCGCGCGAAGCGCTTGGGCTAGACGCCGTCCCTGCGCTACAATAGGCGGCTGGCGCGCATGGGGCGCGTCGGAAAAGACAGGGAAATAATCACTATGCCAGAGCAGAACACACCCGCCGCATCCGCGACAACGCCCTCGCGCGAGCATTTCGCATCGCGTTTGGGATTCATCCTCATCAGCGCCGGGTGCGCAATCGGGTTGGGGAACGTGTGGCGTTTCCCCTACATTACAGGGCAATACGGTGGCGCTGCATTTTTCCTCATCTACCTGGTATTCCTCGTAATTTTAGGGCTGCCTGTCATGGTGATGGAGTTTGCGGTTGGGCGCGCGTCGCAGAAGTCAGCCGCGCAAGCGTTCGATAGGCTGCAGCCTTCGGGCACGTGGCACTGGTTCTCCTGGTGGGGCTACATCGGCTGCACGGTGCTCATGATGTTTTACACCACCGTGTGCGGTTGGATGCTCTCCTATGTGCCGAAGATGGCGTCGGGCGTGTTCGGCGGGGCGGATGCGCAGATGACAGCGGCCGTGTTCTCTGACATGCTCGCCGACCCTGTGGGGCTTATCGCGTGGATGGTGGTGGCGGTCGTGGTCGGTGCGGTTGTGTGCGGCATGGGCCTGCAGAAGGGCGTCGAGCGTATCACCAAGTGGATGATGGCGACGCTGTTCGTGGTTATGCTCGTGCTGTGCGTGCGCGCGGTGACGCTGCCCGGTGCGGGGGAGGGGATCGCGTTTTACCTCGTGCCCGACTTCTCGCGCCTGTTCGCGGGCGTGACGCCAGCGGAGCAGTGGGCGACGTTCAGCGACGCGGTGTTCGCTGCGATGGGACAGGCGCTCTTCTCGCTTTCGCTCGGCATGGCCTCGATGGAGATTTTCGGGTCCTACATCGGGCGCGAGCGCAGCCTCACCGGCGAGGCCATCTCGGTGACCGCGCTCAACACCGTTGTCGCCGTTCTGGCGGGCCTTATCATCTTCCCCGCATGCTTTGCCTACGGAGTAAGTCCTGATCAGGGGCCGTCTCTTGTGTTCGTGACACTGCCTGTGGTGTTTGGGCAGATGCCTTTGGGCAACGTGTGGGGCGCGCTGTTCTTCGTGTTCATGAGCTTCGCCGCGCTTTCGACGGTGATTGCCGTGTTCGAGAATCTCATCAGCTGGTCGATCGACAAGTGGGGCATCACCCGTCGCCGTGCTGCCGCGATCACGGGCATTCTCGTTCTTGTGCTGTCGCTGCCGTGTGCGCTCGGGTTCAACGTTCTTTCGGGCGTGACCGTCCCGGCGGTCGGTGACATCCAATCGATCGAAGACTTCATCGTGTCGAACAACTTGCTTCCCTTAGGCGCGCTGTTTTTCGTGCTGTTTTGCACGACGCGCAGGGGCTGGGGCTGGGATGGCTTTCTCGCCGAGGCCAACGCGGGCAAGGGCGTGCGCTTCCCGTCGTGCGCGCGCCTGTGGCTGAAGTTCGGGATTCCCGCGCTGATCCTCGTCATCTTCGTTTTGGGGTACGCCCCGAAGATCGCGGCATGGCTGGGGCTTGTGGGGTAGCTTTTGGGGTCGTGCGAATTTCACAGGAAGATGCCTGCCGGGGTATAGCACTGCGCTCACGTTGTCGTCATCGATGCTAATCAGTTGACGCTTGCGCTTCTGCAGCGGAATCGGCGCGCCTTTTGCGTATACTGTTTGTTGCTGTGTCGCTGGGCCATTCCTTCGATGGCTCGGCTCATCTTGCGGAAAGGGCGGTTACGTGACCGACAAACTTAAGATTGGCGTGCTGCTTTCAGGCAGCGGAACGAACTTGCAGGCGATTATCGATGCGGCCGCCGAGGGCTTGCCCGTCGATATCGCGCTCGTCGTGTCGTCGCGCCCCGACGCGTACGGCATCGAGCGTGCTCATGCGGCGGGAATCCCCACGCTCGTGATGAACCGCGAGAAATACGCCGACGTGCTCGCCGCCGATGCGCAGATCGTCGAGGCGCTTCGGAAGGCGGGCGCGGAATACGTGGTCATGGCGGGCTACATGCGCAAGGTGACCTCCGTCATGCTCGACGCGTTCCCCAATCGCGTGCTCAACCTGCACCCGGCGCTCCTGCCGTCGTTCAAGGGCGCGCACGCCATCGCCGACGCGTTTAACGCAGGCGTGAAGGTGACGGGCGTCACGGTGCATTTCGCGAACGCCGATTACGATAAGGGTCCTATCGTTGCGCAGCGCGCGATTGCAGTGGCTGAAAACGATACGCTCGACACGCTCGAGACGAAGATCCACGACGTGGAACACGTGCTCTATCCCGAGGTCATCGGGCTGATTGCCGAAGGACGCGTCGCCGTCGACCCCTCCACGAACAAGGTCCACATCAGCTGATGGCAACTACGACGCCGGCCCTCTGCGCCGGCGTTGTCAAGTGCGGCGCCACCTCGCGGCGGCGTCGGGAACGTGATGCCGGCCCCAGCACCGGCGTCGATGGCGCGACGCTTAAGGCCCCTTAGTGCTGGCGTCGGGAAAACGGTTTGAGGAAAGGACAGCTCCATGAACAAGGCCGTGCTGCAATCTATCATCGACGACTTGAAGGCGGGCAAGACCCCGCTGCTTTCGACGGATGACTTCCCCTGCTTTTCCGCTGAGGCGCTCGCGGGGAACAACCACGTTGCCCCCGACTATCTCGACGTTATCGCTAAGAGCCTGACTAAGGCTGATATTCCCACGTTCGAGCGCGCCATCCGTGCCGTCGACGAGGGCGACCTGGCATGGCTTGGCTTCAAGGTGATCTACGACGCCGCCGAGGCGCAGAGAAACACCGACAATGAGGTCACCAAGAAGTACGGCGACCAGGGTTCCGCCGACGGCGAGCCGCTCGTCTTCTTCTGCAACGACGCGAAGGAAATCGTCTCCTCGCGCACGCCGAGCCCGCGCGATACGTTCCAGATGAAAGACGTCACGCGCGGCCCCTCGATGCATAACGAGCAGTTCGAAGGCCTGACCTGGCGTTCCGTTGCGTTGTTCGACCAGGTGCATGTGTGGCTTCTGGGCGCCTCCGACGTCGCGAGCGAGCTTTCCGCGCTCGCGACTCACGTCGGCTTCAAAGTGACGGTTGTCGATTACGACCCCGCCTACATCTCCGAGGAGCGCTTCCCCGACGCTGCGCGCATCGAGCTTCCGGGCGACAACTTCGACGGCCTTGACGAGTACCATGCCGTCCCTGCCGATTACGTCTGCGTGCTCACGCGTGGGCACATGTTCGATCCCGAGTCGTGCGTGTGGGCGGTTCGCCACAACGTGCATTACGTGGGCATGATGGGCTGCAAGGGGAAGAACACCACGGTGCACGACCTCGTGGCCTCGCGCGGCGTCACCGAAGAGCAGTGGGAATCCATCAAGCGCCCCATCGGTTTGAAGTTCGGCGCGAAGACGCCCGCCGAATTGGCGATCGCTATCGTCGCCGAGCTCATCGACGTGCGCTACAAGGAGCGCTACAGTGATGAGGCCCGCGAAAGGCACGAGCGGTCGCTTGGTCGATAGCGACTCGTCCTCCTGTTTTGCGCGAGGTGTGCGCCGGGCGTGAGGCCGCGCACCCTTAAAGAAGTTCCAACTCTTGAGAGGAGAACATACATGGCTGATCCCAAGATCAAACGCGTCCTCATGTCGGTGACCGACAAGACGGGCGTCGTCGATTTCGCGCGTGCGCTGCACGACGAGTTCGGCGCGGAAATCATCTCGACGGGCGGTACCGCGAAGGTCATCGCCGAGGCGGGCGTCCCGGTGACCCCCATCGACGAGGTGACTCATTTTCCCGAGATGATGGACGGCCGCGTGAAGACCCTGCACCCGATGGTGCACGGCGGGCTTCTGGCGAAGCGCGACAACCCCCAGCACATGGCCGAAGCCGCCGAGCACGGCATCCAGATGATCGACATGGTCGTCGTGAACCTGTACGCCTTCGAGAAGACGGTGGAATCCGGCGCCGATTTCGGCACCTGCATCGAGAACATCGACATCGGCGGCCCGTCGATGCTGCGCAGCGCTGCGAAGAACTTCGAGAGCGTGGCCGTGGTCACCGATCCTGAAAGCTATGATGACATCCTGGCCGAGATGCGCGAGAACGGTGGCGCCACGAAGCGCTCGACCCGCGCTCGTCTGGCCCTGAACGTGTTCGAGACCACGAGCTCCTATGACGGCGCCATCGCCGACTGGATGTTCGAGCAGCTCGCCGAGGAGGACGACTCCCTCGAAGCAGAGGGCGAAGGCGAGTTCCCCGACTACTACGACCTGTACATGGTCAAGCAGCAGGGGCTGCGCTACGGCGAGAACCCGCATCAGGAAGCCGCCTTCTACCGTCTGCCCGACTTCGAGAGCGAGCACAGCCTCGTAAACGCCGAGCAACTTAACGGCAAGGAGCTTTCCTACAACAACATCCTCGACACCGACGCCTGCTGGTCGCTCGTGCGCGAGTTCGACGAGCCCGCCGTGGTCATCTTGAAGCACCAGAACCCGTGCGGGTCGGCCACTGCCACAAGCGTGGTTACGGCCTTCGACAAGGCCTTCGCATGCGACCCGAAGAGTGCCTACGGTGGAATCATTGCGGCAAACCGCGAGGTCACGAAAGACATGGTCGATCACATCAACGAGAACCATCTGTTCGTGGAGGTGCTCATCGCGCCCTCGTTCGCGCCTGACGCGCTCGAGCTTCTGCAGAAGAAGAAGAACCTGCGCGTGCTCGCAACCGGCGGTGTCGACGCGCCTTCCGCGCTCGAGTTCCGCTCGGTCGACGGCGGCATCCTCGTGCAGGACGTCGACCGCGTCGCCGAGGACCCGGCCACCTTCACGGTGCCCACCGACCGCAAGCCGACCGACGAGGAGATGCACGAGCTGCTCTTCGCGTGGAAGGTGTGCAAGGGCGTGAAGAGCAACGCCATCCTCGTGTCGCGCGACCATGCGGGCATCGGCATGGGCCCCGGCCAGCCGAACCGCGTCGATTCCGCGCTCATCGCCTGCAAGCGCGCCCACGAGGCGTGTGGGCGCATGGGCGTGCCCGCGGAGGGTTTGGTGTGCGCGTCCGACGCGTTCTTCCCCTTCCGCGACAATGTGGACACGCTGTCCGAGTGGGGTGTGACCGCCATCATCCAGCCGGGCGGCTCGATCCGCGATGAGGAATGCATCCAGGCCGCCAACGAGCACGGTATCGCCATGGTCTTCACCGGGCATCGCCACTTCCGCCACTAGGGACAGGGACGAACCTCAACTGTGAAGTTCAGCATCAGAAATCTGCTGGTCGGCCTCGTGCTCATCATCGTGTTAGCGGTGGTGTTCTTGCGGGGCGACCAGTTGGCCGAGCTTGTCGAGACCATGCAGCGCGGTTCGACAATCCCGCTCGTCGCTGCCATTCTCACCCAGCTGTGCAAGTACGTCTCGCAGAGCTTTGCGTATTCGTCGTGCTTCCGCGCGGTGGGGGAGCATATGGCCCCGCGCGCCACGCTGCCGCTTGTGTTCGGCACCTTTTTCATGAACACGATTGCGCCGTCGCTCAACCTGGCGGGCACTACGCTCGTGGTCGACGACGCGCGTCGCCGCGGAATCTCGCCTGGTAAGGCGACGTCGGCGGCGCTGCTCATGCAGATTACGATCGACGGCGCCTTCTGCACCATCATGATCCTGGCGTTTTTAATCCTGCTGGTCACGGTGGGCCTTTCCCCCGTGTGGTTCCTTTTGGGTATGGTTGTGATGTTGCTCGTGGGCTGCATGATCGGCGTGCTCGTCTTGGGTCGCAAGCGCCCGGCGCTCATGCTGAAGATCCTGCGCCCCATCGAGCGGCTGGTGAATCGGGTTCGCGGCGTGTTCAAGAAGCCGCCTCTAAAACCCTGGGTCGAGAACATCGCCTCCACGTTTTCCGAGGCGGCGGGCTTGATAGGCCACAGCCCGAAGCCCACGCTCAAGGCCTACGGGTGCTCGCTTATCGCGTCGACGTGTGAGCTGAGCTGCTTCGCGCTCGTGGGCGTGTCGTTCGGCGTGACGAGCCCCGAGGCTCTCATCTGCGGTTACGTGGTGGCGACGCTGTTCGCCATGATTTCGATTACGCCGCAGGGCGTCGGCGTCGTGGAGGCCGCGGTGGTCGTGGCGTTCACGATGTTCGGCGAGACGGCCGCAGCGGGCACGGCAATCGGCCTGGTGTATCGCGGCATCGTGTTCTGGATGCCGTTCTTGATCGGCGCCATCCTCATCCAGCGCACGAAGACCTTCCAGGGCGAGGGCAAGAAGGCCATGGAGGGCACCGAGAAGAACCGCCTTGAAGGCGCCGACAAGATGGCGAAGGAAATCGACGCAATGGTGCAGGCGGGCACGGGTGCCATCCCTCCTGTGCCCGAGCGCGAACAGCCTCGCAATCGCCGCGGCGGCACCGATCGCCCCTCGCGGGGGAGATAGCCAGCGCATAGCGGGACAACTATCAAGGAGTCTAAGGAGAGCCTTTCTGTGGATTTCAACAAGCTGCTGGGCATCACCTTTCCCGAGGCGAGCGCCACGTTCGTGCGGGCGGAGCTTCCCATCACCGACGCCATCCGCCAGCCGTATGGCTTTGTGCATGGAGGCGCTACGCTCACGCTGCTCGAAGCGGCGGCGAGTCTCGGTGCCGAGTTTCATACTGATTTATCGCGCGAGCTGCCCTTCGGGGTGAACGTGAACGTCACGCATCGCAAAAGCGGCGTCGACGGCACGTTGCACGGTGAGGCGGCGTTCGATCGCGAGGAGACGAGCTCTAAGGGCTACCGCAAGCTGTTCTGGAACGTCTGCGCGCGCGATGATGGGGGTGACGTCATATCGGAAGGCGTCATCTTGTGCGTGGTTGTGCCGCAGCGCGTGACGATTGACAACCCGCATCTATCGACCGCACCGGCTCTTTCTCGCTAGGCCAATAAGCTCGTGGGCGGTGCGCCTGCGAGCATAACTTGCATCTTCGCCCGCGGCGCGCCGGCATCGCGGCGAAGGAGCTTTCTCTTCTCATAAAAAAAGGGCTTGCCAAGCGAAGCCGTTATGGTAATATATCGTTTGCTGTCGCAAACAGCACTTCGGGATGTGGCTCAGCTTGGTAGAGCGCTGCGTTCGGGACGCAGAGGCCGCAGGTTCAAATCCTGTCATCCCGACCATCGAATGCGAAACGGTGGTCTCTTCGGAGGCCGCCGTTTTTCTTTTCTGCGGGTCGGTTTGCATATGTTAATTCTGTCCATCTACGCCGTTTTTCCCCAGTTGTGATACCCTTTCTGCTCAGCGCAAGCACTGCATTCATGTGCGATTTCGTCGCATACAGGAACGTATTTGGAGGAATGTATGAAGATCTTTGGTATGGGCACTCCGGAATTGCTCATCATCCTTGCGGTCATCCTGCTTATCTTCGGGCCGAAGAATCTCCCGAAGCTCGGTAGCGCTCTCGGCAAGACCGTGAAGAACCTGCGCGACGGCATGGGCGCCGGCAAGAAGGACAAGAAGGAAATCGAAGAGGCTGAAGACGAGGAAGAAGTCGAGGAAGTCGAAGAGGAAGAAGCGCCCGCGAAGAAGACCGTGAAGAAGACGGTCAAGAAGAAGAGCGAGTAACACTCATCCATATCGGTGGATTTGCGGCGCGCGCAGCGGTAAAGGCGTGCGCCGCATTCGTATGTTTATTCCCAGGTAATCGGGATTGAACGGGGAAAACGGTGCATCAAACGATGCGCCGCTTCGTGTTTTTGAAGGGACTGACCATGGCAGACAGCAATTACATCCTGACGCCGGAGGGCCGCCAGAAGCTTGAAGAGGAGCTTCACTACCTCGAGACCGAGAAGCGCGCCGAAGTGGGCGAGCGTATCAAGGTTGCCCGCGAGTTCGGCGACATCTCCGAGAACTCCGAGTACGACGACGCTAAGAACGAGCAGGGCATGATGGAGGCACGCATCGCCGAAATCGGCCGCATTCTCTCCGAAGCGACTGTCGTCGAGGCGCCGAAACGCTCCTCGAAGGTGACTATCGGCTCCACTGTCACCGTCGACATGGGCGGCCGCGAGCGTGTCTTCACCATCGTGGGCGGCGCTGAGGCCGACGTGGCAGCCGGCAAGATCTCCAACGAGTCTCCTGTTGGCGCGGCGCTTCTCGGCAACAAGAAGGGCGATGAGATCGAGACCACAGGCCCCACTGGCCGCGTCATCAAGATGACGATTCTAAAGATCGAGCACTAGGATTAGCATGGCTGAAGAAACTACCAAGCAAGTAATTGAAGACGACCCGATCGAGGTTCGCAAGGCGAAGCGCGCGGCGCTTATCGAGGCTGGGGAGAATCCCTACGGCCACGCGTTCCATTACACGCACCACCTGACCGACCTCGACGAGAAGTACGCCTCGCTCGAAGACGGCGCCTCCACCGAGGACGAGGTCGATGTGGCGGGCCGCATCATGGCCAAGCGCGTCCAGGGCAAGATCGCGTTCTTCGAGTTGCGCGACGCGACGGGCGACATCCAGCTGTTCTGCCGCATCAACGCACTCGGCGAGGAAGTCTTCGCTGCAATGAAAGACCTCGACGTGGGCGACTGGATCGGCGTTCACGGCACCATGATGCGCACGAAGCGCGGTCAGCTCTCCGTCGCCGTCACGGGCTACGAGCTTCTGTCCAAGTCGTTGCGCCCGCTGCCGGAGAAGTTCCACGGCTTGGCAGACAAGGAAACGCGCTATCGTCAGCGCTATGTCGACCTTGTTATGAATCCCGAGGTCAAGAGCACGTTCGAAAAGCGCTTCAAGATCGTGGCTGCCATCCGCCGCTATATGGAGCAGCAGGGCTTCTACGAGGTGGAGACGCCGTTTCTGCATCCTATTCTGGGCGGCGCGAACGCGAAGCCGTTCGTTACGCACTTCAACGCGCTCGACCGTGACTACTTCCTGCGCATCGCGACCGAGCTGCCCTTGAAGCGCCTGCTCGTGGGCGGTTTCGAGAAGGTTTTCGAAATCGGTCGCCAGTTCCGCAACGAGGGCATGGACCCGTACCACAACCCCGAGTTCACCACGATGGAGGCCTATCAGGCGTTCTCCGACCTCGACGGTATGATGGAGCTCACGCAGGGCTTCATCCAAGCCGCCGCCATGGAGGCGTGCGGTACGCTGCAGGTTACCTACCAGGGCACCGAGATCGACCTGTCGGGCGAATGGCGCCGTGCGACTATGATGGAGCTCGCGAGCGAGCATGCGGGCGAGGAAGTGTCCTTCGACCGCACGCGCGAAGAGCTCGTCGCCATCCTGGAGAAAAACGGCGGCCATGCGGAAGATGCGTGGGGCAAGGGCAAGCTCATCAGCGAGATCTTCGAGGCTGTTGCCGAGGAGAAGCTCGTGCAGCCCACCTTCGTGTGCGACCATCCGCTCGAGATTTCCCCGCTTGCGAAGAAGAAGGCCGATAACCCCGAGCTCACCGAGCGATTCGAGCTGTTCATTTGCGGACACGAGTACGCGAACGCCTTCAACGAGCTGAACGACCCCGTTGACCAGGCCGAGCGCTTCCGCGCGCAGGTCGAGGCGAAGGATATGGGCGACGACGAGGCCATGGGCTACGACGCCGACTACATCCGCGCACTCGAGTACGGCATGCCGCCGGCGGGCGGCGTGGGCGTGGGCATCGACCGCTTGACGATGCTGCTCACCGATTCCGCCACCATCCGTGACGTGCTGCTTTTCCCGCATATGAAGGATGAGGCACCTTCGAGCGGCAAGGCTGCTGCGGCTGCTGCTGCGGCGCGCGCTGCGAAGGCGGAGGCTGCTGAGGCAGCGTCTGAGCCCGAGTCGATTGACTTCTCGAAGGTGGTCATCGAGCCGCTGTTCGAGGAACAGGTCGACTTTGACACCTTCAGCAAGTCAGACTTCCGCGCTGTTAAGGTGAAGGAATGCGTCGCCGTGCCTAAGTCCAAGAAGCTGCTGCAGTTCACGCTCGACGACGGCACCGATGCCGACCGCATCATCCTGTCCGGTATCCATGCGTACTACGAGCCCGAAGAGCTCGTTGGCAAGACGCTCGTCGCGATTGTGAACCTGCCGCCGCGCAAGATGATGGGTGTCGAGTCCTGCGGCATGCTGCTTTCCGCCGTGCACGAGGAGAAGGTCGAAGGCGACGCCACCGAGGAGCGCCTGAACCTGCTCATGGTAAGCGACCGCATCCCCGCAGGTGCGAAGCTGTACTAGGCGTTTACCGACTCGCAAAGTTTTGAAGGGCCGTCTGGACAATGTCCGGGCGGCCTTCTTCATATCATGGCTAGCCCGTCATGTGGCCATGATGCATCCGAACTGCCTTCGATTTGTTTGGGTCTTGTTGATTTGCTTCGGGCTGCTTTCTGTATTATGTATACGGACTTTCTCTGCATTAGCACTCACTTGACAAGAGTGCTAGTATGAATCGCAAACAAACGACCTTGTGAGAAACGAGGATACATGTCATTCGACAAGTTCACTGACAAGGCGCGTAAGGTGCTCGTGCTGGCGCAGGACGAGGCCCGCGGCCTTCACCAGCCCTATGTGGGCACCGAGCATATCCTGCTCGGGCTGATTCAGGAAAAAGAGGGCCTTGCCGCTCAGGCGCTCGAGCGTCTGAATATCAAATACGACGCGGTGGTGCAGGCCATCCGCCAGGTGGTGACCATCGACGAGAGCGCCGATGTGTCCGGGCACCTTTCCTTCACTCCGCGCGTGAAGCGCGTGCTCGAGAACTCGCTGCGCGAGGCTATGCAGATGGGGCAGTCCTACATCTCGACTGAGCACCTGCTTTTGGGCATCGTGCGCGAGGGCGAGGGAACGGCTCTCGACGTGCTCGGACGCCTGGGCGTGAAGGGCGATGATATCCGCGGCGCCTTGAACGATCTGGTGGGGCAGAGCCCGGTCTATGCCGGCCGCAGCGCTTTCGATGCGATGGGGCCGTCTCCCGATAGCATGCTCAAAGAATTCGGCACCGACCTTACCAAGAAGGCATCCGACGGCAAGCTCGACCCAGTCATCGGCCGTGCGGGCGAAATCGAGCGCGTCATGCAGGTGCTTTCGCGTCGCCAGAAGAACAACCCGCTGCTCATCGGCGAGCCCGGTGTCGGCAAAACCGCAGTCGTGGAAGGGCTCGCGCAGCTCATCGTCGCGAACCAGGTCCCCGACCTTCTGCGCAACAAGCGTCTGTTCACGCTTGACGTGTCTGCGCTCGTGGCGGGCAGCAAGTATCGCGGCGAGTTCGAGGACCGCCTGAAGAAGTGCATCAAAGAGGTGCAGGACGCGGGTGACATCATCCTGTTCATCGACGAGATGCACACGCTCATCGGCGCGGGCTCTGCCGAGGGCTCCATTGACGCCGCGGCCATCTTGAAGCCGCCGCTGTCGCGCGGCGAGATTCAGGTCATCGGCGCCACGACCATCGACGAGTACCGCAAGCATCTGGAGAAGGACTCCGCGCTCGAGCGCCGCTTCCAGCCCATCACCGTCGGCGAGCCAAACGAGGAGCAGGCCATCCGCATCCTGGGCGGCCTGCGCGATCGTTATGAGGCGCACCATCAGGTGCACTTCACCGACGAGGCGCTCCAGGCAGCCGTGGAGATGTCTGACCGCTACATCCAGGACCGCTTCCTTCCCGACAAGGCCATCGACGTGATCGACGAGGCTGGTGCGCGCATGCGCATCCGCAACATGACGCTGCCCAAGGAGCTGCGCGATTTGGACGACAAGCTGCGCGAGGTTCGCTCCAAGAAGGACAAGGCCATCGGCGCGCAGGATTTCGAGACCGCAGCCGAGCTTCGCGACAAGGAAAGCAAGCTCAAGACCGAGCGCGAGCAGGCTGAAAAGAAGTGGGAGGAAGATACCTCCAAACAGGTGTCCCAGGTCACGGTGAAGGACATCGCCGACGTGGTTTCCATGACCACGGGCGTGCCGGTTTCCAACTTGACTGAGGCCGAGACCGAGAAGCTCCTTCGCATGGAAAGCGTGCTGCACGAGCGCGTCATCGGCCAGGACGAGGCCGTGACGGCGCTCTCGAAGGCCATTCGCCGCAGCCGCGCGGGCTTGAAGGACCCGAAGCGCCCAGCGGGCAGCTTCATCTTCTTAGGGCCTTCTGGCGTGGGCAAGACCGAGCTTTCCAAGGCGCTCGCCGAGTTCTTGTTCAATTCCGAGGACGCGCTTTTGAGCTTCGACATGTCCGAGTACATGGAAAAGCACAGCGTGAGCCGTCTGGTGGGCTCGCCCCCGGGATATGTCGGCTTCGACGAGGGCGGCCAGCTCACGAAGGCTGTGCGCCAGAAGCCGTACTCGGTCGTGCTCTTCGACGAGATCGAGAAGGCGCACCCCGACGTCTTCAATATCCTGCTGCAGATTCTCGAGGAAGGGCGCCTGACCGATGCGCAGGGCCGCACCGTCGACTTCCGCAACACGGTCATCATCATGACGTCGAACGTCGGTGCGCGCGAGATTGCGCAGACGACGCCGCTCGGCTTTTCTGGCAACGACCATGCGGGGCTTTCCGACAAGGAGATTAAAAGCCGCGTGATGGCCGAGATGAAGAAGCTGTTCAGGCCCGAGCTCTTGAACCGCATCGACGAGATTATCGTGTTCAAGTCGCTCACCGATGAGCAGATCGCCCAGATTGTCGAGCTTATGGTGGCCGATTTGCGTGAGCGCATGATCGCGCAGAACATGTCGATCAACCTGACGCCCGCGGCGACGAAGCTCATCGCGAAGGAGGGCGCCGACACGACGTTCGGCGCCCGCCCGCTGCGCCGTGCGATCCAGCGCTTGTTGGAGGATCCGCTTTCCGAGCAGATTCTGGAAGGCAAGTGGCAGAGCGGTTCCATCGTGGATGTGGACGTGGACGAGTCCGGCGAGAACCTCGAATTCAAGCAGGGGTCGGGCGTCGTTCCCGCGCCGCGCAAGCGCGACAGCATCGCGCGCGATGCCGAGCTTCTGCTCACGAACTACGACTTGGGCCACGCTGGCTTGCCGAGCACGGGCTCAGGCGGCGGCACGGCATCGGGCGGCGGCACGGCATCGGGCGGCGCCGCAGACTAGCGCACGAGTCTCCCAAGCGGGCTGGGCGGCGTGCGCGAGTGCGTGCTGGCGAACGCTACGCTGCGAGCGCATGGCAAACTCATCAGGCGGGCACCTATATTGAACTGCCTCCCATTTCTGCAGTGAACCCCTATAGTTGGACAGACAATGCTCTGCTTCTTCTTTAGGGGTCTTCTGCGTTAGGAGGTTGATTTGCTGAGCAAGGATTACTCTGCTGAGTTCAAACAGCGCTTTGCGGACAAATACGCCGATGGTGCGACCATCAACTCGTTCTGTTGACCGCGAAGTGGGTGGACTGCTACATCCGAGCGGGGTTACCCACCCGCGCGACCTCCCGCCCGCGCCCGCGGCTTCGCGCGACCCAGGTCCTGCCTGCTCACCTCGCGCCCCGCGCGCCACGGGCCCGCAGCTTGCCGCCGTTCGCTCCCCGCACCCCGCGCGACCTCCCGCCAGCGCCCGCGCGCAGCCCGTAGCCTCTTTCAACTTGTTATGCGGAATACCTCCGCTCGCTCGCTGCTTGCCGTAAAATAGCACGCAAACGATGCGTCGGGTCTCGGGCGCACTCGCGCTCGCATCTCCGCGACCTGACGAACAAGGGAAGGACTCTCATGCCGAAAACGATCGACCCCATCTACACGCCCTCCGTGCTCGATGTGCCGGACGCGATGTTCGATGACCTCGACTTCGATGCGCTCACGAAAACGGTGTGCGGCCTGCAGGGCGTTGTCGACCCCAAGCCGAAGACGGCTGCCATCATTCTGGCGGGTGGTTCGGGCGAGCGTTTCGGTCGCGAAGGCGGCAAGCAGCTCGTCGAAATCGCCGGGAAGCCTATTCTCACCTGGTCGGCAGAGGCGTTCGACGCTGTGGGTGACGTGGGGCTCATCGTCATCGTGTGCCCCGAGGACCGCCAGGAGGAATACCTCAACCGCGCAATCAACCCGTTCCCGTTCGTTACGCCCATCGTGGTCGCGCCCTCGGGCCCTTCGCGTCAGGAGTCGGCGTTCTCCGGCCTCGAGTACGTCACCGACGAGTACGACTACGTCGTCTTGCACGACGGCGCGCGCCCGCTCGTTTCCCCCGAGCTCATCTTGCACACCATCAACACCTGCAAGGGCAACATCGACTGCGACGGCGTTATCGTGGGACACCCCGCGGTCGATACGCTGAAGATTGTGGAAGACGGCGTCATCATGGGCACGCCCGACCGTCGGGTGTTCTGGGATGCGCAGACGCCGCAGGTCTTCCGCACGGGAATTTACCGCCGCGCGCACGCGAGCGCGCTTTCCGATGGCTTCGTGGGCACCGACGACTCGTCGCTTATCGAACGCCTCGGCGGAAAGGTCCTTGTGGTAGAGGGCAAGCGCAACAACATCAAGCTCACGGTGCCCGAGGACTACATGATGCTCGCCGCCGCCGTGCGCGCGCTCTATCTGAAGCAGCCGGAGGAATAACCGATGGACCCTAGGAACCTCCGGATTGGCCAAGGCTACGATGTCCACCAGCTCGTGGAAGGCCGAAAGCTCATCATGGGCGGTGTGGACATTCCCCATACGCGGGGGCTTCTCGGGCACTCCGACGCCGATGTGCTCGCGCATGCGGTGGCCGATGCGCTTTTGGGCGGTGTCCGTGGGGGGGACATCGGCAAGCTGTTCCCCGACACCGACCCCGCCTACGAAGGCGCCGACTCCATGAAGCTGCTCGCCGCCGTTGCCGATTTCGTGCGCGAGCGCGGATACGAGATCCTCGACGTCGACAGCGTCATCGCGGCTCAGGCGCCGAAGCTTTCCCCCTACCGCGATCAGATGCGCGAGAACCTGGCGCGCGCAATGGGCATCTCCCCTGAAAACGTGGGCGTGAAGGCGACCACGACTGAGCATTTGGGCTTTGAAGGCCGCGAAGAGGGCATTTCGGCTACGGCGGTGGCTCTTCTCGTTCGATGTACGGATTGAGTTTGATATAATCCTACTTGAACAGAGGGGTTTGCTATGAATATTTTCAAGACGATCGCCGAAGATGTCCGCGCTGTTAAGGAGCGAGATCCTGCTGCGCAAAGCTCGTTCGTTATCTGGCTCACCTACCCGGGCCTCCATGCGCGCTGGTCGCATGTGGTGGAACACTGGCTGTGGAATCATGGCCTAAAGAGCCTCGCGCGCATATCGTCGCAGTTCACTCGTTTCATGACAGGTGTGGAAATTCACCCAGGCGCCCAGATCGGCCGTCGGTTCTTCATCGACCACGCCATGGGTGTCATCATTGGTGAGACAACCATCATTGGCGATGATTGCACACTCTACCAGGGCGTCACGCTTGGAGGCACCGGCAACGAGACCGGCAAGCGCCACCCGACCCTTGGTAACAACGTCATCGTAGGCGTGGGCGCGGCGGTGCTCGGCAACATCACCGTCGGCGACAACTCCAAGATCGGCGGCGGCGCGGTGGCCGTGAAAGACGTGCCGCCCAACTGCACGGTCATCGGCATTCCCGGGCGCATTGTCAAACGCGACGGCAAGCGCGTCACCAGCGAGCAGTCCGCCGCCGCGAAGCGCATGGAGAACCTTCCCGATATCGTGGAAGAGCAGCATCGCTCCAACTGCGCGCGCATCGACTACCTGGAGGCGCAGATCGCCGCATTGCGCGACGAGGTCTGCCCGCAGTTCAAGAAGGCGCTCGCCGATGTCGATCCCGTAAACCCGGAGGATTTGGAAGAGGGCTAGGCGCCCGCCAAACGAGCGCTTCCCCAGCTATCACAAGAAAGTATCAGGAACCTTATGATTAAGATTTACGACACTAAGCTGCGCCAAAAAGTCGAGTTCCAGCCGAAGGAGCCCGGCAAGATCAGCATGTACGTGTGCGGCCCGACCGTGTACAACCGCATCCACATCGGTAACGCGCGCACGTTTATCAGCTTCGACGTGATTCGCCGCTACCTCATCTGGCGCGGCTTCGACGTGACGTTTGTGCAAAATGTCACCGACGTCGACGACAAGATCATTAAACGCGCAGGTGAAGAGGGTAGAAGTGCTGCAGAGGTTGCCGCCGAGTACACCCAGGCGTTCATCGACGACATGCACGCGGCCGGCGTGCTCGACCCCGACGTGCGCCCGCGCGCCACAGGTGAGATTCCCGATATGATCGCGCTAGTGCAAGAGCTCGTCGACGGTGGTCACGCCTACGAGGTCGAAGGCGATGTGTACTTCAGCGTGCGCTCGTACCCCGCCTACGGTGAGCTTTCGGGCCGCAACATCGACGAGATGGAATCGGGCCACCGCGAGCTTCGCGCCGATGGTCAGGGTCTTGAGGCGCGCAAGCGCGACCCGCTCGATTTCGCGCTCTGGAAGGCGGCCAAGCCCGGCGAGCCTTCGTGGGATTCCCCCTGGGGCAAGGGGCGTCCGGGCTGGCACATCGAGTGCTCGGCCATGTCTCGCAAGTACCTGGGGCTTCCCTTCGACATCCATGGCGGCGGCGCTGACCTGGTGTTCCCGCATCACGAGAACGAGCGCGCGCAAAGCGAGGCGGCGTGCGGCTGCACGTTCGCGCGCCATTGGATGCACTCCGGCATGCTCCAGATTGCCAACGAGAAGACCGGCGAGATCGAGAAGATGTCGAAATCGCTCAACAACTTCCTGCTTCTGCACGAGGCGCTCGACATTGTGCGCCCCGAGACGCTTCGCATGCTCATGCTGCAGACGCACTACCGCAGCCCGCTCGTGTTCGGCGACGCCCGCTTGGCCGAGGCCGATGCGGCGCTCACGCGCATCGAGAACACGGTGAAGAACCTCGAGTGGTTGCTCGCGTCCGCGACGGCCGAGGGTGCGTGCGCGCTCGACGCTGCGGCGATCGAGGGAGCAACGCAGACGGCGCGCGCGGCCTTCGTCGACGCGATGGACGACGACTTCAACGCACCCGCCGCACTGGGCGCGGTGTTTACCCTGGTTGGTGACGTGAACAGCGCGATTGCAGGCAAGGAGCCCACCGCGGCCGATGTGCCGGCGCTCATTGCGGCGCGCGACTCGCTCTCTGAGCTCATGGGCGTGTTCGGCATCGACGTTGTGGCGGCTACTGCCGAGGGCGACGCTTATCCTGTCGAGGTCGTCGATCTTGCCGCCGAGCTCGCCGGATACGCGGGCGGTAACGCAACCGAGGCCGTCGAGGCGCTCGTGGCCCTTCGCGCCGAGGCGCGCGCTTCGAAGGATTGGGCCCGTGCCGACGCTGTGCGCGACGGAATGGCGGCGCTCGGCCTCACGATCAAGGACACGCCGCAAGGCCCTCAGGTGGAAACGGCGTAGCGCGCAGGCGTGCCTTAGACGAGCGGAAGAGCGTGATCCTCTGAATACCCAACGCAATATGGAGCTCCTTGCGCCTGCAGGGGGTATCGAACAGCTGCGCGCTGCCGTACGCTTCGGCGCGGACGCGGTGTACCTGGCCTCCGATCGCTTCGGCATGCGCGCCCGCGCGGCGAACTTTGCGCTCGAAGACATTCCCGCTGCGGTGGAAATCGCCCACGCCGCGGGCGTGAAGGTGCACGTCACCGCAAACATCCTCATGGAGCAAGGTGATCTGGCTGCGCTGCCCGACTATTTCCGCGCACTCGATGCGGCGGGGGTCGACGCCTTCATCATCGGCGACTTGGGGGCGGCCGCCATCGCGCGTCGCGTGGCTCCGCGCGTTGCGCTCCACGTGTCAACCCAGGCGTCTGTCGCCAACTCCGAGGCGGCGCGCGTATGGCATAGCCTGGGCGCGAGCCGCGTGGTGTGCGCGCGGGAGATGTCGCTTGACGATATCTCCCGCATGCGCGAGGACATGCCGGCAGACATGGAAATCGAGGCCTTCGCGCACGGTGCCATGTGTATGGCGGTCTCGGGGCGCTGCCTCATCAGCTCCTATCTCACCGGCCGCTCGGGCAACCGCGGGCACTGCACGCAGCCCTGCCGCTGGAGTTACACGCTCGAGGAGGAGAAGCGCCTGGGGGAGCATTTCCCCATCGAGGAGGACGGTCGCGGCACGTTCATCATGAACGCGAAGGATATGAACATGCTTGCGCACCTTGACGCGCTGCGAGCGGCGGGCGTGGACTCCATCAAGATCGAAGGGCGCAACAAGAAGGCGTTTTACGTGGCCAGCGTCGTGAACGCATATCGTCAGGTGCTCGACGGTGCGCCGGTCGTCGATTTCGCGCCCGAGCTTGAGGCGGTGTCGCATCGCCCGTATGGGACGGGATTCTTCTTCGGCGAGGCCGAGCAGGCTCCTAACTACGATGGCTATGAGCAGCAGGCGATGCACGTAGCCGACGTCGTCGACGCCGACCTCGAGACCCGCACCATCGTTGCGCGCTGTCGCAATCGCTTTGCGGAAGGGGAGGAGCTCGAGATTCTCAGCCCGCGGGTGCCTATTTCCCGCGTTGTCGTGCGCAATCTCACATGGTTGCCCGATCCCACGGAAGGCGACCCCGATCCCGCGCCGGTTCCCGTACCCGTGGCGAATCGCTCGTGCGGAATCTATCGCTTCTCGGTTGGCGCTGGCGTTGGAGCTTGTGCTGGGTCCGATGACGAAGCGAGCGCCGACGTTGGGGCCGAGGCAGTGGCCGTCCCCGCCGCAGCTGGTGCCGATGCCGGCACGCGCGCAGGCATCGACATCCTTCCCGCTGCGGGAGACTTCCTACGCGTGCGCCGCTTCCGGCGCTCGGCACGCTCGGGCGCGTAAGGCAGCGTGACGCCCGCGATCGGCGTGAGCTTTCGCAGACGTCACGTTCCCATTTCGGGACACACGAGCCGCGCCTCCGAGGCGATTCCCGTCGCGCCGCTTCGCCGACTCCCGACTCGTTTTTCCCTGCTGAATAGCTACGCCCGGGGGCGTGATATAGCCACTTTCACGTGGGATTTCGAAAAAGCGCTTGGCGCTCGCTATTTCTTCGCCCAACCCTTAAAAGTCCGCGCGCTTCTTGATATCATGTTCCCAAGGTAAACCCGAAGAAAGGGGTCGCTTATGGGAACCAAGGCGGTCGATGCTCTCGAAATATCCTTTGAGGAAATGCCCATGTACCTGCGCGCCAAGCATTCGGTGTACATGGACGTCAATGGAGCGAGCTATTACCTCACTGATGTGAACGATCGGTACTGGCGCGCGCAGGACACCTCCCGTAAAAACGAAAAGGGCCACTACGTCGATTGCAGCGAGCTTGTGCCGACGGTCGGCGAGTTCCTCGACATTCCCTTTGTGGACGGCAAGAGCCTGAAGGAAGTGTTCGACGACGCGACATTCTACGCATCGGAAAAGCCCGAAGACGAGTAAAAGGCGAGGGCCACTTCAACAATCAAATAGCAAAACCTTAAGGCGGCTTCGGCCGCCTCTTTAATTGCTACTGTTGTGATACCATGTGACTCGTAACGGTGGTCGCGCCAGGGGGAGCGGCCTTTGGCTTAGACGACGAGAAAGAGAGAAGCCTTATGGCAGAAGAACAAGAGTGCTCGCATTCGTGCGGCAGCTGCGGCGTTGAGGGCTGCGGCGAGCGCACGGCACCTTCCAAGTACACGACCAACGCGGCGAGCAACGTGAAGCACGTGATCGGCGTTGTGTCCGGCAAGGGCGGCGTTGGCAAGTCCCTCGTGACGAGTCTGCTCGCAAGCGAGCTGCGCAAGAAGGGTTTCAACGTCGGCATCCTGGACGCGGACGTCACCGGCCCCTCCATCCCGAAGACGTTCGGCGTGACCGACAAGCTGCATGCCGATGAGACGGGCATCTACCCGGCGCTCACCGACAGCGGCATCAAGGTCATGTCCGTGAACCTTATGCTCCCGAAGGGCGACATGCCCGTCGCATGGCGCGGCCCGGTCGTTTCCGGCATCATCAAGCAGTTCTGGGACGAGACCAACTGGGGCGACGTCGACTACATGCTGATCGACATGCCTCCGGGAACCTCCGATGTGTTCCTCACGGTGTTCCAGATGCTGCCCGTTGATGGTATCGTCACCGTTTCCGCACCTCAGGAGCTTGTTGCCATGATCGTCGGCAAGGCGGTCAACTTGGCGCACGACCTGGATGTCCCCGTTGTGGGCCTGGTCGAGAACATGGCGTACTTCAAGTGTGACGAGTGCGGCAAGGAGCATCATATCTTCGGCGAGCCCCAGGGTGCCGCCGTTGCCGAGAAGTACGGCATCCCCGCAGTGGCCACGCTGCCGATCGACCCGAAGTTCGCAGCCCTGTGCGACGAGGGCAAGGTCGAGGAATACGATGTTGCCGGTGCGCTCGACGACATCATCGCCCATGTGGAGGCTGCAAAGCGCGAAGAGGCCGAGGAGAAGGCCGAATAGCGCTCGCGAGAAGACTTGACCCCAGGGGCAGGCTTCTCAAGCGTGTGATTCACCAAGCGCCGCCTCGCGGAACGAGGCGGCGCTTTTGTTTTGGGGTAGGGCACGGTGCCCCTGTATAAAAACGACGATATGTTGTGCAAAAACTATGTAGAACTCCTCAAAATGAGCGAATATGAGGAATAACGCGACGCGATTTCGCTTTAGATGCGACACTTCGGGACAGCTAAGAGGAATAATCAGGCAGCATCACTATTTCTTCACAACTTATCGTCGATTTTGTACACGAGTGATCGATGGAACCGGTTGGGGCGCTGGGGGATATTTTTCGGGCTCGCGCCTCGCGCTGGCGCAATCTTGCAGCAGGCGGCATTGTGTCGAGTCGGCGTCCCGGCTGTGGGCCTTATCGCTAAATTGCTCGAGGAGATTGCGTTGAAACCCCCATATGTTTTTTTGCGGAGGAAGGGGATGGTGGCGTGCGCATGTTCTCGCGTGCGGCTTATCGGGGCATGGCGACCTCTTGCGCTCGCTGGCGGCGTCACGACTGCTGTGTGCGGCTTCAGCAAACTCGCTGAAAACTTTTTCAAAAAAGTGCTTGACCGAAATCGTCGTTCTGTTAGTATAGTCGATGCACCTTTTACGGGGAATTAGCTCAGCTGGGAGAGCGCATGGCTGGCAGCCATGAGGTCAGGGGTTCGAACCCCCTATTCTCCACCATGAATTCAATCGCTGGTCGAACAATCGACCGGCGATTTTTTTATCTCCAAGCTAGAGGGCTCGAACCCCGCGAGGTTCGACAGTAGTTTTAATCCCCCTGAGGGTAAACTTTCTCAAGCGGGGGTAGCGGGTCGTGTCCGAGATACACATTGCGGAGGGCAACTCGGTTTTTCGCCACTGTTTAATATGAGTAGAACATTGTCAAGAGGCAATGAAGGCCCAAGCCAGGAAAATCTTTCCCGACTTGGGCCTTTCTATCATCACCCGATGATTTCTTCCGACAGGTTGTGTCATCAAACCGACGCTCGTATTCGCAGTTTAATATTCGCGGGTTGACGGCCTCGGGCTGGCGCGGACCGCACGCGGGTCCGCCGCGTCATCGCCCGTCTATGTCGGCCGCCCTGGCTTCGCATTTCGTTGCTACGGCTGGATGCGCGCACCTTCTAACAAGAAGAATCTTTCGGCGAGCATGGCGGTCGTCCCGCTGCTCAAAAACAGATCTGGGATCGCATCCAACGACCAGTCGATATGGAAGAAGCCACGGGGAATGACCGTTATGGGATTGCCATCGCTCCCTCTACGCGAGCGCTCCTTCGCTCATGCGCCCGAGCGCCCATATCCAGCAAGCCAGCTCGCGCGCTGTAGCGACGTTTGCGACCACAGGCCGCTTGCGCAGCTCGCAAGATAGACGGCGACGCCTTTCCACAAGGCGCTTGACACCGACTGCCGCATGGTTCGATATGGAAGCGGGAACGCTCTCATCGCAAAGCGAGCGCTTCCGCTCCTTCGTGGCGCGGGTGTAGTGCCAGGATGCCTCCACGAGCAGCTTCCGCAAGTGAGAGTTGCCGGCTTTGGTGATGCCGCCCCGGGAGGCGCGCTCTCCGCTCGAGTGCCCGGAGGGAACGAGCCCAAGCCAGCTCGCGAAGGCGCGCGCCGAATCGAAGCGGGAGAACACGCCGGCTTCGACCGTGAGCGCGAGCGCCGTCACGGTCTCTATTCCCTTCATGCACCTGAGCGCCTCGACGCGATCCCGCCAACGGGGCCTTGAGGCGCATTGGGCCACTCTCTTCTCGATGGCCTTCTTCTGCGATTCGATATGGCGCACCTCGGAGATGTAGTAGTCGAGGGACTCTCGAGCGGCAGCGTCGGGAAGCTCGATTCCCCGGATCCACTCCCAGTGCGCATGGGTCCAGCTGCCTCGGCGCTTTCCATCTTCGTTAAACTCGTTCCAGACATATCCCCACCGGATGAGCAGATGGGTGAGGCGGTGCTTGGCGCGGGTGAGGTCGTCGCGGACGTCCTCGAGCGCACGAGAGAGGTTGCGGGCGCCCTCTGTCTCGACGTCGGGCACGAACACCTCCACGATGTTGTGCGCCATGAGCTGGCGCGCCAGAAACTCCGCATCGTTGCGGTCGTTTTTCTTGCGCCTGTCCGATGCGGGCTTGTGCATCTTGGATACGGCGCCCACTATGCAGTCCACGCCCATCTCTCGAAGCTCGCGCACAAGATGAAACCCCGTCACGCCGGATTCGTAGACCGCTTTGGGAGAGTCAAGCTGAAGAATCCATCCTGCGATCTCCGCGGGCGAATAACCGAACTTCTGCGACCGAACCTCGCCTGTGATCGAGTCGAGCGCGACAGCTGTAACGGATCGGGCATGGACATCCAGGCCGATTGAAGTAACATGGTTCATTGTGAGCCCCTCTCATGTATGTGGCAACTTAGGGAAAACTGCCGGTTGTATAAATGACGCACGACCATTATCAGCCTATGATCCACGGTCATTAGGAAGACGACATGAAGCAGGGGCTCACAATGTTCTACTCATATCGTCTTCCTGTTCGCTCGTTCCTGTTGCGCTGCGATCTCGCTCTTCCCGTTCGTCGCAATTACGAACTTTGCGGGATGTGGCGTTTGATTGCTTCCCGGTAGGCTTTCCCGTAGCGCGTGGGCGTGGTGTTTCTGCGGGTGATGATTCCGATGGTCATGGTCTCGTCCACGTCCAGCGGAACGGAGATGATGTTCTCGCCGTTGAGCTCGTGCGATATGACCCCGCTGCACACGGTGTACCCATTCAGCCCCACGGCCAGGTTGAACAGCGTCGCGCGGTCGCGCACGCGGATGTTCTTGCGGCGGTCGAGCGTGCTGAGCAGCTCCTCACTGAAGTAGAACGAGTTGAAATCTCCCTGCTCGTAGGAAAGGTAGGGGAAGTCGTCGAGGTCGTCGAGCGTTACAGATTCGCGCTCCGCAAGCGGATGAGTGCTCGAAATGAACACATGCGGCTCGGCGGTGAACAAGGGCTCGAATAGAAGGTCTTGGCTTCGCAGCATTTTCTCGATGACCTCGTGGTTTCGCTTGGAGAGGTAGATGATCCCCAGTTCGCTTTTCATGCGCGAGACGTCCTCGATAATCTCGTGCGTCTGCTCCTCGCGCAGGGTGAAATCGTAGCGAAAGGCGTTAAACTCGCGTATGACGTCGACAAACGCGTTAACGGCGAACGAATAATGTTGGCAGGAGACGGCGAAGTGGGGGACTTGCTGCGTCTCTCCCTTGTATTTCTCCTCCAGAAGGTCTGCCTGTTCGAGCACTTGTCGGGCGTATCCCAGAAACGTCTCACCCTCCGATGTCACCACGACGCCTTTGTTCGTGCGCTCGAAGATGGCGACGCCCATCTCTCGCTCCAGATCGTGGATTGCGGCGGTGATGGAAGGCTGCGATACGAACAGGCGCCTCGACGCCTCGGTGATGTTGCCCACTTCGGCGACTTTCACGACGTATTTCAGTTGCTGCAGTTTCATGAGCGCTCCTCGCCTGTGGCCATCGGTGTTCAAGGATAGGGGAAAATAACATCCTTGCAGGCGTTTCGCGCAAAGAACGCAAAAGGGGAGAGCTTGTCTGCCCTCCCCCCTCGGGGGTCACGCGCGGCGTGCGCACGGCCTTAGCTAGTCGCTCCACACTTCCTCGGCGATCTCGCGCACGAGCGCCACCTTCGCCCACTGCTGTTCCTCGGTGAGCTTGTTGCCGATCTCGCAGCTCGCGAAGCCGCACTGCGGGGAGAGGCAGAGGTTCTCGAGCGGCACGTACTTCGCCGCCTCGTGGATGCGCGCGATGACGGCCTGCTTGTCCTCAAGCTCGGCGTGCTTCGTGGTGACAAGCCCGAGTACGACCTTCTTGCCCGCGGGCACGCTCGCAAGCGGTGCGAAGCTGCCGGAGCGCTCGTCGTCGAACTCGAGGAAGAACGCGTTCACGTGCTCGTTTGCGAGCAGCGCATCGGCGACGTCGTCGTAACCGCCCTCGCAGGCCCATGTGCTGTGGAAGTTGCCGCGGCAGACATGCGTGTTGATGCACAGGTCGGCGGGCGCGGCGTCGAGCACGCGGTTGTTCACGCGCAGCAGCGTTTCCTTGATGCGCGCGAGCCCCGCTTGGTCGGTCCCGAAGAAAAGCTCCGCCTTCGGGTCGACAAGGCATCCCCACGAGCAGTCGTCGAACTGCAGGTTGCGGCAGCCCGCGGCGTGAACCTGCTCGATGAACGCCAGGTAGGCGGCGACGATGTCGTCTTCCAGGAGCGCATCGTTTTCGTATGCAGCCGCCGTCGCCTCGCGGTTCATGGGCATGATGAACTGCTCGATGAACTGCGCGGGCGCGGGAATCGTCAGCTTCGCCGTGGTGTCCTCGTCCTCGAAGGACGCCACGAAGCGGAAATGCTCGACGAAGGGATGCTCGCCTGCGAGCGAGATCTTCCCTGTCAGATAGGTGTCGTCTATCTTGGCGGCCTCGTCGTGGAACGGCAGGCCGTCTTCGGTTGCGGAGTGGCCGATGCCCTCGAATGCCCACATGAAGTCAAGATGCCAGGTCGCACGGCGGAATTCGCCGTCGGTGATGAAGCGCAGGCCGGCCTTTTTCTCCTTCGCGATGAGGTCGGTGATGCACTCGTCCTCGACTGCCTTCAAAGCTGCGGCGTCGATTGCGCCTGCGCTGAAATCCTCGCGCGCCTTCTTCAGCTTCGCGGGGCGAAGGAAGCTGCCGACGACGTCGTATCGATTCGGTCCATAGTTCACTGCCATTGTTTGCCTTTCGGTTGGATGCTTGCTCGGGCTCGTCTCGGTGCCTCTTTTATTCGGCACTTGACGTTTTGGCTATCGCCGCGTTTATGTCGGTGTGAAGTATAGTCACGCGCTCGGAAATCGGGAAATACATGAATTGATGCAATTGCTATAGGGAAAACCTATCGACAAATGCGGACATCGAAGAAGTGTGTCTCCTCTCCCGCATCCTGCAACCCGCGTCGCGTGTCTAGCTCTCGTAGACGATGGCTCCCGTGTTCGTCGCCTCGTAGCCCTCGATTGCGTCAATCGCGCTGCGGAAGGACTCGCTTTCCGTAATCTTGCGAATTCCCCGCACAAGCGGTGCGGTGCGTTGGCTCTTCTCGACGGCGATGTCGAGCCATTCGGTTTGCAGGGGGACGAAGGCGAGGTCGGGCAGCTCCTTCGCCAAACGCTCGACGCCGATTGCCACGTCGGCGCATCCCTTCGAAACGCGGAGCATCTCCGCGACCTCTTCAGCGGTGAGCGCGTCGCCGTCGAACATAATCCTCCTCAACGGTTGGTTTCAAATCAGAATAATAGCACTATAAGAATAGAGGTGGCTGTCGTAATGGGTGCTTGCCCGGCAACGTCTCTTTCGAAGGCGTCCTCGCGCATTACTAGATGCAGTCCTATAATAGGTGCCATTGAAAACGAACAGAGAGGAGCATCCCCGTGCTTTTCACCGACATCGATATCCTCGACGAGAATCTTGACTACCAGGCCCATCAATGGGTGGGCGTCAAGGATGGCACGATCGACTATATTGGCGACGCCGCACCTGAAAACGCTGCCGACTACGGTGAGGTATACGACGGCTGCGGTCGCCTGCTCATGCCGGCGCTCTACAATGCGCACACACACCTGCCGATGACGCTTCTGCGCGGCTACGCGGAGAACGTGCCCCTGCAGGAGTGGCTCAACAACCTCGTGTGGCCCTTCGAGGGGAAGATGACGCCCGAAGACAACTACTGGGCGACCAAGCTCGCCCTTGCCGAGATGGCGCGCTACGGCTCGGTCAGCGCGTCGGACATGTACTATGCCACCGACGAGCGCGTGCAGGCGGTGGGCGAGGCCCATATGAAGATGAACGTCTGCGAGAGCGTGCTTTACTTCGAGCCGAAGCCGTTTGCAGAATATCCCATGTGCGAGAAGATGGAACGCATCGTCAAGCAGTACCACGGTGCGCAGGACGGGCGTATCCGCGTGGACTACAACATCCATGCCGAGTACACATCCAACCCCATCACCTGTACCGATATCGGGAAGGTCGCAAAGGAAGCGGGTCTTCCCATCCATATCCACATCTCCGAGACGAAAAGCGAGCACGAGGAATGCAAGGGCCGCCACGACGGCCTTACGCCCGTGCAGTACTTCGAGAGCATCGGCGTGTTCGACGTGCCCGTGATTGCGGCGCACTGCGTGTGGGTCGATGACAAGGACATCGAGATTCTCGCCAAGCGCGGCGCGACCGTCGCCTTGAACCCTGCCTCCAATATGAAGCTCGCAAGCGGGTTCGCGCCCGTGCAGAAGCTTCTCGATGCGGGTGTGAATGTGGCGCTCGGCACCGATGGCATGGCCTCGAACAACAACCACGATCTGTTCCAGGACATGTATCTTATGGGCACGATCTACAAGGGGCATGAGCTCGATCCCGCGATCATCTCGCCCAAGCAGGTCATCGCCGCTGCCACGCGCGGGGGAGCGCTCGCGCAGGGTCGCGAGGACTGCGGGCTTGTGAAGGTGGGCATGAAGGCTGACCTTACGGTGCTCGACACGACGGGCGCTTCGTGGTGCCCCATGACGAACCCCGAGGTCAACATTGTGTTCTCGGGTCATGGCTCCGATGTTGTGCTCACCATGTGCGACGGCGAGGTGGTCTATCGCGACGGCGAGTGCCCGGGTATCGATCTCGAGCAGGTGAAGGCCGAGGTCTCCGCTCGCACGAAGCGCATCATCTCCGAGCTCTAAGGCAAACTGCTCACAAAGCGGGAGCGCCCCTCTCATCGCGAGAAGGGCGCGGTGGGGAACAGCCCTAGCGCCACAGGCCCACGGCCATGAGGAACAGCGACCGGATGAGAAGCGGCCGCCTTCCCATGGAATTCAGCCAGAACATGGCAGGTAGGGACCCCGCCAGGAAGAACAGGCTCAAGACGCTCTCGCCCAAGATCGCGCTCTTCCCGACGCCCAGGCCGAAGGCGGTCATAATCTGCGGACCGAACGTGTAGATGGCGTACATGGGAACGACCTGGCACAACGTGAGAATCCCCAAAAACACGATGCGTGCGGCGTATCCCTTCGAGAACACCTCTGCAAAGCCGGCCTTGTGCTTGGGCTCCTCTTCCTCGTCTTCGAGCATGAGCCTCCATCCGCCATCGACGTCGCACAAAGCGAAGCCGACGACTGCAGCCACGGTAGCGCCCAAATACCATGCCGCCGAGACCATGCCCATCGATATCGCGCGGTGGGGCTTGGGGGTGAACTCGGTGATGAGCGAGGTTGCGATGGGGTAGTCGAGCGGATTTCTTTTCGATTGCGTCGATTTTGGGACAGCTTCCTTGGTTGTCATATGGGGTCCCCTTGGCCCGTGTCGGACAGTAGGCAATGCGTTCCGTTTTGCCTTAAGAAGGCGTAAAAGGGTAAAAGCCCACAAGACACATTTCTAGTCTTATTTTGAGAAAATGGCGACGTTTACGAGCAAGGCCGTGCGAGTTTTTCAGATTATGGCGCTTGAGGGATAATTCCCATCGAGACGCTAGGTTGAATGTGCGGGCGCCTAAGTCTAGGCTTGGAGCCGAACCAAAGGTGCGGGACGTCGGGTGGCTCGTTCCGCTATTCTGTCCCGCTTCGACCGGCGGGATGGCCGAATCAACGGGTTGCGGCCAACGCGTCGCAACGGCAAATGGAAAGGATCCTCATGAACGTGTTTATCCCCGATGGCCGCATCGACCAGTTCATTCTCGAAGACATGCCCTATATCGATCTTACGACCGAAGTCCTTGGCATCGGCGAGGAACCGGGGGAAATCGAGTACTTCACGCGCGAAGAGTGCGTGCTCGCCGGTGTGGAGGAGGCTGCTCGCGTGCTCGGGAAGACGGGTGCGCGCGTCATCTGGTCGCGTCGTTCGGGCGAGCGGCTCGTTGCGGGCGAGTCGTTCCTTCGCGCGGAGGGCACGGCGGCGGCGCTGCATATGGCGTGGAAGGTGTCGCTCAACCTGTGCGACCACCTGTCGGGCGTGGCGACCAAGACGCGCGCGATCGTGGACGCGGCGCACAGCGCGAACCCTGCATGCGAGGTGCTCACCACGCGCAAGAGCATGCCGGGCGTGAAAGACCTGCTCACGAAGGCGGTCACCTGCGGCGGCGCCTTCCCGCACCGTTTGGGCGCATCCGAGACCGTGCTCGTGTTCGACCACCACATCACCTTCATGGGCGGCTTCGAGGCGTTCTTGGACGCGCTTCCCGCCCTTCGTGGCCGCTGCGTGGAGAAGAAGCTGTTCGTGGAGGCGGGACCCGACGAGGCGCGTCGCCTCGCGAAAGCGGGCGTCGACGGCATCCAGCTCGACAAGCTGCCGGTGGACGATTTGGCCGCGATCGTGCCCGAGCTGCGCGCGATCGATCCGCATCTCACGCTCATCGCGGCGGGCGGCATTAACCTGCAGAACGCCGCAGCGTACGCCGCGACAGGCGTTGATGGTCTGGCCACCACAGCTCCCTTCACCGCCAAGCCCATCGACATGAGCGTCCGCATGAAGCGAGAAGAATAGTCGCACGTCTTTCCCTATGGCTTCACGCGGGGGCGTGTAACGCGCATTTCCCCATGAAATGCAAGTGCTTTCCAAAGTGCGGGGCAAATCTTGGGGCAAGCGGATGAAAAAGGGCGAAAGTGCGTTACACTGGTTACAACGCAAGCCGAAGTCGGCTTGACCAAGCGGTTCTTTGTGTGTGCAAGACTAAAAGTGGTTGTGCCTCAAAGATGCTCTTTCGGGCGCGGCCACGCAACGAAAGGTTGGTGGTCAAAATGGCAGCTCCTGCCACTGAGCACGTGCGCAATGTCGTCCTGGTGGGTCAAGACGGCGCGGGGAAGACTTCGCTCGCTGAGGCGATGCTCTACGTCTCCGGCAAGACCCCGCGCATGGGTACGACGCACGACGGCAAGTCCTATCTCGACTACGACGCCGAGGAAATCAAGCGCAAGTTCACGATCGGCACCTCGATCGCCCCCATCCCGTACAAGGACTACAAGATCAACGTGCTCGACACTTCGGGCCACCCCGACTTCATCTGCGACACGCTGTCCACCATGCAAGCTGCCGAAATGGCGCTTTTCGTGGTCGACGCCGTTGCGGGCCCACAGGTCATGACCACCAAGCTGTGGCGCGAGGCCGAGGGAATGCGCCTTTCACGAGCCGTGTTCATCAACCATATCGACCGCGAGCATGCCGACTTCGACATGGCCATGGCCACGCTCCACGCGCGTTTCGGCTCGCGTCTGGGCCCGGTCACCATCCCCATCGGGCAAGATGCTGACTTCAAGGGTGTCATCGACATCATCCGCATGGAAGCCCGCTACTTCGGCGAGGGCGACGACTCCGAGCGCATCGAGCCCATTCCCGCCGAGTTCGCCGATGCTGCGCAGGCGGCCCGCGACAAGCTGTGCGACCTCGTGGCCGAGGCCGACGACGAGCTTATGATGAAGTATCTCGAAGGCGAGGAGCAGCTCACGCAAGACGAGCTCGAGTCGCTGCTCGACAAGGCCATCGCGCAGGAGCTGTTCATCCCCGTGTTCGTGGGCTCCACCATCATCAAGCAGGGTATTCAGGGGCTTATGGAAGACATCTGCACCTACTTCCCGCATCCGAGAAGCCACGGCCGCTTCCAGATGGCCGACGGCACCTCCATCCCCATCGACGAGACGAACCGCCCCGCGGCCTTCGCCTTCAAGACGCTCTCCGACCCGTTCGTGGGCCGCTTGAGCTTCCTTAAGGTGCTCTCGGGCGTGCTCGAGCCCGGCATGGAGCTTATCAACGCGCGCACGGGCAAAAAGGAGCGCCTTGGCCATCTCTACGTCATGATGGGCAAGGAAGCCACTGACGTGAAGAGCGCGAAAGCGGGCGATATCATCGTCGTGCCGAAGCTTGCCGAGACGCGCACGGGCGACACGATTTCCCTTACCGGCGAGATTGCCGTCGATCCGCTGCCGCTGCCGGTGCCGCAGTACCCGGTCGCGATCGAGGCCGTCAACAAGAAGGAAGAGGACAAGCTCGGGACGTTTCTTGCCCGCGCGGCGGAAAACGACCCGTCGATTCATATCCAGCGCAACGAGGAAACGCATCAGACCGTGCTCACCGCGATGGGCGACACACAGGTTGACATGCTCATTTCCCGCTGCAAGGAGCAGACGGGCGTCGATGTTCGCCTCGTGCCGGTGCGCATCCCGTATCGCGAAACCATCCGCAAGACCGCCGAGGCCGAGGGCCGTCACAAGAAGCAGACGGGCGGTGCCGGGCAGTTCGGCGACTGCTGGTTGCGCATCTCCCCGAACCCGGGGGCGGGCTACGAGTTCGTCGACGAGATCAAGGGCGGCGCTATCCCCGGCGGCCTTATTCCCGCGGTCGACAAGGGCGTGCAGGAGACCATGAAGGAAGGCGTGCTCGCTGGTTACCCGATGGTCGACATCAAGGTCGCCGTGTTCGACGGCAGCTATCATTCCGTCGACTCCAACGAGATGGCGTTCAAAACCGCCGCGCGCATCGGTTTCCGCGCCGCGTGCGACCAGGCCGATCCTGTGCTGCTCGAGCCGATGGCCGACATGGAGATCACGGTGGGCGAGGACTATGCGGGTCCGGTTATGGGCGACATCTCCACGCGCCGCGGCCGCATCGTCGGCACCGACTCCAATGACGAGGGCGAGACTGTGATCATCGTGCGCGTGCCCTACGCCGAGATCGTGAAGTACACGAAGGATTTGCGCTCGATCACGCGCGGCTCGGGCTCGTACAGCATCCAGCTCAACGGCTACGAGCAGGCGCCTGCCGACGTCACGAAGAAACTCGTGGCAGCCTACCAAGAGGCAAGGGCGGCAGGGAATTAGGATCTAGGTTATGGGAAAGTAGCGAGAAAAAGGGGTCAAGCTGCTGGGGGGCGGCAAGCGCGAAGCCGCCCCCCCAGCTTTTGAATGCCCCTGTGCTAATTAGCGATAGTCCATCATAATCTGGGCGGCTAGTGTTTGCCTTGCAGCTATTGCTGCGTCTATTGCGGTTCGCCCCGCTTCGTCTTGAATATAGGGATCGGCGCCATTGTCCAATAGGTACTGTATGACATCGATTTTTCCTTCTTCGGCAGCATTCAAAATGGATGTGCATCCTCTTGGCGTCGTTTTATTTATTTCTGCTCCATGCGAAATTAATTCTTCGACAACAGTTAGATTACCGTTTTCTGCAGCGGTGTATAACGGAAAGAGGCCGTTGTAGCAAATTCCATTCGGGTCGGCGCCTGATTCTAACAACATATGCACGATATCAGCACTGCCGTTCATGGCTGGGTAGTAAAGATTCGTGATTCCGTATTCCATATGGTGAAAATAACGGGGGTTCATATGGCTAAATGCTAAATCTTGGAACAGACGAGCCCCTATTTCTTGAGGGATGCCGGGTTTGAACAAATCGTTTTCAGGGTAGTCTACGAAGCTTCTCGCGTTTGGGTCGGCTCCTGCTTCAAGCAGAAATTTTACTTCCGCCGCATTACCGGAAAGACAAGCGTTAAATAATGCGGTACCCATGCCATCCAACGGCTCGTCAATACTGCGAGATGGGCACGCCGAGTTGCTCGAAGAATACTCGTTAAGGATGTTGTACACGTCATGATGTCCGTATTTTAAGGCGATGCGTATGGCATCGAGCTCACCGTCTGTTTTCTGCAGAGGGTCGGCTCCGCAGTCGAGCAATAATTTAATAACAGAAGGGTACCCGTCGTTACTCAGATATTGTTCTTTAAATATTGTCTGGAGTCCTTGACTCGCGCCTATTTGAATGCCTCCTGCCGCAAGGTCAAGGAGGGTTAGCCCAGTCCCCCCATCGCTCTTACTGATAAATTGTTTTAGCGTCTCTTTAGGAATTGTCTTTGCTATGTCGTAAAGACCACCTTGAAAAATCGATTCATAAATTACGAAATCAGATAAGTCTTTAGCGTTAAGGTGTGCTCCATGTTCTATGTAAGCTTCAAAATGGTATAAGCCGTCGTTATGGCTTTTCAAGTGCGCCCCTAAGGGGGAATAGCCGTCTCTGTTTTCTACATTTAAGTGGGCTCCATATCTAATTAGAAGCTCTGTGTAGTATTCACCTGAAGAACCGTTACCGCCTATCGCAGTGTAAATAAGCGGCTCATTGTTGTGTTCGGTATTTGGCATTAGCCCCGATGACAGCAGTTGCTCTGCAATGCTTCTGACATCGTCCGTGTTGCACTGCCACACAGGAGAATCTCTTCCGATACAGCTTAATAACGAGGATATTGACAGGCGATCTTCGCGTTGTATGCAGGCTGAAAAAGCTTCGGCTGCTAGCTGTTGGCTGCTGCTGGATATTGACGCAGGTATGGTTTCTGCAATGTGGGAAATGTCGCTGTCTTCATCCCTCAGCTTTTCGATAATTACTCGTAATTGTCTGTCGTCTTTGGACTTACTGCTCGAAGATCCGAACAACTTTGAAAATAATCCCATGACATACCTTTCGCGTAATGGTTTGCGGCCTGGATTTCCTACTTGCTCTCTATGCCGAGCATCTCTTCGTTGAAGTGCTTGAGCCACTCCAAGTGAACACTGTGAATAACAGGGGCTTCGGCCTTCGATAGCGGCACGGCGGCCTCGCTATCGAAAGAGGCAACGAATTCCCTGAATCGGACGGCGGCAGGACGTACGCCCTTGGCGCTCAATGCGCTTTCCTGTGCCATTTTGCGCATTCCCTTCAGATACTCCCCAAGTGCCCCTTCTATTAACTCGGGGTTGTTCTTTTCCAAAATAAGCGTCGATAAAGCTTTGAGCAACAGAAACACGTAGTTATCAGGGCGTTGAGCCAAAAGAAACGTCGTGGCTCCTCGCAGATGCTTGAGATTGTTGATTTCTCCGCCCTGTTCTTCATGGATGAGTTTCACGTATTTTTCGACTATATCGAAGCTTTCATAGAGGCCGTTGTCCGTATCGCGAGGGAGATATTCTCGCCTTGCGTAACGGGAGTTCATGTAAAGCATGACGAACTCTTCGAAATGCTCTCCGCCTGAGCTTAAGCCGATTTTGCAGGCTTCTTCCATGGCTGATATTGCCTCTTTACGCTGTTCGGCGATTTCTTGGTAGACAAACTCAACTAAGGCATTGAGGCATTTCTGAAGAAAGCTCTTTCCCTTTCGCTTGGGGAGTGTGGCGATAATCGATTCGACTTTTTCGGCTGCATAATATTTCGACAAATAGGGTTTCAGGTGATTCTGATAGTAGTTGTCTTCATGTCGTGTGATTGCTGCAACGATGAGCCTCGCTTTGTAGTCGACGTGATAGTCGTCTATGGCTCCGATTAGCGACAGGCGATACACCGCTTTGAAGGTGCTCTGGTCATCTCGTATGCGATGGAGCATGCGCTTTCTCTCGATTTCTTTGAGCGGACGAGCGTAATCGATGTGGCGATTGCCCCCGACTTTCCTCTTGGCAAGTTTCTCTAACTTTTGGGAAAACTCATCAAGGGAGTAGCAGAAGCCGGCTTGCTCTTTAACATCTGCAATGTCCAAAGATATTCCGCTGCTTGCGAAAATTGAAGCGATTTCAACGATTGCATCGTTCTCGAAGGGAATGCTGATAGTGGTTTGCTCGCCGAAGCCGATTCTTGAGAGAACCTTTTCGATGCCGTTACTTGTCTTTTGAGGCGCATGAATCGACGATCGCGGGTAGACGATTTCGTTCAAAAGTTCGTAAAGCTGCGTCTTCTCGAAATCTGGCCCTTTGAAGCTGTTGAAATAGAAACTGCGCATTAATGAGCTGTCGCAGGTTTGATCGCCAAGTGCAGGGAATTTTTGATTGCAGTAAAGGATCGTGCAAAGCGCATCTCGTTTGTCTCGTCCTGCGCGTCCAGCCTCTTGATAATAGCCTTCGATAGAACTGGGGTAGTTGAGGTGGATAACGTGGCGGATATTCGGCTTGTCGATCCCCATCCCGAACGCTTTCGTTGCAAGGAGAAGATCGATTTTGTTGTTGATGAAGCCTTCTTGTGCGGCAGCGTTTCTCAGCTCGTGCTCTCGGGAGTCCTTGCTTCCGCTCGTTCCGCTGTAGTGCCCGATAATGCAGTCGGGGATATTTGGCTGGATGCTATTGGCTCCAAACGCTCCACTTTTATGGGGGCAGAACACTATGGTTGGGTTGGAAGACGGGCTATGTTCCATAAGCTCAGCCTCTAAAACCCTGCTTTTCGCATTGCCGACAGCTTGTCGTACCTCAAAATCTGATCCATGCGTATCGGGCACTTTCACTTCGCGCACTTCAAAGGAAAGTTCTTTTCGGGATAAATCGGCCAGTCGAATAATGGCGCTTTCGTCCTCTATGCCAAGTTCGCGTTGAATATCTGCGAGTACGTCGTATGATGCTGTTGCCGTTAGGGCCATGAAGGTTATCTCGTCTCGTCCTTTGCTTTTGCAGAATCTTCGCGCATTGTCGCCGAGTCGCAAGTATGAAGTGCGGAAGTCATGTCCCCACTCGGAAACGCAATGAGCTTCGTCTACTACGCAGTAACTAAACGATTTGCCGTATTCTTCCGTCATCGAGAACAGTTCGTCGCGAAAATCTTTAACCTGGAGCCTTTCGGGGGAGATGAAGGCAAACATAATCTGCCCGTTGCGGATTCTATTCGTTACCTCATTTCGTTCGGCGGCGCTCAGGGATGAATTGATGTATGCGATGCAATCGATCCCGTTTTTCTGCAGGCCATTGCATTGGTCGACCATAAGAGACTTTAGCGGGTCTATGACTGCAGCTACGCCAGGTTGCAGAAGTGCTGTCAATTGATACGTTAGCGATTTGCCTGATCCGGTCGGTAGCAGCCCAATGACCGATTGATTCTGCAGTGCGCGGTTGATTATCTCAATCTGTCCTGGCCTGAAATTGTCTTTACGGAAGATGTTTCGGAGGAGGCTTCTAAGGAGCTTAGTCATTTCGGGATTCTGCTCGAAAATCTCTTCCCCTTCATTATCGCGCTCTGTGAACCCGAGAGGTTGATAGGTGATATTGGGAGCCGTTGAAAAAATTCTAGTGGAGCGAATCGAATTTGCTGAGCGTATTCTGACCCGAGTTTTTGCTTTGATGTCGTTTCTGACGTTCGTTATGAAAGAGCGTTCCAAAATGGCGCAATCTATAAGGGCATCGTATTCGAGTGCTGCGTCCACGGCGTCATTTGTGCGCGTGACGAGCAATTCAATGGAGGGTAAAAAGCTGGCGGAACCTGAAAGCGCTCCAAGAGCTTCAAGGAGATGCCCCAAGTCCTTCATTGCAAGCTCTGCGCAATCGATATCATGCTCAACGATTGCAATTCTCCAACTTGGTGACGAAAGGGGGAGCAACCCTTCTTTTATCAGATGGAGGATTGCCTTTTGGATTCGGGCGCACAGGAAGGGTCCCAAGATTGCGTTGAGAGCTAATTCTCCGTCGGGGTCTTCCGCTAGTGGGTTCTCGTAGTTTTGAGCAAGGGCTTTTAGGTAGGGGCTTTTGGCTAGATGGTTGAAAAATGCTTCGTCGAGGTATTTGCCTGGATTTCCAGATTCGCTTGCGGGAATGCGGAAGACACTCACACCGTTTCGCCGCAATGCCTGATCTCGTTTCTTGTCGAGATATGCATTTTTCCTTTCTTGATGCTGGCTCCCGTCTATTTCGAAGACAATGCCGTTTAGCTCTTCGAAGGGGTAAGGGAATTCGATGGAGAAGTCGACGCGTTGGTCAATGAAAGAATTGTCGCTTTGACTCAAGGTGCCATGACTGCAGTTCTCAATGATTGAAGTGAGGGACCGCTGCCTTTCGACAAGCTGGGTCCACCATGCTGGAAGGGCTTGCTTGAGTCCCTCTTGATGAAACTGCTTTTCTTCGGCGCTATCATATGGTGCTGGTTCTGCTTGTTCTATTGCATGAAAAATGTCAGCTGCGGAAATCCCTGAATCGATGACGTGAAGAGCTCGAATCATCTTTTCAGCAAAACGGGAATCGCATGTGAGATTATAGAGAAGCGATCCGATTCGCTTTGCCTCGGG
>ENA-OUQH01000238-OUQH01000238.1-human-gut-metagenome-genome-assembly--contig:-NODE-238-length-43198-cov-7.960851_pt1 | contig 43198 bp, 42 predicted proteins | sample MGYA00237948_ERZ548828 | MGnify/ENA primary metagenome ERZ548828 (study PRJEB26490, sample SAMN05194711) | human gut metagenome | biome: terrestrial biome; feature: human-associated habitat; material...
TCTGATTTCCTTCGGTTGTGGCATTGCCTTTAACAGTAAGAGCCTTATCTACCGTCGCGTTGCCTTTGACGGAGAGATCCTTGCCGACAGAAGCATTGCCATCCATCGTGGTATCTCCGATAAGATGAGACGTACCCTTCACCGTCTGATTTCCTTCGGTTGTGGCATTGCCTTTAACAGTAAGAGCCTTATCTACCGTTGCATTGCCTTTGACGGAAAGATCCTTGCCGACAGAGGCATTGCCATCCATGGTGGTATCCCCAACAAGATGAGACGTACCGTTCACCGTCTGATTTCCGGAAACGACGGCATCTTTCTTGACCGTGATGGTTCCTGTAGCCTCATCTTCTTCCAAATTGGAAAAGCCGCTGCCCAAGCCAAAGAGCTTCGCCTGCTCAGCCGTCAGTTTCTGGGATTCAGCCCATTCGTTGGCATTGTTGATGCCTACAGTGGAAGGAATAAGATTCGTCCCTCCATTGGCGCTCAAAAGCCCGTCATTATTGTAAATCTTTGCGACAATAACCTTGTACTGCTTATCAGCTTTGTCAAAGCCGAGGTAATAGCAGCGAGCCACATCCGAAGCGCCGCCATCGCGATCGCAATAGTCAGAACCAAGATAAATGCCGTTCTGCGCCGCTTCCTTCAGACTGGCAGTATCTGCAGAAGCAGATAAAGGGAAAAGCAAAGCGGAGAAAATCGCGAAACCAAGAGCCTTTTTTGAAAGTTTCATAGAATCACCTCATTATGAATTTTCATGAGACTCGATGTAAGAGAGTTCATCCTGATACTCTTCCAAAAGATTCGGGTCTACGTGATCTCCAAGACTAAGTCGATAATGAATAAGTTTTGCCATACGGAAACGGCGGGGGAGGGTTCGATCCTTGTCTCCATAATAAGCCGCTTCTGCAGAAAGCCACTGGTTCTTGTCTTTGGCATCCTGCAAGGCCTTCTGGGAAAGTGCCACCGCCTTTTGCATTTTCATACGGCGCAAGGCGCGGGCTTCTCCGCCGCCCTGCCCGAGTTTGATAGAAACACCACCAGAGACCATGTTCTGATGACTGCCAACCGAAGCGCCTAGATTCACGGATGCATCCTGATTGAACCAATACTGCCCGCCGACAGCCGCTGCTGTTTCACCGCCATAATGCCCAATGGAAGCTCCCACATTCACGCGCTGATTGTCTTCATAGGGAAGATAGGAAAGCCCTGCTAAAGCCGCCGCGGCAGCACCCGTTTCCGATGTGGTCTGATGCAAGGCATCAATAGAACCGGCAATATCGCGAGAAAGGTCATTCACGTCCTTCTTGCGAAGCTCTGTTTCGCGCTTGATGGCATCCGCATTTTCTTTGACCGCCTGGTCCAAAGAAACGAGATTGCCGGAAACGGAACGATCGGGCGATACATAACGGGTAAGATCTTCATTGGTGATCGTACCGATACGATCCGTCAACGCCTTGTCGGCATCCATGCGCTCCTTTTTCTCGGTATCTGCCAGCGAATCGAGCTTCTCCTTCGTATCATCATACGAATTGGAAAGATGCTGCGTTTCCCGGTCAAGAATAACAAGCTGATCACTGACAGAACCATCCGGGGAAAGATAGGTGGAAGGAAGCCCGCTAAGGCTGCCGATCCGGTCAGAAAGCGCCTGATCGGTCTCGCCCCGAAGGAGAGCTTCTTCCGAAATCCGTTTCTGATTGGCTTTCTTCATCGCCGCGATCTCCTGCTTTCCGTGATAAACTTCGGAATCAAGCGCTTGGAGATTATCTGCGACCGACGCATCTTTAGCAATATACACCGCAGAAGTCATCTCATCCGGAGTGCCAATGCGCTGGCTCAATAAATCATCTGCCTGCTTTCGCTGATCACTTTCAGAAGAAAGAGCCTGTTTCCGATCCGAAATTTCCTGGTCCAGCTTTACCTGTTCCGCTAATACCTGCCCGGCCGTCACAGCATCGGTAGAACCAACGGCCATCACACCGTCTTTCACATGCGTGATGGTCGTGCCATTGGTTCCGGAAAAGGTAACAGACGACTGATCCCTCCCATCATAATGGACAATAGATCCGTCAGAAAGAGCATCCGCAGCCGCATTGAGCTTTGTATCTGCCTCAATGCGGGAAGAAGAAAGCGAAGTCATGGCAGATGCCACATCTTCTTTTTCTTGTGTGATAGCCGCATTATTTTTGGTAATCATAGGGTCAAACCAGTCTGCCGCATCCACCACGGAATCGAGATGACCATCAAAATAGGATTCAAACCGATCCAACTCCGGATTATACTTGATGGCAATCGTAACATGACGTCCGGCATCATTGGTCCGGAGAATGGCATGCCCATTGGCATCCACGTAAGTGGATTTGGCAAAAATGGGGGACACCGAAAGAAACGAAGCCCCGAGTGCCAGAGAAAGGACAATGCCCTTTGCCATATGACAATTTTTCATGTTATCGCTCCTTTCCCTGCTTGACATCTTCCAATGCCTGCTCCATCGCTTGTGCGTCCTCTCTGGCGATACGATCAAGCCGGTCGATATCATAGAGAAGAGCCATTTCCGGGGTCAAATCCGCGGAAGAAGCAGGGGAGCCCGGGCGAACAGAAAGTCCCAAGCCCCACATCGTGTCCGAAGAACCAATAGTAAACGCCCCGTTTACGCTGACATTTTCATTCGCGTGATAAGAAAGACCGAGCGCCGAACTATTAGCGGACCCATGACTTCCCATCCCTGTGCCAAGAGACCATTTAGACTCACCCTCGCGGTAAGCATCGAACTGAACACCGGCAAGCGCTGCGCCGCCTGCGCCCATTTCATGGGCTTTTTTAGAAAGCGCATCGATGCGACCGGATGCACGTTCCCTGATCCCTGCCATCTGCTCTCTGCGGTCTCTCCGTTCCTGCATAATGGCATCTGCAAGAGCTGCATTTTCATGATCGAGCAGCACCAGATTGCGGGAAATGTCTTTGGAAGGATCCAGATAAAAGGTTTCCCTTGCCGCATCAAACGCACCCAGACGATCAGAAAGAGCCGCATCCGCTTCTTTTCGCGCTTGTGTTTCCGCATCAAACGCATGGGCATTTTTCTTGGCTTCTTCTTCCATCTTCTCCTTCAGCGGATCGATCTTTTGGTCCAGCGTGGAAAGCTTTCCATAGAGCGAATCATTCTTTTTGAGATAATTCGTCTGAGAAGAAGCATTCCCGATCGCACCGGCAATTTTGGCATCTTCTTCCTGCCGCTTGGATGTTTCCGCATCGATTGCTTCCTTAGACGCGGCTTTTTCTGATGCCACATCTTTGGCAAGCGTATCGCAAGTCGCATCTAAAGAAGAAAGATTTCCTGTCAAAGACGCATCCGGAGACAGATAGACCGTCTCTTTTCCCGAAAGCGTCCCTATGCGGTTTGAGAGTGCATCGTCTTCCCTCTGCCGCACCTTTTCTTCTAAAGAAACAGCGGCTTTGCGGTCTGCCGTTTCCTTGGAAATCGCCTGATCAGAAGAAGCCAGCTGCCCCCCTGTAATGGCTTCCATCGAGCCTGCAGCCACGGTTCCGTCCTTCAAATGAGAAAGGGTGGTGCCTGTTTCTGAAAGAGAAATGGAAGAATGAGAATCATCAGTATAGCGAATCGCATTCTGGGAAATCTCATCAATGGACTTTTGTAAAAAAGCATCAGCCGCCTTCTGCGAGGAGGATTCCGAAGAAACAGAGGCCGTGCGGTCTTTTGTTTCCTGGGCAATGCCCTTTGTCACTTTATCCACTGCCACATTGCGGAAAACATCACCGGAAACCCATTCATGGATGGTGCCATTCGTGCTTTCGTAGTACCAGCGATCCGTCTTGGCATCATAAGAAATACCGGAAGAATCATAGGTATGCGTTTCAAGCCCCTTCGTAGCATCACTCGCCCATACGGACATACTGGAAGTCAAAGAAAGGAAAAGCAATGCCGCAAGTACCTTTTTAGATGGTTTCCTCATGCGCGATCATCTCCCTTCTCTTTGAGCTTGAGAATTTCTTCCTGCAGCTTCTCATTGTCTTCATAAAGCGCAAGCATTTCTTCTTTGACAGACTGTAAAGCCAAAAGTTCCGGTGTATCCATGCGGATGCGGAAAGACACACCCACATTGGACATTTTCTTGTTTCCAAGGGTGGTGGCCATGTTCATCGCACTGTCCCGATTAAAGAAATGTTTCATGCCTATGGCTGCCGCGCGTTCTCCCTGATACCCGCCAAGGGAAAGGGCAAACGAAGATTTCTGCCCCTTGCGATAATCCCCGAAACGAAGAGAGGAAAGTGCAGCGACCCTGGCTCCTGTATCGGTGATATATGTCGCTTCACGGTCCAGCCGCTCGTTGGCATCCTTTTCAAGTGCTTCCAAAGCGGATTTGCGCTCCGCTGTTTCTTTAGCAAGCGATTCACGGTTCTCATGGCTCTTTGCATCCAGCGTATAAAGATTATCCGTTACCACATGAGAAGGGGAGATATATGTAACTTTCTCATTCGGTCCAATATGCCCAATACGATCATCGATCTTGGCATCGGCTTCTTCCCGTTCTTTCTTCTCAGTAGAAACCTTTTCTTTGCGATACGCATCAAAGGCATCCGCTTTGGCATTGAGCTCTCCCAACATAGCATCAAGAGAAGTCAGATTGTCTTCTGCAGAAGCCTCTTTCCGAATCACAAATCCATCTTCTGAAAGCGTACCGAGCTTCTTCCAAAGAGCCTCATCTCCAGCAGATCGATCAGTGCGTTCCTGCGCGAGCCGGTCTTCCCGATCAGAGATCGCATCATTCAAATCCCTGCGATTGGAAGACAGCTCCGAATCCAAAGAAAGAAGATTGTCACTCATGGATGCTCCCCCGGACGCTTTCACATAGTGATACGTTTCATTTTCAGGAAGAGCCCCCAAACGAGCGGAAAGCGCCGCATCCGCATCACTGCGGATACCCGCCTCTTGCGTAACCGCGCCCTCACGAGCAGAAACTTCCCCGGAAATGGCAGTATTGAGATCGAAAAGCTGCCCGCCATTGGCAAGAGAAGACGCATCGCTTGCATCCGCTTTCACATGGGATAAAAGCGTGCCGCCTTCGCCGCCCAGCGTGAGGGTATCATGGGCATCGGAATCATAAGTAAGAACGAGCGACCCGTCGATTTTTGCCCGGATCTCGTCATCCGAAGCGGTGCGCTGATCCGTTTCCGCAGCCAGCTTTTCTTTTCTGGAAGAAATGGCATCTGCCAGATTTTTAGTACTGTCTTTCATGCCCTGTGTTTCAAAAGCTGTGCCGGAGACTTTGTTCATAATGCCATAACTCTGCCGCGTCACATAATACACATTATTGACCTTGTCATACTTCAGCACATGAGAGACACCATGCGTAGAAGAACCACCGCCATAATCCCCATGAAAAATGAGCAGGGAATTGTCTGCTGAAGCCGCCAAAGGCAGCGAGAACAAAGAGCAGGCACAAAGACACATCAGGCGAAACATCTTTTTCCGTGCTACCAAAGAAAGCACCTCCCAAAAGTTACTCTTTCAAAACATGTCCTCTGCCCCGTTCCCCCTTGGCAGGGGGGCGGGGGAGGATAGATAGAACCTTTCAAATCCCAAGCTCTTATGAAAGGGCTCATTAAATCTTGATCGGTCCTTTGAAATACCCGACCACGCCTTCCACCGTGAGACAGGAAATAATCACGATAACCACCAGATTGGTAGAAACATGAACATACGTCTCGAGCTGCTCTGCCGTAATCGCCATATGGCGGTTGATCGGCAGGCTGTGACCCGTCAGAATAATGTACCAGCGGTTCACATGTTCAAGGTAATGCGGATCACCGACAGTGGGATCTTCGGAGTTATATGCCTTAATCCCCTGAATCAGGTTCCCGTTTTTCTTGGCAATCTTGTCATAGAAAACAGTCATAGCTGCACGGCAGTTCTCCATTTTGTCCGAATGGTCCTCCGGGAACAACTCTTCCACCTTCCAACGAGGACCGCCACTAGGACAAAGATCTTTTCTGTCAGAATAGGCAGGAGGAACCACAGCAACATCATTCCCATTATCGACCTGCATAAGGTTGGCAGGTCCAAGCGGTCCCGTATTTGTACCACCGGAAGATTCCTGAAGAAACATCGCAAGACAAACCGAAGGAGAAATCCCTACTTCTTTCGCTGCAGCAATGACATATTCCGCGTCAGGCCATTTGGCAATCACCTTACTGTAATCAGCGCTCCCATCTTCCGCCGTCTGAATCATGGCTTCTTGTCCATAGTCCGGAAGATCAATATCGATCGTGCCGCCTGTAAAACTTTCCACCGGTTTCACATTATTGATCACCGATACACAAAGAAACAGGAAGAACGCCACGAAAAAGTACTTGATGGCCGAAGAGACAAGATGCCCGATTGCACCTTCGGTCGTAAACTTCGTAAGCCCTAAAGAACCAAAAGGCACGGTCGCAATACAAAGACCGGCAGAAATATAAAATTCGAGAAGCGTCAGCATCACATAGAAAGAGAAAAAGCAGAATGCAATCAAAACTGCAAAAGCACAGAAGTAAATAAAGAAAATGGTGCCGAGCTGGGAGAGAATATCATAAACACCGAAATGCTCCACGCGGGAAAGAAGCGGGGTGATCAGAAACGCTGCTTTCTGCAGGAGAAGCTGCGGGGTTTCAAAGTTTGCCAAAAGCAAAGTGGAATCGCCCGCAGCCGTCTGCGCTGCCGAAGTAGCAAACCCAAGAAGGAAAGTATCCACAAATTTGGGGAATACATAGGCAAACCCCATAATGCCTGAATACTTCAAGATCTTGCGAACAAGAACCGGGGGTGAAACCACCATGCCGGAAAGAATGATCGGAAGAACGAGGTCCACCAGACAAAGAATCAGGAGAAGTCCAAACGCCACATCAAAGAGGTTGGGGTAGGCTTCATTCGACTTATCTATGAAATACTTCAAGAGCCTGCTGAAGAACGTCCCCAGCGAATCGGCCATGTTGGCAAAGGTAATTCCCGTTTCCGGCTTGGACTGATCGCTGAACATGTAATTCCCGATATCCATGCCAAGCCACATCAGGAGCTGCACAGGATCCGTACAGGAACCACCGCCGACAGAACCATTTTTCCAGCCATTCACCCAATATTCCAGATGAAGATGATCGCCGCTCGCATACTCCTGCGGAAAGCCTCGAATGTAAGCCATCGGCTCACCGGCTTTGAAAGTTTTAGATGTGAGGAATTGAGAATTGTCGCCATAAAGAAGGGAAGATTCATTATAATCCGCGACCTGATCGTCAACATCAAATCCGCCTACCTCATTGGTCATATAGCCGTTGATATCGCCGAAAATGATGGCACATTGCCCGTCAGAATCGACAGATCTTGCAGGCGTAAATTTAATATAGTAGCCAAAACCGCCGCCGCCATAAAATTCCGCGGTTCCGTCCGTCGGAGCATAAAGAGTGGCATTGGTCATCCCCATGTCCACGCCTTCATGCTGGTGCCCACGATGGTTCAAAGATCCATACTGCCCGCCTTCAGAGACCGAAAAAGGCGAATCAGAGATCGGTCTATGCGGCGCATTGGTTTGGGTGATATCCGAAGCCAGCGCTTCGCTTCCTGTAAAAAGCAGGAAAAACGAAGCAAGAAGGACGAAACAAAAGCGGAAGAACGTATGAAGTTTTAAATTCAATACATCCACCACCTTTATTTGAACGGAGTGTCCTCATCCACATTTCTGTACCCGACAGAATTCGTAACATACTGGCTATAGTTATGGCGGAGCCCGTCATAATCTCTCGCATGCTGCGCTGAACGACGGGATCCATTGAGGAAGTTCTGTACAATGGCAGAACCCCCAATCCCCTGCATCAGCATGGCAGAAGCAAAACGAACAACATGCGAGCGGTGAGACGTTGTGCCGTGATCCACGAACTTATGATCATTATCCATATCAAACTCACCATTCGCCTTATAAGCCACATTGAAACCGGCATCACGCGCAGGACGGAACGGTTTCCCAACAGACTGCTCACCTGCTTTTGGAGCAGAAGCAGCCTTATCTGCTGCCTGATCAGCCATAGCCGAAGGCGAAGGAGCACCGGCGCTTTGCGAAGAAGAAGAAGTTTCCCCAGAAGACGACCCTTCCCCTGCAGAAGCCGGAGCTTCGCCGCCACCGGCAGAGACCGGAGCAGATGCTGCATTTTCAGCAGGAACCGAAGTGCTTCCCTGCATCGCATTTCTAGCTTCGTCTCCCAGCTGCGAATTGTCTTTCCCGCCACCAGCAGAAACAGCCGCCACAGGTGAACTTCCGCTGCTTCCGGGCATCTGCGTGGCATGAGCAAGGGCGTTCGATGCAGCACCGCCGCCTTTATCCACAGCCGCTGAAACACCTTCCCCGGCTTTTGCCGAAGTGGCAGCCCAAGTGCCCGCGACATTACCGGCAAGATGGGAACTGCCAAGAACAGCACCTGCAGCAAACCCCATGGCGGTCCCTGCAACGGCTCCCGCTTCCATCTGCGGCGAGCCGGAAATCATGCCAGCCACCAAAGACGGGATCTTCCACACCAGATACCCCATGATAATGAACAGGAGCATGAAATTCAGGACATGACCGAAGTTCACAGAATTGGCACTGATTCCGGTTCCAGTAATCATACCGGCCATCTCGGGCGTAATGAGCCCCTCAATGTCTCGATTACCAGCCTCCATAACTCTTGCAGCAGTATCTGAAGCATTATTTTCAGATACAGCGGTTCCTAAATCAACAAGGACTTTGCCTCCAAGCCCCGCGATAAAATAGACCACCATGAGCTTAATGCCAAAAGTAAAAATCCCCTGAATGAGCTTGTTGTACAGGAAATGCGTATAACGAAGCAGCCCAAACGGCAGAAGAATGACGCCAAGACAAGTCACCATGTAGTATTCAAGAAGCGTAATCGTGACCTGCAGAGCAATGAACACGACGCCAATATAAGCGACAATCCCGCACACAAGAATCAAAAGAGAATTGATCGGATGAGCCAGAGACGTGCCTTTGGCAAAAACTTCAGAAATACAAACCCATCCCATATCAATTAAAGTAGAAGGATTATAATAGGGCGCTTCACCAATCGCTTCGGCATCCGCAGAATAAGTAAAAATGCCGGAGGCAATTCCGCCAAAGTACATCCATCCTTTAATAAACGTATCGGCAAGAGATTCAAAGTTATAGATCAAAAAGAGAATGAAAGAAAACCGAATGACCTCTTTGATCAGCTCAAACATACGAAGCTGTCCTTCATAAAGTGTCCAGGTGGTAGCAATCTGAATGGTCATCAGAAGAAGTGAAAGGGAAATCGCAATCGGCATTAAATTTTTACCGCCTGCCACCAGATGATCTCTAAAGTAATTCAGAATTCCAGCAAAAAAGCCGACATTTTGAACATTTTTAGTCACGCTTTCTGTCGTATCGGCAGCCAAAGATGTCATCAAAATCAAAAAGGAAAAAACAAGCACAAGCGAAAAAATTCTCAAAATACGGACTGCCTTCTCTTTAGAGAAAAACCATCCCATTGAAAAAGCACTATTCATAAAGAAATCTCACCCCCTGTAAAGGACAGAATCATTGGGCAAGAGCACTGCCATATTTGGCTTTATACGCAGCCATGGATGCTCTCCCGCGTTCTGCCGCAGCGTACTGCGACTGGGTCGTTGCCTCTTCCTGCCCGCGGCGAACAAGGTCATCATTCACCTGTTTCTGCGCTTCGATCTGCTGGTTAAGAATGGTCTGCTGCCCATCCAGCGCATTCATCGCCGCACGGATATGTTCCATCTTGCCGCGAACATAGGCAATATCGTTAGCAACCTGCTGCGCAGCGACCGACCCGGACATGCCCTGCTTCCCGATTGCGGCATTCATTTCAAGGAGCTTGTCGAGCTGCTTTTCATAGCCTAAGAGATAGCCGTTCAGCTTGTTGTAAATATTCAGCGTATGTTCATTCTGCTTCATGAGATACCCGACAGCGGATAAAATCGCTGCCTGACGGGCAGACAGAGAAAAGTCTGCGCTGCCATCCGCCTTGGTGCGGAATGGAATAGGCTTGCCGTCCGCCCCGATCTCTCCCAGCGGGGGAATGCAGGAGGTTAAGATATCATGCGTCTGCTCCGGCGTAGAAATTATAACTTCCTGACCGCCCGTGCCCCAGCAGTTGGGCGTCTTGATCACCATACCGCCGCCAAGGGGTTTGCCATCGGCATCCTTGGCCCCCTGGCCAAAGACGATAGAGCCAAGCCCGTCATTGACCGTCCAGAGGATATCATCCACCCCTTTGGAGAAATTCTGATAAGAATCCTTGAAGTCTTTCAGTGTATCCTGCACCTGCTGAATGATCTTATCGATTTTGCCAAGCGTAGAAGTTCCCCAGGCAGCCACATCCTTTTCCTGGGCATTCTTGCTCTTCTCGGTGTTATCAGCAATCTTCTGCGATTCCTTGTTGATATCTTCCGTTTCATGCAGAATCTTTTGCAAGGTTTCATTGGCTTGTGAATCATGCACAGGATATTCTGCATAGGTCACAGGAGCGAGCAGCAAAGAAGCAGAAAGCATCGCTGCCATAAGAGCCGGTACTTTTTTTGAACAATGAATCATAACGCATCCTCCTTTCAAGTAAGATGCATGGGAACGCCTTCCGAAAGTTTTTTAGCAATCGACGGCCATTCAAAGTCATAGCCCTTGTAATGGAGCCACTGGTGAACGAAATCATCAGCATACTTGGTGGCCAAGAGCGCATTCATCGCCTGCTGATCCGTCTTAGACGTTGAAGTGACAAACGCCAGCTCCGAAGGCTGCAGCGCCAGCGAAAAAACACGGTTGCCCTTTTCAGCGCAGGCATAGTAATAGTCATGCTGCGGCTTGATCTGTGAAATGATACGGATCTGCGAATCATTCAGGCCAAATGCCCGATACATTTCGGCGTTTAATGCATTGGCCGCATTCGGATTCGGCAGATAGATCCGGGAAGGACAGTTTTCAGAAACCGTGGTAAAGAGGGGACCCTTGTTAGCCACCACATCGGCAAGGTTCTGCGTTGCAAAGATGATGGACGTATTTTTCTTTCGCATATCTTTGAAGTATTCGCGGAGCTTGTCGCGGAAAGCGGGGTTATCGAAGAAGAGCCAGCACTCATCAAGGACAATAATCGAAGGACCAGTCGCCTTGGAAAGCTGGGTCTCAATGCGATGGAAGAGATAGTCAAGGGTAGGAGGCACGATTTCCGGAGTGGCCATCAGCTTTTCCATTTCGAAGACCTGCCAGCGGCCTTCACCGGAAAAGTCTTTCGAGTTGTCGAAAAGACCGCCATAGGCACCGTCTTTGGTGAGAGGCTTGATCCCGATACGGACATCCACATCCTGCACCATGTCAGAAAAGAGCGACATCGTAAGTTCAGATTCCGGCATCTGGCACATGGATTCCAGCGCATTCCAGATCTTATCCTTCGTGCGTCCGTCCACATGCATCTTTTGGGATTCAAGGTAGGAAATGATCCATGCCGAAGCCCACTGCCGTTCCGACATCTCTTTGATATGCGCCAGCGGCTGGAAGGAAAGTTCAGACTGACCTTGGGACACCAGATTGTAAAAATTCCCGCCGACCGCCAGCGTCAAAGCGCGAGAGGAAGCGGCTTTGTCAAAAACAAAGACATTGGAATTTGGATATTTTAAGAAATGCGCTTCAATCGTATTCAGAAGAACCGATTTACCGGAACCGGAAGGACCTACGATCATCGTGTGTCCGACCTGCCCCACATGCAAAGAAAGACGGAACGGAGTATTGCCCGTAGAATCCGTATAAAGAAGCACAGGCCCCTTCAGGCACTCATTTCTTTTATCACCGGACCACGCTGCTGTGGCCGGGGCTAGGTGACAAAAATTTATGGACTCGATGAGCGCGCTGCGAAGGTTACAGCGGTAATTGCCGGGAAGCGAACCTCTCCATGCATCGATCGCATTATCTGTTTCCAGGGAAGCAGCAAAGCCCATCGTATTGATGGCTTCCAGCACTTTTCTGGCAAGCGAATCCGCTTCCTCTTTGGAACGACCATACACCATCATAGTCAGCGTAAAATAGCCGACCGATACGGAGCTTTCCCCGACCTCCACAAGTGCCTGCGAAGCATCCTGATAATTGGCAGCGGCGGTATCATCGACCGCCGTTTCAGAAACCGGCGTATTGGTGATGGCCATCTTGACCTGCGATACCAGCGGGATGATCTGCTGATGCCATTCCTGCTTGTATTTTTTGATGGCATCCATGCCGTCGAGCTTGGACAGGCAGTTAAAGCGGGACACCCAGCGATACTCAAAGTTCATAAAGTTGAACGCATTGAAGATCCCCGGCGTAGTCACGGTCGGAAAATCCTTGATGGTAATCACACGCATATGGCGATTCCCGATCTTTGGCTTGCGCCCGCAGAGAAGGGAAGAATCCACAATATACTGCTTGATCGGTCTTGTGGGATTGGGACGAATGGAGACGCGATGATCGGAAATAATGTCATGCAGATAAGAGATCGTTTCTTTTTCATTGAGACAACGAAGTTCCTTGAAGACCTTACCGAGCATATCTTCCAAAAGCTGCACATTGTCCACGAATTCAGCGGATACTTTTTTATACAGCTTCAAATTCTTTTCCGCTTCCGACTGCTTGCCTTCGGCACGCGCCGTGGATTCCTGAATAAAGAAATTCGTCAGCTTTTCACGCACCATGACAGGCGGGATGTGATAGACCACAAAGTAAAATTCGGACTCAAAGTGCTGGTTTCCGGAATAGTACGATTCGCGCTCCTCTTCCATGCGTGCCGTCAAGGCGGTCGGCATATCCGATTTGTCATACTTCTTCGACTTCACGCGCTGTACATCGAAATAAAGCACAAAGCCTGTCTCAAACTTCTTGATGACGTTGTTGATATTGCACATATACTGAATGAGTTCTTCCGGAGTGGAAGAGTCCATGTCAGGACCGCGGAATTTCAAAATGGTGAACATCCCATTGTCCGTGCAATGAACCACGCAATACTTACCGAAGAAATCACAATACGACCAGTTCAGAAGATTTTCCATGGACGGTTGTTCATGAAAAATGTCAAAACGCTGGGAATAGTCAATGAGAGGGATTTTCTGCTTTTTCTCTGGCTTTTCCTGGGAAACGGACTGGCTTCTTTTCTTAAAAAGAGAATCGAAAAACAAAGAAATCACCTCTCTTAGGACCTGTAAAAGGTTTTGTAATTCTTGTTAGCCCAATAAATATCTATAAAGAAGGGATCTTTCTGCCCAAAGTAACGGCAGATAAAATGAATGATGACGAAAAGGGCGATCATCAGAAAGGATTTGAAAATGATCCCCCCGATGACGCCGCCAAAAAATTCACACAAAAGGACGTTACGCGGAACACCGCCCCAGTAAATTTTCTGCGTCAAGCTGCGATGCACGGGGACAATGTATCCGGGCGGCAGCTCCTGTTTGACTTCTGCCATAATAGCGTCCTTTCAAAAAATTACATGCCGAAAATCGTAGCACCGCCAACACCGTCTTTGAGGTAGGTCACAAAGGACGGAGCAAAGAGGCAGATAGAAACGGCAAAGATCAAAACGAGCATCTTCTGCATGCCTGCGCCATGGTTGCCCATGAACATACCGATCGCAGCCGCGGCGATCCCGAGCGCTCCCAGGATCAGCGGGAGCGGTCCGGTCAGCTGATCCGCCAGCGCATACAGGAAGGATTCCCAGGGCCATTTAATATTTAAAGCTTTTGTGTTTGATCCCTTAATATCCCCGATTCCGGAAGCAAAGGAAGTCATGGTAGAAAGGAAGGGGAGGGATACCAGGACAGCGAACGCCGCAGCGCATTTATTCATGTAGAAATGATCCGCACGGCGGGAAACGATTTTGAATTTGTTCAGCATAAGAAAAACCTCTTTTCTTTATCATTGGCCATCACGAGGGATGACAGAATAAATAAAACGATGACGAGCCTCATCATAAGAATCGACTGCAATGACTTCTTGGATGATGCGTCCGCGCCTGCCATTGCCGAGATCGGTATGGCTGATGCAGACGACCACATCAATGGCTTCTCCAATCAGATTGTTGATCCCGCCCGCGGCATCTTCGTTCTCTTCCGCAAGCGATTTAATACGGGTAAGTCCCTGAATGGCACTGTTCGCATGCACGGTGCAGCACCCGCCGGGGTGCCCCGTGTTCCAGGCTTTCAGCATGGAGAAGGCCGCGCCGTTTCGGACTTCGCCCAAGACGATACGGTCCGGAGAACGTCGCATGCAATCTTCCACGAGCTTGGTCATGTTGTATCGAATGCCGTCCTTTCCCGTGTCCTGCTTGGTAAACATCGGGGAATAATCCTCGGCAGAACATTGAAGCTCCGGCAGATCTTCAATCGAAATGATGCGATGATACGGCGTGATCTTGGCGATGGAATCCAAAAGCGCATTAAGGAACGTGGTCTTGCCGGTTCCCGTCCCCCCGACAATGAGGATATTTTTCCGTTCTTTGATCGCTTTGCAAAGATACGCCTTGTGATACGGAGAAAGCACGCCCTGATGAACATAATCGTCCAGCGTAAAAATCTGAAGGGCTTTCTTTCGGATATTGAACTGCGGATGCCGGACGATCGGAGGAAGTTCCCCCTGAAAGCGGGAACCATACCCGGCAATTTCTGCCGAGAGCGAAGGGATATCGTCATTGACAATTTTTCCCTGCCTGCCCGCGATAAACTCAATGATGGAGCGAATACGCTTAGGCGATAGATACTCTTTGGTCTTGACCTTTCCTTCTTTGTAAGAGTCATACCAAATAAAACCATCATCATTGACGTAGATTTCGTTGATATCCTCTCGGTTCATAAGCCCGGTGACAAAAGGACCAAAGAGCAGGTCCATCTGCTGATTGCCTCGGACATAATCAGAAGGGGGAGCCCCCAAATCCTCCTCGCTTTCGGTTTCTTCAAGAGAAGAAGCGGGGGAGGAAAGCGTGTTCTTTTTCGCCTGAATGAGATCATCCTGCCGGTCAGCAGGCAGGTCGAAGAAGAAAGAAGATTGACCGGTCATTCAGCAGCCTCCTCTCTCGGAGGTTCCATGTCCTCTGCGCTCTCATCCGCTTCTTCGGCGTCGCCGCCTTCCTCCGTGAAATACGGATTTTCAAAGGAAGCATGGATCTTCTGGTTTTCAAGATAATCGCGGCCCACCATGGCAAGCTCCTGAAAAGCAGGAGGGAGAATGGAGAGGTCATCTGCCGCATCTTCGACTTTGACCGCCATCCCCATGACGAAAGCAAACGCCGCATCGGAATGCACCTTTGTTAAAATACAGTTCCCGATATACGAGACCATATTTTCACGACGAAGCGCTTCCGCTTCGTCCTGCTTCTTTTTGAGATCCGCAAGACGCGCCTGCAGCTTCTCGATCTGGGAAGAAAGATTGACCGATTTATCCGAAGCCTGCGAAAGCGCCGACATATTTTTACGGATGATGGTATTCGTGTTTTTTGCCATAACATTCACCTCCTTCAAGTACTAACTGACTTTGGATGACTTCTTTACATCCGGAGAACGGCTTTCCGTTTTACCGGCTTTCGCAGGATCAAACAGAGAATCCGAAGAGACCGGATGAAGGAAAGAATACGATTTTTCGGCAAGATCGACCTTGGGCGTCGGCGTATCCGGCTTCTTCGAAAGATCGCTCTTTGACACCGTAGAGAGATAGCTGTACCGATCCTTCTTTTGCTTTTTCTGCCACCTGGCGGTCTGGGTCTTTTCGATCAAAGCAAAGCGGCTTGGATAATTGTCTTTGGTGACTTGCGATTCACGAATGACATCGGAAACGACCGGTGCATCACAAAGCTTATCCAGGAAGAAATTGGACTGGTAGTACTTGATCTTTGTCGTAAAAATAGGCGGGAATCCCGTTGCCTGAATGACTTCATGATCGCCCATGCGCATGAGTTCATCCGAAGTCATAAGCGCTCTTGCCTGCTCTGACCAGGAATAGGAAGTACGGGAGAAGAAGCCGCCCGTTGAATTTTCGGATTTGGACTTAACGAGAATGGTCTTGTTCCCCAGCTTCTGTTCCGCATACTTGCCCGTATCATTGTCGTTCGGCGCGTAGTAGATGGTCAGATGACAGTTCATGAGGATCTGATTGTCTTTCCCGTAGATGCCGGTGATCTGGGGAAGCCCCTGGTTAATGAGGAAGGCTTTCATGCCGTAACCGGCGATGTAGGAGAGGGTAGAAGCAAAGGATTTCAGATTGCCAAGCGACGAAAATTCATCCATCAGGAACAAGCACTTATGTTTGTAAACAGATTTCACCCGTCCATTGTGATACGTACCAATGACTTTCGCATGGCAGCGCACCATCATTTCGAAGAACAAACGAAAGATCGGGGCGAGACGAAGCAGGTCCGAAGGCGGTGTAACGAGGTAAAGCGTGACCGGCAAACGGTAATTCATCAGATCATTGATGCAGAAATCCGAACAGGAGGTGTTCTTGGCAAGCACCGGATCCAGATATTCTTTCAGGGCTGTATTCGCCGTAGAAATGATGGACCCCAGTTCGTTTTCCGGCTTTGAGGCAATTTCTTTGAACGCCTGCATGATGATCGGATGGGTATACATGTAATTCGGATTGTTAAGAGAAATGGCATCGGGATAGAGCTTTCTCAAATCTTCCGGCTTCATGACTTCGGTTTTATAAGAACCGGACGCCGAATCCCAGCGAGGGATCTCAATGCCTTTTTCAGGCACATGCGGAAAAGTCCCCAGCTCTTTGATCGTCTGAATAAAGCCTTTGGCATCATCCTCTAAGCCGATCTTTTCTTTGCGATAGGCCGCGAGCTTTTCATTGTAAATGACAAAGAATTCTCGCCGGTAATCATTTTCCTGCAAAAAGTGATCCACCGGATTTTCAGAAGCAGCAGCCAGGAGATCCTCGTTAGAAGAAGGCGGCGTCACAGACAGTTCATCCAATTCCGAAAGAACCGCATCCGCACGTTTCTGGTCTTCTTCGGAAAGATTTTCCGATTTCTGGCTTTCACTGTGAGCGGCTTCCCGCTTAACAGGCGCGTTGGTGCCTTTAAGGTCCACGCTGACCTTCAGGAAAGCAGCCACCGTATAGAGGTTTGGAGCATCCGGATAGTTCTTGGGATCAGAAAGATGAGCATATTTCAAATGCAGGATGACCGCCATGATGACGTTCGCTGCATTGGCAACCCAGTGATCGCCGTTGCCGCCTTTGCCTTCAAAGTCAGCGATGATGGCAGCAAGATTTTGCGCCTGCGAAACTTCAGAAGCCTTTCCGATCTCAATTTCATCAAGCGGGTTCCAGCGGGCGGTCGAACCGTCATCCGACGTAGGTTCAAACTTGATGACCTTTTGTCCCATCTTCTTTCGGTATCCTGCCGTGATCCCCCAGTTTTCGGATTTGATATCGTTGACGATGCAGGACTCGGTCCAGCCGCCCAAAAGCGTGGGGATGATAAGCCCGACGCCCTTACCGCTTCGCGTTGGAGCGACAACGGCGAGATGTTTGTTGGAATCGTCACGAAGATAATCATGGGGAAGGTGCTTGTAGAACCAAAGAAAGTCATCATAGATGACACATGAAAGTTTCAGAAAGAAGGTGCCAAACCCCCATTGAGGCTTGAATTCAGATCGTTTTTCGATCACCTTCTCGCAGCGGGCAATGACACTTTCATTGACGGCAAGTTCTCGCTTTTTGGCTTTGCACTGTTTGGAGAGCAGATCTCTGGAATAGGCATCACTTTCCGTCAGCTGACTCAATTCCTGCTGCAGGGAATCCAGCTCAGCGCGAAGCGTATCATTGCGCGAACGGATCTTGGCAAGGTTGTTGATGATCTCATTCACGACCTTCATGCGGGAATCATCATGAGATTTTTCCGCCGCTGCCATTTCCTTGTTCTTCCAGTCTTCCAATTTGGCAAGGATCTCGTTCATGGATGTCATGAACGGACCGTCATTGAGACCGATCACGACGCCATGGGCAGATTTCAGATCCATTTTGGAAAGCTCAGAAGGCCTGGCCCAGCGCGCCGAACCGTGACTTGACAGTTCCGCTTCCGGGCGGCAGAACACAAAGATACAAATGGTAAGCAGGAGTCCCAGGATACAAGGAATACAGGTATCCCAGAACAGATCCGGTGCTTCCTTGTAATAAGCAACAAACCAGGAAAGATAGCGAAAGGGGGAATAGAAAGGCGTAGCAAGATCTAAGAGAGGCGAACCTAAAAAACGGGCATCATAATGAACCAGCTTCGCAAAGTTTTGCGTAGAAAGGGCAAGTCCCCCCAAAAGAGGGAAAAGCGCCAGCAGGAACAGGAAAAATCTGCCCATGGGAAACCTCCAAAAGAATCAATAGCCTTCATATTCCGGAATCGAAAGGTCCGAGTTGATATACACCGCGAAATTCATGCCAGGACGAATCGTAACCGTCGGACTGCGGCTTGCCTGATTATCTGCCCGGTCGATCCAGCGATCGGTGATCTTTTCAATCGCAGACGAGAGCGCATCATTATAGGTGGTCGTTGAGCCGCCCCAGCCGGTAGATGTGGTCGAGCCGGAGGTATCAGAAACCTGATCGGCCGCATAGGAAAGAAGCGCCGAGAAGAGCGCCCCCCGAAGGAACGTCGAATCATGCGCCGAATACTGGTCACGAAGACCGGGGATCCCCGTCCCGTCAACAGCGCCGACAGAAGGAAGATCAATGCCCGAGCCATCAGGGAATTCAAGACGGGTAAATGCCACCGATACGCCTGTACCGCTGACAGAACCGGCTTTCCCGATCAGTCTTGAACCTTGAGGAATGAGCAGATGATCCCCGGAAAGGGAATCATAGATATTGGACGAGATCTGCGCCACAATATCCGTATTTCCCATGTCCGTGTTAATGCCTGTCAAAAGAGTGGCATCAATCACCGAGCCGCTACGCAGGACGTATGTAGCCCCGCCTGCGTCATCTTCGAAAAAAGCGGCGTCACCGGTGCCTTTCTGGGTCAGCGTCACAGTTTTAGAGGACGAATCCGGCGCGCTTTTTGCGCTGGCATTGGCATTTCTGGAAACGGCATTGGTGAAAGAAATCGCCGACGTATAGGCGGTCTGCTGTTCTTCTGCTGCTGCCTGCGCTTCCTGCTGTTCCCGCTGCCTTGCGGCAGAATCGTCATAATATTCCCGAGAGCTTCCGGAACTTTGATTGCTGACGCCCGAGGAAGAACTGCTGTTTTGTGAAATGGAAGGAAGCGGCTTGGGAGCCAGATCGTCGTAATTGGTATTGTTGATCGTGCTTCCCGGTTTCGCATTCGGATTTCCGGGGGCAGCGCCTCCTTTGGCATTCGGCGCATTCTTCTGGTTCGCTTTCCGGGAATATCCGGCAATCGTTCCGTAGTTGTCCGGCATCTGCTTTCCCAGAGAGGATTTGGCTGTCTCAATGGTAGTGGGCTGGTTCTGACCCTCCTTCGGCTTTAAGTCTTTGTCGCCGCCAAAGAGAACGGACCCGGCCATATAGGAAATGCCTAAAATGCTGACACCAGCAATGACCATGGCGATCTGTTTTTTCTTGACCATGGAGAGGTCGTCGGTGTCCGTTGCCCCGTCGCCTGCTTCGAGACTTCCCAGCTCCGTATCGGCAGGTTCTCCAGAGAGAGAATCCCCGGTATTCTCGCTGAGAGAAGACGTTTGAGAAAGTTCCTGGGAAGAGGCATTTGGCGGGACAGCCGAAAAACCGGATGCCGTCGGATCAGGAGGAAGCGGGGCAAATTCCGATGGATTTTCGGACATCTTTTTGGCATCATCCAGATCAAAATCTTCAGGAGCTTCCGAATGGGCATGGGATATCCTGCCTTTAATGCCCTTGAGCTTATCCCGTAAATTCATATTCATGATGTGAACCCTCCATGATCCTCTTTCTGCTGCTCTTCCATTTTTTTCTTCATGAGTTCTTGAATGCGCTTATGCAGCCCGCTGTCATCCATGTGGGAGTAATCCACCTTGGAAGGCAGCAGATGATGGAAACGAGCATCAAGAGAGCGAATATCCAGGTAAGACGTGCCGGAATACTGCAATCTTGCCTTTTCAAAAAGACGATCCGCAATGAGGTAAGTTCCCTTCACGCGATAATTCACAAGCATCGGCTTATTCTCGTCCGAAATGTTGTAAAGGACAGGAAGCTGGTAAAGATTTTTCGTAGACATCTGGAAATATGTTTTCTGTCCGTCATCAAAAATTTTAACGGGATAAAGCTCATCAGAAACAGAGCCGTGCCGTTTCACTTCATAGTGCAGGTTGAGCTTCTTGCGAACATAAATGTTCTTCTGCTTCACCATGTAAATGTCACGGTATTCCTTTTCTTCCTTCGTCATCGGCTTTTCTTTGAGAAGCTGCTTATGATACGCCTCATCCATGGCCTTCTTGTCCTCGTCCGAGAACGTAAAGGAAACGATCGGCGTATAGTTGGTACCGTCAGAAGCAATGATGAATCGATACGAATGTTCATCCGTGTTAATGATGAGATTCGTTTCGATATTGTCTTTGTACGGCTTCAGGTACACATGGTGGATGCCATTGACATCTGCCTGATCGATCATCCAGCGCGACGTATCGCCTGCCCCAATATAGGTCGGGGACTCCCCGTTTTTCAGCTCGATATCCGTTAGATACCCTGGCTTGCAATAAACGGTAAACAAAGAATCGGGCTTGAAATCATACTGGGTTTTTGCGGCGATACTGTCCCCGTCCTGGGTGAGATAAATATCCTTATCCGCTGCCGAAACAGAAGATAGGGAGGAGAGAGAAGCGATAGCGCACGCGGTCAGGGCAGAGACTACCACTTTCTGAAAAGTTCTGCGTTGCGCCATCATTCAACCTCCTTGTTGACGGTCTGTGTTTCCGCGGTGATGGTCAGATCTTTGATAAAAATACCGAGCGGATTGATCAGAATATTTTCTTCCGAAGTCGGCGGATTGATCACAATCTGGAAAAGCCCTGCATACTGCGTAGCACGGTTCGTGAGATCACCGTTCATGGAATATTCTTTTTCTGTCCAACGGACCTGGTAAATGTTCGAAGAGCCGGGGTAGAGCTGAATGGAATTGATCTGCGGCGTGACCGTCTGATGTCCCATCTTCAATGCCGGATTGTCCTTCTGAACAAAGGTCGCAAGTTTCGTTGACGCTTCTTTCGTCAAGAAATGATCCGCCTTGTTCCAGTTCTGTTTCAGCACGACCGGATCCATCGGAACAGAACGCACGTTGTTGATAAATTCCACGAGGAAATGCTGAATTTCCACTTCACGCGGCTCATAATTGGTAGCCTTCAGCTGTCCGCCCGTCTCAATGCGGCCTGTTGCATTGTCTACGCGAACTACATACGTTTTGTAGTTCCAAGTCGTTGCGACCAAAACGGTACAGATCACGCAGATAGCCACCACGACCACATAAAGCAGATTTCTCCGTTCCGCACTTTTCAAGAGAAAATATGAATTGCGAAGCGGATCGGCAAAGACGGCATGACGCGGATTTCCGTAGTAACCTGTTGGCTCGCCATGAGGACTGGTTCCCTGGGTTGGTTCCAAAGCAAGCACCCCCTTTCTATACTGAAATTATTATATAATAAAAAAATCAGAGCTTCAATAATTCTATTAAAAGTAGGCATAAAAAATACGGAGAAACTGGAAAAATGGAATGGCAGTACTGGAAAAAAGCAAGAAAACAAGCAAAAAGCAAAAGATTGACCGTAGGTCGAATTTAGAACAAGGAAAAATAAAAAAACCTCATCCATAGGAGTGAGGTTTGTAAAATGGAAAACAAAAAAAGGGAAAAAGTCTGAAGGGTCGTCCCACCTTGGAGAAGGGAGTGCCCGAAGGGCGGAGGATAGATTTCTCTCATCCCATCATTTTTCCCATCAGTAATACAATAGAGGGTTTCCCCATGAGCACATACAAAAAAGCACCAGCCACCAGGATCGGAGCGAGCGGCATTTCTATCTGCATCGCTTTTCGGTAGCCAAGAAAGGGGACAAGAAGCAAAATGCCAAATCCGCTGGCCATGAATGTAAGAGCGAAATAGGAGAAGAAGTCATAAGAAAACCAAAGACCCATCACAGCAAGAAGCAGCACATCCCCAAATCCGAAGGCTTCAAATCCGTAAACTTTGTAGGAGACAAAGAAAATGGCAAGCCCGATCAGAAGTCCCAGTAAAGAAAAAAGAAGCGACATCCCGAGCGCATGAATCAAATACTTATACGCAAGGACAAGCGCAAAGGCAAGAAGCGTGTCGAAATCATAAATGGCATGTTCCCTGTAATCGACCCAAGCGATCTCACCAAGCACCAATGCCAAAAAAGGATAGAGCGTCCATTCCATGTCAAACACTTCCCTTCAATGACAAAAATACCCCCTTGAAGAAGGAGGAGAGACCGCAAAGCGGGAGAGGATAGAAGTCCGAAGGACCGTACCTCCCTGGAGAGGGAGGGGGACCGCGCAGCGGTGGAGGATAGATTTCTTTCAAATAGATTTCTCTCTCACTGATTCGGCGTATTTCCATACGTTTCCAGCGCAGGCAAAGACTTATTGGAATTCGGCGAAGTCAACGTTTTCTTGTTCGAGAGCTTTGCTGTCAAAGTGAACTGGTCATCTGCTACCTTCTGGTAGGTAAACATGGAAACATCCATATCTTCCAATCCCATGATTTTGATCATGTCGCTGGAGAGGTTTTCCGGAACGACACCGGAATGATGGCAGTACCAGGAAACAATCGCCGAATCTAGGATGGTTGTATTGGTTTCAATCTCCTTGTCTGAAATAGAAGAGCGAAGAGATTTGATAGAAAACCCGTCAATTCCGGAACCGGCAAAGAGCATCACAGCAAGCGCCATGGCAAGAAGAATACGGACAAACATAGCAATCACCTCAAAGACGATTCATTTGACAGAAAAACAGAAAAAACATATAATACAAAAAGAGACAACTGGTTGTGGATAGCCGGTTCTCCTCACAAATAAAAGGTTGGAAAGAAGCCGTCTACCGCTAGGCGGTTTTTTTCTTGCCGAAATTACTTACGGTAAGAAAGAATGAGCACGACAAGTGTTGCAAAAGCAATCATGATTGATAGCGCTTCGTAAACTGTCATAGCATCACCCCCTACTCTAAGGGAGTAGAAAAACCAGCTACCAGTTGTCTCTGCTGGTATTATACCATGACTACACTTCCTTGAACATGCACCGAAACGGTGCATGTTTTTGTTTACGCCGCTTTGATAAAATAACGAACCGCGCGGTTGATGGGACGATCTTCGTTAGCAGTAGGAACAACGTAAGATGCATTGAAACTAAGCAAATGACCAGCCCAAGTATCATGAGAACGAGCATCATAATTTGCACTTCCAACAACTTTGAATGCTCCATTTGGAGGGAATTCATTCCCATAACCGCCATAACCGATTATGTCATCAACAACAAAACGCCCATAAATATTTCTGATAGCATCCCCCTGAAGCTCGCCCAGTCCGTTAGACTGGTGCTGCACGGTTCCATAATGCGTAGAAGTCACACTGCCAAGCCCTCGAAGAAATACCCCGCGATAATCGGGGACTGTATTGGATCCAAGCACCTTCACAAGATCCGGATACGCCGTGCAGGATTGCCCGTTGCATTCAAGCCATGTTCCGTTTTCATTCGGATTGTTTGCACTCGCCCAGGTAATGACGGTCCCAACGGGAACGCCGCTTGCTTGATTTTCTTCTTTGGTGAGACGGGTAATGGTGAGTGTTGCACGGGGAATTGTTTCGCTGCCGCTATAGACATTCACGGTGCAATCCTTCTTTTTGATATCTTCCGTGTAGGCGGTCTCCGCGCCGACAGTGACTTCCTCATAGAAATGGGTTCCCGCAATTTGAGTTTTTGCCTTAGAAGACAAATCATCATAGGCAGTGTTCCGCACAATGCCTGCCTGCGTTTCTGCATATTGCAAAGCCTGGGCAGAGGTTTTGGACGAAGAAAGAGAACTGTTTGTGACTGAAGAGACCTTGGCAGAAGCAAGCCCCATCATAGAAGAAAAGATCCCGCACACAATGACCAGAGCTAAAACAGCAGAGCCTTTATGGCTGTTGCGAATAAATTTTCGGGGGGGGTAGAACGTTTTTCCAAAGAGTCATAATTACACCTTCTTATAATTTCATGATATAGTGCAAAGCATAATAGGGAGGACGGTTATCAAAAGGTTTGGGATGATTTGTTCCGGCATACCCAGTCAATCCAATAGAAGGAACGGAAGAAGAGGCAGCAGCAACCATATTATATTTTTCCTCACAACTACCAGATGAAGAATTCCCACCAACAGAAACATAAGTAGAATTGGTCAATGACTGATAGAAATAGCCCCGATTTAGAGTTCGATATCCAGGAACAAACATCAAATGCCGATGATTAGCTATATTATCTTCAGAAAGTAACACAGATGAGGCTCCACCAATATTTCCCAGTGCGTAAGAGGCTCCAGCGCCTACTAGAAATTTATCCCGTAAATCAGGTGTACCATTCTTTCCATCGCAAAGTGCAAAGCCATTGGGGATATTTCCGGGCGAACCATACCAGGGGATAATCGAGCCCTGCGGTACACTAGACGACGTACTCTCTACGGAATACCGGATGAGCTTGATAGTACTACGGGGGAGTGCATCGTCCTTATGGTACACGCGGATCTGACATTCTTTCTGCTTGATATTTTTCTCTGCATCATAGACACTTTCTACGCCGACAGAGACTTCATCATAAAACCCATCGGAATTGGCAATAGAGGTTTTTCCCTGATTTTTCAAATCCGAATAGTCTTCCTTTTTAAGGATCTCGGCTTTGCCGGAAGCATAGGCCCCGGCCTGCATCGCAATGGAGTGAGAACTATTGGCATTCATCGCCGCCTGCGACATTTTCGCAGAGCTAAGACTAAGCATTCCGCTGACAAGTGCCATTACGAAAACAAGAGAGAGAAAAGCCGCTCCTTTCTCTCGATGTAACGAAATTTTTCGGGGGGGGTACGCATGTTCTAAGCGGAACCACTCGCATAAGAATCACCTTCCTACATCAAATGAAGCGTACCCGATTAGAAAGATCAGGCAGCTTTGATCAAATAACGGACTGTCACAGCGGGAGGTTGAACAGTCGAAGAACGACCATAAATCGAATTAGAGAGAGAAGCCTGAAACAACACAGTATTCCCACCATTAGAATCACGACCGGCAGAAGGACGGCACCAGGACTGTATAATTTTAAAAGCTCCAGACGTTCTTTTCCCGCCTCTCCCGTTATCTCCATCTTGGTCATGACCGTGATTACCAAAAGTACCGGAAATCTCAGGAAGTCCCGCTTCTAATACTGTTCTTGGTGTGGTGCTGCCTTCGAGGAACCGGTTCCTAAAGTCCGGAACAGTACTTGTCCCAAGCACGCCGCAAAGTTCAAGATACTCCGAACATGTACGACCATCACACTCAAGCCAGACGCCATCCGTCGGATCATGTAGGCTTGCCCACGCAATAATCGTCCCAATCGGAACGCCACTTGCTTTCTGTTCAACAGAATACCGGGTAAGACGAAGTTCGCTTCGAGGATTTGTTTCAGCACCTTTAAACACCTTAATGGTGACAGTTTTCTGCTTGACCGAAGAATTGAAATCACTTTCGGAAGATACCGTCATTTCATGCTGAAAGGGTGTTCCTTCCACCGCTTTCCGGGAGCTGGGAGCCACATCTTGATAACTGACAGATCGAAGAAGCTCCGCATCGCTTTGGGCAATTTGAGCCGCCTCAGCCGAGGTTTGGTTAGAAGAGGTTCCGTTCATAGCAGCCTGCGTGACTTTAGCCGTAGAAAGTCCCAGCATGGAAGAAACCAAAGCAAATACAATGACACAAGCAAGAGCCGCAGAGCCCTTATGCTTTGTTAATCGAATTTTTCGGGGGGGGTAGACAATGAGTAAGAAGTCGCATACGATCACACCTTTCATTAAGCAGCTTTGATAAAATACCGAACTGTTACAGCAGGCGGCTGGACAGTTGTAGAACGACCATAAATAGAAGAACAACGAGAAGCGTCAATGTTTGTTAAATACAAGCCATTAGAAACGCCACCATCTTTAGATAATCCACCTGAAATATACCCTTTAGAATAAAAAGCACCGGAAAATTTTTTAGAAGAATAGTTAGGACGGCCGACATAATCATCCTGCCCAAAAGTTCCCGTAATATTTGGCAGACCCGCTTCAATCATCGTACCAGCAGCCCCAGAACCTTCCAAGAACCGGTTTCTATAATCAGGCACCGTGCTTTTCCCCAGAATGCTGACAAGTTCAGCATATCCGGCACAGGACTGCCCGTTACATTCGAGCCAGGTTCCATCATTAGAAGGACTTCCGTTTCCTGCAAAAGCAATCACAGTGCCGATGGGAATCACAGAGATTTTTTCGGGTTCAACAGAATAACGATCAACAGCAAGACTAGCCCTTGGAACAGTTTCGTTTCCATAGTAAATATAAATCGTTGCCGTCCGTTTCTTTGTCGTATCCGTATAATTGCTTTCCGAAGAAAGCGAAGTTTCGGTGAAATAAGAGGAATTAGAGATTTCGGCTTTAGCAGAAGCTTTGAGATCGGAATAGGGGACAGCCTGCAAGAGCGCCGCTTCGCTGACCGCGTATTGCTGCGCCTGAAGAGAAGTCTTGTTGGAAGAAGTTCCGTTCATCGCAGCCTGCGTGACTTTCGCACTTCCAAGAGAAAACAGAGAAGAAACGATAGCCATCACAAGAACCAACGCCAGAAAAGCAGATCCTTTGTGCCTATGGGCTAAGAATATAGCACAAATTTTCGGGGGGGGTAAATGGATAATGCATAATACACCTCAAAAAGAGAATTATTCCAATTTCATGATATAGTACAAAGCATAATAGGGAGGACGGTTTTCATGGGGTTCTTGAGCATCAGTGCCAACGGCAAAAGAAGTAATATACTCCATTGGCTCAGAAGAAAAATCTGAAGTAGAAATAAAACGAGCGTTCATATTAACACTAGAAAGGTTCGCATTATTAGTAAAAAAACAAAGCATCTTCCTACCAGTAGGAAAAGGCGCATCAAAGTAAGACGAAATATTACTGTCATATCCAAATGATACGAGTTTTAACCCAGTACGTTTATAAGTTTCGTAGTGTGGATCAGAAGTATACATACCACTCCAGTAGTGATAGTGATTCCCGATCTGCTGGTTTGTCAGCCTGACCTGATCTTCGCCGCCCGTATCGCCCAATGCATAATTGCTCCCCGCGCCTACGAGGAAACGGTTACGAAGATCCGGCGTTCCTTTGGTGCCATCGCAAAGAGCGAAACCTTCAGGAATATCCGAGGACTTCCCAAACCATGAAAGAATGGTTCCTTTTGGGATGCTGGACTCATTTTGAGAGACCGAATAACGGTTAAAAGAAAGTGTGGCACGGGGAATGGATTCATCCCCGTAGTACACATTCACGCGGCAAGGTTTCTCTTTGATATTCTGATTCGAAGGCATCGCCGTTTCTTTACCCACGGTCACTTCATCGTAATAGAGAGAACCGGTTACTGCCTTTTTTCCTTGCGAAGCAAGAGAGGAATAAGTCTCGGATTTCAGAAACTCTGCTTTATCCGAAGCAAACTGATGCGCCTGCAGGGTGATCTTGTTGCTGCTAAGCGAATGGGTGGAAACAGAAGTCACTTTCGCCATGGAAACGCCCATCAAGGAAGAAACAATCCCCATCACTACGATGATGGCAAGTGCGGCGCTGCCCTTATGGCGAATAGATTTTCGGGGGGGGTAGAGGAGTATATTTCATAAAAGCCTCCTAAAAGTTATAACTTGAAAAAGCAGATACGACCTGCACCGGAGATGGAATAGGGTTCTCCTTTCGCAATAGGGCAAGTTGCATTTGTCGTGCCCTGACCATATTTATCGCGGCGAGAGACTTCCGTTCGTACTTTTCCGGAAATAGTAATAGACATATAAGTATTCCAACTCGAAGTACAAACAATGATCCCATCAGAGGGGGCTGTCCCGGAAGCAGGAAAAGAGTCTACCCAGGAGCCGGAACTGCCAGAAGAATCTTTGGCATAAAACCGAGATAACATCAATGTAGAACGAGGCAGATTTTCACTGCCGTAGAAAACGCGAATCGTGCAATCCTTTTTCTTTAGCGAATTCTCATAGGTAGATTCCCCGCCAACTACAATATCAGAAGAATATTTAGAACCGGGAATCGCAGATTTCGCTTTAGAAGAGAGCTTGTCATAAGGAGAATGCGACAATAGATCCGCTTCGGAAGCCGCGTACTGCTGCGCCTGAAGCGTGATCTTGCTAGAGTCTGCAACACGCATTCCCGCTTGAGAAACTTTCGCCGTTGAAAAGGCAAGCATGGAGGAAACAGCGCCTAGCACAATCACAACTGCCAGAACAGCACTCGCCTTATGCGTACAAACTTTCGGGGGGGGTAGATCGATAATGCATAAAACACCTCGAAAAAAGAAAATTATTCCAACTTCATGAGAAAGTACAAAGCATAATAGGGAGGACGGTTTTCATGGGCTTCTTGAGCAGCAGTGCTAATAGCAAGAGACGTAACCATATCAAGCGATTGAGTAGCAAGCGGTCCATCAAACCCGCCTCCATCATTACGACCGTTCCACCAAACACGTCCACTGCCCGGGGGCATGGGAAACGTTGCATAAGATGGAAGTCTAACAAACCACCCATCATTGCTATCATAACTGCCAAATGCGTGATAATGATTCCCTATCTGTGTGGCTTCCAGTTTGACACTATTCTCCCCACCGATATCTCCTAACTTATACGCATTCCCCGCACCTACGAGAAAACGATCTCGAAGATCAGGAGTGCCATTCTTTCCATCGCAAAGTGCAAACCCATCGGGAATGTTCGCAAGATTTCCATACCATGGAATAATAGAACCGGCAGGAACGCTGGAACCGGAAGAGACAGAAAAACGATTGAATGTAAGAGAGGCACGAGGCGTTGTCTCGCTGCCTTCGTAAACATTCACTACACACGTTTTCTGCTTGATATTCGTATTTCCAGGCATTGTTGTTTCATTTCCGACAATAACCTCCTCATAAAAGCTAGAACCGGCGATATTGGTTTTTGCCTGCGAGGCTAGTTCGGTATAAGGCATACCTTCAATGAGTTCTGCCTTACTGTTTGCATAATGCTGCGCTTGGGATGCCACTTTGGAAGAGCCAAGTGTATTCATTATTGCTTGGGAAACTTTGGCAGAAGCCAGTCCCATCATGGAAGAAAGAATCCCGCAGACCACGACAACGGCTAGGATGACGCTTCCGTTATGGCGAAAATATTTTCGGGGGGGGTGAAATGTTTAGTCATAGTGGGAACTCCTTTCACCTGTAAATGTTTTAACTGCCTAAGATAACCGTAATGGTACTGGTATCCATACGACTACTGCTGGAGAGTTTCACATCAATGGCAGTACCTTTCACGATATTGGCATTCACTGTTTTTTGATTGGTTACACTGGTTTTAGTGCCCCAGTAGTGGCCTTTGGAACCACCTTTGTGGGTAACCGATGTACAGGTTAGATTACCTAAAGACGCACCATCTACAGCAATGTTATAGGTGGCTTTCCCTGTCCAACCGCCATCAAGAGGGATAAATATAGCAGAGGAAATCACAGTAACTGATTTATAACTACCGTTAGCAGTAAAGGAAACATTGTTGGTGCCTGTCACAATCTGGCATCCACCGGCTTCTTCAGCCACTTTATACCGGGTTAAGACAATATCTGCACGGGGAAGTTCTTCATTTTCATGGTAGATCTTTATATCTACGTTCCTTTGCTTGATATTTCCTGAATAATCTGATTCTTCAACTAAAGTGACTTCTTTTTTGAAACCAGATTTTCCTATGTCTGTTTTTCCTGAGTTTTTGAGGTCTGAATAAGAAATGGAACGGACAAGTTCGGCTTCGGTCTCAGCATACTGCTGAGCCTGCATGGTAATTTTGTTGGAAGCGGTAGCGTTCATACTGGCATGCCCGATCTTCGCAACAGACAGGCCGATCATACTGCTTATAATCGCAAGAACGATAACCACGGCAAGGATGGCACTGCCGGAATGAACAAATTTTCGAGGGGGGGTAGACCGTACATAAGAATCATCCTTTCTTTAAACAAAGAGGGAAAACGATATACATATATAGAAAGGCAATAAAGCCGTAATTTTCAAAGTAATACAACTAAAAATAACGAATGATGCGGCGTCCATCGGGCAAGGTACAACCAATAGCACGAAGTTTTTGACTGTAGTCGTATTCATTATTCCAAGGGTCCGGGAAATAACCATAAGAATCTCCTGGTTCAAAGCAGCCTGGTTTCCCGATAAACAGATGCTCGCATCCATCAACAGACATGGTGCTATCAAGACCGGAAATAAGTTGAATAAGATCAGTTGGTGGCATCGAATAAATACTCAATGATTCATAAGCAAGACAAGCAGAAGCAATCGCATCTAAATCAGAATTGACCATAGCAAGTTTTCTGGATTCCGACGCTTCCTGATAAGCAAAAAACGCCCCAACTGATAAAGCAATAATAATTGCACATGCAATAAGAATTTCCATCAAGGTAAAGCCTTTATGTCTAGCTTTTGTAAGTTTATCGTGAAAGATCAAACAAAATTTCTGGGGGGGGTAGACCGTACATAAGAATCATCCTTTCTTGAAACAAAGAGAAAAAACAATATCCATATATAGAAAGGCGATAACGCCGTGATTTTCAAAGTAAGAAAAAGAGAGGGCAGCGGCATAGCCGCCGCCCGGACTTTTAGATAAGAGAGATAAGCAAAAGGGGAAATGTAGAGAAAATAGATCAAATCAGGAGAAAAGAATTAGAAGTGACGGGTAACGACAGCCATATCAGCGCCGCTGGCATCTTTCGGGGTGCAGGTAACGGTACGGTCTGTGTCGCTATAGGTATAAGAACCGCCCCATGGATCGGAAACATCGGTAGTTTCTTTGCCGCCCTTGAACTGAGTTAAGAGCTTATGCGCGGAACCATCAATGGATTTATCCGCAGGAAGACCGGTGATCATCGTTGCAATGTCAGCCGGAAGAGAAGAATCGGTAGACATGGCTTCATAAGAAAGTGCAGCATTCGCAATGGCTTCCATGTCCTGGTTCATTTGTGCCATCTTACGGGTTTGCTGCGCCTGCTGGTAAGCGAAGAAAGCGCCGACGGAAAGGGCGATGATAATAGCGCAGGCTACGAGGATTTCCATCAGAGTAAAGCCTTTGCGCTTGGCAGACTGGAACCATGTTTTGTGAAGGAAGCTGGAAAATTTGGATTTCATAAAAGTACCTCTTTTCAAAAAAGTAAGATCAATGCCCCATGATGCCGATGTCATCGCCACTGATGCTGTTATTGAATGTGCCGGTATCGTTCACTTTGTTGCGGCCATTCGACCAGACAGCGAAACGTCCTGTAGACGTATTGACACTATAGTGATAATCATTGTTCCATGGGTCTTTCAAAATGTCGCTGGAAAGATACGGACCATACTGCCCATCCTTCTTCGTGAGCTTGTCGAGGTCTCCCGGAAAAGCATCATGCTCGAATTTGTACTGCGAAACCGCAGTGGAAATGGCAGCTGTATCCGTTTTGGCTTTGTTGTACCGTCCATTGTCTAAGATCGCCCCGCCAAGGAGCATCGCGCCAGCGGCAAGCGCTACGATGATCGCGCAGGAGATCAAAATTTCAGGGAAGGTAAAGCCAGCATGAGAATCAGCGAAAATGAATTTCTTCAAACAAACCTCCTTTCTGCAGTAAAGAAACGGGGAAATCCCCGGATTATAGACACATAGGATCAGCCACCAGAGACTTTCCCCATGTAGTCAAACATAGGAATCAGGGTAAAGGAGAACATCAGCACAATGAGAAGACCCATCGGAAGCATCACAAGCAGTGTGATCTTGGTAGAGACAGGTTCGATCATGTTGTTGATGAGACGTTCATAGTACTTGCAGTCATGTTCCAGCGCCAGCGTCATATGATTCGATTTTTCACCCGCATTGATGGAAGCAAGGAGCATGGAATCGAAAATGCCGCTCCCGTTGTTGCGCTTCAGCGCTCCGGCAAGAGTATTGCCGCGGGAAATATCTTCACGGGCGCGAGTGATGGCGCTCGCCATATGCGAATTGTCCACGACCTTAGCGGCCTGCGTCAGGGAATCGGACGTGGTCAGTCCGGAAGAAAGCATAAGCCCCATGATAGAAGCCATCTGATGCTGCAAGAAAGCGTGGTGGAGCTTGTTGTAGATCGGAATTTTAAGCTTCCAGCCATCCACCATGCCGATGTGCGTCTTAGAGAACCAATGCCAAAGATGAAAGAGGGCATAGAGAACACAAAGCGTAATCGGCCAATAATCCACAAGCCCATTGACGCAGCCGGTGACAAAACCAACGATCCAAGGAAGCGCAATCCCGGATTCATCATACAGTTTGATATATTCAGGGATCGCGATCTTAATATAGGCGATCGTCATGATCGTCATCATGACGGCAGCAATCTTCGGTACGAAGAGCGCATTCTTCACCTTACTGTACAGGTTATGCTGCAGCCACATGAGTTCAGAAAGACGAAGGAAGGTATCGGTCAAACGACCGGCGCGATCGCCTGCATCAATGGTCGGAGCGATCATGCGAGGGAAAACCTCTTCCTTTTTGAAAGCGGCCCCCGTAGATACCCCGCTCGTCAGCGAGCGGGCAATGTTTTTAAGAGCCTCGCCAAGACGCTTGTTGGTCTGCACATGGGAAATATCCAAAAGCGCCTGCTGCAGATTGCTTCCGGAATTCATCAGCATGTAAAGCTGGTCGAAGAGGGCATAGAAGTCAGAGAGCTTCGGCTTATCTGCCCCAAGCATATGATTGAGCTTATCCATGAAACTCATACCGACGCCCCCTTCCTTTTAGCAAGTTCTTTCGACAAGTCTTCGTCCGGTTCGATACGGGAGAGAAGCTCTTTGAGAGAAACAGTCCCATCTGCCACATGAGCGAAACCCTTGTCCCAAAGAGAGGCAAAGCCGATGTGCTGACGAAGGTAGATCTCAATATCTACGAGACCATGCTTTTCGGAGAAATAATCGCGCAGATAGTTATTAAACGGGATGATCTCAATGATCGGAATACGCCCGCTGATGCCGGTTGAATTACAATAGCTGCATCCATCCGAGACATAGGAAAGAGCATGTCCCTCGCTGTCTTTAGGAAGGAGCGCCCTGTCCTGCACGCGAAGCTGATCTAACATCTCATCCGGCACACGCTCGGTATGGCGGCAATGCGGGCAAAGGGTAGACAAAAGACGCTGCGAAGCAATCCCGGCGATCTGTTCGGCAAAGCCGCTGACATTCACCCCAATATCCTGCAGTCTTCGGAAGACAGCAATCGAATTCCGGACATGCAGCGTCGTAAAGATGAGATGCCCGGTCTGGGATGCCTGCACCGCTGTCAATGCGGTTTCCGCATCACGAGTTTCGCCGACCAGCATGATATCCGGGTCCTGACGAAGAGAGGAGCGAAGCCCGCGCTGGAAGGTATAATTCGTGCGTTCATCTTCCGAATACCGGACCTGCGACTGCGCGACCCCGTCGATATACCGTTCGACCGGATCCTCAAACGTAGTAATGATGTACTCATTCGTCAGATTCAGCTCATTGATGAGGGCATAGAGCGTCGTTGTCTTGCCTTCCCCCGTAGGTCCGCAGATGAGGATGATCCCTGAAGGCTTATGGATCAAAGATTCCATCATATGCGTTTCTTCCGGAGAAAAGCCAAGATCAGAAAGCGTCGGGATGGTATCACTGACGGAGAGAATACGAAGGACCACTTTGTTCCTCTGGCCGTCCCCGCCGTAAGGCATGGTCGAAAGACGAATGTTTTTCCCCAGAAACGTGAAGCGCCCATCCTGCGGGATCAGATTGTTGACGTTGATTTTTGCATTTGTTTTATAAATGCGGCAGATCATCAGCTCATCTTCCTGGGAAAGCGTAATGCCGCTGTCCCGAAGTTTGCCATCGATGCGATAAATGACCGTCGCGCCGTTGCGGTTCGGCGTAATGTGGATATCGCTCGCGCCCAGAGAAATGCCCTGCTGGATGATCTCTTCACTCTTTTTCGTCTGCTCGGTGGTGACTTTCACATCATCCTTAGCGCGCGTCTGCTGCCCGGCTGCCGTCGGCGTAAAGTTTTTATTGTAATGCGCCATGTATCCGGTGTAGAAGTTGTTGTATTCGCAGGCGAGGAAATGAATCCGCTTGACCTGCGGAAACTTCTTTTGCACGACGGAAAGAATGATTTCCGAATCAAGAAAGTTCCCCTCGAAACGGGACGTAATGATAGAAAGGGTTCCGGATGCTTCATCAAAAGAAAGAGGCATCATGAACCGTTTATCCATCATGGCATCATCGAGCATCGCAAGAACACTCGCAGGAATGTGTTCCGAAGCGAGAGTACCGGTATATTCTTCAACCATGAGCCTCACCATCCTTGGACGAAACAATGGTTGTTACAACGCCTTCATCCTGTTTTTCCTTTTCGGCCGCTTTGATCTTTGCATTCACCGCATCCAGGATCTTAGACGGGGGTTCTTCCTTTGCCTTGGAAGGCTTCACGATCTCTTTCTGCTTGACCGGAACCGGCACAGGCTCGTTTCCTTCTTCCGCAGCGGTTTCACTCTTGGCGGCTTTCGCCTTTTTCGCAGCCTTAGCTGCTTTTTCAAAGTCGATTTCCGCCTTGGCATCAAGGTCTGTTCTCGGATTGACCATTTCTTCGGTGCGCATCGCGCGCAGCTCATTCAGCTTCTCATGAAGCGATTTGGTGGTCGTCTGGGTTTCGACACGAGGACGCCCATCCTGGTCATAGACGATCGTCGGGGTGATAGCAATCACGACCTCGGTATCCTTCTTATCCGTAGACCGGGACTTAAAAAGCTCGCCTAAGATCGGGATCTTCGAAAGGATCGGGATCTGTTTGATGGACTTGATCTCCTCATTTTTAAGCAGTCCCCCGATCAGAATGGTTTCCCCATTCTTGACACGGACCGTTGTTTCCGCGCTTCGTTCCGAGATCTGCGGCGCTTTGTTATTTCCGCTTTCCACCCACTGCGAAATGGTGGAAACACTTGGTTTAATCACCAGAGTAATTGTTTCTTTGTCAAAATCGTTAATGCGGGGGAGGACCTCGAGCTTCACGCCGACTTCTTTGTATTCGACTGTCATCGTCGCAGAAGAATCGGAATCCGATGAATCGGAAGAAGAGGTAAAGACAGGCACTTTATCGCCCATCAGAATAGAGGCTTTCTTCCCATCAAAAACCGTCACATTTGGACGGGCAAGAACCTTGCCCTTGGAAAGCGTTTCTTCATGGGCAGCCGACACGGAAAACTTGAATCCGTTGTACCCGCCGATCGAAGTATCCTTGCTCCAAGGATCAGAGAGATAAGAAAGCCCCAAATTCTTGTTCTTCGTGTTGGAGATCTCAACGACAGCGGCGCGGATATTGACCTGCTGCTGCGCCACATCCGTGGTTTTCAGCTCATTCTTCACCTGGTTCATCAAGGAAGATGACCCCGATACCGTCAGCGTGTGATTTTCAGGATCTGCCACGACCTTCTCGGCATCCGTCAGCATGCCGATCTGCTTCGCCGCCGTCGCCGGGTCGATATGCTTCAGCTTGAAAGTCTGAATGATCGGCATAGAATCGGAAGGCGCAATGAGAACCGTCCCCGTATTTCCATTGAGGTATTCATACGAGAAATTATTGCTTCTCGCCAGCGCACCCATCGCCGTATCGAAATCCGTATCATCCATATGCATGGAGATCGAACCTTCCAGCTCGCCGTTAATAATGACATTCTTCCCGCTCTTGTAGCCCAGCGCGCGCAGCGCATCGACAAGCGGCGTTCCCGGGGCAAAATCCACGGAAAAGGCAAAAGCCGTAGAAGAAGACAAGACCAATGCCGCAACCAAAGCAGGCATCATGCGTTTATTCCATTTCATACAAGTTCCTCCATTATTTCAGCATGACAAACGTATCGTCCACATAACAGCCGATGGAAGTCACCGTGCCGATATGCCCAAAGTCCGTATCACTGCCGCTCCTCGCTGTCACAGTCTCGCCGCCGCGGCGAAGGATCACCACATCCGGGGGAAGCACCCCGATCACTTCCATCTTTTCGCTGGCGGGAGAATAATTCGCGCCAACATTTCCGATCGGGATGTCAGGGCGATTGGAGCTTCCGGGCATCGAAGGAACCGAAGGCGGTGTTGGAGGTGCCATTCCCGGACCCATTCCCAGTTTTGCCACATTCGCCCCCGCCTTGGGGATCGCAGAAAACGGATTGGAGACCTCCGGAAGAGCGTCATCCGAAACGTCCTTGGCATCGCTTTCTGCCTCCTGGGCCCCTTCTTTCAAAGAAGGGGTCACATGTGCGGAAATGGCATCCATATGAATGACCGGAATTTCCGGGACCGAAGCCGTCGGGGGAGTGGAGACCGCAGCATAGCCGCCCACCAAAACAACAGAAAGAAACAGGGAAGCTGCATACGCGCTAAGTCTCAAAGAGACATTGATTTTTTTCACGAGAGCCGCCTCCTTATTTAAAGTAAATATGATAGTCGAGGGTTACTTTCATCCCCGGCACATTCGGATCATTTGACGAGAAAGAAGAATTGGTGATCACCACGAGATGCTTCGTTTCAAATTCCTGAAGCGCAGCCATGATATCTGCCCAGGAACCGGAAAGAACCACGGTTGACTTTCTATATTTGAGCGGAATTTTTTTATCCGGCTTGTCTGAAAGCGCTGCATTCTTCACCGAAAGGATCTGTAAATGATGCTTCTTCAGAATAGAGATCTGATCGGCCTGTACACTGTCCAAGTCTTTCAAAAGAGCAGGTTTCAACACCATCTGGTAGAGATGGTTTGCCTCCCGGTAATCGAACTTGGAAAGCCAGCTTGCCTGCGCCTGATATTCCGCTTCCTTCTGGTTATTGGCAATCATTTGATTCTTTGACATGGAAAACAAATAGAAAGAAGCGCCCAAAGAAAGAACCGAAAGGAAAACACAGAGGACCAGCCTGCTTTTAAAATGAGAGGTATCTGCCATAAATGCCTGAAACATCCTATTTTCCTCCCTTCGGCTTAGCGGGAGCCTTCGCCTGCGGCTTGGCCTTCATCGTAACGTCGATGGTAAATACATTCGTTCCTTTTTCCTGCGTCATGGAAGTCACCGCACTTTGGTACTCCTTGCCGAAATCCAAGGCAGAAGCAAAGACATCGGCGGATTCCTGCGCAGAAGTAAAGCCCTTAATGGTATAATGACCAGGAGCGATCTTCATGTTGTCGATCATCACATCAGAAGGTTTCATTTCAATAATTTTAGAAATGACATCCACCGTATGGATCCCATCCGGTCTGGCATTTTTCATAACGGCAATACTTTTGGACAAATTCGTATTGAGCGCCTGCGCCGACTGGAAAGAGTCCTGTGAAAAGGTAGGAGCCGGAGAAGAAAAGAGGGAAAATGCATAAAGCGAAGCCGAAGACGCCGCAACGCCGACACAAAACAGAGTGACACAAGTGACGCCAAAAGAAAGGACAGGTCGGTTAAACTCATACCGCGCCTTTTCACTCTCACTTTTTCTTAAAAAGTTTCCGTAATTGACCGATAACACTCTCTTTGTCGCCTCCTTCTTCCAAGCCCATTGCATCTCCGGTCGGTTTCTTTCCCTGCTTGATAAGAGAAGCAGGAACCGTGCATCCGGCCGCAATCACGGCTTCCCCCAAAGGAAGCCCGTCTTTGGATGTAATATCCACGGATAAAAATTGGGAAATATGATCAAGGTCTGTCCATTCGCTATGATGCATCGTGTTTTCCAGCGGGAAAAACTTTTCCGTCAGAGACGCAAACAAAGAGACCATTTCATCCGAAGGTTCCTCGGGCATGATCCAGCTCATCGTACCGAATTCATTGAACACCGCCGTCATACCGGGAACACGGACAAAAACCTCTCCATATTCCGTGTCTATGATGTTCTTCAAAGAAGAAGTCACATCGCTCACTTTGAAAAGTGAAATTCCCAAAGACTCACAAGCGCCCTTGAGATTTTCAAGGAAAACCGTGGGGATGTAGCAGGCAGAAAGCACTGCCGTATCATCTTCGTAGCACGAAACAAGAGAAGGCGTATACCGATCATAAAGCTCAGTCAGCCCATCCGGAAGATTCTCCATCAAATGAGCAAGCACGCGGTCCTCTCGTTCTGCCGATGTTTTATCCGATACATCCTGCACCGAAGCCAGAGCCGTCTGCCATGTTTTATAAGCGATCCCGCTTCCGGGAGCAAAGATCACGAAAAAACGATCCGCCTTGACCCGTTCCGGATCAAACAGAGATTGCAAAAAGGAAACAGCACTGTCCACACTTCCCAGAGATTTCGCCAGCGGAGCGCAAGATCCGGAAAACGAATCAAGCACAGAGATACTCTTTGCCCCTGCGGAAAGACGAGAAAGAGAGCAGGTACCATTTCCCAATATGAGAACGGTATCCAATCCAATTCCTCCTAACACAAAAATATATAAGCATCACAGCTGCCAAAGTCCCAACGGATCGGCGTATTCCCCATTGTGCCACCATTCCAGATGGAGATGAGGACCCGTCGAATTTCCCGTAGAACCCACAGCAGCAATGACATCCCCTTTATTGACATACTGCCCGTAGGAAACGTAGATCTCGGAGCAATGCCCATAGAGCGTATGATCGCCATTCTCATGCTCAAGGATCACGCAATTCCCATAACCGTCCCATGGAGCGGCATACACCACCGTTCCGGGCAGCATGGCTGTAATATCCGTCCCGTAGTCATACCCGATATCCACGCCGGAATGAAATTTCCACTCGCCTGTAATCGGATGGGTGCGCCATCCAAAAGGCGAAGTGATCGGTGCGGCATCGGCCGTGACCGGAGAAAGAAACAGACATAGCAAGAAAAATATCCAAATTTTCTTCAAAAAAAACATCTCGATTAAGCAAAATACTTTTAGAACAGCAGGCCAAAGAAAAATTTGACCCGGGCTCCTAAAGCACAAACAGATTTCTGCAAACATTATATAATAAAAATATCAGAGCTTCAATATTTCTATTAAAAGTTATTCGAAAAAAGTTGGCAAAACAACGGGAAAAGAGGAACAGCCACTGGAAAAAACCGAAAATGCCGTGGAAGGGAAATAGAATTGACCGGTAGTCGCAAATGGAAGGGAGGACCCTTTTAGATGAATATTTTATATATAGACAGCGAGTTTCTTTTAAAAGTTCAGAAGGTAAAACTGGAAAATCTGCTTCCTTTTTTTCTTCCGGAAGAAAAAAAGGTCTCTCTCTATCGCTGGTTAAACTGCTATGCCAAGTACAATGAGAGAAAAAAGCTGGAGAAAATCGAATGGCATACCCAAAAAGTAAAAAAGATCCAATGGATCATAAGAAAGAATCTGGCTGCCAAACGAGGGAAAGTACCGCGTCCGGAATTATGGGCAGGAAGTCCCGACAGTTGGAAAAAATGGCTGCGATCCGAGATGGAGGGAAAAGGACCCCTCTTGATCATTGCAGCCACCAAAGATCCAAAAGAACTGGAAAAAACATGCAAAGAGTGGATGCCGTCACAGGAATGCCGGGTAACGACCAAAATTTCACCCAAAGATATCATCGACGTTCTGATCCTTTCCAAAGACGAAAGCCGCTTCCCGCCACACCTCGATAAAGACTGGAGAGAATTTGTGAAATGGCTCAAAGAAAACACAAGGACCCAGCGCATCGAAAGAGGCATCACCCATGACCGACTCGGCAGTCGAATGGAAGAAAGGCTGAAAGAAAGGCAGGCGTTCTTAAAAGCCAGATACTACAAATAAAAGCGGCCTGTATTTGCTCTTCCCTGTTTTTGCAAACACCCTTTAGAGAAGAGCCTGGAGGCAGAGAGATAGATAGACCCCTGCCCATTTCATCCTTTCGCCCATCAAAAAAGCATCCATCAAATGATGGATGCTTTTTTGATCATCTTTTCATTTCCTTCGCCTTTCCCCGGGACTTGATTACAGGAGGGAATTCATCACCGGCTTCCATAAAGTCAGAAGGCGTGAGCGAAGGCAGCACGTATTCCCCGATCTTCTTTGTCTCTATCGGGATCGTCCAAGGAATAAACGGCGCTTTTTGCCTGACGGGTACCCAGATGGTCTTCCGTTTCCCGATAGAAATTTTACAATAACCCATCATATAAGCTTCCCGATAGATCTGTTCTGGATGACGCCGCGATACAGGCGCATCTACCGCATTCACCGATTTAGGATGCACCAGTTTTTTCCCCAGAAAGGAAAACGGCTTTACGGAAATGAGAGGCGTCTCTTTCCGGTGATAATACGTCAAAGAAAAAGAGGGAAGCCCCAGCGCCGAAAGCAGCTTGGGAGCCATATATCCCGGCATCCGCTTCCAGTGCTGACGACCATCCAGATCCCGTTCCATAAGCATCCCGAAACGTTCTCCCGTTTCCTGCTCTGCCTTTTCGATTTCTGCCATAGAAACGAAATCCAGCAAATTGAGTGTCCGGGTGGTCATCGTAAAAACAGCATGCTTCATCAGCCACTCATCCACTTTTGATTGGCAATAGCAGACCCTGCCGCTGTTTTTGATATATGGCACATCCTGGTTGAAATACGAACGAAGAGAGTAGGGGGAAATGGCAAGCAAAGCCGTAAGTTCAGGCACAGACAGGGAAAAACCTTCCTTTTGTACTTTGCGATTGAGCCATTCCGCATACCCCTCATCTTCTTTGTGATCCAAAGCAAATACTATCTGCATAACAACACCTCAAATCCGAACACGCGAAATCCATAGTTTTATTATAGCACAGAAAATTGTGAGAAATTTAGCTCACCTAAGAGAGAAAATAAAATCACTTATAAGAGGAAATAACCTCACCTAAGCGAAGATATAGAGTAAGAAAAGGAGGGGGACATCCCTGCGCCTGGCGGCGGGCGTGAAGCGATCCGCGAAAATAGACAATAAAAAGGGTTCACCCACAAAAACATCCCTGATGCATGACCTGCAGATCCAGAAGGTGTTGAAACACAGACAAGAAACTTGAAAGAAGAAAGAGAATCAGAGAAAGAGTCTAAATAGATAGAGAGAATAGAGATAGAGAGAGAATAGAGATAGAGAGAGAATAGAAATAGAAAGAGCAATAGAAATAGAAAGAGCAATAGAGATAGAAAGAGCAATAGAGATAGAAAGAGCAATATACTTAGAAAGTATCCTTTCTAAGTATAAGAATTAAGGGAAAAGAGCCTTGAAGAAAAATTTCTCATCTGGGAAAATAATAAAAAGTATTGCAAAAAGTGACTGAAATTCATAATATATACATAAAAGAAGGTCATAGAAAGGAGATCCTATGCCAAAACGAAGCATAAATCCATATCCCATCGATAAAAATATATCCATATCCATGAGTCAGAATGATCTATCCCTGCTGGATAAATATTGTGATAAGATCAAGAAAAAAAGATCCTGGGTCGTGAGACAAGCCCTGGACCGATATCTGATTACAAAACCAGAGAAAGAAACCAACTAATGACAGGCAGAATATTCTGCCTGTTTTTTTACAGATCCATGTCTTAGAAAATGTGAAAGGAACCTATTTTTGATAGAAAGGGCAAGCAAAAAAGAGTATAGAGGCTTCTCAACCGAAGTCAAAACAAAGGCGTATTCTTGAAATGGTAATGAGAGCGTTGTATACTAAGCGTAGAAATCGAATATGGTCATTACCTGGCCAAATGAAGAGCCTTGCGGATGGTTCCCGCAGGGCTTTTTATTTGCCTGAAGGTTAGAAAAATAGAATCACCCCCAAAATACACATAAAACTTTTAGCACGGCTGAAGCCGTGCTTTTTTTCATGTAATTTTTTTATAGAAAAGAGCTGAAAAATTATAGATAGAAAAGAAAAATATAGCAAGAAAGGAGGTCCATGCCGATCATCAACAAAAAAATCCATACAAACACAGAAGATATAAAAAAGCGGCTCAAAATCATATTGAAAAGCTACAAAAAGATGAATGCAGCCACCATCAGGCAGCTGAAATGCATTGGCTTTATCGTAAAAAAAGGCAGAAAGCACTGCCGGATATACCGGGAAGGGCAACCGCGGAAATGTTACTTCATTTCCACCACGGCTAGTGACCGAAAAACCGGAGCCAACGCAGCAGCCATCATGAGCCATTTATGGCTATTATGAAAAGGAGGAATCCCATGAGTTTCTTTGACGATCACATCATTATTTCGGATATGTCCTCTATGTTCGGCACTCAGCATGTTCGGAAAAGCGAAAGAAAACACGCCGAAAAAGAAGAAAATAAATGGAGCGATGACAAATCCGTCATGAAAAAACATTTGTCCACCGATAACAAAATCGAAAGCTCACTGGCTATGGAAAAGTAAACGATCAGCCACCGGATGCATTATGTGGATCTGGTACTTCCCTTTCGCAAAGAACATAAAAAATAGGAGGCATACAAATGAAAGAAGTCAACAAAGAAGAAAAAATGATGCAAGAAGCAGTGAAAAGAATGAAAGCACTTCATATCATCTCCAATGTAATTAGAGAATTTAAAGAAGGAATCATCAACAAATCTGAATACGGGGGATTTCTCTATTGGCTGAATGATAAAGAAAAAGAATTAGTCAAAAAATTTCAAGAAGATACTGGAGCAATCGTTTATGCCTGCATCTTGAATCACATGGAGTTTGGCGATTGTCTATCCCTGTTATATGTATCGCCTCATGAAGAGGAATGGGAATATGATAGAGAAGATTTGAAAGATCAATGCCCATTTGTCTATGTCTATAACTTTAATGCTCCCGAACTGTCAGAATATGGGCACATTGGTATATGTCCTAGATTTGGTGGATTGGCAAGAACAGCATAAAAGAGCAATAAAAGTAAACCATCAGCCACAGAATGCATTCCTGTTTAGTCCTATTTAGCCTGAATTAGGCTAAATAGGACTATTTTAGATAGAAAGGAAAATCAAATGATT